>Ga0181556_1004816_pt1 | contig 10810 bp, 8 predicted proteins | sample 011ome_14_FD_148651 | JGI IMG/M metagenome (GOLD analysis project Ga0181556, IMG submission 148651) | Coastal salt marsh microbial communities from the Groves Creek Marsh, Skidaway Island, Georgia - 011505AT metaG (spades assembly) | ecosystem: Environmental > Aquatic > Marine > Intertidal zone >... | reverse complement strand
AAAGGCGAGCATCGCGCCCGGCCCGCTCATCTGCCGCCCGATGAGCCCGGTCGGGTCGGCACCCGGAAGCCCGGGATAGAAGACGTGCGAGACCTGCGGCTGCTCGGTGAGCCACTGCGCGATCGCTCCCGCCGACTCCTGCTGCGCGCGCATGCGGATCGGCAGGGTGCCGAGGCCACGGAGCATGAGGTACGCCGTAAAGGGATCCATGACGCCGCCGGTGATGGTGCGGATCGGACGCAGCGCCTGGGCCAACTCCGGAGCCGCGACGACGACACCGCCCATCGCGTCGCCATGACCGCCGAGGTACTTCGTCGCGCTGTGCACGGAGTACGACGCGCCGTGGCGCAGGGGCTGCTGCAGCACGGGTGAGGCGAAGGTGTTGTCGATCATCACGGGCACGTCGCCCGCCTGGCGCACGATGTCGGCGATGTCGCGCAGTTCCAGCGTCGGATTGCTGGGCGTCTCCAGGACGACGAGGCCGGTCTGCGGCGTCACGTGTCGGGCGATGTCATCGGGTTCGGCGTACGTCACCGTCGTGCCGAGGATCCCGGACTCCAGGATCGCGTCGGTGCCGCCGTAGAGCGGGCGCACGGCGATGACGTGGGGCAGTCCGGCAGCGACGCGGCTGAGCACCACGGCATGGGTGGCCGCCATCCCGCTGGCGAATGCGACGCCCTCGACCTCGAGGGGCTCCCCGCCGGGCACGTGACCCTCGAGTGCGGCGACGGCTTCCTCGAATCGCGCGACCGTGGGATTCCAGGCGCGCCGATAGATCGTGCTCGCGCCGGGAGGCAGGGATCTGCCCTCGATGAGTCCGTCGAGGATGTCACGCGCCTCGCTCACATCGGGCAGCGGCGCCGTCGTCGACAGGTCGATGGGGACGGCATGCACGCCGAGATCGCGCAGGTCGGTGCGACCGGCGTGCACGGCGATGCTGGGGAGGGAGAGGCCATCGAGTGCGTCCATGGCGCCAGCCTGCCGCATCGATGGGTGACGGATCTCGGGAACCTCACGTCCGCCGCGGGATGTAGTCGTGCACGAGAGGTCGCGGTGGTGGGGATTGGTATTGGCGGCCGAGGGGCGAGGTCCACACCGGTGTGACGGGGCCCATGGGGTCGCGCGGGACTTCGTGGGCGACCTGCCAGCCCGAGGCCTCACGCTGGCGGTTGTGCCGCGGGCACGTGGGCGCCATCGTGGCCGCGCTCGTGCGACCGCCTTCGGCGTAGGCGACGGGGAGATGATCGGCGTCGCAGCGACTGGACCGCACGCCGCACGAAGGGTGCTTGCACCGGCGGTCACGTGCGCGGAGGAAGCGGGCCAGGCGAGCACCGGGATAGCGGCGGCGTCCCTCGTCGATGAGCACGTCGTCCACGCCATCGGTCACCCACCGGATCCAGTCGGCATCCGCGGCCAGGGTGCGCGCAAGCTCGGGGTCGACGGGCCCGTAGCCCTCGATCTCGCCCGGGAGGTCCGCGAGCCCGAGCAGGGTGTCGACGGGGATGACCACGCGCACCTGGGGGCGGACGGGCGTGAGGGTCGTGGTCGGTGTCGTCGGGGTGAGCGGTCCGGACGCCGGGGTGAGCGGTGCAGACGTCGGTGTGACACCCATGCCCGCGGGCGACATCCCGAAGGCCGCGAGCAGCGCGGCGAACCGCCACTGGCCGATCGTGCGCTCGTCCTCCGGGGAGGCGTGGTCGCGGAGAGACTTGGCCTGCGCCGAGATGGTGTCGTGCAGGGCGATGGCATCGATGCTCGAACCGCGTGCGGCGAGGCAGGCGATCCCGTCGGCCTCCGACCAGATGGTGACGTCGGTGAGATCACGGGTGGCGCGTCGGCGTCGACGTGCGGCTGCCTCGGGATCGAGGGAGGCGACCACGCGCGCGACGCGCTCACGCAGGCGCGCGGGCGGCAGGCTGCCCGCGATGCGGATCAAGCCCACCACCGCGCGCTCGCTCAGGTCGAGGCCGTCGTCGTCCTTCTCACCCGCGAGGACGCACACGCCCTCGTAGATCTCGCGGGACTGCGCGACCGTGAGACGTCCGTGGGCGACCTCGTGGCCCAGTCGAGGCCAGTCACGCAGGATGGCGGTGGCGGCGTTGACCTTGCCCGTGGCGGTGCTCGGCGCGATGTGGAGTGCCGCCGCCACCTCGTCGGCGACGTACGACGGCTGGTAGGACGTGGACGCGCCGGGCATGGGGCTCGTGGCCTCGCGCACGGCGTCGGACACCGAGACGAGGGCCCGCGCCTGCTGCACGTGAGCCCAGCCCATGAGTCGGTCGGTCGCCTGCAGGTAAGAAACGCGGGCGGACGGCGCCAGCGTCTGCGGATCGATGGACGCGATCACCTGCGCGAGCGCGGGCCCGGGCACGATCGACTCCCACGCGTGCTGCTCCGCGGGAGTGATGTCGTCCCAGGCGTCGGCCATGCGGTGAACCTACGTCGGGGGTCCGACATCGAGATCGATACGACGTACTCACCAAGTGTTATCCGCCGAAGTCGCGCGCAACGTCTGACGTGTCAGCCGCGCGATCGACGCGGCGCGTCCGTGCGGCATGGAGAGGATCGACCAGACCGAGTGATCGACACACTCGGCGGCTGTGCGAACGTACGCCCGTGTCGACTCTGGATCCGGCCTCCCTGCGTGAGGCCCTGGCGCGTCGCTTGCGACGTCGCGCCATCGTCACCGGCTCCATCGCCGTACCGGCGGCGCCCGCCATGCTCGAGGAGTACGTCGCGCTATGCCTCGACACATTCGCGGCCATCGGGGTGACCTTCTCCGACGACGAGACCACCCACCTGCGCGAGGCCCTGGAGAGCCAGCTGACGCAGGCGTACGCCGAGTCGCCGCGATCGCAGATCGTCATCACCTACGAGTCGCCGGTGGGGACCGTCGTCAACTACCACGTCTCAGCCACGTGGTCGACCGTCGACGGCGCGTACGAGGAGTGGATGAGCACGCGGGAAGCGCCGTACTTCGGCACCTCCGCGGATGCGCGCGTCCTCGCACTGTCGGACGAACTCGGCGATCCTGCGCAATGCCCGGTGCTTGACATCGGTGCCGGCACGGGACGCAATGCCCTCGCGCTCGCACGTCGGGGCCATCCCGTCGACGCCATCGAGATGACCGCAGGCTTCGCAGCGGAGATCCGCGCTGCGGCCGCGGATGAGGGCCTTCCCGTGCGCGTCTTCGACACCGACATGTTCGGCGAGCTGGACGGCCTGCGTGACGACTATCGGCTCATCGTCCTCGCCGAGGTGGTCACGGACTTCCGCACCACGCACGACCTCGAGCGGATGTTCGCGCTGGCGGCGAGTCACCTCGCGGAGGGTGGACTGCTCGTCTTCAACGCGTTCGTCGCCGCCGACGGCTACGTCCCCGATGACGCCGTGCGGCACTTCGGTCAGCAGGCGTATTCGACGGTCTTCACTCCGGCAGAGATCGATGGGGCCGTCGCCGACCTGCCGCTCACGCTGATCTCGGATGTGTCGTGCTTCGAATACGAGCAGGCGCACCTCCCCGCGGAGCATTGGCCGCCGACGAGCTGGTTCGAGGGATGGGCCCGGGGCCTGGACATCTTCGACGTGCCGGCAGGAGAAGCTCCCGTGGAGCTGAGATGGCTGGTCTACCGGAGGACCCAGCCTTAGACGTCCCACCAGATCGCGGCCAGACGACGGGGCATGCCTGCATCGGCTGCCTGCACAGCAGCGGCGACCTCATCCGCGCGATCGACCGGCAGACAGAGTCGGATGCACGCCGACTGTGCCTGCGCCGTCGGATCGAGCGGGATGCGCTCGGTGACGTCGTCGAACTCGACGAGCTGCGCGTCGTACCCCGCGTCGCGAATGACAGTGAGCGCATCATCCGCCGTAGGCGACGTCGGACGGTCGAGATCCCAGAACTGCTTCCAGAGCGGGTTCATCCAGCTCAGCGGGTGGCGCACGGGCAGCTCGAGTACGACGCGTCGCCGCGCATGCTCGGTCAGCGCAGCGACGAATGCGGGCAACTCCCAGACGTTGTAGGCGACGTGATGGCACACGACGACATCCGCGACCGGCGTCACTGGGGCGACGTCGGGCCAGTCGCCGAGGATGCCCTCGCTCGCGACACCGCGCTTGGCCGCGGCCTCGGCGAAGGCGTCGAGCATGCCCTGCTGGTGGTCCACGCCGATGAGCAGTCCGGCCGGCGGCACGAGTGCGAGCGCCGCGCGGCCACCGCCGCAGCCGACATCGAGCACCGATCCGCCGTCAGGCAGTGCCTCGCGCGCGGCCGCGTGTGCGGGGGAGTCGGGGATAGGCCCGTCGGGTGCGATGAACTGCGCCACCGGATGGATCCACGGATCCTGAGGCGCCTGCGCGCGGATCTCGTCGGGGATCGCCCAGGAGGCCAGGTCGTCGCGCCACTTCTCCGCCGCTGTCGTCATGCGACCAGCGTAGACGTGGGCTGGAATCCGCCTGTCGTCAACGTGAGCGGAGTTCGATCCCGACTTACCTGCTCCATACGCGCAGAGGGATGACGGCACTCGCGTGGGAGAAGTCCTTATCCGTGGTGATCAGGGTGAGGTCGTGTGCGATGCACAGTGCGGCGATGAGTGCGTCAACACTGGTGAGCTGGACTCCGGCTGTCCGGCAGGAGTTGCTCAGCGATGCGGCTTCGACGTATTCATCGAGCGTCGGTTCGACCATCGGCAATGCGCCGACCTGGTCGCGGATGACCTGCGGAGATCGTGGGAAGCCGCGCAGCAGCTCGAGCAGGATGATGCCGGTGCAGACCACGCGGACCCCGGTGGTGAGCGCCTCGCGCAGGGCATCGACCTCGGGGATATCCGGTGGGGTGTCGCGACGATAGGCGAGCGACCACACGCTCGTGTCGACGAGCAGGGTCATGCGTGCTTCGCGTCGCGTGCGCGGCGATCCGCCTTGGCGTCGTACGTCGGATCAGCGTCGAGGGTGCCGAAGCTGACCACGATGTCGGCCTGCTTGCGGCGGGCGATGAACTCCTCGAGCGCCCAGGTGACGGCCTCGCGCTTGGTGCGTGCCCCGCTCACGGCGACGGCCTCGATGAGCAGGTCGGGGTCGATCGCAAGGTTGGTCGCCACGGCGTCTCCTCGATTGCGTATGCCTCGATGTCGCACATGATGCTACACATTTGCATGTGTAGGCACCTGTGCGTGCCGATCTCCCCTCGATGCCCAGGACCCCCTTGACGACTGTCGGACCCCCGGTCTATCTTTCGAACATCTGTTCGAATACTTGCCGATCCGACCCACCTCGAGGAGGTGACCATGACGCGACAGTACGCCGCCCCTGTGACGGGAGTGGCCCTTGCGGCCCGGCGCCCTATGCGCTTCACCTGGCAGGGCCAGGGGTACGTCGTCACCTCCGTCCTCGGCCACTGGGTCACCGGCGCCCCCTGGTGGCGCGCCCCGGAGCGCAGCGACGTCGACACCCACACCTGGCGGGTCGAGGCCCGCTCGGGCAATCGCCGACCCGGGGTCTACGACCTGTCCTGCGTCGGCGACGGCTGGACCCTGCACCGCGTCGCCGATTGACCTGCACGCCGATTGACCTGCATGCCGAGGAGAGGACACGACCGATGGGAACTGCGATGAGAGTCACCACTCCGAGCGCTGACCTGCTCGCCGCCGCCCAGCGCGGCCTCGTCGAGGCGACGTATGCCGAGACCGCCGAGGAGCGCTACGTCGGTGCGCACCTGTCGGCATTGCGCTCCGCCGCTGCGGTGCTTGCCGCGCGTGCGCAGCCTGCCAAGAGTCGCTCGCGCCTGCGCAGCGTGTGGTCGGTGCTGCCGGTGATCGCCCCCGAGCTGAGCGAGTGGGCGGAGTTCTTCTCCGCGAGCGCACCCAAGCGCTCGGCTGCGGAGGCGGGCCTGCGCGTCGTTACCCAGCGCGAGGCCGACGACCTCCTGCGCGATGCCGAGACCTTCCACGACCAGGTGTGCGCCCTGCTGCACATCGACCGGCAGCAGTCCCTGCCGGCGACGGGGTGAGGCACGTGCCGTGGATTTCGCTCACCTCCACGTGGCGTCGGCCTATTCGATGCGCCACGGCGCCTCGATGCCGGCTGACCTCGTGGCTCGCGCCGCCGAGCATGGCCAGTCGATGCTCGCGCTCACCGATCGCGACGGCGTCTACGGCGCGGTGCGCTTCGTCCAGGCCTGCGATGCGGCCGGCATCACGCCGGTGCTCGGCGTCGACCTGGCACTCGACCTTCCCGATTCTCAAGACGCAGATCCCCGATACGTCGGTGGAGCAGGGCGGCCCATGCCTCCGGCCGCCCGTCCTCCGGACGCGAGACGCGGCCTACCTGACGGGGTAGGCCGCACCTCCGCGCAGGGCGCGAGCCCTGCCCGAGGCGGCGCGTGGGTGGACCCCCGCCATCCACGCGCCGTCCTCCTCGCCCGCGATCGGCGTGGCTGGTCGTCCCTGTGCCGGCTCATCAGTGTGATGCACGCTGCGCGTGCAGACGCCTCCGCCGATGCGCGCTCCGTTGCGGTGTCCCTCGAGCAGATCGCCGCGCACGCGGACGGCCTCGTCGCCCTCCTCGGCCCGCATTCGCCGATCGCTGAGGCCCTCGCCGCGCGTCGCCCCGACCGTGCCGATGCGCTCATCGTGCCGTGGCTCGAGATCTTCGGCGATGACCTGCGCATCGAGGTGGTGAGTCATCGCGCGCGCACCGGTACCCTCTCCACCTCCGTCGCCGCGCGCATGCTCGGCTGGGCGCGCGAGCGTGGCATCACCCCGGTGCTCGCCCATGCCGTGCGCTACGCCGAGCCCCGCCAGGGCCGTCTGGTCGACGTCCTCGACGCCACGCGCCGACTCGTCGCCCTCGACGAGCGTCACCGCGACCGGCCCAACGCCCAGGGCTATCTCGCGTCCACCGGTTTCATGGCCGATCTCGCGGAAGAGATCGCCCGGGCCGCGGGCACGGGCTGGCGCTCCGCACGCGATCTCCTCGCTGCCGCCGTCGATCTCGCGGGGGAGTGCGCCCTCACCCCGGCCGACCTCGGCATCGGCGATGTCGTCGTCCCCGAGCTCGAGGTCGTGGCCCCCGGTCAATCCGTCCCCGCCGACGCACTCCTGCGCGCGCGCTGCGAGTCCGCGCTCGATCGCTACCGCGGTGCCGAGCGCATCGCCGCGCGCCATCGACTCGAGGAGGAGCTGCGCACCATCGCCACGCTCGGCTTCGCCACCTACTTCCTCACCGTCGCCGAGGTCGTCGACCTCACCCGGGCCTTGAGCATCCGCGTCGCCGCGCGCGGCTCCGGCGCCGGCAGCCTCGTCAACCATCTCCTCGGCATCTCCGGGATCGACGCGATGCGCCACGGCCTGCTCATGGAGCGCTTCCTCACCCCGCTGCGCCGCCAGCTCCCCGACATCGACATCGACGTCGAGTCCGCGCGCCGGCTCGAGGTCTACGACGCGATCCTCGAGCGCTTCGGCACCGAGCGCGTCGCCACGGTGTCGATGATGGAGACCTATCGCGTGCGCCACGCCATCCGCGACGTCGGCGCTGCTCTCGCGCTGCCTCCTGGCGAGATCGACGCCCTGGCCAAGGCCTTCCCGCATATCCGCGCTCGCGGTGCCCGCCAGGCCCTCGTCGACCTGCCGGAGTTGCGCGACTCCGGGCTCGGCCGCATGACCGCGCGCGGCGAGCTCGACCACTTCTGGGATCTCGTCGAGGGCCTCGACGGCCTGCCGCGCCACATCGCCATGCACCCCTGCGGCGTACTCCTCTCCGACGCGACCCTGCTCGATCGGACTCCCGTCGAGCCCAGTGCGCAGGGCTATCCCATGAGCTCCTTCGACAAGGACGATGTCGAGACCCTCGGCCTGCTCAAACTCGACGTCCTCGGCGTGCGTATGCAGTCCGCGCTCGCCCACGCGGTCTCCGAGGTGGAGCGTGTCGATGCCGAGCGCATCGACCTCGATGCCGTCCCGCTCGACGATCCGCAGGCCTATGCCCTCATCCAGTCCACGCGCACCCTCGGCTGCTTCCAGATCGAGTCGCCCGGGCAGCGTGAGCTCATTGGCAAGTTCGCTCCCGACAACTTCAACGACATCGTCATCGACATCTCGCTCTTCCGCCCCGGCCCTGTGAAGTCCGACATGGTCACGCCCTTCCTGCGCGCGCGGCAGGGCTGGGCCGATCCCGTCTATATCCACGACGACCTGCGCCCGATCCTCGCGGAGACCTACGGCGTCGTCGTCTTCCACGAGCAGGTGCTGCGCATCGTCGCGACCATGACCGGCTGCTCCCTCGCCGAGGCCGACGAGACCCGTCGTTCCATGGGCTCGCCCGAGGGCCAAGACGATGTGCGCGCGTGGTTCTATCCCGCGGCTCTCGCCCACGGCTACGACCTGTCCACCGTCGAGCGCGTGTGGGAGGTGCTGCGCGCCTTCGCATCCTTCGGCTTCTGCAAGGCCCACGCCGCGGCGTTCGCGCTGCCGACCTATCAGTCCGCGTGGTTCAAGGCCCACCACCCGGCGGCTTTCCTCGCCGGTGTGCTCACCCATGACCCGGGCATGTATCCCAAGCGGCTCATCCTCGACGACGCCCGCAGCCTTGGCATCGCCGTGCTGCCCCTCGACATCAATAGGTCGGAGGCGGCGTACGCCGTCGAGCGCGTCGGCGATGATGCCTACGGCATCCGCGTCTCCCTCGCCGACGTCAAGGGGATCGCCGAGGCTGAGATCGAGCGGATCGTCGCGCGCCGGCCCTATTCCTCCCTGGCCGACTTCTGGCACCGCGCCGCGGTGAGCCAGCCGGTCGTGGAGCGGCTCGTGCTCACCGGGGCCTTCGACGCCCTGCACGGGATCAGCGGCACGGCCCGTCGCGGCCGCGTCACACGCCGTGACCTGCTGCTCCAGGTCGCCGACCTCGCGCGCGGAGCACCGCGTCGTGCGCGCACCGAGAGCGACGTCGAGCAGCTCACCTTCGACAGCCTCGCCGGAGATGCCGCGCCCGCGGTCACCGGACTGCCGGAGCTCGGCCCGGCCGACCGGGTGCGCACCGAGCTCGAGGTCCTCGGTCTCGACGTGAGCCACCACGTCGTCGACTTCTACGCGCCGATGCTCGACGCGCTCGGGGCCCTGCGACCGCCTCTGGTGCGCAGCCGCGACTTCCTCTCCCTGCGCTCGCAGGCAGAGATCCTCGTCGCGGGTGTCAAAGCCGCGGTGCAGACCCCGCCGGTGCGCAGCGGGCGCCGCGTCATCTTCCTCACCCTCGACGATGCGACCGGCCCGCTCGATGCGGCGTTCTTCGACGACGTGCAGGGTCCCTACGCCGCGACCGTCTTCGGCTCCTGGATGCTGCTCGTGCGCGGGGAGCTGCGTCGCACCGGTCCGCGCGGGGTCTCCCTGCGCGCCACCGGCGCTTGGGATCTCGGTCACGTCCACGAGGAGTGGTCCGCGGGCGGCCTCGACGCGATCGCGGCGATGCTCGAGGCATCACCCCGCCCGGTGCGCCCCGAGGCGCCGCGGCGCGTGCTCGTGCACGCGAGCGGATTCCGGCAGTCGCCGTACGCCGACATCAAGCCGGCCGACGCCGGGCCCTCAAGTCACGCGCCGTCGAAGCACGCGCCGTCGAAACTCTGGCACTCCAGTCCCGGGAGCAGCGGGTGGTAGCCGCGAGCCCGATCCAGGGGAGGATGCTCACGTGAGCCGCAGTCAGTTGCGCCGTGTCCCGGGGGCCACCGGCCTGGGCACCGACGACACCGGCTGCACGATCCTCCACGTCGACATGGACGCCTTCTACGCCTCCGTCGAGCTCGTCACGCGCCCCGAGCTGCGCGGCAAGCCCGTCATCGTCGGAGGCGGGGGGCGCGGCGTGGTCCTCTCCGCGACCTACGAGGCCCGCGCGATGGGCGTGCACTCCGCGATGCCCATGTCGCGCGCGCGCCGCGTCGCTCCCGACGCCATCGTCATCGAGCCGCATCACGAGCGCTACGCCGAGGTAAGCGCGGGGGTGATGGCGCTCTTCAACTCCATCACCCCGCTCGTCGAGCCGCTCAGCCTCGACGAGGCATTCCTCGACGTGTCGGGCGCGCTGCGCCGACTCGGCTCGCCCACCGCCATCGCCGAGCTCATCCGCGCGCGCGTCTACGACGAGCAGCGCATCACCTGCAGCGTCGGCGTCGCGCCCACCAAGTTCATCGCCAAGCTGGCCTCCACCCAGATCAAGCCCGACGGCCTGCTCGTCGTCCCGGCCGACCAGATCACGGCGTTCCTGCATCCCCTGCCCGTCGGTGCGCTGTGGGGCGTGGGGGAGCGCACCGAGGAGCGGCTCACCGATCTCGGCCTGCGCACCGTGGGCGATCTCGCGCATACCCCGGTCGACACCCTCGTGCGCGCACTCGGCCCGGCCTCGGGTCAGCGCCTTCACGACCTGGCCTGGGGGCGCGATGATCGTGTGGTCGTGCCCGACGCCGCGGAGAAGAGCATCGGCAACGAGGAGACCTTCGCCCGTGACGTCGACGATCCCCAGGTGATCGCCCGCGAGATCCTGCGCCTGGCGCAGAAGGTCGCCGCCCGCGCCCGGCGCCATGAGATCCGCGGACGCACCGTCGTCCTCAAGATCCGCTTCGCCGACTTCACTACCATCACGCGTTCGCGCACCCTCGACACCGCCACCGACGTCGGCCAGGTCATCTACGACACCGCCGTCGACCTGTACGCCGCCCTCCGCCTGCAGCGCGCCCGCATCCGCCTGGTCGGGGTCCGGCTCGAGAGCCTGGTCGACCTCGAGGACAGTGCCGAGCAGCTGCTCTTCGACGACGGCCTGACCGCCTCCC
>Ga0181556_1004809_pt1 | contig 10822 bp, 8 predicted proteins | sample 011ome_14_FD_148651 | JGI IMG/M metagenome (GOLD analysis project Ga0181556, IMG submission 148651) | Coastal salt marsh microbial communities from the Groves Creek Marsh, Skidaway Island, Georgia - 011505AT metaG (spades assembly) | ecosystem: Environmental > Aquatic > Marine > Intertidal zone >... | reverse complement strand
GCGGCCAACGAAGGTGTCGGTGACAACCTTGTCCCAGTAATGCTCCTCGAGCGCGATGATTTCGATTCCGGATGATGTCGCCATGTTTTCGTCTCCCTGCGTTTCGAAGACGATAGCAGATCGATACCCTCGACGGCATAGCCCCCGTGTCGCTAAAGTCCGAAGAACAACACATCGCGGGAGGAGCCGGATGTCCGGACGCATCGACGTACATCATCACGTATTGCCGGAATTCTATATCGAGGCACAACGCGGCGCCGGCATCACGGGATCGGCCTATCGGGGTTTCCCCGAATGGACGCCCGATCACAGCCTGTCGGTCATGGAAACCGAAGGGATCGCGACGTCGGTGCTGTCGTTTACCTCACCCGGAATCTGGTTCGGCGATATGGGCCAGACAAAGGCGCTGGCCCGCCAGTGCAACGAATTCCTGGCCGGGCTTGCCCAGGACCACCCGGGCCGGTTTGGCGGATTTGGCTTTCTGCCCCTACCCGACATTGACGCTGCCCTGTCCGAGACCGCCTACGCGCTGGACGAGCTGGAACTGGACGGCATCACCCTGCTGACCAGCGTCGACGACAAATATATCGGGCACCCGTATTTCGAGCCGCTTTATGCCGAGCTGAACCGCCGAAAGGCCGTCGTGTTTATTCACCCCTGCTATCCGCCGGGCACGGAGGCCGACGGATGGGATATCCCGCGCATGCTGATCGATTATCCGTTCGAGACCACGCGCGTCGCCATAAACCTGATCTTTCAGGGCGTGATGGAGCGATATCCGGATATCCGCTTCATCCTGTCCCATTCGGGCGGCACACTGCCGTTTCTCGCCCACCGGGTATCGGTTTTCGACAAGGCGACGACCTTCCAGGACAACTATCCCGATGGCGCTTTATCCTACATCAGGAAATTCTGGTTCGACACGGCGCTGTCGGGCGACGCGGTGCCGCTCGCCGGGCTGACCGCCGTCGCCGATCCGTCCCGAATCCTGTTCGGCACCGACTACCCCTATATTTCCGCCGATGTCGTCACCGGGGAAACCAGCGGTTTCGATGCCTGGGACGGGTTTACGGAAACGGAACGCGCCGCCGTCAATCGCGGCAACGCGGAAATCATGTTCCCGCGGTTTGCCGGCTGACCGGCCCGCCACGGCGACTTTGGGAAATCAGGGCATCGGGTTGAGGTTGTGCGCCTTGATTGCACGCTCATAAACCGGGATGTCGATGATTGCCGGCGCGGCCCCGGCCTGGCCGAACATGTCGGCAATCCAGCCGCGGTGATAGCTGCCATGGGTGACAAGGTGGCTCAGGCACATCGCGCGCGACAGCGACCCGGTATTGCCGCCGATCAGTTCGTAATCGACCACCTCTTCGAGGTCGGCGTCACTTAGCCCGTCGAAATAATCGAGCAGGGTTTTGTCCATCGCCTGACGCGCGTCCCACAGATCGTCCATGTCTTCATGCTGGACGGCGCGCAGTTGTGTGATTCCATGCGGACGTTTTTCCATATGCGCGTGCCACATCATATCGACAGACAACAGATGGTTCAGGCTGACATGGATCGAATGAAGAAGCGTCTTGCGCTCTTTTGTGACTTCCTCGGGCGGAAGTTCCCGGACTTTCGCGTAAAGCTCGGCATTGGCCCAGGCGTTGTATTCAAGCAGGCTGCGCAGATAGGGTCGGGCGTCCATGTCTCGTTCCTCCGGCATATTTATTTTTGTTGATCATAGCGTCAGCGCACGTATCGCGTGAATCATATATAAGGGACGCATGAACACTCTGTCGTACCGTGCCTGATGTCGCGTTTTCTGCCCTCCGTCGCCCCCGATATCCGTGCAGGCCACAAGGCCGATCTGAAAGCCATCGCCGCCGTGATGCCCTATCTGTGGCCGCGCGACGATCCCGGCATGCGCTGGAGGGTAGTGCTGTCGGTGGGAATCCTTTTCCTGACCGCCATCCTGAACGCCCTGCTGCCGGTCATTTTCAGTATTGCCATCGACCGGCTGACACCGGCCGGCACATCGCTGCTGATCGTGGCGCCGGTGGCGTTGCTGCTGGGCTACGGGTTTATCTTCTGGTTTTCGCGTTCGCTGAACGAGCTGCGCTGGATCCTGTTCGGCCCACTGGAACAGCGTGTCCGCCGCCGCCTGGGCCTCGCCGTGTTCGATCACCTGCATACGCTGTCGCTGCGCTATCACCTTTCCCGCCGCACCGGCATGCTGAGCCGGACGCAGGAGCGCGGACTGGAAGCGACTGCGGAACTGCTGTTCAACCTCGTCTTCGTCATCGCGCCGCTGGTCACCGAGATCATTATCATTACGGCCATCGTGCTGGCCCGGTTCGAAGCGCATTTCGCGATCATCATGGCGGTGACGCTATCGCTGTTTCTGTTTGCCGTCATATTCGGTTCGGAGATCCTGCGCCGTTATCAGCGCCCGGCCGTGATCAAGGCATCCGAAGCCCATGGCAAGGCAATCGACAGCCTGATCAACTACGAAACCGTCAAATATTTCGGTAACGAGGATTACGTATCGGGGCGCTACGACCGCGAGCTTGCGGAGGCCGAGCGCCTGACGGTGCGGTCGCTGATCTTCCGAAGCCTGCTCGGCGTCACCCAGATGACGGTGCTGGGACTCGGTGCGGGGGCCATCGTCGTGCTCGGCGGGATGGACGTCGCAGCTGGCGCCATGACCATCGGCGCGTTCGTGCTGATCAATACCTATCTTCTGCAGCTTGTTCGCCCGCTGGAACGGCTGGGCAACCTGTACCGCTCGATCAAGCAGGCACTGATCGATCTCGAACAGATGATCCGCATTTTCGACGAGAAACCCGAGGTCACCGATCGCGCGGATGCGATACCGCTACCCGACGGAGACGGTGCAATTCGCTTCGAGAACGTTTCCTTCGCCTACGATCCGCGCCGGCCGATCCTGAAGAACGTCAGTTTCGAGGTCGAGGCCGGACACAAGCTTGCCCTGGTGGGGCCGAGCGGCGGCGGCAAAACCACCATCGGCCGCCTGCTGTTCCGATTCTACGACCCGGCGGAGGGTACCGTGCGGATAGACGGCCATGACATCAGCCGCCTGACCCAGCATTCCGTGCGCGCCGCCATCGGCGTCGTCCCACAGGATACCGTTCTGTTCAACGAATCCATCGGCGACAATATCGGATTCGGCCGGCCGGGTGCGACCGCGGACGATATCGCGGCGGCGGCCGAAATGGCCCAGATATCGACCTTCATCGACAGCCTGCCCGACAAGCTGCAGACGGTCGTCGGCGAACGCGGGCTGAAACTGTCCGGCGGCGAAAAACAGCGGGTCGCCATCGCCCGCGCGGTGCTGAAACGGCCGCGGATATTCCTTTTCGACGAGGCAACGTCGGCCCTGGACAGTCATACCGAGCAGGCGATCCAGCAGAGCCTGACGGAGGTATCGCGCGGATCGACCACTGTTGTGATCGCCCACCGGCTGTCCACCGTGGTCGATGCGGAACAGATCCTGTTTGTCGAAAACGGCGAGATTCTCGAGCGCGGATCGCACCTCCAGTTGCTGGCCCTGCAAGGAAGTTACGCCGCCCTGTGGGACCGACAGCAGCGCCAGGGCAATGAAGCGGAAAGCGACGCCGTCAGCGACGACCGAACGGGGGATGCACCCGACGATCCGGATCGGGAATTCCCGGTGTCACCATCGCAGGACGCGCTGTCATAAAAATGCAAACTTTGCTGCTTATTCAAGTCAGAATTCAGCCTGCACCCACCCGCGGCGCAGACGCACTTTTTCCAATCTGCCTGCCCGCTCTCGGGGCATAATGGCGCTCTGAACGGCCTTACGCTCACCCAAAACAGGAATGCACCCCATGGCAGACTCCGAACCCGCCGCCGGAATCGGTTTCTTTGAAAAATGGCTCTCGGTATGGGTTGCCCTGTGCATCGCCGCGGGCCTGATCCTTGGCAATCTCGCACCGGGTGCGTTCGAGACGATTGCGGGCTGGGAATACGCGTCGGTGAATTTCGTCGTCGCCATCCTCATCTGGGCGATGGTTTACCCGATGATGGTGAATGTGGATTTCGCGAGCATCCGCTATATCGGCGACCGGCCCAAAGGCCTGATAATCACCCTTGCGGTCAACTGGCTGATCAAGCCGTTCACGATGGCAGCCCTCGGCGTGCTGTTCTTCGAAATTCTCTTTGTCGATATGATCTCGCCGAAAGACGCTCAGGAATATATTGGCGGACTGATCCTGCTGGGCGCCGCGCCATGTACCGCGATGGTGTTCGTCTGGTCGCAGATGACGCGCGGGGACGCGACCTACACGCTGGTGCAGGTATCGGTGAACGACGTCATTATGATCTTCGCCTTCGCGCCGATCGTCGCCCTGCTGCTGGGGGTGACGGATATCGCCGTGCCTTGGGAGACGCTGCTGCTCTCGGTCGGGTTGTATGTCGTGATTCCGCTTGTCGCCGGCTACATCACCCGCTCTCAGCTGATGCGTCATGCGGGCCGGCGCGAAGACGGCGACGAGGCCGTTTCCCGGTTCGTGGGCGGCATCAAGCCGTTTTCGGTGATCGGACTGTTGGCGACGGTGGTGCTGCTGTTCGGGTTCCAGGGCAACGTGATCATCGAACAGCCGCTGCTGATCGCCCTGATCGCCGCCCCCCTGATCATCCAGTCCTACGGTATCTTTATCATCGCCTATGGTGCTGCCTGGGCGTGGCGGGTGCCGTTCAATGTCGCGGCGCCCTGCGCCCTGATCGGCACGTCCAATTTCTTTGAACTTGCCGTCGCGGTCGCCATCAGCGTCTTCGGCCTGAACTCCGGCGCCGCCCTTGCGACGGTCGTCGGCGTCCTGGTCGAAGTACCGGTCATGCTGTCCCTCGTGGCCTTCGCGAACCGCACGCGGCGCCACTTCCCGGCGAGATGACCCGGCTTTCGCCCCTCGTCAGGCGTCTTTTTCGAAATGACGCACGTTGGGTACGTCGCCCGGCAGGCCGAGGCGTTCCCAGTCTGCCGATACCTTGTCGTAGATTTCCTTGCTGAGCATGGTGCGCTTGGAAAAATTCTTCAGGTTCTTGTGATCCTTGCAGGCATTGATCAGCGCCTTGGACCCATAGGGGCGGTTTTCGGGAGGATATTGCGACGGATCGAGCTGGGTGCTCCATGTATTGCGCAGGATATCGATATCGTCGATGGGATTGCTGCGGCTCGCCATCGCCCAGAGGACCTGGTCCATGTCGCAGGGATCGATGTCCTCGTCGACGGCGATGATCCATTTCGTGTAATAGGCGCCACCCGGCACCTGCGCCGCCAGCGCCAGCGCCTGCGCGGCATGCCCCGCGTAACGCTGTTCCAGGCTGATGACGGTCATGCCCCAGCCGCCGGCGGCGGCAGGATGACAATAGACGCCTTCGATGCCGGGAATTCCGAGCTTGTCGAAATCGTTCCACACACGGGCCGAGCGGATGACCGCAAAGAAGCCACTCTGCTCGCAGGACGGATAATCCGCCATCAGCGCGTTGGTCATGATCGGCTGGTTGCGGTGATGCAGCGCCGTGATTTTTACCAGCGGCGCATCGCCCTCGGGCCGGCCGTAATAGCCGGTGAACTCGCCGAACGGACCTTCGCCCTTCATCGAGCCCGGTTCCAGCACGCCTTCGATAACGAGTTCCGCATTGGCCGGGATCAACAGGTCCGTGGTCTTGCCTTTTACGACTGAGACTGCCTGATCGCGGATGCCGCCGATGAATTCGTATTCCGAAATATTCTTCGGAAAGCCCTGGGAGCCGACCAGCATGAAGATCGGATCGACACCCCAGGCGGCTGCGACTTCAATCGATTCGCCGCGTTCCCACGCACGTTCGATATGCAGCCGCGCATCCTTGCCCGGCGAGAGATACAATCCGGCCTCCCGCTTGCCCTGCTGCATCATCCGGTAGGTACCGACGTTCAGATAGCCGCTGTCGGGATCGCGGGTGATCACGCAATCCGCGGTGCCCGGATAGCGCCCGCCGTCAAGCGGCCAGTGCATCGGGATCGGGAACTTGTCGAGGTCTATATCGTCGCCCAACAGCGTGTTCTCGAACACGGGCGCTTCCGGCTGCGAAACTTCCCGCGGCGGAATGCGCTGCATCAGCTTGCCTTTGACCTTCTTGATCAGGTCGGTCGTATTCATATCCGGGGATTCACCCAGCGTGATCGCGATACGCCTCAGGCTGGGGCCGGCGAGGTTCCACAACAGGCGCGCGCCGATGCCGTCGTCTTCAAAGCCGACGGTTTTTTCGAACATCACGGTGGGAGACGGCTGCTGCTTCGCCAGCAGATACCCGATAGCGCTCATTTCCTGATCGCGGCTGACGGGTTCGGACACCTTGACGAGCTCGTCGATTTCCGCGACCGCGTCCAGCCATTGCCGGAGGTCCTGGATCGGCTCGTTCTGTGTTTTGGCTGTCACTTTTGACGTCTCATCGCTCATAAGCGGGATCTCCCTGTCGGAAAATTGTTGTCTTCAGCGACCGTTTTCACTGCCCGGCCGGATCGGCGCGATATTGAACCGGGCACCAGCGATACGCAACCGCCCGGGACCATTCAAATACGCAATTCCGGCGGCTGAAAACCGTCAGTCAGGCAATGGATTCTGGTGTCCCGATCCGTGGAATCTGTATACTCACGGGGGGAGGATCGGCTTCATGATGCGGATATTCACTGTTTTCACGGCGGTTCTCCTGATGTCGACGCCGGCATTGTCGAAAGAATACGTCGACCTGGAACTGGTGATCGCCACCGATGTCTCCCAAAGCATCGACAGCGACGAGGCCCGTTTGCAGCGTGAGGGGATTGCCGAAGCCTTCCGCAGCAAGGAAGTGATCGACGCCATTCAGTCAGGCGTGCTGCACCGCATCGCCGTTGCCTATATCGATTATTCAAGCCGGGACTGGAACAAGCTGGTGATCGACTGGCAGATCATCCGTGACCGGGAAAGCGCGTACGCATTCGCGGACACGCTGTTGAAAACGGACCTGACTTTCGGGCGGCGGACTTCGATCAGCGATGCGCTCGAACACGCGGCCTCGATCATCGACGGCAACGACATCGAAGGCACCAGACGCGTGATCGACGTGTCCGGAGACGGGCCGAACAATTTCGGCCGCTTTGTCGACAGGGTGCGCGACGAGACAATCGCCAGGCAGATCACGATCAACGGCCTGCCGATCATCAACGACCGGAGCAACTTCTTCAGCCGGTATAACCTGCCCGATCTGGACGATTATTACCGCGGTTGCGTCATCGGCGGCCCCGGCGCGTTTCTGGTCGTGGCGCGCGATTTCAAGGATTTCGCCCGCGCGATCCGCAAGAAGCTGATCCTCGAAATCGCAGACCTGTCGCCCGCACCCCCGACGGGGTTCATCCGGGCGCAGGTTACACCGTCGCAGAACGTGCGACCGGCGCCAAACGGCTATACCTATACGAAGGGCTGCGACATCGGCGAGCGCATGCGCGAAGGGTACTGGGCGGACGACGATACCTGAGATCGCAATCCGGCGCGCTAGTCTTCCTGGGTCAGCACGATCCGGCCGCGGATCTTTCTGTCCTGTACGTCCTGCAGGGCCTGGCGGAAATCTTCGATCGGACGGGTTTCCGTCGGCAGGGCAGAAATTTTTCCCGCGGTATAGAGCGAGAATATCTGCTCAAAGCATTTTGCCGTCAGGTCCGGGCGGCGGCGGCGGTAATCGCTTATCTGCAGCCCGCCGACATCGATGTTTTTCACCAGCAGATAGTTTGCCTTGAGCGACGGGATACGTCCGGCGGCGAACCCGATCACCACCATGCGTCCGCGCCACGCCACCGCGCGTATCGCCGCATCGAATATATCGTCACCGAGCGGGTCGATGACCACATCGGCGCCGCGACCGTCGGTGACGGCGAAAACCTGATCGCGCAGCGACTCCCTCAGATTGTCGGCGGCAAGGTCGATCACGGCCTCGGCGCCCGCATCGCGGACAAGATCGGCTTTATCGGGATTGGCGATACCGGCGAGGGCGTGCCCCCCCATCGCCCGGACGAGTTGAACGGCGGCAAGCCCGACCCCGCCGGAAGCCCCGAGCACCAGAACGCTCTCGCCTTCTGCGAACCGTCCGCGCTCCACCAGCGAAAACCAGGCGGTATCGTAAACCAGCGCCATGGACGCGGCATCTGTGAACGACATCGCATCCGGCAGATGATAGCAGTTGTTCCGGTGGATCGGTGTGAGGCCGGCATAACCGCCCTGCTCCGCCATCGCGACCACCCGGTCGCCCGGCGCGAAATCCGTGACGTCAGATCCGACCGATTTCACGATGCCCGCTGGCCCTTTGCCGGGAATGAACGGCACATCGGGCTTGAACTGGTATTTGCCGCTGATCAGCACAAGATCGACATAGTTCACCGCCGTCGCCCGGACATCGACGATGATATCCTCTGGCCCGGGGACCGGGTCGGCGAAGTCTGTCAGTGACAGGTTATCGAGCGATCCGTATTCGTTGAGGACGACTGCGCGCATGATCTTCTCCGATAGGTATTCCGGTCAGGCCGCCGCGACCGGTTCGGGCACCAGCGAACCATCGCGTACCCGCCGGATAATCTCCAGCTTTTCCATCTTGCCGTTGGGCATCAGCGGAATGTCGTCGAGCGGCAGCCAGAATTCGGGCATGTCATAGCGCGACAGGCCCTGTTCGGCGAGATGCGCCAGGATTTCCGCCGCGGAGGCCGTTTTTCCAGCTTCGAACATCACCGCAAGGCAGGCCCGTTCGCCAAGCCTGTCATCCGGCACGGGGATGGCGGCGACAAGATCGAGCGCCGGATGGCGTAGTGCGAGGTCTTCGAGCAGGTTCGGATTGATATTGTGGCCGCCGCGTACGATCAGTTCCTTCTTGCGGCCGGTAAGCCGCAGGTAACCGTTGTCATCGATCGTGCCGAGATCGCCGGTGAGGAACCAGCCGGACGCATTGATGCAGTCTTCGCCCGCTTTCCGGTCGTTGAAATAGCCGAGCATGAGCGAGCCGCCCTTGCCGCCGACCAGCCCGGATGTCCCGGGCGGCGCTTCGCGGTCCGGATCGTTCGCATCGAAGATACGCAGCTCGTACCCGGGACAGCATACGCCGGACGTGCCGATGACCAGATCGCGGGAATCTCCCGGCAGGCCGTATTGATGACCGTTGGTTTCGGTCATGCCGTAGCCCTTCTGGACGGGGATTCCGCAGTCGTACAATTCCGCTGCTACATGTTCGGGACAGGCCGCCGCGGAGACGCGGAAACTTTTAAGCTGCCTGTATTGCCCGATGCCGCGCGCCTTCAGTTCAGCCAGCAGGTCCATTGCATGGGTCGGCACCCCGACCAGATAATCGACACCGGCAGCCTCGATATGATCCAGCAGGCTGTCCCCGCGCGGCCAGTCATGCAGGACGAATTCACCCCCGACAACGAGAGACGTCCACAGGGTCCCGCAGCCGAGATTGTGGCTGAACGGGCTGAGCGAGAGCGTCACCGTGCCTTCATCGAATCCCCAGGCGCCCGCGATGCCGCGCGCCGCCACCAGCTGCGAATTGTCGCTGTGCATCACGCCTTTCGGCGCGCCGGTCGAACCGGAGGTAAAGGCAAGATAAGTGATCAGATCCGGATTGCCGGCAGGCGGGGCGGCATCGCCGGGGCCTGCCTCCAGGGCGCCGGCGAACGGCACCGCCGTTTGATCGGGAGAGAGCTCGTAAATATGACGCAGCGATGGCAGGTCGCGGATCAGATCCGGAATTTCATCACCCTCGGCATCCGAACCGTGGCCGGGATGATGGATATACGCGGCACAGGCCGCGCGTTCGCACATCGCGGCGATTTCCGCGACGGTATGATTGCGATGGGGCGAGGGGCAACAGACAAAGCCGTCGCGGGAGGCGGCCAGCAGCGCAATCACGGTTTCGGCCCGGTTGGGCGCACCTACAAAAACCGTGTCGCCCTGAACGAGACCACGCCGGGCGAGGTCCGCCGCGAACGCATCGATCGCATCGACGAGTTCGCGCCATGAAAACGACCGGCTGGCGCTTGTCAGCGCGGGCGCATCGGGTCGCGCCGCAGCATGGCCGCAGACGATGTCGTAAATCGTCTGCGTACCCCACGTTCCCGCGTCATAGTAAGCCTGTCGCGTCGCGTCATCGGGCGGCAGTGTCGGGATCATCCCCATGGGCGGTCAGACGCCGTGGGACGCAGTAACCAGCGGATCCATTTCCATGTCGTCGTCTTTGACCGCGCCGATCAGGTCGCTGACCTTTTCGATACCGCGCTCGTCGCACCAGGCTTCGAGATCGTCGATAATGGTGGTCAGCGCCGACGGGTTGCGGAACCCGGCATAGCCGATACCGACCGCGTGGGCCCCTGCCAGCATGTATTCGACGACATCTTCGGCCTTGGTCACACCGCCGACACCGATCACCGGAATTTTTACTTCCTTGGCGACCTGATAGACCATGCGCAGCACGATCGGCTTCAGCGCAGGCGAGACCATGCCGCCGAACTTGTTGCCGAGCGCCGGGCGAAAATTATCGGTACGGATTTTGAGCGACAGGAACGTATTGGCGATCACCAGCGCGTCGGCCCCGGCCTCTTCCGCGGCCAGTGCGATCGAGACGATATCGCCCGCGTTGGGCGACAGCTTGGCCCAGACCGGCTTGTCGGTCGCCGCACGGATGCCCTCCATCACCATCTTGGTGTGATCTTCCTGCATCGCGAAATTGCCACCGGTCGTGTTACGCGTCGGGCAGGAAATGTTGCATTCGATCACGTCGACATCGGGTACGCTGAGTT
>Ga0181556_1004808_pt1 | contig 10823 bp, 5 predicted proteins | sample 011ome_14_FD_148651 | JGI IMG/M metagenome (GOLD analysis project Ga0181556, IMG submission 148651) | Coastal salt marsh microbial communities from the Groves Creek Marsh, Skidaway Island, Georgia - 011505AT metaG (spades assembly) | ecosystem: Environmental > Aquatic > Marine > Intertidal zone >... | reverse complement strand
GCACAACCACTTTGACAAAAAGCAACTACTCAGACGTTACAGAGTTTAAGGTAGTGTTTATCGCCACCGGTATCCGCGACACGTCTGACGAAGAGCTACGGCCTACGGCCACGATTGGCTCCACGACGATAACAATTACGCAGCCGACAAACGGAACCCCCCACCAGTATATGGTGTTGGGTAGATGAGTTACGGCGTTGCAGCATACGGCACTGATGGGAAACTTACTTTCCACAGCGACTACTCGTCTATCGTTTATGGCGGCGAGATGTCGAAAACAACAGACGCTGCCCGACCGACTTACACCGGCGACCACCACATTGCTATTACTCCTGCGCTAAAATCGCCCAACTACGACATGGGCTGGATTATTCAGTACAAAATCACGTTAGGTGTTGACTACATGGTTCCGTTTTACAAACCCGCGTTTAACAACCAAGAAATTGCTATCATGGACGTTATCAACGAGGGAACCAGCTGGGTCGTAAATCTTTTATTTAGCGGCAATAGCTTACAGTACCCTTACGTCTACGCGTTTGCGCCTTTGACAGAACTGCCTAGCTCCGCTGTTACGTTAAACAGCCATGGCATTGCCGTGTACGATGCAAACTCTGATCTTGTATTTACAGACAGTAAGCGCCCGCTCCGTATAGACGACGTGATAGCAATTACACACGGAACCACAATTAAGTCCGGCTCTAAGGGTACATGCGGAAACTCAAACAGCTGCCACGTTAATTTTACTCCTGATGCCAGCACCACTTACACAGGCTCCGTAAACAACACGACCAGCAAGCTATACCATATTGTGCCGTCAGCTTATGGAGGTTTAGCCTATGAAAATTCTGGCAGCGGTACAAATAGTTGTGGGCTTTTAAATCTTTTTGAACGTCAATATGCGTGGTCGTATAAGTCGTGGGCGTCTTTTCGCGGCACCGTTCGACACCCTCGCGGCGGGGCTACTCATATTGCTGACTGGGAAGGTGATTTTGCAGGGGCTGCACATCAGTATGTCCAAGGTGAATGCGGCCTTGGCGGTGTTTTAGGCGCTTTAATTGGCATTGTAGCTGCGTTTCTTACGGGCGGCGCAGCGCTAATTATTATTGGCGGGGCTTTAGCAGGATTTGTTATTGGAGAAATGACCGTTGGTACAACCCCCTCCCTTAAAGCCTACGACGATGACGAAACTTTCGATACTTCAAACACCGTTAACTTGCTGATTACAGACACTTCGTACTATGGGATTACGGACGATGGCGATGTCGATGTGGCTGATCGGGTTACTTACTCGTACGACGAAAGCTCTACCCCTCCTACTCATTGGCAGTGGTCTACAAGCTATTTAGGTAATAGTTTTGCTGTACAAGCACCCGGTGTTTATGTTGCCGCTGGTTGGTTTTGGGGCACTCCAGCTCCCGCCAGCACCGCTACGTCTTATACATCTGGTAATACGACTTACTACAGAGGGCCGTTGCAAAGAACAGATTACCCAGTTGCGGGCGACAGTAGTATGTATAACAAATATTATTCTGTTGCGATTGCCCAAGGATAGAAAACATGAGCTACACACGAGAATTTATAAAAGACAAAATCCTAACCCACGACGAATATTACGGCTGGCAAAACGCCATTGGGGTTATTTACGCTCGGTGGAAAATAACGAACAGCCAGTACCCTGACGGGTTTGCGTATCACTATTTTCAAAAGGAGCTAGACGTTGATGCAATTACACAAGACACGTTTATCGCCATCGACGACGTTACAGACGAACAACTAGAGGCTTGGTGTGTTGCGGGTTTGAGCAATAACACTATTGTGGAGATAGAAACGCACAATCTTGCTGAAATCCAAGCGCGTCACAAAATGGCGCAGCTGACCGAACACTATACCAACCCAGACTTATGAAGAAGGGGATTGTTTTAATGAATGTTTATGTGTTAACGTGTGAACAGGTATTGCCATGTCCGCACCATCTTTAGTGTTTGATGACAAAGAAAGGGTCGGGCAGTGGGTTGCCGACCAAGTAGAACAAACCTCATCTTGGGGGGATTTCTATGCCATGGGCGCTGAAGCAAACGGCGAGATAGTTAGCGGAGTTGTTTTTAACAATTTCAACGAGTCTAACTCCACTTGTCATATAGCGGTTAGCAAACCCAATAGACTGTTTTTAGAGCTGTTAGATCACGCGTATAGCTACGCGTTCGGGCAGTGCAAACTGAAACGGCTTACGGGTTTAGTGGCAGCGGACAACCACAAAGCTCTCAAGCTAGATAAACACATAGGCTTCGTCGAGGAGGGTGTGATGGCAAAAGCAGGACGACAAGGCCAAGACATTATCACGCTCGTTTTATGGCCCGAAAACTATTATAAAGGACAGACCCATGGGTTCTAAAGGCGCACCACCCCCCGACTACGCTCCACTAGCCGCAGCCAGCGCAGAAGCCGCCAGCATACAAGCGGGTTTAGGTCGTGAACAGCTGGCGTTTGCGAGAGAACAATACGACCGTTCAGCCCCTATTCTTGAGGCTATTTCACAGCAACAGATGGCTGCGCAGAACGAGCAAATGGCCCAAGCGCGAGACTATTATAATTACCAGCGAGACACGTATAGGCCGCTTGAGCGCGGCATTGTGGCGGACGCACAACGCTTCAACACCGAGGCGTATCGTAACCAAGTAGCATCTCAAGCCGCCGCTGACTCAGGCCGCGCATTTGGTATCTCGCAACAACAAAACCAGAGAGCTATGGCGTCTATGGGCGTCAACCCAAACTCCGGTCGGTTTGCCGGTATGCAGAATGCCACAGGGCTACAGCAAGCAGCCGTTCGAGCTAATGCAATGACGGGCGCTCGAAACCAAGCGCAACAAATGGGCTACGCCAGAAAGCTAGACGCCGCAGGTCTGGGCCGTGGCTTGGCAGGAGCATCGACCGCAGCTTATGGGGGCGCAAATACAGCAGGTTCTATGGCTGGCGGTAACGCACAATCCGCAGGGCTGAACTACATGGCTGGTATGGGTCAAGGCGCAGGCACGATTGCCAGCGGACAACAAATGCAGATGCAGGGCTTGAGTAGTATTCTTAACGCGCAGACGCAGTCTTACATCAATACGCAAGATAGCTTTATGGGTGATCTTGGCGCGGTTCTTGGTGGCGCTGGAACACTAGCGCAGGGCGGTGGCTTCGCAGCACTGATGGGCGGATCGGACCGACGCATCAAAGAAAACATAGTAGAGGTGGCAGTCGATCAACGCACGGCTCTTCCCATCTATGAGTTTAACTACCGCAAAGAGTTTAGCGATCCGTCCATTCGCTACCGTGGCGTAATGGCTGACGATGTAGAGCTTGTTTACCCCGACGCTGTTACCGAAACAGACTTTGGCTTTAAAGCAGTAAACTACGGAATGCTCGGTATCGAGTTTAAGGAGGTGTCCTGATGGCACGGCAGAACCGCTGGAAAACATTTGCTGACGCATTTGACGCGACATACAGGGTAGGCAACCAACTACAAAAAGCCGTTGCAACGGGTGGCATAGCTTTCAAAGATTACGAAGACGAAGATGGTAAAAAGCTCAAAGGCCTTGCCTTAGATCGCGCTCGAAATGCTGATTACGCAGCCGCCGAAACACGCTTCGGCGATCCCTCTAAAGGGATCAAGATGCGCCAGGATTTTGAAACATCCCAGCAGAACAGACTGATGACTGATCTACGAGACGCCACGCAAGCAGACCGTATTAGACAAGAAGGCCCAATAAAAACGTCTACGATGCTATCGCAAAACCGGTCCCGTGACGCCGTATCAGCCAATAACGAACTCGCATTTAAGATACGAGATATAAATAAAACCCAAGAAGCTACTGCAAAACGAGCAGGGTATGGACTGTCAACGGCTCAGGATAACCTAGCGGCAGAGTTCGCTGCCTCAAACGCAGCCAGAGATGCCGGTTACGCAGAGCTAGGGGCGCGAGCAGCAAAAGGTTTAGCAGAACAGAGTGAGTTTGACGCGAAAAATATTTATAACAGCAGCGATACCTACGCGCAGGTTTTAAGAAACGAAGGCGAAGCAAAAGTAGCTAACGCAAAGCTAGATGCGGTAACTGCAAACCTACAAGCTGATATAAAAAGCCAACCGGGGTATAAAACTAATGCTATGGCGGCGGCTTTATCAGAGATGAAAAGAACCGCTACTGTTGCTATGGTAAATGAAAACTTAGCCTCGATGCCTGAGTTTGAACAGCAGTTAAAAGACGAACTACTGACAGGAGCAAACCTTGCTAAAGCCGCACTGGCAGATTCACAAACGGCTGTAAACTTGTCGGGCAGCGCAGACTACCAAGCAAACGTTCTTCAGGCAGGGTTGTCAAACTCAGAAGCAGCCGCAGCAACAGCCCAAGATCAAGCACTTTTGGCGCAGCGATCTTTTGCGGCAAACCAATTTATATCCAAATGGTATGAAAACGCAGATGCAAAAAACCCCGCTTCGATGTCAGGACTGGTGGAAGGGCTTAAGCAGATCGACCCCGTTATGGCTAATCGACTGGCACGTGATTTCGGTGAGCACGAGTTGTGGCAGATGACAAATGACGCTTTGGTCTTTCGCGGAAAAGCCAATAACGCAATAACCGAAAAGGGCTACGATGGTCTTGTACAAGTCCTAGACGAGTATAACGGCGACTCTCTGGGAATTAAGATGGTTGAGGGTACCGACGGTGGTATGTCTATTGTCGAAACCGATGCAGAAGGAAATACGGTTCGTACCATCGCATCTGGCAAGGACGAAAAGTCATTTAAGGCAGACTTACAAGCAGCATTAGACCCAGCAAGCAGCTTAGAGTACCTCGTCACGCTAAACGATATGAAGTACAAAGAAGCACTGGCGCTTTACAACACGGCGCAAGCAGAGTCGCTTAAAAAGGGCAAGCCCTTAACTCCAGAGCAGAATGCCTACCAGATGCTTTATAACCCCGAAGCGTCTTTGTACGACAAGGAACTGTCGCTCGCACTTTTACTTAAAGATAACCCCGAAGCCTATGAACGACTAGCGCCGCTACTAGAGGTTTCTTCTACACAACTGACTGATCCAAACGCACCGGCTTCAGATGCACCGGCTCCAGATGCCAACCAAGGTCCAAGCCCCAACGGTTTAGGTGGCGACCAGAATACTCCCGTCATCCCCGACGGCGATCTACAAATGAGCGATGCTGACGCTAATACCGGACAGGTTGTTATTGATGCCGTAGCAAACAAGTCAGTGTCTGAAGTTTTAGCAGAAGACGGCTCTGCCGCGTTGCTACTCAATCGGCCCAGTCTTTTAGATAAGGCGATAAAACTTCTTCAGATTCAGATAACTAACCCCACACCGAAACCGGGGTCTCGGGCGAAAAATAACAACGCGATTGCAGAGCGTCAGAAAAAACTTCTAGCAGAACTACAGGCACACAGAGCTGCCCTCGGGGATTAAACTATGGCTTCATTACAAATAGAGTACCTCCGAAAAGCTCACCCATGGATGACTGAGGACGAGTATTCGGACGCTCAGGTTGTGCAGCTTTACGCGGATCAGACAGGCCAACCGACTAGAGAGGTTGCTGAAAGATTTGGCGTCGTTGATCCCGACCAAGGCGATTTCAGCCGAGGTTTTTCTGCCGGTGTAGATTCACTTAAAGCTACTGGGTCCGGAGTTGTTGGACTTGCAGGTGATGCCCTTGGGATCGACAGCGTAAGAGACGCAGGTATTCGTGGCTATGAACGCAACATGGCTGAAACCGCCATTAACGCGCGGGAGACAGACACCGTCGAAGGACTTGATAGCATCGGCGATGTTGCAGATTTTGTTCAATACTACTCTGGTTACGGCATACCACAGGCTGCAAGCGCAGTAGTTAGCGGCGGCCTCGGTGGCTTGGCAGGCAAGCAGGTCGTAAAGCAGGGCGTCAAAAAGAAACTAGACGACGGACTACGAGACCAAGCGCAGGATTTGCTCAAGAAAGGGCAGCAGCGCGGTAGTTTAGCAGGCGTTGGCGTACAAGGCGTTGGGAGTGAACTTGGTGCCACCTACGGCCAAGCTGTAGAAGAGGCCCAAGCACGTGGCGAATCTATCGACGATATCAATCTTGGGCGCGTTGCCACGTACGGTACAGCTGCCGGTTTACTCGAGACCGCCGGTGACGTCGCCACTCTTGGTTTGGCTCGGCTTGGCCCTGCGAAAGACCTGATTGCCGCGACACAGAAATCCAGAACTGCACGGGCCGTTACACGTGGCACCGGAGCCGCTGGTGTAGAAGCCGTAACAGAAGGATTACAGACAGGCTTAGAAGATTTAGGTGCTGGCCGCAGCATGGAAGATGCACGGTTTTTTGATCCCACTGCGATGGCAGCTGGTGCAATCGGTGGCGGTCAGCTGGGTGTATTGGGCGGCGTCCTAAGTCCATCTCCAGACAGCAGCGCCACCGAAGCCAACGACATTCAGCAACGGGCGCAAGTCCAACTTGAAATGGATTTGGGTGATCCAAACGGTGAAGCTGTCACGCAGCAGGTGCAGCAGCGTCAGGCAGAAAAGCAAGCAGAGATGGACCGCGTGGAGACACAGCGTCAGGACGATCTGCGTAGAGAGGTAGCTCAGAACTTTACAGAAGGTGATTTTAAGAAACAGCTTGAGGCTGGCAAAAAAGAACGCGCTGCCAAACTGGAACTCGACGTGGATAATCCGTCGACCGAAATTGGGCAGACTTTCTTAAACACTGTAAAAGAGGAGCGCTTACTCAGCCCCGAAAAGATACAAAAGCGCAAAAAAGAATTTGTTAAACAGACGCTTGAAGAAACCGAGCCAGAGATAGATTTTGACGCTGCCTATGAAGCTGCCCTCGATGAGCAGATTGCTAACAGGGGCCAAGCCAGCTTTGACTTTGACGGTACAACTTCGCAGCCGCAGCCACAAGAAGCAGAGGCACCAGCACCAGCAGCGACCGCTGCCGTTGATCCCCTAACTATACCGGTACGCCAGCGCAAAGATGCCATCAAGCAGACCGAGGCACTGGTAGAAGACGGAAGTTTACCACCAAACTGGGCAGAGCAGAACGACGACCTCAACGGTGCCGTGAACGGGCAGAAGTTTAACATCAAGAAGTATAAAGCCGCGCTCGATAAGGTGCTTAACCCCGTTGAAGAAACCGCCGCTGTGCCGACACCTGCTAACACGTTACCAGATACCACTGGTGAAAATGCTTCCGCGCAGCTGATAGACGATATTCTGGTGACTGGGATCGGCGGCAAGCCACTGACTAAAGGTCAGCAAAGCGTTGCTACTGAGTTGTTTAAAGCGTTCAACACCAACGAAGAATCAAAGTTCCTCGATTCTAAAGGTAAACTAAGCCCTACGCTGGTAGCTGAAGCCGCCGGTCTAAAGAGCAAGCAAGCCGCTAAAAGCGTAATCGACGCTCTTAAAACAAAGTTAGCTGAAGCTGAAAATAAAACAGTTGACGAGAAAAGGGCAGAGCTAAAAAGAACAGGCATAACAAGCTCCGAAGAGTTTGACCAAAATGCACCGGAACAGGTCTTTGACCAAGCTGACCTAGGCGATGGATCAGGCACACTTGCGTCTGTTGGACAGGGTACAAATGACGGTCGAACTGATGAGGAGATTGAGTTTGCAAACCAGCAAGCCGACGAACCCAATGCCATTGCAGACCAACGCGCAGAGGAAGCAAACCAGCGCCGTGCTAACGTAGATGCAGAGATAAAAGAACTTCTTCCACAGGTAGACGCAGCTAAGGCCGCTAATCTGTGGAGTCAGGTAGCTCCACCCACCGCGCCAAAAATAAAACAGCTAAGTAAGTATGACGTGCGTGAGTTACTACTGGCTGTGCTACAATACCAAGCTAGCAAGGGTGCCGATATCGGTGGGCTTGAGCAAGACTTTAAAGAAATATCAGACCGCTACAGTGTTGCGGATGGAGAGATAGATGGTCAAGGTAACGAAGTCCCAGCAATTAGCGGCCCAGCAACGGATCAAGAAAATACTGCCGATCCTGATCAAAGCGGAGAAGGAGGGAGTGGAACTCAGTCCGATGGAGAAAAGAATACTAGCGACCCATCGCAAGACGCCACCGGAGATGAAGACGTAGGGGAGAACTTTACAGCTGGCGAAAACAAAACAAATGTAACAGTAGAAAAGAAAATCCCAAGAAAACTTAATCGGCCTAGGTTTGGTCTTCCACCGAGTTTCAGAGCCGCGCAGACAGCAACCCGAGACACGTTTGAGGGGATAATCAAACAGCTTACGGGTAAAAAATCTAACTTCCGCGTACGGTATTTCGATACCATAAATGACTTTATCGCAGCCAGAATAACCACCGACGAGGTAGAAAACGCAGAGATCCGTTCCGCTAACCCTTTTGGGTTTGTTAGAAAAGATAAGAACGAGGAACCGATTGCGTATTTTATTCTGGAAAATATACCCAAAGGTGGAGAACGTGCAGCCTTCATGCACGAGGTTGGCTCCCATGTCGGCATAGATAATTTAATACCGGAAGAAGACCGGATTTTGCTTGAGGCGCAGATCACTAGATGGGCGTTAAAAAACGATAACTCGCAAGAAAGTATCATCGCCAAACGTGCCTTGCAGGCTGTGGGGGAAGCTCAGTTAGCAGTACCTAACATGACCGACGAAGAGGTTACGTCGGAGACGATAGCGTACTTTCTACAAGAAGCCACTCTGGCTGGCGTTGAACCAACAGTTTCCAACCCCGTAGGAAGGTTTGTGCGTGACCTATATGCTAGATTTAAACGCGCTCTTAGGACGCTGGGCTTTGATATTAAAAACCTTACTCCGCAGGATGTTGTAGACCTAGCATGGGGCGCATCACGCATATCTCTTCGCGCACGTAAGCATGGAACTGCTGCGGACTTTAGGCGTTTCAACCATGATTACATGAGTTCGGGCGAAGGCGCACAAGTATTCGGGTGGGGGACATATCTCGCTGAACGCTTTAGCATAGCTCGCTGGTATCTGCGTATGGACGAAGCACGGAAAAGAGGGCCGTTCCAAGGTGAGTTTAGCGCACCGCGCTTTAACCTAAATGAGATGCCGATCACACTACGGCGAATTGTGACGAACCCCACGGGTTTAGGCGGCTTTGCAGCTAAACAATATGTTGACCGAATGGTGGCTAAAAGAACTAATAATCCAGCCGATATAGATATACGGCTTAAAAAGAGTTTCTCAGGCCACAAGCTGGGCAGTCAAGCGCATATTGATGAAGCAGAAGTCTTAGTTTCTTATGACACTCCCGGTGCAAGAAGAAGTTTTACGTTTGACCAGCTTACCGACATAACGCCAAAGTTGCAGTTTGAAATAGATAGGGTGAAATTGGCTTTGATTGACGAGCTTATCGAAGCTAGAGAAATGGGTGTTGAGGGCAACCTCATGACGGTAGACACCACCGTTAACGACGACGAATTGCTACCTTGGATGGAAGAAATATCTTCAGCGCCAGATGTTTATAACAATCTCGTTGAGATGTTTGAAAACCTTAACGTAATGGCTGTACTTGATACTATGCGACTGGTCGGGGTCAGAAATGTCTACCTAGATAACGATATTAGTTTTGGTCCACGAGTTAGAGATATTCGGCGTTCCTATTTTCGTCAGCAGATTGACTACGAAAACGCTCCCCTAGCCGGTGGGGATGAAGACGTAATGAGCGTTGTGAGGGAGGCTTTAGATACCGCCACCGGTCAAGATGTTTACATGGCGATGAGACGCATGGAGATCGATCAACCTTACCTCTTTGTAAACGCGTTGAAAGAGTTTCAAGGCGAGGGCAGCCCTCTATTCATCCGCCGCAATGATATCCAAGCCGAGGAAACAGTATCTAGGCTGATGGACGATTACGGTGTGAAGGGTGTTATCTTTCCCGACAACGCTTCCCGTCGAGCTTCATCGCCCACAGGCATAGCCAACAACAACGTAATATTTAACGATAAAAATCTTATCGTTGTTTCGCGGTCGCCAGGAAAAAGGGTCAGCGACGAGACAAGCACAGTAGGGGAAATTAAATACGGCTTGAATGGCGCGTGGGTAGGCCACAACTTTGGAGCGCCAGCCAAAAACGCATTTGATACCGCCAGCGAGATTATGAAGTTCGGCGCTCGGTCAACCTCGTTTCTACACGATCTAATCAGAAAACACGGCGACAAGATGCCAGCTATCAAACGTTGGTATGAAGGGGTGCTAAAGGCTGAAGCGATACGCAGCGAAATACGTCTCGGCTTCGAAGACATTGCCGTACGTGCGAGAGACTTAAAAGACGACCGTCTCAACGCGATCAACGATTTCTTGGGCAAGTCTACATTCGATCAGAAGTGGGGCTACGACCCTAAAGAGTACCACCCCGAGCTATTTGAAAAGAAACAGGTGAAGGTGGATTCGCAGTTTGCGTATCTGTTCAACCGTCTGTCCGACGATGAGAAGCAGCTTGTTGCAGACGTGTTTGCTCATGGCGAAAAGATGCGCAAGCGTAAGGAAGAGATAGCCAAGCAGCTCGGAGTGGCGGGTAAGTTCTTTACAGATGCCTCTCTGGAGGGGCCGTACGCTCCGCTTAAACGGTTCGGTAATTATGTAGCAGAGATGAAATCACAGCGTTTGATTAACGCGGAAAACTTACTGAGTGAGAAGAACACAAAAGAAAACAGGAAACTCGTAGATGATCTGAAGTCTGATCCTGAGCATTACATCATCCGGTTCTTTGATACCCCCGGTTCTGCACAGCAGTTTGTGGACGCCAACAGCTCTAGGTTTGCTGCGTTTGCGGCAACTGAAAAAACAC
>Ga0181556_1004801_pt1 | contig 10836 bp, 8 predicted proteins | sample 011ome_14_FD_148651 | JGI IMG/M metagenome (GOLD analysis project Ga0181556, IMG submission 148651) | Coastal salt marsh microbial communities from the Groves Creek Marsh, Skidaway Island, Georgia - 011505AT metaG (spades assembly) | ecosystem: Environmental > Aquatic > Marine > Intertidal zone >... | reverse complement strand
AAAAGCAATAGTCACATACGATGTTCCCGGTTGCAGAGAAGTAGTGATTGATGAGGTAAATGGCTTTTTGATTGAGTTTAGAAATATTATTGGTTTATCAAACGCAATTAAAAAACTTTTATCATGCAACCATTTAAGAGAGGACATGGGTGCTGAAGGTAGAAGATTAGTTAAAAAGCATTTTTCTCAAGAAGAAATAGCCAAGCAAACTGAATTATTATGGAAATCAAAGCTAAAGATTTTGAATAATTAAACCAAGAATTCATAAGGCTCTATCTGTATTTTGACGTCTTAATTAAGATATAATTCCTCTATCAATAATGGATTTTATCATGTTAAAAAACACTAAGTTTATTCTAACCCTAATTTTATTTTCAATCACTTCAATTGATATTAATTCTCAAGAATTAGATCAATCTTTTCTTGATTCGCTCCCAGATGATGTGGCTAAAAAATTAGAAAAAGATCTGCAAGATCAAGAAGATGTTGAGGTCTTATTTCGTGGGAATACTTCCATAGAAGCTAATAAAGCTATTCTAAAAAAAATTCAAAATCAAGTTGACAGTCTCAAGCTTGCAATAGAAGGAAATGCGGGCAACATTAAGTTGCCTAGATTTGGAGAGGATTTTTTTAGCTCTATTCAGTCCTCTTTTTCACCAATCAATCTCCCCAATATCTCAGATGATTATGTGCTCGACTATGGAGATCAGCTAACAGTTCTTGCAACAGGATCAATTAATGCTGAAAGTATCTCAATGGTTCAGCGTGATGGCTCCATTTTGGTTAATAAGTTAACCAAAGTTTATGTTAGAGGATTGTCCTTGGATAAGGCAGCAGAAGCTATTCAAGCAACCATGAACACTACTGCTATTGGTGTGAAAACCTCAACTACTCTCTCAGGATTAAGAGATGTACAAGTTTTTTTGCTTGGGGAAGTGTCTAGCCCTGGCTTATACACTTTAAGCGGATCATCCAATATTTTGCACGCTCTGAATGTTGCGGGGGGAATATCCAAGAATGGATCATTTAGAAAAATTGAACATAAAAGAGATAATAAGGTTATTTCAACGCTAGATCTTTATGATGTTATGGCTTTTGGTCTACAGCCTTTTAACTCTCAACTAAGATCAGGAGATATAATTTTTGTTAAGCCTAAGAGCTTTGAGGTGCCTGTTTCAGGCGGCGTGTCTCGCCAAGCGTTATATGAAATGCTTCCAAAAGAAAGTATTTATGATGCAATAAAATTTGCTGGTGATATTTCTCCCTATTTCATTGGAGAGGATGTTTTACTTAGTAGATTTGTGAATGGCAAAATTGAAGAACAAAAAATAGACATCAGAAATTCTAATAAAATAAAACTCCAGCCTAGAGATACAATTACTCTTCCTTTCTATAGTTCTTATCAAGAACCAGTAAAAACTATTCAGATTATTGGGATGGTTACAAATCCTGGAACATTTAATATTTCTGATGGAGAAAGGCTCTCTTCTGTTATAGAAAGAGCTGGGGGTTACAAACGATCAGCCTACCCTTATGGTAGCTCATTATTACGAGAGTCTGCTAAGGATCTTGAATCTAATTTCAATGAGAGAATTTACAGAGATACTTTGAATTTTATTGTTTCTAATCCTCAAGAGGTTGGGGCAACCTCAGGCTCTCTTTCATTATTACTAGAAGAATTAAAAAATTATAGACCAAAGGGAAGAGTTGTTGCTGAATTTGAGCTCAGTCGAATTATGAATGATCCCTCATTAGATGCAGTGTTAGAGGATGGAGATATAATTAGAGTACCTCCTCTATTAAATCAAGTTTATCTTTTTGGAGAATTTAACCAACCAGGCTCTACTCAATTCAATTCTGAACTCGATCTCCATCAATACATAAAGAATGCTGGTGGTTTGAAAGATACTTCAACTAAGCATCTAATCATTATTGATCCTGATGGAAAAACACATCTACATAAGTTGTCATTCTTTAAACCTTTTAAAGAAAATGTTCAGATTTATCCTGGTTCTGTCGTATATGCCTCACGAGATATTGGTAGAATAGAGGGTCTTAAGTTTGCAGCAACTTTCGCACCCATATTAAGTAGCTTGGCTATTTCTTTGGCATCATTGAATTCAATAAACAATAATTAAGCGGCAAGTTTTTGTTTTTGGTCAAATGATACATAAATACTAGCTTATGTTGCATATAAAGTATTGATGCCTAAAGTAACCAAGAAGCTACTTCTTTTTTTTATAGTTTTTTCAGAAGGCATAAAATCAGATATTAATGATTATATTTATCCGTATAGTAAACCAAGTTATTCGAATTATGGCACTCTTGGATTGCTTCAGATGCCATCAGCCAGAATGCATGAAGAGGGTACATTAGGATTTTCTTGGTCTCACAATGATCCATATCTTCGTGGTTCATTAATCGCTTATCCTTTTTCGTGGTTTGAGGCTTCTTATCAATACGTTGATGTTAATAATGCTTTGTATAGTAATGTTGAATCTTTTAGTGGAAATCAAACATACAAGGACAAAAGTTTTGATGCAAAATTTAGACTTTTAAAGGAATCAGAGCTTTTGCCACAAATTTCTATTGGTTTTAGGGACATAGCTGGAAGTGGTATTTTTAGCGCAGAATACATAGTTGCCTCAAAGTTTTATAAAAATATTGATTTTACATTTGGAATGGGTTGGGGTGGTCTCTCTGAATCAAAGATAAAAAACCCCTTTACATACATCTCTGATAGTTTCGAATCTAGAACATTAAATAAAGATACTATGGGTGGCGAGTTAAGCCCTGGAAAATACTTTAGCGGTCCCGCAGGATTATTTGGAGGTGCTGAATTATTTTTACCAAATTTTCACGGTTTGAGATTTAAGATTGAATATGATGGAACTGATTATTCTGAGGAGGGATTCAGGCCTGGCTATGGAAACTATGAGCTGGCATTTAGACCACAAAGACCTGCTTCTTCTAAATTTAATTTTGGTGTCGTATACCCAATAAGCAATTCTATTCAATTAAAGGCAGGTTATACAAAAGGAAATACTTTTAATTTTGGTTTTTCAATTGCTATAGGTTTTAAAGATAAAGATCCTGTTATTAAAAAAAATGACACCTATACTCCCATAAAAAATGCATCAGCTTTTAAGGAAGTAAGTTCTGGAAATAAAGATTTTATTTATAGGACTGCTTTGAGAGTTTTAAATGAGAAAAGATTATATTTACAAGCAGCTACTTTAAAGGATGACTCTCTGTCAGTTGCGTATTCGCAAGGAAAGCATTCAAGTTATATCAGAGCGACAGGAAGAGTTACTAGAGCTTTGAATGAAACGATGCCTGATGAAGTCAAAGAATTTAAACTTACAACTATTAATGCCTCTATGGGCATGCATGAAATTGTTATTGATCGAGAATCGTTTAATAGAAACTTAGATAATAAATTTTATCAACTTGCTCAAAGAAATATCCAGCTTAATTCAGCTACTTTTACAAAAGAAGAATTTGATTTTAAGCCAAAGTCAAAGCTTCCAATGCATTACTGGAAAATATCACCTTCGGTTAGATCTCAGATTGGTGGCCCTGATGGTTTTTATTTTGGAGATCTTCGACTCTCATTGCATTCTGAGTTAATTTTAAGACCTGACTTTACTATCATCTCCACTGGGTCCATAGGGATATATAATACATTTGATGGTTTAAAGCTTGCTTCAGACAGTGTACTCCCTCACGTTAGAACAGAGATTGTGAATTATCTTAAGGAAAGTGAAAAATACAATATTGAAACACTTCAATTCAACTGGTTCAATAATTTTTCTGATGATATATATACAAAAATCTCTGGAGGTATCTTAGAAAGCATGTTTGGTGGAATTGGTGGGGAGATACTATTTCGACCGTTTGCTAAAAATTATGCAGTTGGCGCTGAATTATGGCATGTCCAGCAAAGAGATTATGATCAAATGTTTTCCTTTAGAGATTATAAAACATTAACTGGCCACATAACTTTTTATTTAACAGAGCCTAAATCACAGGTATTAATGCTTCTAAAAGGAGGTAGATTTTTAGCTAAAGACTCCGGAATAAAAATTGATATTTCAAGAAGATTTCAAAGCGGTATGAGGGCTGGTATATTTTTTGCAAGGACTGATATTAGTGAGTTTGAGTTTGGAGAGGGAAGTTTTGATAAAGGTTTCTATTTTTGGATTCCGATCGAGGCCTTTTTCTCAAATTACTCAAGAGGGCATGCTGGATTTGGTTTGAGGCCTGTTACTAGAGATGGTGCTGCAGTCTTAAACCATACTCACAACCTATATTCAGTAACTGAAGCAGCACATCAGATAAATCTAACAAGAGATTGGAGCGACCTTTATGATTAAAAAATTGGCCCTTGTAGGACTCGTTCTAAGCTCTTGCTCGTACATATCATATTCAGATACCTTGCCTTTAATAAAAACAGCTCTAGTTGGCATAGATGATATAGAAATTACAGATGAGTTTATAGCTGAAAGAGAGTATTCATTTGCAAAATTTAAAATGGGTAGATCTGGTATAGCTATTTTAACTCTAGCATATGTTAATGATGGTATTTTTGAGTGGGTCTCAGCATCGAATGAAAAAATTTTTACCTATAACGGAAAAATTATTAAAACCGAGGGTTTGATAAATAACATTAATATTCTAAATATTGATGATTTGATTGAATCTAGTTATATGACTAATAAGCAATATAGTTTCTTAGTTAACTTAACCAATCCTTCAGCAATTGTGGAGCACAAGTCTCAATATGCATTCAATAGAAGCTTAATAACTGAATCAGTCTTTATACCAAGTCTTAATAAAAATTTCAAAAATTTTTATTTTATCAATGATTCAAATGGAAGAATTGTCAGATCAATTCAATCAATTCATCCAAGATTACCAAAGATTGAAATTGATTTTTATTACAAATAAAAAAAGCCAGCAAGTGCTGGCTTTTCAAATTTAAGATAGGAATTACTTAGTTCTAGTTGCTGTACTTGTAACAAGTGATGTAGAGGTTACGTCAACTTCAGCTGGTATTTCAATTGTAACTTCAGTAGTTCCTTCAAGTTGCTCAGTAACGGTTTCTATGACTTGCTCCTGAAGGACAATAGTATCTGTATATTCCTCAGTTTCAGTAGTATCTCTAAACTGATCAACAATATAGATAGTATCGTTATTAGCATCAACATCGCCACTGTCAACAGCATCACTGGCGCCGAATACATCATCAGCAGCTACGGTAGATGTAGCAGTATAAGTTTCAGTTCCTGCTGTTGTCCTAGTAGCTGTAACAGTACCAGTTACAAGAGCTTGCGCCTCTCTGGTTGAGGTTGCTCCATTTACAGTAATGGCAGACTGTGTAGTAGTGTTAGTAACTGTTCCTGATGATACAGTGTCTTCAACAATAGTTTCAACAACATACTCCTCAATAGATGTAGGTGCAGGTGTAGGTGCAGGTGTTGGCGCAGGTGTTGGCGCAGGTGTCGGTGCAGGTGTCGGTGCAGGTGTCGGTGCAGGTGTCGGTGCAGGTGTCGGTGCAGGTGTAGGTGCAGGTGTCGGTGCAGGTGTCGGTGCAGGTGTCGGTGCAGGTGTCGGTACAGGAGCAGCAGATCCACCTGAACCAGAATCAGCGGCAGCAGCAATAGCAGCAGCAGCAGCTACAGCAGCAGCAATAGCGCCAGCACTCAGGCTTCCCGATGAACTTTCTTGAGCTTTATCACCAGCAGCTTTTGGACTATCTTCAGCATCAGCAGCTTGTAGCTCTGATATTGTTGCAACATTAAGTATTGAAAATAATCCTGCTAGAAGGTAGTTAAATTTGTTTTTTAATTTTGCCATTTCTCTATATCCTGTTAATAAACTCAGTTAGATTAAAACAATATTACCATTTAATTAGTATCTTACAAACTTAAATGAGTAAAAAATAGTTAATTTATATACACACTATTTAAGCTGTAATACTTTTAGTAATACCTAAAAAGAAGCATTTTTGCTTGTTTTACTAATATTTGCAACAACTTTATTATAAATAATTCATATATAATTCTTAAAGTTTATTTAAAATATATATTTATTTAGAACAAAGACATTAGAAATCCTTCAGATCATATTAATTAACTACATCCAATGAAAGTAAATATTTTAGATTGCACGTTAAGAGATGGTGGTTACTATAATTCTTGGAATTTTAGCAATGACCTAGTTTCAAGTTACTTAAAAGCCTTATCATCATCGTCAATATCTCATATTGAACTAGGTTTTAGATTTCTAGCTGCAAATAATGAGCTTGGTCCTTTTGCATTCTCGTCTGAGGAATTAATAAATTCAATAGAATTCCCTGACAATAAAAATCTCGGAGTAATGATCAATGGGAGTGAATACCTTGATCATCCAAATTCTCACCATTCTATAAAGAAAAATTTTGTAAATTCTAAGATATCTAAAATTAATTTTGTAAGAATAGCTATAGATTTTTTGCGCGCTCCGGAATCAAAGGCGCTTGTTGATGAATTATATGGCATGGGCTACAAAGTAATGTTAAATCTAATGCAAGCTAATCTTAGAACTTCGGATGAGATAATAGAGACTGCTAAGATCATTCAACAATGGAATAAGGTAGATGTCTTATATTTCGCAGATTCTTTGGGTTCTATGAACTCAAAGTCAGTTCAAGAATTTTGCAAGTACTTAAAAATAGGTTGGAAAGGAGATATTGGGTTTCATGCTCATAATAATCAAAACTTAGCTCTCTCAAATGCAATAACCGCAATAAATCACGGATGCCAGTTTTGCGATAGTACAATTCTTGGTATGGGCAGAGGGGCGGGAAATGCTCAAACAGAAAATCTTTTATTTCAGTCAGGAGGTTTTTATGAGTCTAGCTCAATGCTGAATGTTTTGACAAAGTTTAATAAATTGAGAGAAAAATTTAAATGGGGCCCCAATATCTTTTATCAAATAGCTTCTCAAGAAAATGTGCATCCAACTTATGTGCAGAGAATGCTTTCAGATAAACGTTACTCAAAAGATCAGGTTCTCCGCACTTTAGATACATTAAAAGAAATAGAAAGCACATCTTACAACGAGGAAAATATGACTAAATTGACATATTTTCATAATAAGGAACATCAAGGGTGTTGGAGTGCTGAAGGTTTTTTAGCTGGAAAAAAAGTTTTGCTAATTGGGTCAGGGCCAAAGTTAAAGAAATATGAAGAACAAATTAAAGAATTTATTGAAAAAGAAAAGCCTTTTGTTATTTCTTTAAATGTTAACCAAATTCTTGATAAAAAATATATTGATGCAGTCATAGCATCGAATGTGGATAGAGTCCTTTTAGATGCTGACATCTATCCTCAGTTTAAATGTCCGATCATTATGCCTCAATCCTGCTTTTCCCCAATTATCCAATCGAAACTTCAATCTAATGAAATTCTTGATTATGGAATGGCAATTAAACAAGATCATTTTAGGAGCTTCAAAAGGGGCTGCATATCTCATTGGAAGGAAGTTTTGTCATACTCACTTTTATTTATTGAGCAGACGAATCCAAAATCTTTGTTTTTAGCAGGTTTCGATGGTTATTCTCAAAATGATCTTAGGTACCATGAAAACAATAAAATATTTATCAAATACTTCTCTAAAAAAAATTCTCTTAAACCAACTTTATTAACCCCGTCTTCACAATCAGCTTTAAAAAGTTTTGAGCAATAAACTTAACTTAGAGTTAGATCAATATAATCTTCTGGTATTTGATTGTGATGGGACTCTAATTAAATCCAATAGTATTAAATCTGAAATATTCAGGGATTCATTATTTAAATACGATGAAGAGGAAGTGCAGAAATTAATTAAATTTCATCAATCAAATGGTGGCGTCTCTAGGTTCATAAAGTTTAAATATTTTTTTAAGCAAGTGCTTAAACTTAAAAACTACACCGCAGAACTTGATGAAGCGCTGAATCTTTTTTCTCAGCTATCTTCAACTAGATTAAAAAATGTTAAATTAATTCCAGGTGTTGAAAATTTTCTAATAATGCTTTCCAGGATTGATTTAAAAGTGATTGTCTCATCAGGTTCGGAAGAGAGTGAGCTTAGAGCATTATTGGAGAGTCTGAAATTAAGTAAATATTTTGACTACATTGGTGGAAGTCCAAAATCGAAGGAAGAAATTGTTTATGAATATATTTCTAAAAATGACTTAACAAACCCACAATGTTTAGTTTTTGGAGATTCAGTTTCGGACTATATGCTTTCAAAAAAATTGAATGGTGACTTTGTTTTTATTGAAGAAGATTCTGAATGGGTTAATTATAAAAGTTATCTTAAGAACGATAGTGTCATAAAAATAAATAATTTTTCTGAAATAAATACAAATTAAATAACAATGAAAATTATTGGAATGATCCCCTCCAGGCTCAACTCGAAAAGACTGCCAAGAAAAGCATTAACAAAAATATGTGGAATGCCATTAATTGCTCATGTAATTCATCGTGCAAAATTAAGCACAATTTTAGATGAACTTTATTTAGTAACAGATTCAGAGGACATAGCAAATGTTGGTAAGGCATGCAATTGCAAAGTCATTATGACATCACCAAACCATGAGACTGGCTCTGATAGACTGGGCGAGGCAGTTATCGATTTAGATGCTGAAATTATAGTAAATATTCAGGGTGATGAGGCATTAGTTAGGCCCGAAGATATAAATCGCTCAGCAAAGATTCTCATGAAAAAAAAAGATTTAGAAGTATCAATGCTAGCAACTAACTATACTAAAAAGAATAATCCATCTGACATAAAAGTTTCTTTAAATTCAAAAAATGAAATTATTCACTTTTCACGATCAGATATATCAACTCAGTTGAATGAAGCTTCTTTGAAGGCCTATCATTTGGTTTCATTTAGAAAAAATATGTTATTGAAATTTTGTAAGCTAGATCAGACGGAAGGTGAAATTCTAGAATCTATCGAATACATGAGGCTGATTGAAAATGAATATAAAATCGGATGTGAAATCATAGATAGTTCTGCAATAAGCGTTGATACTCCTGAGGATCTAAGGTTGGTTGATGAAATGATGAAAGAAGATAGCTTATTTCCTTTGTATAAAAATAATTCATTTAAAGCATAGAGCCATGAAAAAAGTTTTTGACTTTACCAAAGAAGAAAATTTTTTTTCGAGTGAGTTTAGTGATGATTTTCATTTAATTTATAAGGATAGCTTTATAGATTTTTCGAAGCTTTTGGACCAAAGTTGTGCAATAACAAATTCGGATAATATTTACTGGTGGATTAGCTCTTCTGCCTCAAGAAGAGAATTACAAAGTTCACTTTACAGAAATTATTGCATTATAAAGCTCATATTCTTTCTTCATAAAGACGATAGACTTCCATCTAAAATTATCTTACCAGACCCAGTTTTAAAATCGATTATTCTTAATTCTCTTGATATGAGCAACATAGATATTAAAATTGAAATTCAAAAAACTGACTTAAAACATATAATCACCAATTTTTTTAGGCCTATAAATTTTTTGTTAAATAAGATTTTTCAAGCTCTTTTTATAAAAATTAAATTTTCTAAACCCTCAACCTTGAAAAATTACGTTATAGCCGAAACATTTATTGCCCCAGATGGTATCCAAGATAGGTATTACCCTAAAATCAATACTTTTTGGAACAAACAATCGGCTGAACTTATCTTCGTCCCAACAATTATTAATTTTAGAGTATTAAAAATAATGCAGTTTTTGAAGAACCTTCATTTATTAAAGGATGAATATTTCTATAAAGAGCTGCTTTTATCATTCAGTGAAATCTTAAGAGCTTCGTTTTATTTAAGGAGAATTAAGAGAATATCTTGCGAGGATGTAAATATATTTTTTTATAATTACGAATGCAACTTAACACCTTTATTAAATGAATCTCTGTCTAGCGAAACCTTTAGCAGTTTATCGGCAGAGGGCTTATTAAATTATTTTTTTATAAAGAAATTAAAGACTCAGGGATATGATTTGGATGCATACATAGATTGGTGGGAAAATACTTCAATGGATAAAGGCGCGAACTTTGGAATAAATAAATTTTTTGGAAAACATTTATCTAAAGGATACATGGCCTTTGTTCCAAATGAATATGCATTTGAACTATCTCCATCTGATGGAGAAATTAAAGCCGGCACTATCCCATCATTAATAGGAGTAATGGGTAATATTTTTCTAAATTTGCCACAAAGAATTTCTAACTTGCAGTCAACAGTTTTAGCTCCAGCGTTAAGATTTCAACACATCTTTGAGCGACCAAATGTGTATAAAAGCGATGGAAATAAAAAAATATTAATAATACTTCCTGCATACTATGATCAGGCAATAAATATAATTAGTATGATTGTAAGCGCTGAGAAGAAATTAGCTAGTGAGGGCGTGATTATAAAATCGCATCCAGCACTCAATATGATAGAGGACTTTAAAAAGATAGTTCACCCCAAAGTAAAGATTGATAATAATTCGCCAATCTCGGTGCTTTTGGAACAGTCATATGTTGTAATTACAGGAGGATCAAGTGTTGCCATTGAATCTATAATACACAAGGTTCCTGTTATTAACCTGCACCCTAATAAGTTTCCATATATCAATCTTATGCCCGAAAATGCTCCAAAAGAATTATATTCAGTATGTGCTAACTCAGAAGAATTGATGGATTGCATTAATCAATATAAAAAAAATGAAGAAAATATTTACAATCATGAAATTAAAGCAGACGAATATTTTTGTGAGCCTAATGCTGAGAATGTTTCAGCCTTCTTTGCTTAATAAC
>Ga0181556_1004798_pt1 | contig 10838 bp, 11 predicted proteins | sample 011ome_14_FD_148651 | JGI IMG/M metagenome (GOLD analysis project Ga0181556, IMG submission 148651) | Coastal salt marsh microbial communities from the Groves Creek Marsh, Skidaway Island, Georgia - 011505AT metaG (spades assembly) | ecosystem: Environmental > Aquatic > Marine > Intertidal zone... | reverse complement strand
CCTCGAAGACGTTCTCGGTGATCATCGACGTCCCGTCGGCGATGGCGGCCATCGCGATCGCCATCGGCTGCAGATCGGTCGGGAACCCCGGGAACGGCAGCGTCGCGACGTTGACCGCCTTGGGCCGCTCGTACTGCACGACGCGGAAACCGTCGTCGCGCTGGGTGACGGTGGCACCGACATCGTGCAACTTGTGCAGAACCAACTGCAGGTGCGCCGGGTCGACCCCGGTGACCGAGATGTCGCCGCGGGTCATCGCCGCCGCGATCCCCCAGGTGGCGGCCACGATGCGGTCACCGATCACCCGATGCTCGGTGGGGTGCAGCTTCGGCACCCCGGTGATGGTCAGCGTCGAGGTGCCCGCGCCGGCGATCTGCGCACCCATCTGGTTGAGCATGTCGCACAGATCAACCACGTCAGGCTCGCGCGCCGCGTTGTGAATGGTGGTCACACCCTCGGCGACGACGGCGGCCATCAGGATGTTCTCGGTCGCGCCGACCGAGGGGAACTCCAGCTGGATTTCGGCGCCGCGCAGATGTTCGGCGCTGGCCACCACGCAGCCGTGTTCGATGGTGCACTCCGCGCCGAGCTGACGCAGACCGGACTGGTGCATGTCCAACGGCCGGGACCCGATGGCGTCGCCACCGGGCAGCGCCACCCGGGCCCGCTTGCAGCGGCCGACCAGCGGACCGAGCACGCACACCGAGGCGCGAAACTGCCGCACCGCGGCGAAGTCGGCTTCGTACTTGGGTTCGTCGGGCGAGGTGATCCGCACCGTCGAGCCGTCGAGTTCGACGTTGGCGCCCAGGCCCCGCAGCACCTCGGCCATCAGCGGCACGTCGAGAATGTCCGGGCAGTTGGTGATCGTGGTGATGCCCTCGGCCAGCAGGGCCGCGGCCATGAGTTTCAGGACGCTGTTCTTGGCACCGGTGACGGCGACTTCGCCGGAGAGGCGGTTACCCCCCGTGACCAGGAATCGCTCGCCCACATCCGGGAGTTTAGTGGAGCCGGGGCGCGGTTCCGGCATCCTCGGCCGGTACGGTTCGACCATGGCCGTCCACCTGACCCGCATTTACACCCGGACCGGCGACGACGGAACCTCCGGGCTCAGCGATTTCTCCCGGGTGTCCAAGAGCGACCCGCGGTTGATCGCCTACGCCGACTGTGACGAGGCCAATGCCGCGATCGGCGTGGCGGTCGCCCTGGGCGGCCCCGGCGACGGGCTGCGCGGCGTGCTCACCCAGATCCAGAACGATCTCTTCGACGCCGGCGCGGACCTGTCGACGCCGGTCGTCGCCGACCCGAAGTACCCGCCGTTGCGCATCACCGAGCCCTATATCGAGCGGCTGGAGAAGTGGTGCGATGAATACAACGAGACGCTGCCGGCGCTGAACTCGTTCATCCTCCCCGGCGGAACCGCGCTGTCCGCGCTGTTGCATGTGGCACGCACCGTGACCCGCCGCGCTGAGCGCTCGGCGTGGATCGCGGTCAAGGCCTACCCCGACAGCGTCAGCGTGCTGCCGGCCCGCTACCTCAACCGGCTTTCGGACCTGTTGTTCATCCTGTCCCGGGTGGCCAACCCGGACGGCGATGTGCTGTGGAAACCGGGCGGCGGGACGAACCCGGAGTAACCGGCCTCAGGCGGTGCGCCGCCGGGCCCGCGGTGACGGCCGCGACTCCACCCAGGACAGAAAGGCCGTGAGCGCGCCGCGGTCCAGCGCCACCTCGTAGCGGCGCACGACGTCGGCGCCGGCATCCTGGACCTCGAGGACCACGGTCTCGTCGGTCATGATGTCGAACTCGTCGCCGCGCGGCGCCCGGCGGCCGGTGATCTCCAGGCCGCGGCGATTCAGCCGGCGGTCCGGCCAGAGCCGGACACTGGACAGCCGGTAGAAGCTGGCCTCCTCGTCGCGATACCGGATCACCCCGTGCCGCCAGCCGTGGCCGCCGACCGCGGGCACGTCGCGCAGGATCGCGGCGGTGCCGCCCTGGCGCATCTTCCACAGCCGGTAGCCCAGCAGCAGCACCGACACCAGAAGAACAACGAACAGCGCGTCCATCACGATCATCGACGCGCTCATGACACCGTCTGGCGCTCTAGTCGAGTTGACCCAGCGCGCGCAGCCTGGCCCGGCCCCGGGCCGCCGTCTGCGGGTCGTCGGAGGCGGCATCGGCCTTGGCGGCGTCGGCGTCGATCTCCGAGGCGAACGCGGCCGACTCGGCCAGGATGGTCACCCCGGCCTCGGTCACCGACATGTAGCCGCCGTCGACGGCGATCCGCAGATCGTCCTCGCCCTCGCGCTCCACCCGGACCATCGCGTCGTCGACGAGCTGGGCCACCACCGGAATGTGTTGCGGCAGAATGCCGATCTCCCCGGAGGTGGTGCGGGTGAACACGAAGGTGCCGTTGCCCGACCAGATCTTTCGTTCGACGGAGACGATGTCGACTCTCATTTCGGCCATATCGGTGTGCCCCTAGAGCTTCACGCCGAGGCTTTCGGCCTTCTTCTGCAGGTCGTCGAGACCGCCGATGAGGAAGAAGGCCTGCTCCGGCAGGTGGTCGAAGTCGCCCTTGCAGAGCTTGTCGAACGCCTCGACGGTCTCCTTGAGCGGCACGGTGGAACCGGGCTGGCCGGTGAACTGCTCGGCGGCCATCATGTTCTGGCTCAGGAAGCGCTCGATGCGGCGCGCCCGGTAGACCAGCTGCTTGTCCTCCTCGGAGAGCTCGTCGATGCCGAGGATGGCGATGATGTCCTGAAGGTCCTTGTAGCGCTGCAGGATTCGGATGACTTCCTGGGCCACCCGGTAGTGCTCCTCGCCGACCACGCTGGGGTGCAGGATCGTCGAGCTCGACGCCAGCGGGTCCACCGCGGGGAAGATGCCCTTGGAGAACACCGCACGGGAGAGCTCGGTGGTGGCGTCCAGGTGGGCGAAGGTCGTGGCCGGCGCCGGGTCGGTGTAGTCGTCGGCGGGCACGTACACGGCCTGCATCGAGGTGATGGACCGGCCACGGGTCGAGGTGATGCGCTCCTGCAGCTCACCCATCTCGTCGGCCAGCGTCGGCTGGTAACCCACGGCCGACGGCATGCGGCCCAGCAGGGTCGACACCTCGGAACCGGCCTGGGTGAACCGGAAGATGTTGTCGATGAACAGCAGCACGTCCTGGCCCTGCTCGTCGCGGAAGTACTCCGCCATGGTCAGCGCCGACAGCGCCACCCGCATACGGGTGCCCGGCGGCTCGTCCATCTGACCGAACACCAGCGCGGTGTCCTTGAGCACGTTGGCCTCGCGAAGCTCCACCCACAGGTCGTTGCCCTCACGGGTGCGCTCCCCCACGCCGGCGAACACCGAGGTGCCGCCGAAGTTGCGGGCGATGCGGTTGATCATCTCCTGGATGAGCACGGTCTTGCCCACGCCGGCACCGCCGAACAGGGCGATCTTGCCGCCGCGCACGTAGGGGGTGAGCAGGTCGACGACCTTCAGGCCGGTCTCGAGCATCTCGGTGCGGGGCTCGAGCTCGTCGAAGGCCGGCGGCTTGCGGTGGATCGACCAGTGCTCGAAGTCCTTGCCGTAGCCCGGCTCGTCGAGGCACTGCCCGAGGGCGTTGAACACGTGGCCCTTGACACCGTCGCCGACCGGCACCGAGATCGAGGCACCGGTGTCGGTGACCTCACTGCCGCGCACCAGACCGTCGGTGGGCTGCATCGAGATCGTGCGCACCAGGTTGTCCCCGAGGTGCTGGGCGACCTCGAGGGTCAGCGTCTTGGCCATCGCCCCGAAGGTGATGTCGGCGTGCAGGGCGTTGAACAGTTCCGGCACCGCGCCACGGGGGAACTCGACGTCGACGACGGGGCCGGTGACCCGGACGACGCGGCCGACGGTATCGCTGTTCGAGCTGGTGTGCGTCTCGGCGGTGGCAGTCATATCTCTCTTCGCTTCCTTGACGGGATCTGCTGAGTCTGTGGGTTCTATTTCGCGTCGGCCAACGCGTTTGCGCCGCCGACGATCTCGCTGATTTCCTGGGTGATCTGCGCCTGACGCTCACGGTTGGCCATCAGGGTGAGGATCTTGATGAGCTCGTCGGCGTTGTCCGACGCGGCCTTCATGGCGCGGCGGCGCGAGGCCGACTCCGAGGCCGCCGCCTCGAGCAGTGCCGAGAAGATCCGGGTCGCGACGTAGCGCGGCAGCAGCGACTCGAACAGCGTGGTGGCATCGGGCTCGAACGAGAACAGCGTGTGCGGACCGGTGTCCTCCCCGACGTACTCGACCTCCATCGGGGCGATCCGCCGGGCCTCGGCGTTCTGGGTGAGCATCGACTTGAACTCGGTGAACACGATGTGCAGTTCGTCGACGCCCAGCACACCGTCGGCCCCCGGCTTGCCGTCCTCGTCGTCCTCACCGGCCAGGAACGCCTCGACCAGAGTGTCGGCGATCTCCTGGGACTTCTCGTAGGTCGGCTGCTCGGAGAAGCCGGTCCACGACGCCGTGATGTTCCAGTTGCGGAAGCTGAAGTAGCCCAGCGCCTTGCGGCCCACCACGTAGAGGACCGGTTGTTTGCCTTCCGCGCGCAGCAGCGAGATCAGTTCCTCGGACTGGCGCAGCACGTTGGCGTTGTAGGCCCCGCACAGACCGCGATCCGAGGACACCACCAGCACCGCGGCCCGCTTGGGGTTGGCGCGGGCCACCAGCAACGGGTGGTCCAGCGCCGACTCGGCGGCGAGGTCGGTCAGCATGTTGGTGATCTCGACGGAGTAGGGCCGGGCCGATTCCACCCGGGCCTGCGCCTTGGCGATGCGGGAGGTGGCGATGAGCTCCTGGGCCTTGGTGATCTTCTTGATCGCCCCGGCCGAGCGGATCCGCCCGCGGAGTTCGCGCAGTGTGGCTGCCATGGCGCTCCGCTACTTCTTCTTCGGAGCGGGCTTGCGGACCTGGACGGCCTCCTTCTCCACGTCGGCCTCATCCATCGCCGCGACGTGCGCGTCGGGGACTACCGAGCTGCCGTCGGTGGTGGCGAAGCCGCGCTTGAAGTCGGCGACCAGGCCGTCCAGCTTGTCCTGCGCCTCGTCGCTGAGCTTCTGGGTGGTGCGGATGTCGTTGAGAACCTCGGGGTGGGCGGCCTTGATGTGCTCGAGGAACTCGGCCTCGAAGCGGCCCACGTCGGCGACCGGAACCGAGTCGAGGTGGCCCTTGGTGCCGAGGAAGATCGCCACCACCTGGTCCTCGACCGACAGCGGGCTGTACTGCGGCTGCTTGAGCAGCTCGACCAGGCGGGCACCGCGCTCCAGCTGGGCCTTGGAGGCCTCGTCGAGGTCGGAGGCGAAGGCGGCGAAGGCCTCCAGCTCGCGGTACTGGGAGAGGTCCAGGCGCAGCGAGCCGGCCACCTCCTTCATCGCCTTGATCTGGGCGGCGCCACCCACGCGGGACACCGACACACCGACGTTGATGGCCGGTCGCACACCCTGGTTGAACAGGTCGGTCTCCAGGAACACCTGGCCGTCGGTGATCGAGATGACGTTGGTGGGGATGTAGGCCGAGATGTCGTTGGCCTTGGTCTCGATGATCGGCAGGCCGGTCATCGAACCGCCACCGAGTTCGTCGGAGAGCTTGGCGCAACGTTCCAGCAGCCGGGAGTGCAGGTAGAACACGTCGCCCGGGTAGGCCTCGCGGCCCGGCGGACGGCGCAGCAGCAGCGAGATCGCGCGGTAGGCCTCGGCCTGCTTGGTGAGGTCGTCGAACACGATCAGCACGTGCTTGCCGTCGTACATCCACTCCTGGGCGATCGCGGAGCCGGTGTACGGCGCGAGCCACTTGAAGCCGGCGGCGTCGGAGGCCGGGGCGGCGACGATCGTGGTGTACTCCATGGCGCCGCCCTCCTCCAGCGCGCGGCGCACGCTGGCGATGGTGGTGCCCTTCTGGCCGACGGCGACGTAGACGCAGCGGACCTGCTTCTTCGGATCGCCGGTCTCCCAGGCCTCGCGCTGGTTGAGGATGGTGTCCACGCACACCGCGGTCTTGCCGGTTTTGCGGTCGCCGATGATGAGCTGGCGCTGGCCGCGGCCGATCGGGGTCATCGCGTCGATGGCCTTGATACCGGTCTGCAGCGGCTCGCTGACGCTTTGGCGCTGCACCACCGAGGGGGCCTGCAGTTCCAGCGCGCGAACCCCGGTGGAGGCGATCTCGCCGCGGCCGTCGATCGGCTCACCGAGCGGGTTGACCACCCGGCCGAGGAAGGCGTCGCCCACCGGCACCGAGAGCACCTGACCGGTGCGCTTGACCTGCTGGCCCTGCTCGATCTTGTCGAAGTCGCCGAGGATCACCGCGCCGATGGAGTGCTCGTCGAGGTTGAGGGCGACGCCGAGCACGCCGCCGGCGAACTCCAGCAGTTCCTGGGTCATCACCGAGGGCAGGCCCTCGACGTGGGCGATGCCGTCGCCGGCGTCGATGACGGTGCCGACCTCTTCGCGTCCGGTTCCGGTCTCGAAGCTCGAGACGTAGTCGGAGATGGCGCCCTGGATATCGTCAGCGGAGATGGTCAACTCTGCCATGGCTTTTCGTCTTCCTGCCTTTGTTTTCTTGAGTGGTTCGTGGGGTGCTAGTCGGGCAGCCTGGTGGCGGCCGCGGCCAGCCGGGAGGACAGCGTTCCGTCGATCACCTCGTCGCCGACGGCGACCGACAGCCCGCCGAGCACCGCGGGGTCGATGTTGAGTTGCACCGACACCGGGTGGTGGTAGATGCGGGTCAGCAACTCGGTGAGGCGGGTGCGCTGGGCGTCGGTGAGTTCGGCCGCCGCGTTCACCTCGGCAACCACCTCGCCACGCTGGGCGATGGCCAGTTCGGCCAGCCCCTGCACCGCCTCGTCGGCCCGTTCGCCGCGCAGCAGTCGCACGGTCTGCTCGAGCAGCGCCGCAGCCGTCGGGTTGGTGCCGCGGGCACGGCCGAGCACGTCGCGCAGCAACGTGATGCGCTCCGCGGCGGGCTTGGAGTAGTCACCGAGCAGCGTGTTGAGCCGCGGCTGGGCGTCGAGCAGCCGGCTGAACCGGAACAGCTGCTCGGCCACCTCCTCGGCTTGGCCGGCGCGCTCGGCGCGGGCCAGCTGCGCCAACCGGCCGGCGTGCTGCACGGCAGCGACGAGATCGCCGGTGGACGACCACCGCGCCGACACCGCGGTGTCGAGCAGGTCGAGCGTCGACGGACCCACCTTGCCGCTGATCAGGCGCTGCAGCAGCTGCTTCTTCGCCTGCGCCTCGCCGGTGGCCTCGGCCAGGTGGCGGGCCAGGATCGGCTCACGCTCCAGCAGTTCGGCCACCGCAACCAGTTCGTCAGACACCGTCGCGAGCTGCTCGCCGCTGAGCGAGCCGGCCACCGTGGTGAACCGCTCGACCACCGCGGCCTGCGCGTCCCGGCTGGCCGACCGCAGATCCGAGCCGGAGACGTCCGGCGCGAAAGCCGCCGGCGTCATCGAATCGAGCTCGTCGAGGAAACGGTCCACCGTGGCGGCCTGCGCGGCCGGGTCGGCCACGTGGGCGCGGACCAACTCCGCCGCGCGCCGCACCGAATCGCCGCCGAGTTCACCGCGCAGCTGGCGGACCAGCTGGGCGCGCAGCAGCAGAACCTGTTCGCCGCCTTGGACTTTGATCCGCTCGGCTTCGACGTCGGCCTGCGTCCTCAGCTGCTCGCCGATGCGGACCGCGTCGGCGCTGGCCTCCTCGACGATGTGACGGGCCTCGACCTTGGCCTCCTCGACACGCTTGGCGTGGTAGGAGTCGGCGTCGGCGAGCCGCCGCGCGGCCTTGGCGCTGTCCTCGAGCTGGTTGGCCACCGTGGCCCGCTGATCGGCCATCAAGCGCTTGATCGGCGGCACCGCGTACTTGGTGATGATCCAGACGATGACGGCGAAGCCGATCAGCTGTCCGATGAATGTCGACATGGATTACCGTCCCGCCGTACTCGCGACGTCCACACCGAGGACCCGGTTGGCCAGCGTCACCGACAGCGACTCCGCCGACGTCTGAAGCTGACCGGCGATCGCGTCGCTCTGCGCCTTCAGTTCGTCATTGGCCTGCTGCAGGACGCCGGCAACCTCCTCGTTGGCGATGCCGCGCTTCTCATCGACAACCGCCCGCCCCTCGGCGCGGGCCTGGTCGCGGATCGCGGCCGCCTCGGCGCGCGCGGCGGCGAGTTCGGCGTTGTAGTCCGCTTCCGCGGCGGCCTCCTGCTCGGCGGCGCGCCGGTTGTCCTCGGTGGTCTTGGCGACCATCTTCTCGCGTTCACCGAGCACCTTCTGGATCGGCGGCACGACGAACTTGCCGATCACGCCGAGCACGATCAGGAAGATGGCCAGGACGAAGAAGAAGGTGCCGTTGGGGATGAGGAAGTTCTGCGTGCCGCCTTCCTCAGCCGCCAACAGGGTGACGCTGTTGTCTACCATCTCCGGGTTAGGAAGCGCCCGGCGTGGCGAACACGAACAGCGCCATGAACGCCAGGTTGATGAAGTACGCCGCTTCCACCAGACCGACGGTGATGAAGAACGGGGTGAACAGCCGGCCCTGGGCCTCCGGCTGGCGGGCGATGCCCGAGATCAGGGCGTTGCCGGCGATACCGTCGCCGATACCGGCGCCGATGGCGCCGCCGCCCAGGATGAGCCCGCCGCCGATCAGGGCGCCGGCGACGATCTGTGGATCTGCCATTCCTTATTTCCTCCTTGGTCGCTGGTAGGACACACCTACCAGGGCTGTGGGTCGTTCGGGGATCGAACGCGTCGATCAGGGTTTTCTAGTGGTGATCCTCTTCCAGTTCCATCGACTGGCTGAAGTACAGAATGGTCAGCAGCGCGAAGATGAAGGCCTGGATCAGGCCGACGAAGAGGTCGAAGGTCTTCCAGATCGCGTTGGGCGCCCACATGATGTACGGCGGGAACAGCGCGATCAGGGCGACCATGATGCCGCCGGCGAAGATGTTGCCGAAAAGTCGGAGGGACAGTGAGATCGGCTTGGCCAACTCCTCGACCAGGTTGATCGGGGCCAGGAATGCGACGTGGCCCTTGAGCAGCTTGACCGGGTGGCCGAGCAGGCCGCGACGCCAGATGCCCGCGGCGTGATAGCAGAGGAACACGAACAGCGCGAGCGCCAGCACGAAGTTGATATCCGAGGCCGGCGGTTTGAGCAATTCGTGGGTGCCGCCGTCGGCGGTGCCGTACTGCACCGGCAGCACCGAGATCCAGTTGGCGGCCAGGATGAACACGAACAGCGACACCGCCAGCGGCAGGACGAACGGCGCGATCTTCATGCCGATCGCGCCCTCGATCTGGCCGCGCATCTGGGTGGTGATGGCCTCCCAGAACAGCTGGACCCCGCTGGGCACGCCGGTCGAGGTGATCTTGGCGCGCAGGAAGAACGCCAGCCCGAGGGTGATCGCCGCCGCGAACAGCGTGGCGTAGATGGTGTCGGTGTTGACGGTCAGGCCCAACCACGTTGCGGTGGTGTGATGGCCGACCTCGATCGAGCCCTCGGCGAGGATGCGTTCGGTCATGGTGGTCAATCCTTGGGCATCTGGTCGTGACGTGAGACGGGATTAGCCGAAGACGCCGCCGCGGGGGTGGCGTCCTCGGCCGGAAGATCAGAAACGTCGCTGCCGGTGCGGATCTTCTTGTACACCGGCAGCGCGGTGCTCAGCACCAGCACCACCTGGAACAGGGCCATGCCGAAGAGCACGCCGATACCGCCCTGCGACTTGAAGACGATCGCCAGCGCCAGTGCGACGGCGGACATCACCAGCAGGCGGGTGGCCGAGTTCAGCGCCATCTTGCGCTTGAGGGGATGGGCGTCGGCGGTGATCGAGGCGACCGAGCGCTGCACCAGCAGGGCGTTGACGAGTCCGAGAACCAGTCCGATGCCGAAGAACACCCCGAACAGGACGTAGCCGGCCCACGCGGACAGCGCGATCGCCACCGCGGTGAGGGCCGCGCAGACGGCCAGCAGACGGACGGGACGGAAGGCGACGGACGGGAACACCAACGGCGCTTCATGCGCTGGCGTCGTCACACCTTCACCCACCATCGAGTCGGTTTGAAAAGGCCTCAACCGTGCACCCCGGTGAGGTCTCGCCAGCACGGTACCACAAGGTGAATCGGCAAAAACCGGCCTACTACCGCCGGTCGTAGTTCTTGCCGTAGACGCTGTCGCGGAGCAGTGTCAGATCGTCGTCCTCGGTTTCGGCGATGCCGGAACCATCGTTGCGTAGCAACGGGATCAAGGTGACCACGATCGCCACCACGACGGCGGCCAGGAGCACCCCACCGGTGTAGCGGGGGTCGACGAAGATCGTGCTCGCCGCGCCGAGTGCCACCAGCCCCACCCATAGGTAGATGAGCAGGACGGCCCGGCGGTGGGAGTGCCCGATCTGCAGCAGCCGGTGGTGCAGGTGCATCTTGTCCGGGCTGAACGGGCTGCGGCCGGCCCGGGTGCGCCGCACGATGGCCAGCAGCATGTCCAGGGCCGGGACGAACACCACGGCGACCACCAACAGGAACGGCGAGAGCAGCGCGAACACGTCGCGGGCGCCGTAGGCGCTCTGCGAGATCGGCCCGGCCGCGGTGGTGGACGCCGCGGCCAGCATCAGGCCCACCAGCATCGAACCGGAGTCGCCCATGAAGATGCGGGCCCGGTAGAAGTTGTGCGGCAGGAACCCCAGACACGCCCCGGCGAGCACCACCGAGATCACCGCCGGCGGATAGAACAGCACGTCGCCGCCGTGGTCGCGGAGCAGGCCGACGGAGAAGATGCAGATGGCCATCGCGGTGATCAGCCCGAGTCCGGCGGCGAGGCCGTCGAGACCGTCGA
>Ga0181556_1004794_pt1 | contig 10840 bp, 12 predicted proteins | sample 011ome_14_FD_148651 | JGI IMG/M metagenome (GOLD analysis project Ga0181556, IMG submission 148651) | Coastal salt marsh microbial communities from the Groves Creek Marsh, Skidaway Island, Georgia - 011505AT metaG (spades assembly) | ecosystem: Environmental > Aquatic > Marine > Intertidal zone... | reverse complement strand
GTCGGTGAGGCGGCCATGGTCGACGTGGACCACGATCGGACGATCGATGGGAGCGTCCTTGGTGATCGCGTCCACGAGACCGATCTGGGCGATCGAGGCGTCGGGGAGACCGGACGAGGTGAGCTCCAGCGACGGCTGGCAGGCCGTCACGCCCAGGAGGGCGAGAGCGGCCGCGGAGGCCCAGATCGCGCGACGCATCCCGACAGGATAACCCGCCGGTCGTGCGGATTGCCGGGTCGGCACCGCCGACCCGACGGGCTAAATCAGCGCGCGAAGGCCCCGCGGTAGTACTCGAAGAGCCAGCCGATGACCGCGATCATGAGGACCATGACCCCGAGCACGGCGAGCCACGCGGCGAAGATGAAGCCGAGCGCGATGAGCATGGCGCCGAAGCCGACGGGCAGAGGCCACCAGCTGTGCGGGCTGTAGAAGCCGTATTCAGGGTCGGCCTCGTCGATCTCGGCATTTGCCCGATCCTCGGGGAGCCCGTCGAGCCTCTTGTCGGTGTAGAGGACATAGAAGGCCACGAGGAAGGCCAGGCCACCGGTCATGACCAGGGCGGTCGTGCCGATCTCGTCCCCGCTCAGGAAGTAGTAGATCCCCCCGACGGCAAGGAAGAAGATCGCGCCCAGCGCGAAGGACCAGCCGCCGACCTTCACGAGGCGCTCCCCGAGGTGACGGGCTTGGCCGTGGTGTGTGCGTCCTCGGCGAGCTCCGGATGGTGGAGGTCGAAGGCCGGGCGCTCGGAGCGGATCCGGGGCAGCGAGGTGAAGTTATGCCGCGGCGGCGGGCAGGAGGTCGCCCACTCGAGCGAGCCGCCCCAGCCCCAGGGATCGTCCACGGTGACCTTGGGAGCGTTCTTCCACGTCCACAGGACGTTCCAGATGAAGACGAGCGTGGAGAGTCCGACGAGGATCGAGCCGATGGACGAGACCGTGTTGAGCGTGGTGAAGCCGTCGCTCGCGAGGTAGTCGCCGTAGCGGCGCGGCATGCCCTGGACGCCGAGCCAGTGCTGGACCAGGAAGGTCACCTGGAAGCCGATGAAGACCATCCAGAACTGCACGTGGCCGAGCTTCTCGTTGAGCATGCGGCCGGTCATCTTGGGCCACCAGAAGTAGAAGCCCGCGAACATGAGGAAGACGACGGTGCCGAAGACGACGTAGTGGAAGTGCGCCACGACGAAGTAGCTGTCCGAGACGTGGAAGTCCAGCGGGGGCGCCGAGAGAATGATGCCCGTGAGGCCACCGAAGAGGAAGGTGACCAGGAAGCCCATGGTGTAGAGCATCGGGGTCTCGAAACTGATCGAGCCCCGCCACATCGTGCCGATCCAGTTGAAGAACTTCACGCCCGTGGGGACGGCGATGAGCATCGTCATGAGGGCGAAGAAGGGCAGGTAGACCGAGCCGGTGACGTACATGTGGTGCGCCCACACCGCGAGGGAGAGTGCGCCGATCGCCATGGTGGCGAAGACGAGGCCCTTGTAGCCGAAGATCGGCTTGCGCGAGAAGACCGGGATGATCTCACTGGCGATACCAAAGAAGGGCAACGCCAGGATGTAGACCTCCGGGTGACCGAAGAACCAGAAGAGGTGCTGCCACAGGATGGCTCCCCCGTTGTCGGGGTCGAAGACGACCGCTCCGAACTTCCGGTCGATGAACGCCATGACGAGGGCGGCAGCCAGGATGGGGAAGGCGACGAGCACGAGGACGCTCGTGATGAAGATCGTCCAGGTGAAGATCGGCATCCGGAACATCGTCATGCCAGGCGCGCGCATGCAGAACATCGTCGTGATGAAGTTGACGGCGCCGAGGATCGTGCCCAGGCCGCCCATCGCGAGACCCAGGAACCACAGGTCCGCGCCGACCTCCGGGGAGTTGAGCGCGTTGCTCAGCGGCTGGTAGGCGAACCAGCCGAAGGAGGCTGCACCGCCGGGAGTGAAGAAGCTCAGCGCGACGGTGAGCCCACCGAAGAAGAAGAGCCAGTAGCCAAGCATGTTGAGGCGGGGGAACGCCACATCGGGGGCGCCGATCTGCAGCGGCATGATCACGTTGCCGAAGCCGACGTACAGCGGCGTCGCGAAGAGGAAGAGCATGATCGTGCCATGCATCGTGAAGAGCTGGTTGTACTGCTCCAGTGACACGAACTGCATGCCCGGTGTCGCGAGCTCGGCGCGGATGACGAGCGCCATCGCGCCGGCGAGGATGAACCAGAAGAACGACGTGATGAGGTAGAGGTAGCCGATCGTCTTGTGGTCGGTCGAGGTGACCCACTTGACGATGGTGCGGCCAATATGGCCACGACGTACCTGCTTGGGGGTCGGCGGCGCAGTGGGCGCAGCGACCGGATCATTCAGGATAGTCACAGGTTCCTCCCCTCGGACGGACGCTCACCGGTGTAGTTGACCCGCTCGCTCTCCAGCTTGCCGGTCTGGCCCTTGGCGCGGAGCTCCTCCATATGAGCCTCGAACTCCGCCCGCGGGACGACCTTCACGTTGAAGAGCATGCGGGCGTGGTCGGTGCCGCACAACTCGGCGCAGCGACCGATGAACGTGCCCTCCTTGTTAGGCGTCACCTGGAAGACGTTGACCTTGCCGGGGATGACGTCCATCTTGAACAGCCAGTCGATGACCCAGAAGGAGTGGATGACGTCGGGCGAGGTGAGCTCGAACTGGATCTTCTCGTCGACGGGGACGTAGAGGGTCGGCGGGATGCCCGGGGTGCCGACCTCGTAGACGTCTTCATCGAGGTAGTTGAACGCCCAGCTCCAGCGGAAGCCGACGACGTTGATCGTCTCACTCTGGTCATCCTCGATGGTGAGGAGTTCCGTCTGGTCACGGGCCGTGAAGACGAAGAGCCCGAGGATCATGATGAGCGGCAGGATCGTGTAGAGGAGCTCGATCGGCAGGTTGTACTTCGTCTGCTCGGGCACGTCGTTGCGGCCCTTGCGGCGGCGGTAGGCGATCGCCGCCCAGAGCATGAGCGCCCACGTGACGATGCCAACGCCCCAGGCCGCGATCCACGTGCCGTCCCAGAGGTTCTTGATGATCGGCGCCTCTGCGGTGGCAGGGTCGGGCAGATCGAAGAAGAAGGCCTCATTGGCCGTGCAACCGGAGGCCGTCACCGCCACGAGGGCCAGTGCGGCAGATGTCATGAGAATGCGGCGCCGTCGCTCCACGAAGTGGACACTAGCGCACGAGGTGGCGCCTCACAGGCAGGGGGCGTGAGGACCTGCCGGAGGGGCGCCGGACGGGTAGCGTCGCCGCTGTGTCCGCCCCCGCTCCCCCCGACGGATTCCTGGACTCCGCCTCCGGCCAACCGCTCAATCCGGGCGCCCGGGAAGCCTGGGCCGTGGCTGCGGACGCGGGCTGGGCGGACCCTGTCCGGCTCTATCGGGAGGGCCGTCGAGCCGCGCTCCTGGCCGAATCCGCGCGCGACTCCGTGGCTGCCCGCATCGGAGCCCGACCCGATGAGATCCAGTTCACCGCCGAGGGCTGCCTGCCCCTGGTCATGCGTGCCTGGCTCGCCCGGACCCCCGGACACCTGGTCTGCTCGGCCGTCGAGCACAGCAGCGTCCTGGCCGAGGCCGACGAGGTCGTCTCTCGAGGCGGCCGCGTCGAGGTCATCGGGGTCGACCGCACGGGGCGTGTAGATGGGACGGCGTACCGCAATGCCCTCCCCGGGGCTGGTCTGGCCGTCCTCCAGTCGGCCAATCACGAGGTGGGCACCCGCCAGCCGGTCACCGAGATCGCCGCCGCCTGCTCGGAGGCCCGGGTCCCGCTCCTCGTAGACGCAACCGTGACGCTCGGCCGGGAGGATCCGCCCGTCGACTGGTCCCTGCTCATCGGTCGCGCCGCGACCTGGGGCGGTCCGCCCGGGGTCGGGGTCGTCGCCGTACGTCGACACCTCCACGCCCCTCCCCTCGACCTGCCCACCGCCGGACTGCCCGCGGTCCTGGCCGCCGCGCGCGGGCTCGAGTGGGCCGACGAGCACCGCGACGCCGACGCGACTCGCGCGCGGGGCCTGACCGAGCGCATCCGACGCGACATCCCCAACCGCGTCGTCGACACCGCGCTGCTCGGCAGCGATGACCGCGTCGACTACCTCACCGCGCTGTCCTGCCTCTTCGTCGATGGCGAGTCGCTGGTGCACGGCCTCGATCGCGAGGGCTACGCGATCTCGAGCGGCTCTTCGTGCGTGTCGGACCTGCGTCGCCCCAGCCACGTGCTCGTCGCCATGGGCGCACTCACCCAGGGCAACGTGCGCGTGTCACTGCCCTTCGGCGTAAGCGACGAGACCGTCGACGGCTTCATCACGACATTCCCCCGCGTCGTCTCGCAGGTGCGTGCCATGCTCGCGGTCGACGACCTGACCTCGGAGGCGCGCGATGAGTGACCTGCCCCGTCCCGACGTGCGTCTCAATGAGCGCGGGCACCGCTGTCCCATGCCGGTCGTGGCCGTCGCGCGCGCTGCCAAGCAGGCCGAGCCCGGCACGGTGATCGCCGTGGCGTGCACCGATCCGGGAGCGGCATCCGATATCCCCGCGTGGTGCGAGATGCGCGGCGTCGACTTCCTCGGATCTCAGCCCGAGGTCGACGGGGCGGTCACCTATCTCGTGCGGACGCGCTGACGCACGCCGGCAACTGGAGCGCGACGGAGAGGCGTCGCAGGTAGTCCTCGCGCGGGATCGCCACGACACCGAGCGACTCCAGGTGCGACGTCGCCCACTGCACATCGAGCAGCCTTCCCTCGCGCGCACCGCGCTCCCCGCCGAGAGCCTCGACTAGGCCGACGAGGGCGACCTTGGACGCATCGCGCTCCCGATGGAACATCGACTCCCCGGCAAAGAGTCCGCCGATCTCCACGCCGTACAGACCCCCGACGAGTTCATCGCCCCGCCACACTTCGACCGAGTGCGCATAGCCGAGCTCGTGCATCGCCACGTACGCCGCGCGGAAGGCGGGCGTGATCCAGCCGTGGGGTCGTGGCTGACCGGCGCAACCGTCGATGACATCACCGAAGGCCGCATCGACGGTCATGCGGAAGCGACGCAGGGACGCGCGCAGGGAGTGACTCACGCGCAGGCCGTCCAGGGGTAGCACGCCGCGCGGATCCGGCGACCACCATCCGAGCGGGCCATCGCGCCCGATGTCCATGGGGAAGAGTCCCCGCGAGTACGCCGCGAGGAGCGTGCGCGGCGCGAGATCGGCCCCGACCGCGAGGAGCTCCTCCCCCGGCGGCGCCGTGCGCGGATCCGGGAGGTCCCAGTCGCACTCCGGCAGCGGGCCCATCGACGTGGTCAGGGCAGCGGGCAGCGGATGTGCGCGCCGATCTCGGCGGCGGCATCGTCGCCGTACGTCGCCGCGGCGCGGTCCAGGAAGCGCTGACGGCTCAGGGAGTACTCCTGCGTGCCGACCGTCTCGATGACATGCGTGGCGAGCATCGACCCCACCTGGGCGCAGCGCTCGTCCGAGACACCCCAGGCCAGCCCGGCCACGAAGCCGGCGCGGAAGGCATCGCCGACTCCCGTCGGGTCGAGCACGGCCTCCTCCTGAGGGCAGCCGACCTCGACCGGCGCATGTCCGCGGCGCTCGACGCGCGCACCCTTGTCCCCCAGCGTCGTGATGCGGCACTCGACGCGCTCGGCGATCTCCTGGGCGCTCCAGCCCGTCTTCTGCTCGGTGAGCGCCGCTTCGTATTCATTGGTGAAGAGATAGGTCGCGCCGTCGATGAGCTGGCGGATCTCCGGGCCGTCCATCCGCGCAAGCTGCTGAGAGGGGTCGGCGGCGAAGGGATAGCCGCGCTGACGGCATTCATCCGTGTGGCGCAGCATTCCGTCGGGATCCGTCGGCCCGATGATGACGAGCTCGGGGTCGCCGACCCGCGCAACCACCGGCTCGAGCTCGATCTCCCGAGCCTCGCTCATCGCGCCGGGATAGAACGACGCCAGCTGATTCGCCTCGACATCGGTGGTGCACACGAATCGCGCGGTGTGGTGCACCTCGCTCACGTGCACCGAATCGGTGTCGACGCCGTGGCGCTCGAGCCAGGAGCGGTAGTCGTCGAAGTCGATGCCGACCGCATCGACGAGCACGGGACGCAGCCCCAGGCAGCCAAGGCCGAAGGAGATGTTGGCCGCGACTCCGCCTCGGCGTACCTCGAGGGTCTCGACGAGGAAGGAGAGCGACACGCGATCAAGCTTGTCGGCCACGAGCGAGTCGGCGAAACGACCCGGGAAGGTCATGAGGTGATCGGTGGCGATCGACCCCGTCACGATGAGGGACACGCGCGAGACCCTATCGGGAAGCGGTCACGTGAGTCAGGGGTCACGTCGTGGCTGCGTGCACCATCCCCGACGATCCCCGGACGGGGAGGAGCGAGGACCCCTAGTGGAAGGAGTCACCGCAGGCGCAGGAGCCTGTGGCGTTGGGGTTGTCGATCGTGAAGCCCTGCTTCTCGATCGTGTCCACGAAGTCGATCGTGGCGCCGCCGAGGTAGGGGGCGCTCATGCGGTCGGTGACCACGCCGACGCCGCCGAAGTCCTTGGTGACGTCGCCGTCGAGCGAGCGATCGTCGAAGAAGAGCTGGTAGCGCAGGCCGGAGCATCCACCCGGCTGCACGGCGATGCGCAGGGTCAGATCGTCGCGGCCCTCGGCCTCCAGCAGTGCCTTGACCTTCGACGCGGCAGCGTCGGTGAGGACGATGCCATCGGTGGTCGTGGTCTCCGCGGTCATGGTGCTCCTCCTGATCGAGCGATGGTCAATGCCCGGGTCAACGCTGGCACGTGGCGAGGTGTTCCCGGATGACGCTCCCGAGCGCCTGACCAGCATGTCACACGAGGGAGGACCAGACCAGGCGGGAGGCCGCGAGTCACCCCCGACGGGACCACTGCCGGGCCACGTGGGCCGCGCACTCGGCCAGGGCCATGGCCGCCTGGGCCGGGGTCGACGGGTCGCCCCCGATCGCATGGGCCTCGGTGATCCCCACCGCGGCGTACTCCCGGCGCCCGACCTCGACCCGGCCCGCGATGACGAGGACCGGCCGGCCCGCCTCGACGGCTGCCCCCGCCACTCCGACCACCGCCTTGCCCCGGAGGGACTGCCAGTCGAAGGCACCCTCCCCGGTCACCACGAGATCCGTGTCCGCGATCACCGCGTCGAGCCCTGCCGCCTCGCGCATGACCTCGATCCCCGAGCGCATCCGGGCGCCGAGTAGGAGCAGGCCGAAGCCGAGTCCTCCGGCTGCACCGGCCCCGGGCGACTCCGCGAGTGACGGTGCCTGGCACGCGCGGGCGATGGCGGCCAGAGCCTCCTCGAGGGTGTCGACCTCCTGCGGATCCGCGCCCTTCTGCGGTGCATAGCCGCGCGCCGCACCTTCGTCGCCGAGCAGTGCGGCCTCCACATCGCTGGCCGCGATGATCTCGACATCTCCGAGGCGTGCACGGGCCGGCGTGAGATCGACGCGTGCCACCGTGGCGAGCGCCGCACCACCCGAGTCGAGGGGCACCTCGGCACCATCCGCATCGCGTGCCCGCGCACCGAGAGCCGCGAGCATGCCCGCGCCCCCATCGGTCGAGGCCGTGCCGCCCAGCCCGACCACGATCGTGCGAGCACCGGAGTCGATCGCGGCTCCGATGAGCTGGCCTACGCCGTACGTCGATGCTCGCAGCGGATCGCGACGATCCGGAGGGACGAGCGCGAGGCCGCATCCGTGGGCTGACTCGACGTACGCCGTCCGGTCCGACACGAGCAGCATGCCGATCGCGGTGTCACCGAGCGGCCCCCGCACGCCGACGGGCACGATCTCGCCGTCGATCGCGGCAGACAGCGCCGTGACGAATCCAGGCCCGCCGTCCGACAGCGGGAGGAGGGTGAGGTCGTCCTGGGGCGCGGCCGAGCGCCATCCGCTCGCGATGGCCTGCGCCGCCTCGGTCGCGGTGAGAGTGCCTGTGAAGTCGTCCGGGGCGATGAGCACGCGCACCTGCTGACCGTATCCGGCGGGAGCGGGGAGGCGGTGACGGTGAGACAATGAGCGAATGGCGTTCACCGAGCCCGCGCCCACGCCCCTGGCTCTGCTCCTGCTCGGCCACGGTGCCGATCCCGACAGCGAGCGCGGTGTCGAATGTCCGGGTGACCTGCCCCCGGCGAGCGATCCCGACCTGGTGGCGCGCGCCGCGGCGGCCAAGGCCGCGCTCGGCGACCGGCTCTACATCCTCGGTCACCACTACCAGCGCGACGAGGTGATCCAGTTCGCCGACACCACGGGCGACTCGTTCAAGCTGTCGCAGCAGGCCGCCGCGCACCCCGAGGCCGACTTCATCGTCTTCTGCGGCGTGCACTTCATGGCCGAGAGTGCCGACATCCTCACTGCCGACCACCAGCGCGTGGTCCTCCCCGACCTCGCCGCCGGCTGCTCCATGGCCGACATGGCGGCCATCCACCAGGTCGACGCGGCATGGGCCGCCATCACCGAGGCCGGCCTGGCGGAGTCGACCATCCCGATCACCTACATGAATTCGTCGGCGGACATCAAGGCCTTCACGGGCCGCAACGGCGGCTCGATCTGCACCTCGAGCAACGCCCGACGCTCGCTCGAATGGGCCTTCGAGCGCGGCGAGCGCGTGCTCTTTCTGCCCGACCAGCACCTCGGTCGCAACACCGCGGTCCGCGATCTCGGCATGTCACTCGATGACTGCGTGGTGTGGGATCCGCACCGGCCCACCCTCACCGCTGATGAGCTCCGCGCCGCGAAGGTGATCCTGTGGCGCGGCCACTGCTCCGTGCACGGCCGGTTCACCGCCGAGAGCGTCGCCGACGTGCGCGAGCGCGTCCCCGGCGTACAGGTGCTCGTCCATCCCGAGTGCCGCTACGAGGTCGTGCAGGCGGCCGATCTCGTCGGCTCGACCGAGTTCATCATCAAGACCCTCGACGAGGCTCCCGCGGGCAGCGCGTGGGCGATCGGCACCGAGCTCAACCTCGTGCGCCGTCTCGCGCTCCAGCACCCGGACAAGACGGTCGTCTTCCTCGACAAGGACGTCTGCTTCTGCTCGACGATGAATCGCATCGACCTGCCGCACCTCGTGTGGGCGCTGGAGAACCTCGTCGAGGGCCGGGTGGTCAACCAGATCACCGTCGACGAGGACACGGCCTACTGGGCCCGGGTCGCCCTCGACCGGATGCTCGCGCTGCCCGGCGTCGGCGCCAAGGACTGACCCGACCTAGAGGCCGGGGGCATCCCAGACGGGGAACCACCGCGCCAGGTCCATCTCCCAGGGCAACTCCCCCTGGAGCAGGTCGCGCACCTGGAGCTCCATCACGGAGTCCCGGCGCTCTCCCTCGGTGGGGACGAAGGGATAGAAGGTCCCGCGCTTGTAGAGGTAGATGAGCGCGAGCGTGGCCCCACGCGGATCGCGGAAGGGCACGATCGAGCACAGGAGCTGCGGCCCGAAGCCACTGTCGGCGAGGGTCGCGTTGACCGCATGCAGGTCAGTCACCACCGCACCGACATCGGGCGGGTCTGTCGTGACCACGATCCACGTGTAGCCGAAGTGATCCTCGACGACCTTGACCGGAGGCCCCCCGTCCGCGTCGAGCAGGGCACGGACTTCGGCCTCGACATCGGCGAAAGCGCGACCCTCGACGGATCGGAAGGCGACAGCACCCTGACCGGACGTGACGAAGTCCAGGGACACCTGGAGGGTGATCGCCGCCGACGGGACGGCGAAGAGGGCGTCGAGATTCGGCCGCGTGGGCTTCTTGCGACCGAGGAGCCCGTCGAGGAAGCCCACTAGCGCTGGCCCATCTCATTCGCGATGCGCGCGAGCTGCTCGATGCGCTTCTGCAGCGGCGGGTGGGTCGACAGCAGGCTTTCCAATCCGAAACCACCGCCTCGGCCCTTGGAGAATGCCGGAACGAACGCGAAAGCCTGGACCGGCTCCATCTGGCGCAAGTCACGCGTCGGAATGCTGGCCATGTCTCCCGTGACCTTCTGCAGCGCGGTCGCGAGCGCACTCGGCTTGCCCGTGATGAGAGCGGCTCCGCGATCGGCACCGAGTTCGCGATAGCGCGAAAGGGCGTTGATGAGGAGATAGGAGATGAGGTAGACGAGGACGCTCACGACCATCACCGCGAGGAAGACGAGCGCCGTGTTTTGGTCGCGGCGATCGCGCATCATCGATCCCCACATGGCCGAGCGGACCATGAAGCCCGCGAGGATCGCGCTGAACGACGCGATCGTCATCACGGTGACATCCTTGTGCGCGACGTGCGACAACTCGTGCGCGAGGACTCCCTCGAGCTCATCGCGATCGAGTCGGCGCAGCAGTCCCGTCGTCACGACGATCACCGAGCGCTTCGCCGTGCGACCCGTGGCGAAGGCGTTGGGAGCGTCGTTGTCCGCGATGGCGATCCGCGGCTTCTCCATGTCCGCCATCGCGCACAGGCGATCGACCAGGCCGTGCAACTGCGGAGCCTGCTCCGGCGTGACGACGTGCGCCTTCATCGCGCCCATGGCGAGCGAGTCGGAGAACCACCACTGGCCGAGGAGCAACGCCCCGCTGATGCCGAGCACCCAGATGGCGCTCACGCCGAGGGCATACATCACCGCGGCGAGGATGACGTAGAGCAGACCGAGCCCGAACATCGTCCCGAACATGCGGGCGGTGAGGCCCCGGTCGGTGCCGTAGCGCGTGCGTGCCATAGCGAGTCGCGGACCCCCTAGGCCTTGTCGCCCTCGATGGCCGCCGGGTTGCCGCCGGAGCCGAGCTCCAGGCGCATCCGCGCGAGCTCATCGTCGACCTGACTCTGGCTGGCCATGCGCTCGAGTTCGAGCGTGAGATTGTCCTT
>Ga0181556_1004793_pt1 | contig 10840 bp, 10 predicted proteins | sample 011ome_14_FD_148651 | JGI IMG/M metagenome (GOLD analysis project Ga0181556, IMG submission 148651) | Coastal salt marsh microbial communities from the Groves Creek Marsh, Skidaway Island, Georgia - 011505AT metaG (spades assembly) | ecosystem: Environmental > Aquatic > Marine > Intertidal zone... | reverse complement strand
GAAGCGCGGCCTCGGCAGCAAGCTGGCGGCGTTGGTCATCAGCATCTTTGGGAATGGCTGCCGACAGAATCGCCAGCGCGCCAGTATTGATGATGCCGCCAAAAATATTGGCCGCCAAATGCAATCCCCCCGACGAGGCGGACGCTGGCAACTGCGCCAGCGCGTCCTGCGTTCGGTGAACCGACGGCATCATTGAGGCGGTCGCGCGCACCAATGCCATGGTTGGCAAAAGCGCGGTAAAAATCAAAACATAACGGCCGCCAGTGGCCCATTCATCACCATCGGGAAAATGATCGAGAAGCGCCCAGCCAACAACCACCAACAATAGCAAGATCAAAACCGAGTCATGCCGAAGGCGTGATAAGGTTAACAGCACAAAGCCAATGAAGGCGATAACACCAAGATTTACCAGCTCAGTCAGTTCGGTGCCTGTTGTCACCTGTATCAGCGCCGCCACCCATGCCACGCATAACAGCCCAAGGCGAATATGGCCAATCACCGGCATTTTTGTTTTCCACATATCAAAATAAATGCCCTATTAGACAGGTTTTTCATTTGCGATTTTGGCCTTGACCATCATGGCGTTGGCGCATGATCGCTGCGGCCCTATCCAGAATAATGCGTTTGGTGGATTTACCCAAAGGTAACTATATCCGCATGATCAAACACGAATTCAGGCAAAATTCCAAATGTTAAACGCCGTGATTGAAATCACGGGTTTCTTGAATGCAAGGCTGGTATGGCGAGGTGGGCATGGCTAGCCATTGGCCTCGGCTTCGGCAAGCGACTCCTCGGCCGCAAGCCACACTTGTTCAGCTTCGGCTAATGATTTTTCAAGCTTGGCAAGCTGGCTCGATAATCGGGCAATTGCATCGGCATTGTCGCTATCATAAAAACCGGGCTTTGCCATTTCGGCGGCAATGCCGTCTTTTTCGGCGGCAAGCGTCGTCATCAACTTTTCAGATTGTTTGACATTGGCGCGAAGCTGGCTTGTGTTCTGGCGGCGCACCCGGCCGGGTGATTGCGATTTGCCGTCTGGTTTTTCACCTGACCCGCGTTGCGCCTGATCATTTGATGCGGCGGCTTGATCATCACCATCACGCTGGCTGCGGGCGCCACCAGCACCACGGCGCGCCAGCAATTGACGCTGGTAATCGGCCATATCGCCATCAAAAGAGGCGACTTTACCATCTTGGACAATCCATAATTGATCGGCGATCATTTCGACAAGATGCGAATCATGACTAACCAGAATCACCGTTCCTTCATAGGCATTTAACGCATGGACAAGGGCTTCACGGCTTTCAATATCCAGATGGTTCGTCGGCTCATCAAGAATCAGAATATGCGGCGCATCAATCGCCGCCATCGCCATTAGCAAACGTGCCTTTTGTCCGCCTGATAGCCGTTCAACCGGATTATCAACGATATCAGCATTAAACCCAGCCCCGCCAAGCCGGGCGCGTAATTTGGTCGGCAGTTCTTTTGGCCGTAATCGTTGCATATGCTGATAGGGGCTTTCCCCCGCAACAAGCTCGTCAAGCTGATGCTGGGCAAAAAAGCCGATTCGCAATTTTCCTGATTTCTTGACCGATCCTGATAAGGGCTGCAACCGTCCGGCAAACAGCTTTGACAAGGTTGATTTACCTTCGCCATTTGCCCCAAGAAGCGCAATGCGGTCGTCGGCATCAAGGCGCAAATCCAATTTGCGCAAAACCGGCTTTTGGTCATAGCCGACCGCCACATCTTCAAGCACCAGCAAAGGCGGTGGTAATTCTTCGGGGGTTGGAAAGCGGAAAGGCGAAACGGCCTGTTCCGACAAGGCCATGATCGGCTGCATTTTTTCAAGCTGTTTGAGGCGTGATTGCGCCTGACGTGCCTTTGACGCCTTATAACGGAACCGGTCAACAAATGACTGGATATGCTGTCGCTGGGCATCCTGTTTACGCGCCATTGATTGCTGCTGTTCAAGCTTCATCCGGCGTTCGGTATCGAACTGGTCGTAACTGCCGGTATAATAGCCAAGCTTGCGATCAGTCAGGTGCAAAATGCCGGTTACTGATCGGTTCAGCAATTGCCGATCATGCGAAATCACCAAAACCGTATGTCTGTATTTTGCCAAAAATGCCTCAAGCCAGACCGCGCCTTCAAGATCGAGATAGTTGGTTGGCTCGTCAAGAAGCAGCAGATCAGGTTGTGAAAACAGCACCGCCGCCAGCGCCACCCGCATGCGCCAGCCACCCGAAAATTCATGGCAAGGACGCGCCTGTGCTTCGGTATTAAAGCCAAGCCCGGATAGAATTGAGGCGGCGCGCGCTTCGGCAGAATAGGCGTCAATATCGGAAAGGCGTGTATAAATATCGGCAATCCGGTTCGGATCGGTTGCGGTTTCAGCTTCGGCAAACAGCTGGGCGCGCTCGTGATCGGCTGCCAAAACCGTATCAACAAGGCTGATATCGCTTGCAGGGGCTTCTTGATCAACACCGCCGATGCGAAATTGCTGGGGAATTTCGATCTGGCCCGAATCAAGCGCCCATTCGCCACGGATTATGCGGAAAAGTGATGTTTTACCAGTTCCGTTACGCCCAACGATACCGACCTTATGGCCGGTTGGGATAACCGCAGATGCATTTTCAAACAGCGGTTTTCCCTCGATGGAGAATGATAAATTCTGAATTTTTAGCATGGGTCAGACTGGTGCCTTGCCGCCGGTCATTTGTCAATGACATGCTGCTTCATACCGCAAAAAAAGATCAACCGGCAAGCGCCGTCCGGTCAATCTCTTCCCAATAAGGCGACCTGCCATAAAGGCCAGATATGAAATCGACAAAAACACGCGTGCGCTTTGGCAAGATCGTTGTTTTTGGATAGACCACGAAAATATCAAAGCCACTCCAGTCATAATCCGGAAACAGCGGCTGCAAAAGGCCTTTGTTGATCGCTTCGTAATGCAAAAAATTGGGTAATGACACCATGCCAAGGCCAGCAATAGCAAGATCGCGAAGAACATCACCATTATTGGCCGACATGCGCGGGGTGATATTCAGGCTGCCCGCCTTGCCATCCGGCCCGACATAATGCCAATCAAGCGGGCTTCGGTCATTCGCATAGACAAGCGCTGGCATTTTGGCCAGATCATTTGGATGGTTTAGCTGGGGCCATTGCGAAATCAGGCTTGGTGCGGCGACTGGCAAAACACTAACCGATGAAATCTTTTTGGCAATCAGGCTGGAATCGGTCAAATTACCAATGCGGATTGCCGCGTCAAATCCCTCGGCAATCATATCGACCCGCTTATCGCTTAAATCCATCTCGATGTGAATATCAGGATGGGCGTGCATAAATTGCGCGATCGCTGTCGACATATGCGCAATCCCAAATGACAACGGAACACTGATCCGCAAAACGCCACTCAACGCACCGCCGGCATTTTGCACTTCCTGTTCAGCATCTTCGAGAGTCGATAAAACCGTTTTCGCCCGCTGATAAAACACCTGTCCGGTTTCATTCAGGAACAACCGCCTTGTCGAACGCTGGATTAAGGCTGTGCCAAGCCGAAGCTCAAGATCACGAAGCCTGCGGCTAACCGCCGAGACGGCAATTCCCATCCGGTCTGCGGCTTGTGTTAGACTGCCTGTTTCTACAATCAAAACAAAGGCACGAAGTTCTTCAATCTGGCTCATGTCAGCAATATAATTTATTTTTCTGTTTATTAGAAATATATTTTTCGTTTTCACCTCTTTATTTGTCGGGCAAGAAACAATTATAACCTTACTAGCCATGAGAGACCTCCCCCCTCTCATGGCTTTATTCCCTCCAGGCCTCGGCGCTGTGCTTCAAGCCTTAAGTAACGAAAGTCGGTCTATGGCTGCTGAAATAATATCGATCTTGCGCGTTGATTCGAGCATGCGTCAGCATGGCTCGGTAAGCCGGGACCTCGCCGACGTAACTGTTGCCAAGCTTCGTGCCGAGCTTACCGGTTCTGAAATTGCATGGCGTGATCTGAAATCAGGCGTTGGTCATGTGAACAGCGCATGGCGTGACGCCAGCCTTGGCACCGCAGCGGCGCGTTCAGCCGAAGAACGCGCCCTGCTCGCACAGTCAGACGCCTTGACAGCCGAGGTCGAACGTGCCGACATCATGGTGTTTGCCGTTCCAATCTATAATTTTAGCATCCCGGCCGCACTGAAAGCTTGGGTTGATATGGTATGCCGTGACAATGTTGACGGTGCAACTGCAATCGGCAAAAGCGATGCAAAGCGGTATAAACATGCGATCGTCATTTTGACCTCAAACCATACGCGTGCTGGTGCTGACGACGAATTTGCCTCAGGGTTCATGCAGTTTATTCTGAAATTCATTGGCTGCACCGATATTGATGTGGTTGACGCAACCGGCCTCGCCGATGACAAACAAGGCATTCTTCGCGCTGCCAATGACCGGATTGATACCATTTGTCAAACCGTGGCACGGCGCAACCTGTCCGCCGCTGCCGAATAGGCATCTTGCGGCACTGCCGCCAGCCCGATATGATAACGCTATGTTGCTGCCGATGAGGGCGCACCGCCTATCATGCGGGGGCATATCATGCGCGAGGTTAACATCGAAATAAGTTGGAAAGATCGGCTGGCGAGCGAATTTGCCGCCGATTATATGGCTGCATTAAGCCAGTTTCTTCGCGCTGAAAAAGCGGCTGGAAAACATATATATCCGGCTGGCAGCGAAATTTTTGCCGCCTTTGACATGACACCGTTCGATAAAGTGAAGGTCATTATCCTTGGCCAAGACCCCTATCATGGGGCAGGACAGGCGCATGGCCTTAGCTTTTCGGTTCGCTGCGGCATTGCCCCGCCCCCATCTTTGCAGAATATTTATAAAGAATTGGCAAATGACCTTGGCCTGCCGCATCCGGGTCATGGCAATCTTGAAGCTTGGGCAAACCAAGGCGTGCTTTTACTGAACAGTTGTTTGACGGTTGAAGATGGCAAGGCCGCAGCGCATGCTGGCAAAGGATGGGAGACATTTACCGATGCCGCCATTGCCGCCTTGAATGCCGAACGGGATCATTTGGTTTTTGTGCTTTGGGGGCGCAAGGCGCAACAAAAAGGCCAACAGATTGACCGGCACCGCCATTTGGTCATTGAATCAGCACATCCATCACCCTTATCGGCACATAATGGGTTTTGGGACAGCAAACCATTTTCGAAAACCAATGACTATCTTGCCAGCCATGCAATCACCCCAATTGACTGGCAACTATAGCATTTCCAGATAAATACGCTGGTGCTGCTTTCTTTTTTCAAGTCAAACATGGCCGATATCTATAAGCTAAAACCAAACATGCTCACTTTGCCAGTTTTGCCGATTTCCGAATGATTTACGCGATGGCTATTTTTGCATAAAACACCAAGAATATATGCTGATCATATTTGACGATGATTTTTGAAAATAAGGGCCAACCAATCCGATGCAAGACAACCCGCGCCTTGGCATTGCGCTGATGATTGCGACAACGGTCGTCTTTGCGGTTCAAGATGGCATTTCACGATATCTCGCCGAAAATTATAACGTCATCACCGTTGTGACGATCCGCTATATGTTTTTCATGTGTTTTGTGCTGGCCTATAGCAGCCGCCAAAAAGGCGGTATCCGGCAAGTGGCCAGCAGCGGCCAATTGCCATTACAGATTGGGCGTGGCTTGTTACTCGTGGCGCAGATATGCGTTGCAATCTTGAGCTTCAGCACCGTCGGGCTGGTGAATTTTCATGCGGTTTTTGCGAGTTACCCGCTGATGGTCATGGCGCTTTCAGTGCCCATTCTTGGCGAAGCGGTTGGGTGGCGGCGCTGGCTGGCGGTTTGCGTTGGCTTTTGCGGCGTGCTGTTGATCCTAAGACCGGGAACGGCGATGTTTAGTAGCGCCAGTATTCTGCCGGTTCTGGCGGCCTTCATGATGGCGGTCTATGGCATTTTAACCCGCTATGCCGCACGCCGCGACGCCGCCGAGACCAGCTTTTTCTGGACGGCGATGGCTGGCGGCATTGCCATGTTGTGTATCGGCCCCTTTTTCTGGCTGCCGCCGGTTGGCAGCGATTGGGGTTGGATGGGTTTATTATGCCTAACCGGCACCGGCGGGCATTATCTGCTGATCAAAGCGCTTGATGCCACCAAGGCATCAACAATCCAGCCCTTTGCCTATTTGCAATTGGTCTTTGCCTCCAGCATTGGGATTCTGGTTTTTGCCGACTCACTGGATCCCATGTTGATTATTGGCAGCAGCATCATTGTCAGTTCAGGCCTGTTTGCCCTGCAACGCGAACGCAAGGTCAAAAGCCACTAGCCAGACTGGCCTGCCGGTTGCGGCGGTGAAACCGCAACGGTCATCCAGCAATCCTTGAACTGGCCTGAGGTGACTTTTTGCACAACCCATGAAAAATACAGAATTTCACCGCGGCGCGTTTCCATCAGAACATCAAATTGCTGCCACATCGCGCCATCACTTGTTTGGCCTGACGCCGTATTTGATCCGGTTTTTATGCTGTGGGATTTATGGTTCAGCAGAACATCAAAGCCCGGCCCCTTCAGCATCATGGCAAAGCGCGGATATGGGCCGGTCACCTTGCGATTTTGCGGATGCGCAAAATTCCATGTCTGGCGAATGCCAAAATCAGTTTCGACAAGATCATTATTTTTGAGGCTCATTAGCTGGATTGCCACCACCTCGGCAGGCGCAATCGAGGGGTCTGGCCACACCAAATTATCAGCAAGCGCGGCAACCGAAAACAGACAGGCCATCAGACTGGAAAATCCAGCAAGATAATAACGACGAAAACACATCTTTTATCCAATCTCATCACGAATGGTTGCGTCTGTCAGGATGACAACTTATCTCTAATATTGCAAACGCGGTATGGCGAGGCATATATCGGTGGCGCGGAACAGATGAATAAAGGGACAAATCAATGCATATCACGATTCAAGGCGCAGGCCGCGGCATCGGTCTTGCTCTTGCCCATCATGCCCTCGCCGTTGGTGCAACCGATCTTTACCTTACCGCCCGCAATCCCGAACAAAGCGCGGGCTATGCGCAATTGCCACCATCACCCAATATTCACTGGTTTGCGATGGATTTTCTGGATCCTGACAGCATTGCCAATACAGGCGACGCGATCCTTGCCAAGGCGCCCCATCTTGACCGAATTATCGCCACCGCTGGGTTGCTTCACGATGGTGATCTGCAACCCGAAAAGCGGCTTGGCGCATTAACCCCTGAAGCGATGCTGAAGCTTTATCAGATCAATGCAATGGGGCCGATCTTGTTTTTCAAATCATTATGGCCTGAATTGCGCCGCGCCCATCCGCTTGTCGCTGCCAGCATATCGGCGCGGGTTGGGTCTATTTCGGATAACCGGCTTGGCGGCTGGTACAGCTATCGCACCAGCAAGGCCGCGTTGAACCAATATATGCGCACCCTTGCCATCGAGCTTGTTCGCTATAACCCCGATGCCGTGATCGCAACGCTTCATCCGGGCACTGTTGATACAAATTTATCCCAGCCGTTTCGCGGACATCTTGCCAAGGATCAATTGCAAACGCCGGCGCAAAGCGCGGCCAATCTATGGGATGTTCTCGATCAGTTATCGCCCGAAAATAGCGGCGGATTCTTTGCCTATGATGGCAAGCCGATTCCCTATTGATCACCATCTGGCGTGGTATCGGCAATCCGGCCGCGAAGCGTCAGCGGCAATTGCGCCATCATAAATAAAACGCTGGCAGGCGCGGCGATAAAGGTTTTAAAAGCCACCCAATCGGCATCACTGGCATTGCGCCAAACCAATTCATTGGCAATGGCAAAACATAAAAAGAAAAGCCCCCATCTTCGGCTCAACAAAAACCATGTTGGTGCCGTTAGGTGAAATTGCGTGCCGAAAAATTCACGCATCATCGCCCGCCTGAAAAAAAGCCCGCCAAGAAGAACAATGGCAAAAAGACCATTGAAAATCGTTGGCTGGATTTTGATAAAAATAGCGGCGTTAAAATAGAGCGCGGCAAGCGTCATGCCGCCTGACATCAATAGTGAAAATAACGCGAATCTGGCAAGCCGCCTAGTCTGCAACCAATTTGCGCCCATCACCAGCGCCCCAAGCCCGACCGAAATAACTGCCGCCGCAAAAAGCCCGAAAAATTCATAGCCCAGAAAGAATCCGGCAAGCGGCAAAATTTCCAGAAAGAACGATACCAGCTTCATCGGCGGATAGGATGCCATTAGTCCCTCAGCCCGCCTAGCGCGCAATCCATTGTTCGACATCTAGCGGGCCAACCGCCGCCGCCGCTTTGCCCCGCAAAAACACAATCGTGACCGACCCAATTTCAATTCCGAATTTGCTGACATAGGCGCGGTTTATCGCAATATCTTCGCTTTGCCGATAAATCCAATCATCAAAATGCACATCCATTTTATTGCCAGCCATTTCAAGACTCACGTCATATTGCCAATTCAGGCCATTGCCGGAAATGCGGCCTTCGGCCTGACCTTCGACATCATCCGCCCGCCCCTGATAGCGAAAACTGCCATCTTCGGATCGACCAAGATTATCAATCACCCAGACGCGCGAGGCTTTTTCGCCATCTTCATATAAAAAGGTTTCATCAAGCACTAGCTGATTGCCAGTGATTGTGCCTTGCAGATTCACCCGAAATTGACGCCGTAAATTGCCAAACCGGTCTTCAAAAATACCCAAGGCAATTGTGTCACCGGCAAAAAATTCTTCAAGCACAAGCGAGGGACGGCGTTCGGATAGATGCGTTACATCTTTTCGCGCACAGGCCGATAAAGCGGCAAAAGCACCAATCAATAATCCGGCAGTGAGAAACAGGCGTATTAAACTGCCCAATATCAATCTAGTCATGCTTCGTTTTTGTCGTGCCATATCACCCTCCCCTTCGCGCTTCATCTGATTTCGCCGCTAGCCTAGCAAACTAATGCAGATCTTGCTGATAAATTCGGTTTGGGGTGCCGGCAAAGCGTCATCACCCCTATCCGGCCTTATCAAGACCCGCCAAAAACCGGCCAGCATCAGCATTGACCCCAGCCTGTTTTTCCGGCGCCATTTTGTCAAATGTGCGATAGATCATGCCAAGCCGCGGATTATTGCCAAGCTTTTCACGATGCCTATCCAGAAAATCCCAATAGAGATAATTAAAAGGACATGCATCTTCGCCTGATTTTTCCGTCACCTTATAACGGCAGTTTTTGCAATAGTTTGACATCCGGTTGATATAGGCACCGCCAGCCGCATAGGGTTTGCTGGCAAGATAGCCACCATCGGCAAAAAGCGCCATTCCCGACACATTCGGCATCACCACCCATTCATAGGCATCAACATAGACAACCAAAAACCATTCATTCACCGCCTGCGGCGATAAACCGGCAAGAAGCGCAAAATTACCAAGAACCATCAAACGCTGGATGTGATGCGCATAAGACAGGGCGTCGGTTTGCTGTATCGATTGGGCAAGGCAATTCATGTCGGTATTGCCCGTCCAGAAAAAATCGGGAAGCGGGCGCGTTGCTTGCAGAAAATTCGCCTCGGCATAGGCTGGCATTTTCAGCCAATAAAGCCCACGGACAAATTCGCGCCAACCCAGAATCTGGCGGATAAACCCCTCAACCGCATTTAGCGGCGCGTCGCCGCGATTATAGGCCGCCTCGGCCACCCTGATCACTTCGATCGGCGATAATAATCCAGCATTCAGATAAAGGCCGATATGGCTGTGATACATCCATGGCTCACCCTCAATCATCGCATCTTGATAAGTGCCGAAAAGGGGCAGACGTTCAGCGATAAATTGATCAAGAACATGCAAGGCCTGATCGCGGGTAACGGCAAAATCAAATCCGGCTAATTGCCCAAAATGATCGGCGCAACGTGCCTCGACAAGGGCTAGCACCTCGGCTGTGATCGCATCGGGTGCAAAGCTGCTTGGCGACGGCACAGCCAATCCGGCCTTTGGCGGCTGGCGATTATCGGCATCATAATTCCATTTGCCGCCAATAGGCTCATCGCCCTCCATCAACACCTGATAACGCCGCCGCAAATCGCGGTAGAAAAATTCCATACGAAGCGATTTTCGCCCCTCCGCCCATTCGGCAAAATCACCAAGGCTGCAAAGGAATCTTGTATCGGCACGAATATCGACAGCAAGGCCAAACCGCGCCTGCCAGCCCGCCATTTCATCGGCAAGCCGATATTCCCCCGGTGCGGTGACCACAATCCGATCCGGGGCAAAGACGGCAATCGCCGCGGCAACTTCGCCAGCAAGCGAGCCAGCATTATCCGCATCATCAAGCCGGCGATAACGAACTGCAATACCGTCCTTGCCAAGCGATTCGGCAAAATGACGCATCGCCGAAAACAGATAGGCTATTTTCCGCTTATGATGTTTGACATAGGTGACCTCGGACATCACTTCGGCCATCAACACCAAATCTTTGGCCGGATCGAGATCTGTCAGGCTTGGCAAATCACGGCTTAACTGATCACCAAGAACAAGCCGAAGCGTTTTCATGTTGTTTCGCGCAATGCCGAAAAGGCAGCCAAGGCAGCCTCGCGTGATGCTTTGACATCAACAATCGGCTTTGGATAGGTCTCGCCAAGCCGAACCCCAGCACCAGCAAGAATTTCGGCAGGCGCTTCCCAAGGGCTGCAAAGATATGCATCGGGAAGATTGGCAAGTTCGGGAAGATAACGCCGGATATAATGCCCGTCAGGATCAAATTTCACCCCTTGGGTGATTGGGTTGAAAATGCGGAAATAAGGCGCTGCATCTGCACCGCAACCGG
>Ga0181556_1004784_pt1 | contig 10852 bp, 9 predicted proteins | sample 011ome_14_FD_148651 | JGI IMG/M metagenome (GOLD analysis project Ga0181556, IMG submission 148651) | Coastal salt marsh microbial communities from the Groves Creek Marsh, Skidaway Island, Georgia - 011505AT metaG (spades assembly) | ecosystem: Environmental > Aquatic > Marine > Intertidal zone >... | reverse complement strand
TTCACCCAACGTCTCGCAAAAGGCGGCTAAGCCCTCGATATCAAAATCAAGCAGGTTAGCCGTCATGCGCAATTAACGTGCGTACACGTTCATACCAGCGAAGAAGAAGGCAACTTCAACCGCAGCAGTCTCGGGCGCGTCAGAGCCGTGAACCGCGTTCGCGTCGATGCTGTCGGCGAAGTCTGCGCGGATGGTACCGGCGTCCGCTTTCTTGGGATCAGTCGCGCCCATGAGGTCGCGGTTTTTAGCGATGGCGCCTTCACCTTCCAACACCTGGATCATGACGGGGCCAGAGACCATGAAGTCAACCAAATCTTTGAAGAAGGGACGCTCTTTGTGCACGCCATAAAAGGCTTCTGCTTCAGGGCGTGAAAGGTGCGCCATTTTGGCAGCGATAACTTTCAAACCAGCCGCTTCGAAGCGTGCGTAGATTTGTCCGATCACGTTCTTTGCAACTGCGTCGGGTTTGATGATGGAGAGAGTGCGCTCGATAGCCATGGATAAATTACCTTGAAATAAAAAACAAAACGGTTAGCCGGACGACACCAGCTTAGCCTCTTATTCTAACCCGCTAAGCCCCTGAAAAGCGGGGCTCAGCGTGGCTTTTTACCGCGTTTCCCGCCCCCGCCTGCGCGGTCCCGCTGGCGTTGCAGCGCATCGCCCCCGATGTACCCAAACGAGGTCTTGAGCGGGTCTGGCACCCCCGTCGGTGAGGTGCGTCCCGGTCGACCGCGGGATCGCTTGGCACGCTTCTCAGCCTCCGCTTCAGCACGCATGTCCCACCCCTGAGGCGTACTTGGGCGACGCCCCCCTGATTTGGCATAGGTCGTTTTCACGGAGCGTCCTAAGCCTGCCGTGCGGCCAGACTTGCCCGCATGGGGGTTTTCGGCACGGCCGCGCGACTTGTCACTGGGCGCGGCATCTTGGGCGATTTGCATCAGCTGGTCGATATCACGCCAATCCAATTCCACCCAAGCCCCACGGCGAAGCCCGCGAGGTAGCTCGACCGTTCCGTAACGGATTCGGATCAGCCGGCTGACGGCATGACCAACCGACTCGATCATGCGACGTACCTCACGGTTACGACCCTCACCGATGGTGACGCGGTACCAGTGGTTAACCCCTTCCCCGCCGCCATCGACAACGGAGGCGAATTGCGCTGGTCCATCCTCAAGTGTCACGCCGTCCAATAGCTTTTGCTTTTCCTCGTTATTCAAGGCGCCCAACACGCGTACCGCGTATTCACGCTGCAAGCCAAACCGCGGATGCATCAGCTGGTTAGCCAGGCTACCTGAGCTGGTGAACAGCAATAACCCCTCTGTGTTGAGGTCAAGGCGACCAACAGACTGCCACTTGCCATGCGGCAACTTCGGCAAACGACGAAAAACGGTGGGGCGATTTTGAGGGTCATCATGCGTTACCACCTCGCCGACTGGCTTGTGATAAGCCAATACGCGTGGCGGTGGCGGGTCAATTCGCACCTTGATTTGGCGCCCATTAATCTTGATCGTGTCACCAAACCGAATGCGTTGCCCAATGTGTGCCGGTTCACCGTTCACGGAAATTCGCCCTTCCAAAATGAGGGCTTCCATCTCGAGGCGCGAGCCCATGCCTGCTTGCGCCAGCACTTTGTGCAACTTGGGGCTGTTCACCTCTGGCATCAACACACGCTTTTGGGGGGCGGCTGGATCCGCGACGACCGCCTCCACCGCCTGGTCAAAGGCGCCACTGATCACATCCTCAAAACTGACATTAGACGCCGCGCTGGCCTGCGCCACAGGAACCCCCGCAGTCTCGAGTGACTCGTCGGGTGGATTCACACCAGCTTCGGTTTCATTCATTGGTTTTGTCTTCGGTTGGTTCTGGTAGGACCTCAGCCGTGATGCTGTCTTCGGGCTGCAAGTCAAGTTCGAGGCTGGCTTCGTCAGCCAGATGAGCGCTCATCAAGGCTTCTGCACCGGCCTCTTCGAGACTGGGTAGTTGATCGAGCGAGGCCAAGCCCAGGTCGTCTAAAAACTGTCGCGTTGTCGCTAGCAAGGCCGGGCGACCCACGGTCTCACGGTGACCTATGACCTCTACCCAGCCCCGATCCTCAAGCTGCTTGATGATGAGTGAGTTGACAGTGACGCCACGGATATCCTCAATGTCACCGCGCGTCACGGGCTGACGATACGCGATGATAGCGAGCGTCTCAAGCGCTGCTCGTGTGTACTTGGGCGGCTTTTCCGGGTGCAAACGGTCAAGGTACATTCGCAGCTCGGGTCGACTTTGAAAGCGCCAGCCCGATGCCACCGGCACGAGCTCAACGCCGCGGTGGGTCCACTCCAGTTGCAGGTCTTCCAGCAGCCGCTTGATCGTGTCTAAGGAAAGCGCACCATCGAACAACGCAGCCAACTCGCGCAGGGTCACGGCTTGACCCGCACAAATTAGAGCGGTTTCGAGGACACGTTTGGCATCCGTCGTTTGCATGCTATGGGGTCCGAAAAAGTTAACACCGCGCAGTACGCAGGTCGGGGACCGCTGCGCCAACCAAGGCTGCAGCCAAAAAGGCGATGAATCTCAGCCTTGAAAAGGCCACGCCACGAGGTCTCCATTGTAATAGAGCTGAGCGGCCTCAAGGGCCTCCAGAAAATCGACCGGCAGCGGCGCCTCCCAGCCCATTAACGTCCCAGTCACAGGGTGATCGAAGGACAACTGATGGGCATGAAGGGCTTGACGCACCATGGTGCCCAGCGACTTGCCCCCGTAGAGTGCGTCGCCGACCAAGGGGTAGCCCGCGGCGGAAAGGTGAACTCTGATTTGATGGGTACGCCCTGTGTGTAATTTGCAACGCACCAGGCTGTAGTTCGTTTGGGCGTCAAGTAGGAAGACGTCGGTACGTGCCGGCTTACCGGTTGTAGACTCGGCATCGAGAGCAGCCATCCGCAGGCGGTTCTTGTGATCTCGACCAATGGCCTGGGTGAGGCTGACCGGCGCCCCCCCGACCTCTGATCGCTGCCATGCCCCTTGCGCAATCGCCAGGTAAACGCGGTGAATCTCCCGCGCGGCCAAGGCCTTCGTGAGGTTATCGAATCCCACACGGCTGCGCGCCACTACCATCAGACCGCTGGTGTCCTTGTCCAGCCGGTGCACAATGCCTGCGCGCGGTAAATGCACAGCATCGGGATAGCGGTACAACAGACCATTGAGTAAGGTCCCCGTCCAGTGACCAGCGCCGGGGTGGACCACCAACCCAGCGGGTTTATTCAAAACGGCCAAGTGGTCGTCCTCGAACAACACATCCAAAGCGACCGCATCTGGCTTGAACGCCATGGCCTGCTGAGTCGGTCTCAACTCCAAGCTGACTGCGTCACCCGCTTTCACCTTTTGAGCTGGCTTGACACACAGGACACCATTGAGATGCACCGCTGATTGCGTGATCAGTTGCGATAAATAGGAGCGCGAAACACTGCTAACCCGCGTTACCAAATACCGGTCCAAGCGATCACCATGGGACGCGACGTCAACGACCCATGCAAGCTGCTCCGCGACCTCACCTTCTGTGGTGGCGTCGGCCTCATCCACAGCGATCAGTTCGGGTTCGGTTTGTTTTTTCATCATGGCTCTGGGCTGGCTATAATTTTCGGCGTAACCGACACCAGCCATTGTCCACTTTTTGGGTGAAGTGCTTTGTTTGTCGTAACCATTGGAAATCAAGTCACATGACGAGACACTTGAGCGCAGCGGTGCTGCTGACTGCAGCAGCGATTTTAGGCGGGTGTGCGGCGTCCAAGCCCAAAGACATCACGGCGGACTGGAGCCCGAATCGCATCTACCAAGAGGCCAAGGACGAAGCAAGCGCCGGACAATTTGAAAAAGCGGCTGCACTTTATGAAAAGCTGGAGGGCCGTGCCGCTGGTACGCCGCTCGCGCAGCAAGCCCAGCTCGACAAGGCCTACATGTACTTCAAGGGCGCCGAGCCTGCGTTGGCTTTGGCTGCTATCAAGCGATTCAAACGGCTCCACCCCGCCAGCCCTGCGATGGACTACGCCCTTTATCTAGAGGGCTTAGTCAACTTCAACGATGACTTAGGCATATTCGGCAAATTGGCTAACGTTGACCTCAGCGAGCGCGACCAAAAGGCGGCTAAGGACTCGTACGCCTCATTTAATGAATTGATTGAGCGCTTCCCCGACTCTCGCTACAGCAAAGATGCCGCGCTGCGAATTGGCTTCATCGTGAATTCTTTGGCGCAGTCCGAAGTCAATGTTGCTAGGTACTACCTTGAGCGACGCCAGTATTTAGCTGCGGCTAACCGCGCGCAATACGCCTTGACTAATTTCAAGGATGCGCCGGCTCTTGAGGAAGCGCTGATTGTTCTAATCGCCTCCTACGACGCCATGGGCATGACTCAACTGCGCGATGATGCACAGCGCGTTTTGAGGGCGAGCTTCCCCAACGCCGCGCAGCAGGCCGGGGGACAACCTGCACCGACGGATACAACCGATGCAGATGCCGCCGACGCTACGAAGCCGTGGTGGAAGTTTTGGTAATCACCTCATCCAGATAGGCCTGCAAAGCGACCTCACTCTCCAAGCGCTGCATATTGGGTATGGCCTGTAAAAGTCGTTTGCCATACCCCATCGTAGCCAGTCGCTGATCGCCGACCACCAACACGCCACGATCCCGTTCCGAGCGGATCAACCGCCCGGCACCCTGCTTGAGTGCGATCGCTGTGTCAGGCAATACCTGTGCGGTAAAGGGTGACTCTCCTTGCGCGACGAGACGTTTTGCACGGGCTTGGGTCAGGGGGTCATCCGGTACCGGAAACGGCAGCTTGTCCAGGACCACCAGCTGCAGTGCCTCGCCCGGCAAATCAACGCCCTCCCAGAACGACACCGACGCCACCAGCACCGCACCGTTGAAATTCGCGCCATCATGTACCGCCTGCCGCCGTATCCGTGGCTCCGCGTAGTCTCTAAACCGCGATAACAAGGCATGCTTGCTGCTCTCCCCTTGGACCAGCACCTCAAGATCGTCGTTGGCCAACGTTTCACGCAGCGTTTGGGAAATGATGCCCAGCGCGCGCAGGCTGGTCGTCAGCACGAGGGTTCGTCCCTGAAGTTGACGTACCCACGGCGTGAGTCGCCGCGCCAAAACGATGGCATGCCCCGGGTCCGTGGGTTTAGGTAAATCGGTTGGAACCCACAGCGCCGCTTGCGCTGCGAAGTCGAATGGGCTGCTGACCACGGCACGCTGCGCGTCACCCAGACCCAACGGTTGCGCAAACCAATCTAGGGCCTCGTCATCACCCAAGGTCGCAGAGGTAAATATCCATGCGGTTGGCCCTGCTCCCGCCTCAACGTCACCCGCCGCATCCGGCGTTGATGCCGTCGACTCCCCGCGCGCGACTTGTGCCGCTCGCTCAAACGCATCAGCGCTATCAAGCGGGCTGTCGACCCAACGCCAGTTTGAACCGACCTCTAACCACCGCACATGATCATGAGCGACTGGCGCCATCAGCGATTTCAACTTTTCAGCCAAAGTCTCGCTGCGCGCATACAACCGCTCGAAATCGGGAGCCAGCTCGGTCACGCTGTTTAAAGCAGCCGTCACGTCAGTTAAAGCGGTCTGCATAACCGTCAGCGCCGACGTCCACGCAGCGGCATCAACCCCCGCTGGTGCACCGTCGCCCCATGCGAAACGGCTGGATGTTTTGTCCCGCACCACAGGTAAACTCAGCCGCAAGTCGCGTACTGCGCGCTCCAATGCTTGAGTCAGAGCAGCCCAATCACACAGACCACGGGCCTGCTGCAAACCCGCAGCGAGTACGTCGCGATTAAAGTCAAAGAGCTGAAATGATGACAGTTGCGTGCCCAAAAATAAAACACCGATCTCATTGAGCTGATGCGCCTCATCGAATATGGCGACATCCACTGAAGGCAAGAGCTCTGCCATGCCTGAAGAACGGACCGCGCGGTCAGCAAAAAAGAGGTGGTGGTTCACCACCACCAAATCGGCGGCAAGGGCCTCACGCCGAGCCAGCTGGAGATGGCAGGTTTTAAAGTCAGGGCATTGCCCACCCAAGCAGTTATCTCGGTTCGAAGTGACCAGCGGGATGACCGCTGAGCGCTCATCCAAGCCAGGCATATCAGATAAATCCCCGTTCGACGTCGTGACCGACCACCGCTGCACCTGACCCAACGCGTTCATCAAGAACCGATCACCTGTCGCACCACTCGTCAGATTTAATTTCAAACGATGGGTACACAGGTAATTATTCCGGCCTTTGAGCAGGGCCGTTCGCACGGGTGTCCCTAATCGATTAACGAGATCGGGGAGATCGCGCAGGAACAGTTGATCCTGTAACGCTTTGGTTGCGGTGGACACCATGACGCGCTTACCGCTCAACAGCGCGGGAACGAGGTAAGCAAAAGTCTTCCCCGTCCCGGTGCCTGCCTCGACGATCAAGGTACCGCTTGACGCAATGGTCTGCGCGATGAGGCCGGCCATGCGTCGCTGCCCCTCACGCGGACGGTAGTGTGGATCATCTGCACCAATCTCCCCGCCCAAAGCGAAGGCCTGCGCACACCGTTGCAACCAGGGTGCTTGATCGGCCATCAGGTCAGACCTGTATCCACATCACGACGGGCTTCATCGAGGAAGCCTTGCGATTGCATCTCTGCTAACCGCGACACCGTGCGAACAAACTCATGGGCCATCGGACCCTCGACATACAGCTGCTCGGGCGGCACCGCCGCTGACATCACCAGCTTCACGCGGCGGTCATAAAGCACGTCAACCAACCACGTAAACCGACGCGCCTCGCTGGCATGGCGAATCCCCATTTCTGGGACATCACTCAAAAAAACCGTTTGAAATTGCGCGGCGATTTCTAGGTAATCATTTTGTGATCGGGGCCCACCGCACAGTACACGAAAGTCAAACCAAATCACACTTCCGGCTTTGCGGCGCGCCGTGATATTACGCGCCTCAATGTGGACCACCGGTTCCTCGTCTTGAGCCTCGGCCAACAGATTGAATGCCTGCGTCATAGCGGCGTCAGCCTGCGCACCATTAGGCTGATGGTAGAAATCCATTAAGGCAAGTGTCAGGCTGCGATAGTCCATTCCGGCGTCCACGTTGAGGACTTCTAGGCGCTCGTTTAAAAGGTCGATCGCAGGCAGTATGCGGTCCCGGTGCAAGCCGTTCGGGTACAAGTCATCGGGCTTGAAATTAGAGGTTGTGACGAACCCCACGCCATTTGCGAAGAGAGCCATCAATAAGCGGTGCAGAATCATTGCATCGGTGACGTCGGCGACATGGAATTCGTCAAAGCAAATCAACTTAAAGCGTTTCGCCATACGCTTACCCAACTCATCTAGTGGATTGACGGTTCCCTGCAACTCTCGGAGCTCGCGGTGCACCTCCCGCATGAACTCATGAAAATGCAAGCGCGTCTTCCGCTCAATGGGCACAGCTTGAAAGAAGCAATCCATTAAAAAGCTCTTGCCCCGACCCACGCCACCGTACATGTAGACACCCCGTGGGATGGGCGGTCGCGCGAACAGCTTCTTCAGCGAATTCGATCGCTTGTTTTTATAGGCTGTCCAGTCATCGGCACAACGCTGTAGCGCGGCAATGGCACTGGTCTGCGCCGGGTCGGCTGTGTAGCCTTTCGCCTTTAAGGCCGCGTCATAGGCATCAACGACGGCACCCCGTGGGCTACCCGCGCTGGCCGCGGTCGCGGTCGTCAGGGGCTCATTAGAACGCTTAGACATGTAATTCAATAGATAGGTACTGGACATCCGCCAAGAAAAACGACCGCTGGGGGCCTCGGCTCCCGCGGTCGCTCAAGTCAGCTTGTGGGTGGTTGAACAAACCACCGCGCGACTTAGAAGTTTAACGTGCGCTTATCCACCGCCAAAGCCGCCTCTTTCGTTGACTCTGACAACGAGGGGTGGGCATGGCAAATACGTGCAATGTCCTCGCTGCTCGCCTTGAAAGCCATCGCCACACATGCCTCCGCGATCAGTTCGCTGGCCATGGGGCCAACCACATGTACGCCTAATATTTCATCAGTCGTTGCATCGGCGAGCATCTTGACCATACCGGTGGTGTCACCCAAGGCTCTGGCACGACCGTTCGCCAAAAAGGGAAAGGTTCCCGCTTTATAGGCCACGCCCTCGGATTTCAATTGCTGCTCGGTTTTACCCACCCAAGCGATTTCGGGGCTGGTGTAGATCACCCAAGGCACCAAGTCGAAGTCGACGTGCCCGTGTTGGCCAGCGATGCGCTCGGCCACCGCGACACCTTCTTCTTCAGCCTTGTGCGCCAACATCGGCCCTCTGACCACATCGCCGACCGCCCAGATACCCGACACGTTGGTACGGCAGTTGGCATCAACTTCGATGGCACCGCGCTCGTCAAGCTTCAGACCAACCGCATCGCCATTCAAGCCTTGGGTGTTAGGCACACGACCGATGGAGACGATCAACTTATCAACGCTGAGCGTCTGCGCGACGCCCTTGGCGTCCTCGTAGGCAATGGTGACGCCTTTTTTAAGGTTCTTTATTTCGCCTACTTTGACGCCCAATTCAATTTTGAGCCCTTGCTTGGTGAACGCCTTGTGAGCCTCTTTGGCAATCTGTTGATCCACAGCACCCAAGAAAGTCGGTAGGCCCTCTAGCACGGTAACCTCTGCACCCAAGCGGCGCCAGACAGATCCCATCTCCAAGCCAATCACGCCCGAGCCGATCACACCCAAACGCTTGGGCACCGCGTCCACACGTAAGGCACCATCGTTTGATAAGACGTTGACTTCGTCAAATGGAGCCTGCGTTAAGGGACGCGCAGAGGAGCCTGTGGCAACAATCACGTGACGCGTCTTGAGTGTCTCGTTTTGCTTGCCGGTGACGGCAACTTCAAAGCCGTTATCAATCGATGCAATGAACGAACCTCGGCCGTGGAAAAACGTGACCTTGTTCTTCTTGAACAAATACAAAATACCGTCGTTGTTTTGTTTCACCACCGCATCTTTGCGACCAATCATGGCCGCAACATCCATGGTCAGGCCTTTCACACCGATGCCATGCTCAGCAAAATGGTGCGCCGCCTGCTCGTAGTGCTCGGACGATTGCAACAAGGCCTTAGATGGGATGCAACCAACGTTGGTGCAGGTGCCACCGGGCGCGGGCCCACCATCCGCATTGGTCCACTCGTCAATACAAGCGACTTGGAAGCCTAACTGTGCCGCGCGAATTGCGGCCACGTAACCGCCAGGCCCGGCTCCGATTACAACAACATCAAATAACTGTGCCATGTCGCCCCCTTAAATACCGAACAACAAGCGTGAGGGGTCTTCCAACGCCTCTTTCATCGTCACCAACCCCAATACGGCCTCACGGCCATCAATGATGCGGTGGTCGTAGCTCATGGCCAAGTAGTTGATGGGTCGCACCACAACCTGCCCGTTCTCGACGACAGCGCGATCTTTTGTCGCGTGGACCCCCAAGATAGCCGACTGTGGTGGATTAATGATAGGGGTCGAAAGCATCGAGCCAAATACACCGCCGTTAGAGATGGAGAAAGTACCGCCGGTCATGTCATCCAAACCCAACTTGCCTTCTTTGGCCTTGTTACCAAACTCGGCAATCTTCAGCTCAATGTCAGCAAAGCTCAGCTGGTCAGCGTTACGCAAAATAGGCACTACCAATCCGCGTGGTGAGCCGACAGCGATACCGATGTCAAAGTAACCGTGATAGACGATGTCGTTGCCATCAACCGATGCATTCAAAACGGGGTAACGCTTCAAGGCGGCTACGGCGGCTTTCACGAAGAAACTCATGAAGCCCAACCGCACGCCATGTTCCTTTTCGAACTTGTCTTGGTACTTCTTGCGCAGCTCCATGATGGGCGCCATATTGACCTCGTTAAAGGTCGTGAGGATGGCATTGGTGGCTTGCGATTGCAACAAACGCTCGGCAACGCGGGCGCGCAAACGGGTCATGGGCACACGCTGTTCAGGGCGATCACCCAAGTCTGGGGCGACCGTCTGCACCTGTGGCAGTACGGCCTTTGGCACACCCGTTGGAATCACCGCGCTGGCAACAGCCGCCTTGGGAGCCGCCGCTGCGGCCAACACATCCCCTTTGGTGACACGACCATCTTTGCCGGTACCCGCGACAGAGCCAGGAGCCATGCCGTTGTCGGCCATATGCTTCGCAGCTGCTGGTGATGCAACGCCCGCTTTGGAGGTTGCAGCGGGGGCGCTCGTAGCCGCCGCCGACACCGCAGCAGCCGCTTGAGGTGCGGGGGCGGCTTGCGCAGCTGGTGCAGCGACGGTGGCTGCACCATCGGTATCAATGCGCGCAATCACCTGCTCTGAGGCAACGGTCGCACCGTCGGCCTCAACCAATTCAGCCATCACACCGGCTGCCGGCGCGGGCACTTCCAACACCACTTTGTCCGTTTCAACCTCGATCAAAATCTCGTCTATTGCCACCAGTTCGCCGGGCTTTTTCTTCCATGTCATCAAGGTCGCTTCTGCCACTGACTCAGACAGTTGGGGGACCTTTACTTCTACGATTGCCATCTCTCGATTCCTTGAAATATTGGGTTCGCCGCGGCCCCGTACAACAGGGCAGAGCACGGCGTGTGTTATCCGTTATGTGATATGACCGGGGTTACTTTGTCAGCACGAAGCCCTTGAGCTTGCCAAAAGCGCCTTCGATAAGGGTCTTCTGCTGCTCTTGGTGCAGGTGTGCGTATCCCACAGCGGGCGAGGCTGATGCCGCCCGTCCGGAATAACCCAAACGTTGTCCGTCACGCATGTTCTCGTGGATGTAATGTTGAACGAAGAACCAAGCACCTT
>Ga0181556_1004772_pt1 | contig 10873 bp, 7 predicted proteins | sample 011ome_14_FD_148651 | JGI IMG/M metagenome (GOLD analysis project Ga0181556, IMG submission 148651) | Coastal salt marsh microbial communities from the Groves Creek Marsh, Skidaway Island, Georgia - 011505AT metaG (spades assembly) | ecosystem: Environmental > Aquatic > Marine > Intertidal zone >... | reverse complement strand
GCTTCGTGCGGGTCGGTCGCCATCCACTTCGGATCTTCAATATCGTAGCCGGGTGACGCTTCTGCTGCGCACATGCCGTATCGGCGGAAAGTCTGTGCGCGTTTTGCAGCAAGATCGAACGGGGCACCTTCACCGTTGATGTCGAGCGGCATACGATCCATGTCCATCAACCACAGCCGGGGAATCGTTTTACCGGAAAGGTTGTTGATCGTCGGCCACGTCACCAGCAACCGCATCCCCGACAAGAAATGCTTATCGAACACGTTGTCGTTCTGCCGACCGGGTGTAAGGCGCTTCTTCAGTTCAGGGCTGTTGCGCAACGCCTTTGCCAAGTCGGCCTGCGACCAGTCGCGCGCTGTATGCTGCGCCATGTGGACGACCATCATGTCCGCAGGATCTGTGATCGCGGTGTGGCAGAGCCAGTTGATCATCATCGCAGACTTACCTGTTCGGGCAGGACCGGCGAACACCATGTACTTGTATTCGAGCGACGTTAGAACGTCCATCGGCTCACGCAGATACGGTGTCTTGTCGAGGCTGAACGGGCCTTCGTGCTGGCCGGGGTTCTTGACGATGTGGTATCGCTCAGCCGCTTCGGACACAGTGATGCGTTCTGGCGGGCGGATAGACTCCGCAGTTGCCAGCAGCATTTCTTCGAGGGTGTTGTAGGTGGGCATACGGTCTTAAGTGCCTACCTCATTATTGGGTGCAGGTGACATATATTTTCGTGCAATCGAATAGTTGGTCGCCTCATAATCTGCAAGCAACTGCGCGTAAGTTATCCCAAAGGTTTCGGCCAAGTTTTGCCAAAACAGTTTCTCTCTGTCCAAATGTTCCCGCATCGTCACACGACTGAGACCCTCAGGAACCGGCAACATATGAATCTGGTCACTCATCTTCAACTCCCACTGCCACGTTCGCCAAGTGAGGCGGCGTTGACTGTTGCTTCGGAAACTCGACATATGCTTCGTGAACGTCGTTGCGGAACTGGTCGCAGGCCGCTTCCAGCTTCTTCATCTGGTCGTCACTCAACCCTTCTTCGCGCATCGCTTCGATCAGCAGCGGGATGCGGTCGTTGACCATCTTGTTGGCCTGCGACATCACCTGAAGCACCGACTCAGTGGGCCATGCTTCCCCGGCTTCCACCAGTGCCTTGGTGCGGATTCGCTCTGCTTCCCAGAAAACCTTGCTGATGTTTTGCGGCATATCGGCGGGGTTCAGCGACCGCAGATACGTGCGAAGGTTCATCTTCGACTTCACCAGATGCGGAACGACCGACGCAAAGTCATACATTGGTCGGTTCTGCGACACGCCTGCGTGAGCGACCGGTGTGACTGTCTCAAGCCGCTTGCGCACCGTCTCGGCGTTGATGCGCAACACCTTGCTTAGAAACGAGACTGGTACTGGCTGGTAGAAATCCTTCTCCGTGAACAGGTCATATCGACCAGTGGACGCCGCGCTGATACGACGGCGACCTTCACGCGAATTATAGAAGTCGCGCAACTCCTGTTCGACGACTTCGTTTGCCGCTTTCACTTCGGGATAAATGTCGCGGGTGCGCGGACGACCGGTGCGTTTGGCAGGCTCAGCAGGCGAGGAAGTGCATACGTCGCATACGCCGCAACCCGTGTGACCTAGACCCTGACAGTTGGTCGGTTCCGCAGGTGCGTCGTCAAAAATGGAGTCGAAGTCTTCGTCACTCACAAACCGTTCCCAATACCTGCTGCTGCCACTCGACCACTTCGGTGCTGACCCAATACGTCTTGTCCGAGTCAGGGTAACGCCGCGACTTGGGGAACCGACCGTCCGAAATGCGTCTATAGATTTCGGACTTCGACAGCCCGACCTTCTGCATCACCGTTGGAAGTCGCCAAAATTCAACGTCGCTACGCATGTGTCCCGTGCCAGTTTCAACATTCCCGTGATTAGGTGATTGTGGGTTGAAGGTCAAGTGCGAGACGTGGTAGGACCGTATGGTTCAACCAGCACAGGAGGCGGCGATGAATGATCCCCGAAACGAGCGGTGACACGGCTGCATTACCAATCCCACTTTCGACGATGAACGCCGGATGGTCTTTTATAGGCTGTTCGGCGTTTCACTTTTGGGTTGACCCGTCACTGAATCAGAGTTAGACGGGGTTCATAGACCCGCAGACCTGAGCGCTTCCCCTCCCTGAGCCGCTCGGTCACCCTGAAACCCCCGATGTTCGCGCGTCGGGGGTTTCTTGCTACATAGGGTAGAGAGTGTATGGGCGTTGCCGAGTCTGGTCTAAGGCTGAACGCGAACAAGTAAGCGCATGACGTGCTAGTTCATCGTAGTGGGGGAGGGACCAGAAGTGCTTTGAATTGCTTGGGTTTCTGGTTTCGTTACTGCTTTTTACGCCATTGATTCGGGTCACAATCTAAGCCCCAGATCGCGCAATCGTCGATATGCCGCCAGTCCCAACCAGTAATGGCCGCTGTCAGATGGCGTCCAAGTGCCGAACGTGACATGGATGTCATCGCTACGCAGCGCGGAAGGCGTTGCACCACTTATCACCGCTGAGTCGTAATCTTCAGCCGTGGCGTATTGGCTTTGCATCAGGCGATTGGTCGGCGCGAAGCTGTCAGCAAAACTGCCCTTGATCGCGTCCACGAACTCGTTTTGATATTCGAGCGTAGAAAGAACCCGGTATTGTGAAGTCGCATCGGGCGTAGTGGTCCAATTCGGGCTGACCGTCGCAACCTTCGTCGTGGTGTTGTAGGCCGAAACAAAGCGCGTCTGCCCGGCACCCGTGCCCCCAGTAATCCGCACGGCCTGACTGGTGATGCTGGTCGAAGTCGCGCCCGCCGCCAACGTGATAGATCCAGACGCACCGGCCTGCGCCGTGCCGGTTTCCTTCACCAACCCACTGATAGAGGCGAGGTTCGTCTGCGGCTCAAGGATCACAGCCAGATTGTCAGGATGGCGACCAAGGATCGTGTTCAGCAGACCGATGGCGTCACGGATCGAAAGCGGGTTTTGCGCGGCACCTGCCAGATTGTTCTGGTTGCCGATATCAAGGCCACCTTCTGCCAGCACAAGGATAGAGTCTGCCAGTTCAGGATACGCCGTGATCCATGCCGCAAGATATTCATTGTGATAGGTCAGACCTTGACTGCCTCGCGAAGTGCGGAACGTGGGCAGGTATTTGAACCCCGCCTGCTTGGCGTGGAGCAGGATGGAATCCCTGATCCAGCCAAGGTTTCCATAGCTGTCACCATGCGTCCAGATTGGCTTGACATTGTGCTCATTCCACAGCATCGCCCGCCTGAATTCAGCAGCAGACAAGGCTCGTGGCCAGATCGTTGCACAGACCAAGGATATATTGGTCATTGGCAAGGAATAGGTAGAGCCGTTGAAGAAACCGCCCCAACCGAAATAGGCAGGCCGCTGCGTGGCTGCATTAAGGGCGGAGGTTCCCGGCGCGGTGCCAATAGGGCGCGCGTCAACACCTGTATGCGCCTGACTGCCCGTTGGCGGCATATTCACGCCGATACGGTGGATGCCGTTCAGATACTCGCCATCCAGTGCAGGGACCGTGCCCGGTGTCGCCCCACCCGAGATATTGCCCACAGTCGTCCCGGTGTAGCTGACCGTGTATTGGAACACTGGAAATCCACCAGTCGTCCCCGCCTTCCATTGGAAGCGCGACGCACTGCCGGTGGGCGATGAAAGCGCCGGGTTGAACGATTGGAAAATCTGGCCGGTCGGATTGTTCGGCGCAACCTGCCAAGCAGCGGGCAAGTCAACGTCCGTGGTTACAGCCCACCCCGCCGTATGACGAAGCCCGCGCGGCGGACGAATAGCGGCCCACTGCTGATTTGGTGCAGTGCCACGCAGTTCAAGAATGTCGGTAATGTCGTGAACGTCGTTCTCGAACCAGCACAGACCACGTGACCAATCAGGATGCATCAACGGGCGCAGTATCGTACCATTGTCCGCCACGATTTCCGGCACCCACTTCGGCACGGTTAGCGGGGCTTCCGGGATTGGATTGGGATCGGTAGCATCCAGCGCGGCTTGGATTTGTGCCGCCGTCAGCGCGCCAGCAAACAGGATAACACGCTTGATCGTCACGCCCGAAAGCACAGACGTGTTGTTTGCCAGCCTGCCGATGCAAATCCGGATTGGCGTTGCATATGTGGCCGAACTTGGCCCGGTCACTGCAATACCATCGTCAATCTGATAAAGTGCCGTTCCGCTGGCCGGGACCGCAAAAACCAGACGGTTCATGCCAAACTGGTGAAGGTCAGCCGTGGCATTCGCTGCGGCCCGGTTCGTGATACGCGCACCGGCAAAGGCCAAGCCGGATGAAAGACGCGGTTCAACATCATATCCGCCTGCGAGCGACGATGTGTTCGCCGCCTGCGAATACATCCTGCCGCTTACTGCATCACCAAGCGTGTGTTCGAACTCAATGATCGCGGTTGAACCTGCCGAAAACCCTGCCGGGATTGTGCCCAACGTAAAGCTGCCATCGCCGTGGTCGGTCAGGTCGGACATGGTGCGCAATGCGCCATCACGCCAAACACGTTCTTCGGTGGGCCAGAATTCGAACGCTGGGACTAGGTAAGCGCCTGTGTTGTCGGGGTCGGGGGTGATGCCAAGCCACGGCACATTGAATGCCGCAGCCGTGGCCGCTGAAGCAGCACTAGCAGCAGCCTCCCCTGCCTTCGTGGTCGCAGTCGCAGCAGCAGCAACAGCCTCATCCCGCGCTTCGTCCAGATCCCCAAAGTCCGAAGCAATCTTCGCAATGCTTGGAACTTGACCATTGTCGGTGTTTACCAGCGTAGCGGCGTCGCCATTCACAAACTGGTTGATCCTGTCGAAGTTCGCCACCACCTTGTCGGCAGCAGCCTGCATCTCACTTGCTGTGGTCATGTCATCAGTTACCCTTTACATTTGCTCGATGCGTCGAGCGTAGAACTGGCTATTGGGACGGTTCACGTTCAGCGCGCCACCACTTGTCTGGTAAACCTCGACGCGCACGTTCTGTGCTGCGGTCAGATACATGATGCAACGACCGGAAAGTGTCGTGTTCGCACCGTTCAGAGCAACCGTCGCATATTCACCCCCCGGCACAGATCCGCCGCTACGCAGAAGCCGCGCCTGCCGGTTGCCTGTTGAGTTTTCTGCGAAGACGAGACTGAAATTCACCTCATACCAACCTGCCCCATTCGGGTAGATCAACTCCGGGTTGTTGCTTACCGAGTGCATCCCCTGCCCGTCGATGGTTTCTGTGCCCCATGCGACTGCGGTCCATGTGGAGTTCGCAATAGACTGCGACGAAGCGCCGGTAAGCGCGCAAACCCCTGACGGCACGCAACCATGTGTCGGGGTGCTGGTCTGACCGATGACCGTGTTGCCCGCAACTTCGTTATAAGGGGCACCTGCGACAATGTTGTGCGCGCCATCCCCGTCGTCTTGTGCGATACCGTGGAGCAGGCGACCATTGCCGGTGGTGTTGCAGATCGTGTTACCGATGACACGGATGTAGACCGGGTAGCCGGGATAGGTTGCCCTGAAGATGATCCAGATGCCGATGCAATCTGTTCGGCTGTTGTAATCTGAAGGATCGAAGATGTAGTTGCCGGTGATCAGCAGATGACTGGTCGCCTTAGACTCTGCACCTTCGAGCCATGCTGCCGATTGTCCCGAAACGACGATCCCGCCCCAACCGAAGTTGCGGATCACATTGCCGACGCAAACACTGTTGCGGATGCTGTTGGCAAACTTGATACCCCATGTGCGGGTGTCGTGAACCACGTTACCATTGCAGGCGATTGCGGTATTCCCGTTCGGGAAGCCCGACACGATGCCACCAGAGAAATCCATTCCCTGATCGACGTTGCTGACGAAGTTGCGGCTGTAGCTGCCCCCGGTGACTTCGACGGCCACGATGCCGCGCGAGTAGATGCGCGTCAGGTTGCCCGAAACGCGATAATACAACCCATTAACGATGTTACCTTCACACTGGGCGTCACTCGACCGCGACAGGTCGATGCCGTTCTGTGCGTCGTTCGACGCGGTGCCAGCAACCACGCGGTCGTGAATCATGTTGTAGTTCACACGCGGACTGCTTGCCGACCGCACGTAAATCGAAGTCCCATTGCCAGCGCCGGTTACCCTGTTGCGCTCGACCACGGGTCGCTTGATCAGCGTTACACCTTCATTAGAACTGCTTATCTTAATGGCCCCTCGACCGGAATCGTCGTTCGATCCGCAGTTCTCGACGGTGCCGAGGTTGAAAGTGTTAGCCTCGACACGGACATCATCCTTGTCGATAATCGACAGCATATACTGCTGCCCCTGCATCGCAGTGGTATTGGTCCACGCGAAGTTACCATTGATGATCCCACGCACCGTCCCTGTCGGTGCAAGCGGTGTTCCGATGTTGTAGGACTTCCCGCGACAGTCCACCAAGCGACCGCTGTTCAGCGCGGCAGTCAGCGCCGTCGTCTGACTCGTTGTGCTGGTTGCGCCGTCTTCCAGTGCCACCGCGCTGAAGTCTTCCGGGGTGACAGCGAGACCTTCAAGAACCGCAGCGAGTGCCCGGTCAGTAGTGGTGCCGGTGCGACGCCAACCGATCTGCGATGCACCTGCGTTGCTGAGCAGGTAGTCGCGGTAGGCTTGGACGTTCGCGTATTTGGTGCCAGATGCGCCGTCGTTGATGCTGATGTCTGACGCCGCGCCGGTTGTTCCACCGCCACCGGCTTCAAGATCGTCAAGGATGGCCTGCAAGCCGGTGATGTTGGCGATGGTGTGCGTGTGCGACAGGTTAGCCTTGGCGTTCAGTGCGTCCTGAAGACCGGGGAAACTTGAAATCGTCTCAGAGGCAACAGCGTCGTCGATCTGGTCCAGTTTCTCTGCAAGTGTTGGGATTGGACCGTTGTCAGTGTTTACGACTGCGCCAACCGGGCCGTGAATAAAGTCGTCCAGCAAACCACTGTTCGTAACGACCTTTTCCACAGCAGCCTGATAATCGGCAGATGTCGGCATACTGACAGAACCCCGGATAATTATTTCCCCGAAGCCCTATCACTTTATGGTTGACAGTTCAACCCAATCGCGTGGCGACACTCCTATATTCTGTTTTTCCGTCCGCATTGAGACGGTATTTGAACGTAGAGTCGTGGTTTGTCAAGTGTTTGTTGAAACTGTTTTCAACTGTAAAGATTAACTGAACAGTTGGTCAAAGTCGAAGTCTGCCACGATTTCGGCTTCGACGGCCTCAATGATCGCTTTCTGATTCGTCTCTTTGTTGTCCAGCGCGTCAACCACTCGCTCGTCCACGGTGGCTTCCGCGAGGATCTTGTAGATGGCGACGACGTGCTTCTGGCCCGGTCGCGGCAGTCGCGCGTTCGCCTGAAGATACAGTTCCAGACTCCATGTCAAATCGAACCAGATCGCAATGTGCCCGCCGTATTGCAGATTCGTCCCATGCCCACCTGACTTCGGGTGCATCAGCAGGACGCGGATTTTCCCGTCGTTCCAGTCCTTGATGGCTGTGTCGCATTCATTGAACACCACAGCGTCGGGGTGGCGCTTCAGGATTTCGTCCTTGCTGAACTTGAAGCCGTAGAACACCAGAACAGGGTCGCCGTTTGCCTGTTCGATCAGGTCGTCCAGCGCGTCGAGTTTGGCGGTGTGGACTGCTGCGATGGTGCGGTCTTCACGGTACATAGACCCTCCGCTGAATTGCAACAGTTTATTCGTCAGCACCCCTGCATTTACCGCTTCCACGTCGTGCAGTTCGCTGACAAGGTTGCGCTTGAAGCGCTTGTATTCGGCCATGACATCTGGTGCCAGTTGCACTTTTACGGGGATGTGGACTGGATCGTCTACCAGCTTTCGCGGTGGCAGGCTGATCATCACATCCTTCAAACGCTCCATGATTTCGTCGTGTGCGTAAGGTCGCGGCTTGATTTCGCGGCTGTACTTGTTCTCATCGAACCAGCGCGCTTTGTAGTCTTCGATGGTTGCACCGAGGCGTTCGCCCTTGTCGATCAGATAAATTTGCCCCCAGAGGTCAAGCAGTTCCCCCGGCGTGCCCGTCAACTCGACGATCTTCTTTACCTTCTTCCGCGCCGTGGACAGAACGCCGAACGCCGTCTGCTTTCCCCCTTTCCGTACGACCACTGTGCCGTCAGCCTTCTTTGCCTTTGTCTTGGTGGTTCTCTTCTTTCCGGCCTTAAACATGCTGGACTCGTCGATCACCACACCATCCCACGGCCAGTTGTCCACGCTGCCGAGTTCCTTGGCCAACCAGACAAGGTTTTCGCGGTTGATGAACGTCACCTTGGCATTCTTCGCCAATGCGTATTTGCGGGCTTCCGGTGGCCCCACGCAGACCGCGTAGTCGAGACCCTGAAGATGTTCCCACTCTGTCACTTCGTCTGCCCATGTGTCTCTGGCGACACGCAGCGGGGCAATCACCAGCCAGCGGTCAATGTCGTCGTGTAGATCGCGGATCGCGGTGAGCGTGGAAGCGGTCTTTCCGCCACCCATACCCAAGACGATCATGCAACCGTCTTTCTGCTTGATGGTATCGACGATGAAGGTCTGGTCGTCTCGTAGCATGGAGCGGGGACGGACTGGGCGTTTAGTCATAGGCGCTGAGAATCCGGGAAATTTAGGTTTCCGTAGCCATCATAATGGCTTGCAACATAGGCGTCTCTGGCAAGCGCGGCTTCCCGCTCTGTGGCAAAGTTGCCAAGTTTCTTCATCCTGCCGTTTTCTCGAACCGACGCACACCAAGGACGATGCTTTTTATCTTTCCTAAAGTGGACGCCGACATATTGACTTGTCGAACCCTTATACGAGGATCGGTTCTTACGATTGTTTGTCCTAGTGCAAACTCTAAGATTTTTAAGGGAATTGTCTAAAGTGTTTCTGTTTATGTGATCAACCTCAAGTTTCTCATCAAAATCACCACACAACAGTTTCCAGATTAGTCTGTGCGCCAAAAAGTAACCGTAACCGGGAACGAGAACAATTTGGTACTTTAGGTTAGTAATCTTCTGTGTGGTTATACCGCCTGCGAACGGCTTTCCGAATATCGCGATCCTATGCAGCATAGTGTAGTGTGGGTGCTTACGTGCATCGAGTTTCCACACTAAACCCCCTTTGCAAACTTCACCGTTGCAAACCCATGTAGATTCATCAAAATGGAACAATGCCTTTATTTCATCCAATGGGGGCAGTTTCTTTGGTGACGCCATATCAATACAACCCTAGCAACTTGTAGCCGTCTTCAATGTTGTTAATTATGTGAACTTCGAATCCGGCATCCTTAAACCTTGCGTGTTCTCGTTTCTGAAGTGGGTCTGCATGACTCTTTCCGCTTCTCTTAAACTCGACAAACAACACATTTCCATCCCGCATAAAGAATCTGTCAGGCGCTCCTCGCCGCCCAACATAGGTTAGTTTGCGGACAAGCCAGCCTGCGTTCTCTGCGGCGGCGACAACTGTGTCTTCGATTAAACTTTCACGCATTGCAGGGCCGTATCACTTTTTAATTGAATGTGAAAGTGCCAAATCATACAGCGATAGCGAAGTGGAGGATTGCAGACCACTTGTACAGGCGGATGGGTTTGATGGGGTCGGGTCGCCGGTCGAAGCCGATGTCACACAGAGCCTCTTTGGCCTCGGTGATGTAGCGGTCGTAGTCAATCAGGTCCGCAGGAAATTCGCTGGGGAGATTCATCATCGGAATCGCCCCGTCAGACTTCGGGACGCGCTTGTGATTGCCGGTGCGCGGATCAGGCGTCTTGTAATAGATTTCTTCACCGTCATGGCCGTATATGTATCTGACCACCTTACCCAAATATTGGCCCTTCCACGTACCGCCGCCTTTAACATTTACCACGGTGACATAGCTGCGAATATCAGTGCCACCGCGTATCGTATCCTCAAGCGGAACGCCCTTAGTGATGAACGCTACCACAGCATCCGAGACGATGGTTGCTTGGGGATTTTTCATCAAGGAACCACGGATATCGTTACTGCTCCAAGGATTACCAAGCGTCCCCTTAATCTTGGCCTTCCCGTCAGGCTTGACAGCAATGTAGCTGTTAACTGAAGCGTTGTAGAGCGAGACGTATTCGGTGTATTCCAGTTCGAAAGCGGTGTCGGCTTCCCACTGCTTGCAGATGGCGTCCATGTCCTCGCGCCGGTCAATCGGGCAACGGAAAACGATGCCGTCAGTATTACCGCTGACAATCGGAATACCCGCAGCTTCGGCGCGTTCAATAAGCATCAGCAGAGACAACTGACCCGTCAAAGTGACAGCAATCATAAGATGTGGTGCATAGAGAACCGAGTAGCGTGAGCCTAATTTTCCGAACTGGCCGTTGATCTGAATCTTGGCCCCTTCCGCTTTTACTTTGTTACCGGCACGCTTCGCAGCCACTCGGTCGTCTCTGATCTTGCCAAACTCTTTCAAGAACTGTGGACCAAGCGATTTTGGATACAGACCGGAGTTCAGAATGATTGCTGGATAGTAGCTGGCACAATCGGCGTCGATCAGAACATGATCTTCGTCGCTATGAACGGCGCGGTTCTTCTCGGTGCTGTGCAGCCCGCCGATGCCCATAGCATAGGTCGTTTCACCGATTGTCACGGTCTTGCTGGAAAGCCAGTCTGGCATGTCCACCTTACCGTCAGCACGAACGACGAAATCAGTTTCGCGCAGCCGTTCAAGAACGTCGGCGAGGTCAGGATGATTGAATGCTAGGAAGTCAGGAATGCTGTAGCGAAACTTGGTGCCGCCCACTGCCTCAGGCTTGTAGACGCGCTGCCCCAGATGCTCTTCCACGCGACGCTTGACAATCGCTTCGCCCGCCTGCGAGT
>Ga0181556_1004764_pt1 | contig 10885 bp, 7 predicted proteins | sample 011ome_14_FD_148651 | JGI IMG/M metagenome (GOLD analysis project Ga0181556, IMG submission 148651) | Coastal salt marsh microbial communities from the Groves Creek Marsh, Skidaway Island, Georgia - 011505AT metaG (spades assembly) | ecosystem: Environmental > Aquatic > Marine > Intertidal zone >... | reverse complement strand
TTCAGCTTCTCTTGCGGCCAGTACGGCTCGGAGCCGTAGATCCCTCGCAAGGCGTACTTCTCGCCCGCGGCGTTCGATCTTTTCGAATCAGTCATTCTTCTCGTGTAATTGTTTCTCGGTGTCGTGTGTTTGTTGTGGGGACGAAGAAAGAGGATAATAAAAAGTGTTCAACATCAGAAGAAGGAACACTTTTCCGAGAGCATGAGAAAAGCACACTTGCTCTTTTTCCTTTATTATTTGCTCTCAAAAAGAAGGCAGAAGAAGCAGAAGGCAGAGAAGAGCGAGTTTTTTTCATTTTTTTTTGCTCCTCTTTTTCGATGCACTGCTCGCTCTTCTTTCTCTCTCTTCTTTTCTCTCTCTTTCTCTCTCTTTTCTCTCTCAAGCAGCTTGTGTGTGTTTTTTTGCTCGAGAATTCTCTCCACAAAAATAACTTTTTGGCGGCGGCTCAAAGCTCCAATCAAATCATCGTAATCTTTCCTCTCATTATATAAAAGTAAACACAACAACACGCTTTTCGCGTTTTACGTAGTAAACGCACGGAAGAACAAAAACAGAACGCACTTTAAAGCAGAAAGCGAGAGAGAGAACTACTGTTCGAAACAGACTTTAGACGACTCTTTTTTATATATCATTAAATGGTGACGACGAGATCTTCTCTCGGGGGGCGTTCTCCCTCGCCTGCTGCGGGAAACATCGATGCGACGACGACGAGCAAAAAGAAGAATTCTGACGATGCGAGGAGCACTAAGAAGGATGATGATAACGACGAACAACAACCGACGTTGGCGGATGTCCTTCCGTTAATTCAAGAGTATTTGAAATCGACCGGTTTGTTCTCGCGAACGGTTGCCGCGCTGAACGCGGAGACGCAACTGAAAAAAGTGAAAACTGCGTTAGAGGAGTGCAAAGAAAGCAGAGTATTAGGCGGAGAAGGCGAGACGCTGATGGAGGTGTGCAAAGCGTTCGTGGAGAGTAAACGAAGGAAACGAAGTAGAGATGATGACGAGGAGGAGGACGAAGGAGCATCGGCTGCTAAAAAGAAGGCGAAAATTTTAGGAGGCGAAAGTTCGTCGTCGTCGTCCTCGAGCAGCGGCGGCGGTTCTTCTTCTTCGTCTGACTCGGAATCCGCCGAAAAGAAAGAAGAGGCGAAGAAGAAGGAAAGCAGCTCATCTTCTTCTTCGTCTTCGTCTTCTTCTTCTTCTTCCGAGTCTGAGGAGGAAAAGAAAAAAGAGCCGTCACCGAAGTCGTCTTCATCATCTTCGAGCTCGTCGTCGTCTTCCTCGTCTTCCGAGAAGAAAGAAGAAGAAAAGAAGAAAGATTCGTCTTCGAGCGGTTCCAGTTCATCATCTTCGTCCTCCTCGTCTTCGGAGGATAAGAAAAAGGAAGAAGAGAATAAGAAGAAAGATTCATCTTCGTCGTCGTCATCGAGCAGCAGCAGCAGTTCTTCTTCTTCGTCTGACTCGGATAAGCCGGCGGCGACTCCGGCTGCACCGGCGAAGAAAGATTCGTCCTCGTCCTCGTCGTCCTCGAGCAGCAGCTCTTCTTCGTCTGACTCGGATAAGCCGGCGACGACTCCAGCAGCACCGGCAAAGAAAGATTCTTCGTCGTCGTCCTCGAGCTCGTCCTCGAGCTCTTCGGAATCCGCGGAAAAGAAGGAGGAAAAATCCGAGTCCAAGTCGTCGAGCAGCAGCAGCAGTTCTTCTTCGTCCTCGGAATCCGAAAAGAAAGAAGAGGCGAAGAAGAAGGAAAGCAGCTCATCGTCATCATCTTCTTCATCATCATCTTCTTCATCATCATCTTCCAAGTCTGAGGAGGAAAAGAAAAAAGAGCCGTCACCGAAGTCGTCTTCATCATCTTCGAGCTCGTCGTCGTCTTCCTCGTCTTCCGAGAAGAAAGAAGAAGAAGAAAAGAAGAAAGATTCGTCTTCGAGCTCCTCCTCATCATCGTCGTCGTCGTCTGAATCTGAATCCGAGAAGGCGAAAGAACCGACGCCTGTGAAGAAAGACTCCTCCTCGAGCAGTTCGTCGTCCAGCTCTTCCTCGTCTTCTGAATCCGAGAAGAAGGAAGAAGAGAAGAAAGAGTCGTCGTCTTCGAGTAGTAGCAGTTCGTCGTCCTCGGAGTCCGAGAAGAAAGAGGAAGAGGAGAAGAAGAAGGACTCGTCATCGTCTTCGTCCTCGTCATCGTCCAGCAGTAGCAGTAGTAAGAAAGAAGAAGGAGAGAAGAAGAAGGAGAAAGATTCCAGTAGTAGCAGCAGTTCCTCATCATCCTCCTCGTAAGTGTTGTCGCGTTGGTCGAAAAGTCGTAAAACTTTACTGATGGTTTCTCTCTCTCTCCTATCAAATCAAAAACAGCAGCAGCAGCGACGACGACGATGAACCCGCCAAGAAGAAGGCGAAAGCCTCGACGCCAGAACCGGCGAACGTGTCCGAGAAGGTGCCAGACTTCGCGAAGAAAGCGAAATCGGTCCCCGCGAAGAAAGGTCCGAACCAACCGTTTCAACGCGTGAAGAACGAAGAGTGGTTGGGACAAAAAGGCAGTTGGGACATGACGTACGAAGCGGCGTTCGGGGAGAAAGGCGTCGGGTGGAAAGCGCAGGAGGTTTTAGGGAAAGTTAAAGGCGCGAGGTTTACGCACGAGAAGAATAAGCGGAAACGATCGACGTACAGAGGCGGCTTGATTGACGACACGGCGGTGAATTCGATCAAGTATCCGAGCGATTCGGATTAATTATATATAGCAATTTAATATTTAACTCTCTCACATATTACGACGGTATTGATTTCAAATAAACATAATCTATATTAATAGTAGTAGCATTAGTATAAGTACACATTTCAACACGCGCGTGCGCCGGGCTAAGTATTATTATTCAAAATTCTCTCCAAGTATCTCGCTAAATTCAGTTTTCGTTCGACGATTCCGCCTGCTGCGCCGCCGCAAACTTTTTCAACTTTTTCTTCTTCTCTTGCAACTCCGTGCTCATTTGTTCGAGCTCAAAATCTAATTTCCGGTTCATCGCTTTCAAGTATTTAATCTCTTTTTCGTATTCGTACAACTGATTTCTCGCCGCTTCGAGTTCGACTTTACTTCGGTCTAATTCCCAATCCGAAGGTTGAGGTCGATAATATCCTCCTCCTCCTCCTCCTCCCATGAGACTCGTACTATCACCACCACCACCGTTTAAAATCACGGTGTTATCATTCACAAAGTCCGTTTTGGTTAAATCAACAGCTCCTGTGACGGAGGACACAGTACCTGTACTTGGCTTGACACCGTTCGTAGTAACCAGGGACGGCTTTTGTTGCTGTATTTGTTGCTGCTGCGTGTTTGACGCGTTTGTCGCGACGCTTGAAATCATTCCTAAACTTGGCGCGATGTTCCCACCGCCGCTCATACCAGCAACGGAAGCATTGTTCGACGATCTCGCCGAAGCAATCGCGGCTAATTGAATCGGTACCACCACCAGCGCGGTCAAAATCGAAATCACCGTCACCACTCTTCCTTCCGCGGTGACCGCTTCAAACGGCTGGCCGATGCCGGTTAACGTCAAAAACGACCAATAAATGGCATCCCCGACGTCGCTAATCTTATCGTTTGACTCGTATTCAATGTCAAAAAACAATTCCGCGCTGATTAAAAACACGCACAAAAATTCCACCAACACCGCCACAATCTTTTCCGTGATTTCTCTGTCCGCCGCTTTTTGTTGTTCCAGCTCGATTTCCCTCGCCGTCTTGCGTCTTCGTCTCCGTCCTCTTCTTCTATTCTTTTCCTCCTCGCCTTCTTTATCTAACAATCTTAACAAACGAAACAATCTAAAAATTCTCAAAGGTCTGTACTGATTGGTCCCAGTCGCAACCATCGCCGCGCCTCCACCAATCCCTAACGTCGAATCGAAAATAAACCCAAACGTCGGCAACAAGGCCAAGAAATCAATCAGCGCCAGCGGTTTCCTCAAATATTGCAAGCTAAAATCCTCCGTCCATAACCGCAAGAAGAACTCGAATAAGAAAATCCCTTGTAAGACGATTTCCCCGTCTGCAATTCTCGAATACGTAAACAAAGGCGCCAACGAGTCCGGAAACTGCACCGGCAACACGTCGAACAACTGCAAGCCTTGCTTAATCGCTTGCTCTTCGCACGACTCTAAATACGCCACGATGCCAACGCCGACGGTGCTAAATATGATCCAAAACCCGCTATCGTCCGCATCTTTGAGTAAATCTTTAAACCGTAAGTTCAAAGGTTTCGAGTGCCACTCGATGTTCTCGAAATCCTCTCTGTTCGGGAACTCGTTCCAGTTTTGTTGTTGCGCGTAATTTTCGTCGAACGAGCCCGAGTTGAAAGATCCTCCTTGGGATTGCGAGGAGGAGGACCCTCCAGACGTACCCCCGAACGACGGGCCGTCGCCGCTGCCGGAACCGGACCAGTACGACGCGATACCTTTGTCTCTTTGTCTCTTCTTCTTTATGAATAAAGAAGAAGAATACGAAGCAGAGGCGTTGTTTTTGGCGCACATGATAAAGTCGTCTCGTCGTCGCTTTTTCCAACAACAATTCTTCGATTGGGGATGCGAATGATTTTCACTCGCACTCTTTATTCTTCTCGTTCTTCTTCTCACTGGTGGTGGTAAAAAAGAACACGACGACGAGGATGAAAAAGAGCCACCATCGCGGGACAGAAAGAGCACCATCTTCTCACTCTCTCTCTCTCTGTCGTCTCAAAGTCTCTTCTCTTCTGTTCTGCAGAACGTGTACTATATAAAAGAGACGCTGGATTAAAAAGAATATAAAAAAAAGTGCCAAACGTTTGCCCTTTTTTCTCGCTTTCTTGAAAAAAAAGGAAAAAACTCTCTCTTGATGGTCTTTTCTCTTCTCTCTTTCTCTCTCTCTAATTTTTTTTTTACCCTTGTGTTTAGGGTCTCACATAAAACCCTAAAACTAGGTGCAGTCAAAATGTCTTCCGTTGTTGCTTTTTTGTATTCATCAAGCCGCCAAAAAACAAAAGGAGTTTCAACTTTCTCAATTTTTTAAACTCAAACACAAAAAGTCCTCATCTTTTCTCATCATCATCTTCTTTATATACATATCTTCTCTGCAGAACAGAACGCAGAGATACTCATTTCAGAGAGAAGAAGACGAGTGTGGCAGAGAGTAGTGTTGAGAGCATACACTCTTTCTCTGAGATTTTAACGCGGCGTAATAATGGCGAGTAACAACGAGGAGGAGACGAATGAATTGCGAACGCTCTTAGACGAGCAAAATCTCCACCCGTTTCTGGAGTTGATTTCAAATCTCACCTCCTCGGAGAACGAGAAACGAACTCGATGCGAGAAGATCTTCGAACTGTGCAAGACGACGCAGTTAGGTTTCACGGTGAAACAACTTTTACGCGCGTTGCGGAATCCAACGAAAGTACAGGATGAAAAAGCGAGACAAAGTGCAGAGATGAGCGCGGTTTTATTGAGGCGATCGATCGCGAACAGAGAGGGCGAGTTTACCTTGACGGAAGCGAACGGCGTGACGAGTGAAGTGGTTTCGATGGTGAAAACGGAGTTATTAAACGCGTTACGAGAAGATTCGATGAGAACGGACACGGCGAGCAAATCAATCACGAATAAAACGAGAGACGTGGTGATTGAAATCGCCGCGCACTCCATCGACGACGAACGGGACGAGTGGCCGGAATTGTTACCGTTTATGTTTGGCGCGATTAGCGGGAACGATGCGTCGGATAAGTTGAAAGAAACGGTTCTGTTTATTTTTGGCGCGCTGTCGAACGTGTTAGGGGAAAGGTTAAAACCGCACTTGGCGACGTTGCATTCGATTTTGCAAGCGAGTTTGCAACACGCGAATAACGACGTGAGATTGGCGTCGTTATCGGCGGCGTGTTCGTTCGTAGAGGGATTGAGTTCCACGGAGGAAAGAAACGCGTTTCAGGATTTGTTGCCGCTGATGTTGCAAACGTTAGGGGCAAGTTTACAAAGCGGGGCGGAAGACGACGCGCAAGAAGCGTTGGCGATGTTTATCGAGTTGGCGGAAACCGATCCGAGGTTTGTGAGGAAACATTTGGTGGACATCGTGGAGGCGTTTTTAAGCATCATGGAAAACGAGGAGTATGAAGACGGGACGCGGTCGTTGTCGTGCGAGTTTTTGGTGACGTTAACGGAGGCGAGAGATCGCGCGCCGGGGATGATGCGAAAATTGCCGAATTTCGTCCCGAGATTGTTGAAAGCGTTGTTGGTGTTTTGCTTCGACGTGGAAGACGAACCGGAGTGGCACCAATGCGGCGACGAGGAGAACGACGACGCCGGGAACGGTGATAGGTTTGACGTCGGGAGCGAGTGCTTGGATCGCGTGGCGATCGCGTTAGGACCGAACGCGGTGTTAGGTCACGCGGCGCAGATGGTCCAAGCGCTTTTGAGCGACCCGGATTGGAGAAAGAGACACGCGGCGTTGCACTGCGTCTCGCAAATCGCCGAGGGGTGTCAAAAAGGTATGATGAAAGACGTCATCGGGTCTGCGACGCCGGCGTTGCATTTGGCGAACTCTGATCCGCACCCGAGAGTCAGATGGGCCGCGGTAAACTGTTTAGGTCAGCTGTGTACCGATCTCGGACCGAGATTGCAAAAGAAAGGGCACAAGATGGTGTTGCCGGCGTTGATGGGATGCATGGACGACGCCCCAAATCCTCGCGTGCAAGCGCACGCGTGCGCGGCGACGGTCAATTTCACCGAGAATTGCCCACCCGAATGTATGGAACCGTACATGGACGATTTGATGACGAAGCTGCTGAGTTTGTTGAGAGCCGGGAACAAAGTCGTCCAAGAATCGGCGCTGACGGCGTTGGCGAGTACGGCGGATACGGCGCAAGAGACGTTTTCGAAATATTACGACCACGTCGTGCCGTTGTTGAAAGAAATTATTGTCAGCGCGAACACGCCAGACTATCGGATGTTGCGGGCGAAAGCGATCGAGTGCGTGACGTTAGTTGGTATGGCGGTTGGGAAGCAAAGATTTAGCGGCGACGCGATTGAGGTGATGAACATCATGCAACAATTGCAAGCGAACGGTTTCGACGCGGACGACCAAACGACCAGTTACATGTTGCAAGCGTGGACGAGAGTGTGTAAATGCTTGGGTTCCGATTTTATCCCGTATTTATCGACGGTTATGCCGCCGTTGTTACAATCGGCGCAGTTGAAACCAGACGTGACGGTGGTCAACATCGACGACGCCGACGACCAAAACGAGGACGACGACGAAGACGACGATTTGGAACATTTAGAGTTTGGCGATAAAAGAGTGTCCATTCGAACGAGTATTCTGGAAGAAAAATCGACGGCGTGTTCTATGTTGTGCTGCTACTTGGACGAGTTGAAGGAAGGTTTCTTGCCGTACATTCAGCCGGTGTGCGAAATTATGGTCCCGTTGCTCGAGTTTTATTTCCACGAAGACGTGAGAAGAGCGGCGGTGGCGTCTTTGGCAGATATCATCCGAGCCGCGAAAAGGTGCGTGGAAAAGAGATCTGGGCCGGAATGCACTCTCGATTGGTTGAAGCAAATTATCAACTACGTCGTCCCGCCGTTGATTTCCGCGTTAGGGAAAGAACCCGAGGTGGAGATTCAAGCGGTTATGTTGGAAGCTTTGGCCGAGTGCGCCGGGGAATCAGGCGAGCTCGTGAGAGAGTTCATCCCAAAAATGCTCGAAACGTTTGAAGAAATTTTGACGGAGTCGTTAGAGCGACGCGCGGAAAGAAACAAACGCGCGAGTACGGAAGATTTCGACGAAGAAGAGATGGAAGCGTTGGAGGATGAACAAGCCGCCGAAGACGAGGTGTTTGACCAGTTTGCCGAATGCATCGGCACTTTGCTGAAGAGTTTTAAGTCGAACATTTTAGCCGACATCGAACCGTTGTTGCAATCGAAGATTGCGCCGATGTTTGCACCAGAAAGGTCCGCCGAGGAACGACGCATCGCGATTTGCATCTTCGACGACGTGTTCGAACACGCGAGCGAAGGCGGCGCGACGATGAAATATTTACCAGGGTTTGCAGACGCGTGCGTCAGAGGGAGCGCGGATGCGGATTCGGACGTGCGTCAAGCCAGCGTGTATGGGTAAGTTTTTTTTCTGTATAACGAGAGATTCGTCTCTTTTTATCTGTTATGTGTTCTGTTTGTCTTTCGTTTTCTTTTTTGTTCGTTCTACATATCGGGCGCGCGCGCGTATACGTATATAGAAAAAAAACAAGCTTCAACAAAATGCGAGTGACGATACCTATGGATTCCCCTTCTTGATTCACGGGGATGGCCTGCGCTATTCGTACGCGCGATGGATACTCGTGCTGACGATAAATCCGCTTTAACGCCCTGACGCATATTAGTACTGAATCTCTGTTTTTTCGTATTATACGTATTTTGTGTTTGCTTTTTTTCGCGGAAGAATCGACGACTCTTTTTTTTTTACGCGACTGACCCACAACGTTTTTCCTTTCCTTTCAAAACAGGCTCGGATTGATGGGTCAAACTATGGGCCAAAACTTCACTCCGTACGTTCCGGGTGCGTTACAAGCGCTCGCTGCGGTCATTCAAGATCCAGCAGCGCGGGAGGACGAAAACATCACGGCGACGGAGAACGCCGTCTCCGCTTTAGGTAAACTCTGCGAACACCAAACGCAAAGCATCGACGCGAAATCAATTTTTCCGTCCTTCTTAGCGTGCTTGCCACTCACCGAAGATGCGATCGAAGCGAGAGCCGTTCACGCGCAGCTCGCGAGATTGTTACAAAACGACACGTATAAATCTTACTTGTTGGGAGAAAACAACGAGAACTTAGCGAGAGCGATTTTGATTTTTGCCGAAGTTATGCCCACGGCATCCAGTAGCGATAAAGTTCGATTGTGCGATCAAGAAACGGCGATGGCAATGAAGAATACTTTAGTACAAATGCAAAGCACGATGCCTGGAGATGCGTTAGCGGCGGCTTTTTCCGCGTTAGATCCGCAAAAACAGGCGGCGTTGCAAGCGTGCATGGCTTAATAACAACCTTTTCATTATATAATATACTATGAGTATATCAATTTTAATAACAATAATAAAGGAATGAATTAATAATAAATAAGTATATCTGTGTTCTTACCACTACGCGCGGTTGTAAGACTTCTTCGATCGTACCAACCATTCCGGCTTACTCTTCTGTTGCCAATCGAACGAATCGTCCAGCATTTCGGGCTTAAAATCTGGGAGCTCGTGTACCGCTTTCCCGACCGAATTTCGATTCTTATAATCCAACATGTCCGGGTTATCGCAACTCACGCTCACCCCGCACGTGCCGACTTTGATATCTCGATTCCTCGTATCAAACGCAGTCAAGCCGTAATCCATGTTCAAGCGAAGTTTCAGATTTTTATACGGCACGTCGGTCAAGATCGCGATTTGTTTCTTCACTTCCGAGGGCGAATCGTGTTCGCGCAAATCCAGATCCAGGTGGTTGATTTTCCCGGCAGTACCGTTCGGAGTGTCGAAGTAACACTCGACTCGAGTGAGAACCATATTGGTAAATGAAGGGTGTTCGTATTTCAAACGCGGATGCAAGCCAAACCCAGAGGCGTAAAGTGTGCGTGTCGTTGTATCGCAAACCAGGGAGATTTTTAAGAGTTTTTTTTTGTCTGTTTTTGGAAAAAAATGCGTTTTCGAATATATTAAGACTGACTGAGAGGCTCGCTGGCTGGCTTATAATCGGCTTTAATAAAAGACATCTATCTCTGTGTTTATCCACACGTTTCATCATCCTCTCATCGCTATCAATATCAACGCCATCGCGGCGTTTTCCCTTGCCTCGTCTACCACGATCGGGGTATCTGTTTCTTCTTCTTCTCCTTCCCCTCGTATCTTGCTCTTCTCCTCTTCTTTCGCGACTACCTTCGCGACGAGCGCTTTTGAGGAATTCGCTCGCTCCATCGCCGCGTCTACGATGCAGCACGTGCTCGTGCTCGAGCTGCTTGCCGTTGTCGTTTGTATCATCATGGTCTTCTTTTCCTTCTTCTTCTTCTTCTTTGCTTCTTCTTCTTCTTCACCTTCTTCTTTTTCTTTTCTTCTTTTATATTTCTTGGTCTCTCCTCTTCTCATTCTTCTCAAGCCTTCGCGGCAATAATCTAACTTTCTGATTTCTTCGGCTGTTTTTCCCAACCGAGCGGTCATCGATCGCTTCGACAGTCCAGCCTTCGCTAAAACTGGGTCGCAGTTTCGACTGAGGAGAAAAGAGAGGAGGAATGAAAACGCGGTCAGACTTTTGCTTTTTAATCGGAAAAACTTCAAATCACATGATGATCCCGAATGTCACTTCAATCAATTAGAAAAAAACGTACGAAAACGCGCGAAAGGTTACATCATTTACCATCCGTGGCCGCCGTGTTTCTTACACTCGGAACATCCAACCGCGTTGTTGTTCTGTGCGAACTTTTTGATCGCGCGTTGCACGATTTGCTCGGTCGTCATCTGAGAAAGGAGATTGCGCTTTTTCTTCATTTTTTTCAGACGATAAAGTGGAGAAAAAAAAGGCGTTTTGATGAACAGAAGAAGAGACTTTAACAGAAAGGAGAGAAATGTTATACTTTTCGTTATATATTATATATTAAAGATCATTACGAGCGCCAACGCCAGCCGCACTTTCGGCGACTGCACGGTTTTTCTCGAGCGCGGAGACCAAGTCTCTCAGCGTCGCGCAGTTGGCGACGTCGGCGACGGTTACGGAGGCGGATCGCTCCGCCTTGCGAAAATCCAACCGCGCTGGCGTACGGCCCGTGTTTTCTCACGAATTTCACCACGTATCTTAACGCTTTTACCAGATCCTCCTCTTTACTCTTCCCATCAATATCATCGTTATTG
>Ga0181556_1004758_pt1 | contig 10894 bp, 10 predicted proteins | sample 011ome_14_FD_148651 | JGI IMG/M metagenome (GOLD analysis project Ga0181556, IMG submission 148651) | Coastal salt marsh microbial communities from the Groves Creek Marsh, Skidaway Island, Georgia - 011505AT metaG (spades assembly) | ecosystem: Environmental > Aquatic > Marine > Intertidal zone... | reverse complement strand
ATAGTGTGCGTGATTTGCTGGGTATTGCCAATCCTCTCAGACCGAGCTGGTCACTGCATCAGGCCATGGCGCGTATCAATGAGGAAGGCAAAGGGGTTGTGGTAGTATTGGCCAGCGAGAAAGGTGGCTCTGATGTATTGGATCAGCTTGCCAGGATCAATGAAATTTCGGATCAGTCAGTGCCGGTGCCTGTCTCCTCAGGTGTTTATCTGAACGTAGGTACAGGTTCGCAAATCCTGCGGGATGTTGGTGTTGGAAAAATGCGCTTGCTGAGCTTTCCTACCAAATATGCGATTTCTGGTTTTGATCTTGAAGTGGTTGAATATATACCCTGTGAAAATGATAACAAACTGACTGAAAATCAGGGAAGCTCTGATTAAGTATGAACAGGTTCCCTGGGGTTCGTGGCGAATAACATGACAAAAGTAAAAACATTGGAAGGCGATTTTGCCGGAGCGGTCGCTAACTATGCGATCGTGGTATCGCGTTTTAACAGTTACATTGTCGACAGCCTGCAGGAAGGGGCCATTGATGCCTTGCAGCGTAATGGGGTCAAGGAAGCCAATATCACTGTAATCAAGGTGCCGGGTGCTCTGGAAATCCCGTTAGCTGTTCAGAAAGCTGCCCAGGCAGGCGACTTTGATGCGGTAATTGCTCTGGGTACCGTCATTCGTGGCAGCACCTATCATTTTGAGATCGTTGCCAATGAAAGTGCACGCAGCCTTTCTGAGTTGGCATTGAGTCAGGGTATTCCAGTCATCAACGGTATCCTGACTGTCGAAAACATTGAGCAGGCTATTGAGCGTGCTGGTACCAAGGCAGGTAATAAAGGCGCAGATGCTGCCATGGCCGCCATGGAAATGGTTAGTCTGGTTCGAAAGCTCGATACCTGATAATTATTAAGCCAGGTATCCATTAAAAGTTTTAATAATAAAAAAATCTTGATGCTTGGCCTCGCGAAGCAGCCCTTAAAATAATTTTTCCAGGTGGTAAATACAATGTCACTGTCTTCTGACAATCCTGAAAAGCCCAAAATTTCCCACAGGAAAAAAGCCCGTAGCATTCTGGTGCAGGCACTTTATCAGTGGCAGGTTTCAGATTATCCAGTAAATGCCATCGAGGCACAGTACCGTGCTGACAATGTTGGCAAGATTGACTGGGATTATTTTCATGAACTGTTTACCGGCATTGCTTCATCCGTCGAAGAGCTGGATAACTCGTTTACGCCCTTTCTTGATCGTGAAATAAAACAGCTTAACCCTATTGAACTGGCGATCCTGAGACTGGGTGCATTTGAACTGTCAAAGCGCATTGATATTCCTTACCGGGTGGTAATCAACGAAGCCATCGAGCTGGCCAAAAAATATGGCGCCACTGAAAGCCATAAATATATTAATGGCGTACTTGATAAACTGGCGCGAGAAAGCCGCCAGGTCGAAATAAAAGCTGGCGCTTGACAAGCCAGCAAACCTGAAGCCTGGCTATCCTTTCTATGCTATCCGAGTTCGACATCATCCGTACCTGCTTTGAACAGGAAGGTCTTGCTGCCACTCCCGGGGACTCGGTGATTCAAGGCATTGGCGACGATTGTGGGCTGATTAAAGTGCCGGCCAACAAGATGCTGGCTTTTTCCATGGACACTCTGGTCGCAGATATCCATTTTCCTGCGGCTGCAGCACCTGAGCTTATTGCCAGCCGTGCTCTGGCTGTCAATCTGAGTGATCTCGCTGCCACTGGCGCAAAACCACTGGTATTTACACTTGGCTTAACGATTCCTGAAGCTAATCAGCCCTGGCTCGTAGCATTTGCAGCAGGACTGAAGACAATGGCAAAAGAATTTAACTGTTATCTGATTGGCGGCGACATGAGTCGAGGCCCCCTAACCATAACCATTGAGGTTAAGGGTCTGGTGGATGATGGTCAGGCAATATTGCGCGCTGGCGCTTGTCCCGGGGACAGGATCTATATTACACAATCGCTGGGTTGTGCCGCACTGGCTCTGTTAATGTTTGAAGGCAATCTGAATGATGTTTTGCCCGCAGAGCAGGAAATAATTAATCGTGCTTTCTACAGGCCTGAGCCAAGAATCAATGCCGCCTTGGCTCTGTCCGGGCTGGTCAGTGCCGGAATAGATATCAGTGACGGCTTGCTGGCGGATCTTGGCCATATTTGTGAGCAGAGCAAGTGCTCGGCTACACTCAATTTATCGCAAATCCCGCTGCACCCATTAGTGGAAAAATATCTCGGTCACGCAGCGGGGCTGACCAAAGCCCTGAGCGCCGGAGATGACTACGAACTGATACTGACGGTGTCAGCGGCACAAGAGCAGGCATTTCTGGAGGCGGCCAGTGTGTTGCCGGAAAAGTTTACCTGTATCGGTGAAATCATAGAACAGCATGAGGCGCATACGGTAAGCTGTATTGATGAAAATGGCAGCATCGTGAGCTCCACCCGGGCAGGCAATGGTGGCTATATGCATTTCCAGGGAGATGACTGATATGACTGATGCCGATCAAGATAAGGGTGAAGACAAGGCTGAAGTCAGCTTAAGAAATCCGGTGCATTTACTGGCTTTCGGCTTTGGTTCAGGCCTGTCACCGCGAGCGCCCGGAACCATGGGAACTATCGTTGCTGTTCCGCTTTATCTGCTGATGGCGACATTCCTTTCCCAGTATGCTTATCTGGGGCTGATTCTCGTCAGCTTTATTATCGGCATCTACTTGTGTGGGCGCACCGCTAAAGACCTGGGGGTCCATGATCATGGCGGAATCGTCTGGGATGAATTTGTCGGTTACTGGATTACCATGTTTATGGTTCCGCTGACCTGGTACTGGGTGTTGGCAGGATTCATACTTTTCCGCCTGTTCGATATCCTCAAGCCTTTTCCAATCGGCTGGCTCGACAGGAAAGTGGAGGGGGGGCTGGGTATTATGCTCGATGATGTTCTGGCGGGTGTTTACGCGGCTATTTGTCTGCAGTTAATAATTCAGCTGATTTCCCTCTAGCTTCTTGCAGTCTTTTTTCTGGCTGATCTTATCCTGTGTGCCAGCTATGTTATCTGCTTCATCAAGCTGTGGGCTGCTATCCGGCATCGTTCTGCATCCAATAGGCAAACTTCCGAATATAACTAACTTTTGATATATATAGATAAAAAATAAGTTGGGCGAGGCGGTTTCAGCCTTGATCCAATCCGGCTCAGGTAGGTGAAAACTGACCACTATAGTTTCAGGCTTAAATCATGGCCTTGTTCGGCCGAGATGTTTATACTTGCACCCCCATTTTCAGGGCTCCTTGTGGTCAGCGCGGCAGGGCTGTTTTGAACAGTCATGCTTACCGGCAACTTTAGCGACCAAAGAGAGCAGAATTAAACTCATACTGAATATCCAGGAGTGGTAATTTCATGCGTGATTACATGCAATTTTATATTAATGGCGAGTGGGTTGATCCGGCGACGCCCCGATCTCTCGACGTAATTGATCCGGCGACTGAGGAAGTGGCAGGCCATATCAGCCTTGGTAGTGACGCTGATATAGATAATGCTGTGAACGCTGCTGTGAATGCCTTCAAAACCTGGTCGATAACAAGCAAGGAAGAGCGCCTGGCGATATTAAACCGCGTCGTCGAAGAATTCGAAAAACGCGTTCCGGAACTGGGTGAAGCTATTACTGAAGAAATGGGCGCGCCAAAATGGCTGGCCGATGGTACCCAGGCAGCAATCGGGGTAAATCATTTTAAAACCGCAGTCTCGGTGCTCGAAAAGTTTGAATTTGAAGAAGATCGCGGCACCAGCCGTATTGCCAGAGAGCCCATCGGTGTGTGTGGCTTTATTACCCCCTGGAACTGGCCTATTCACCAGATCTGCGCAAAAGTAGCGCCAGCCCTGGCTGTGGGCTGTACCGTGGTCCTGAAACCTTCCGAAATTGCCCCATTCTCCGCTAAAATATTTGCCGACATTCTGGATGCTGCTGGCGTCCCGGCCGGCGTCTTTAATATGGTTAACGGTCTTGGTCCTGAAGTTGGCCATGCCATCGCAGCACATCCGCTGGTGGATATGGTGTCCATAACCGGCTCCACCCGTGCCGGCATTCAGGTTGCTGAGGCGGCGGCAAAGACGGTTAAGCGAGTACATCAGGAACTGGGGGGCAAGAGCCCGAACATTGTGCTGGAAGATGCTGATCTGGAAAACGCCATAAAAGGTGGCATTGCCGGAATCATGATGAATTCCGGTCAGTCCTGTCGTGCGCCCACACGTATGCTGGTACCTAACAAGTTGATGGATAAGGCGTGTGAGATTGCAAAGGAAATGGCAGAAACCTGGACTCCAGGTGACCCCAAACAGGATAGCCGCATGGGTCCGGTAATCTCCGAACTCCAGTGGAATAAAATCCAGGGCCTGATTCACAGTGGCATTGAGCAGGGTGCAAAAGTCGTGACTGGTGGTGAAGGCCGTCCGCAAGGTCTGGAAAAGGGCTACTATGTTAAGCCCACTGTATTCAGGGATGTCAAAAATGACATGGAAATTGCCCGCGAAGAAATTTTTGGTCCGGTATTAAGCATTATCGGATATGACAGTGAAGAAGAAGCTATCGAGATAGCCAACGATACCGAGTATGGTCTGGGCGGTTATGTGCACAGCAAGGACATCGATCATGCCCGCGCTATCGCATCAAAAATCAGAGCAGGTTACATCAGTATCAATAATGCAGGTCTGGATCTGAATGCCCCCTTTGGCGGATATAAACATTCCGGCAATGGGCGCGAGTTCAGTGATCAGGCCTTTGGAGAGTTTCTGGAGTATAAGTCCTTATTGGGTTATACCCCGGCAGCCTAACTTAAACGGGATTATGTGCCACTGTGTCAGGACAGGAAACGGACTGATTGGCATTGCAAAATCAGACAGTTACATGTATCGTAGCGCCTTTTTTTGACCCCCCCAAAACTAGAGGAAATCATCAACAATGAGCAAGAGCTTAGAAGACTTATTGCAGAGTGTTGACAGCCCGGTTGATATGATGCGCAATTCAAAAATTGGCGCTTATGTCTATCCAGTTGTAGCACCAGAATTTCATAACTGGCGTAGCGAGCAGGCTGCCTGGCGCGAATCAGCAGTGCTGTTCGACCAGAGCCACCACATGGTCGACATCTACATCAAAGGTCCGGATGCTATCAAACTGCTGTCAGACACAGCTATTAACAGCTTCGAGAACTTCCCGGTTAACCGTGCCAAACAGTACGTCCCTGTAAGCCACAGTGGTCACGTAATCGGCGATGGTATCCTGTTCCATCTTGCTCAGAATGAGCTGGTATTTGTAGGTCGTGCACCTTCAGCTAACTGGATCATGTATCACGCTGAAACTGGTGGCTATGACGTAGAAATCATCCATGATGATCGTTCTCCTTCCCGTCCAATGGGTAACCCGGTTGAGCGTATTTCCTACCGTTACCAGATCCAGGGTCCTAATGCCTGGCCAATCATTGAAAAACTGCACGGCGGTGAGCTTGAGCAACTGAAATTCTTCCACATGGCTGACATGAACATCGACGGTACTAAAGTACGTACCTTGCGTCATGGTATGGCTGGTGCACCAGGTCTTGAAATCTGGGGCCCATATGCTGAAGGTCAGCGTATCAAGGATGCCATCCTGGAAGCAGGTGAAGAATTCGGTATCGTTCCTGTTGGATCACGTGCCTACGCTTCAAACACACTGGAATCTGGCTGGATTCCATCTCCTCTGCCAGCTGTTTACTCCGATGACCGTATGAAGTCATATCGTGAGTGGCTGCCAGCTCAGAGCTACGAAGGTACTGCTGCTATTGCTGGTTCCTACGACTCTGAAAACATCGAAGACTACTACGTTACTCCTTACGAAATTGGCTACGGCCCATTCATCAAATTCGACCATGACTTTATCGGCCGCGAAGCCCTGGAAGCCATGCAGAATGATGATCATCGTAAGAAAGTTACATTTGCCTGGAACAAAGAAGACGTGGTTGCGGCTTACGCCACCATGTTTGAGAAAGGACCAAATGTTAAATACATGGACATCCCCATTGCCAACTACGGCAACTCTTCATTCGATAAAATCATGGGTGGAGACGAAGTTGTTGGTCTGTCTATGTTCTCTGGCTACAGCTACAACGAACGCAGCTGTCTGTCTCTGGGTACTGTTAACTCTGACATCGAAATCGGTACTGAAGTAGTACTGGTTTGGGGTGAAGAGCCTGCAACAGAGAAGACTACTGTTGAGAACTCAACTTCCATGAATATCCGTGCCATTGTTAGCTCGGTTCCTTATGCTGAAGTAGTTCGTGATTCTTACGTTGAAGGTTCATGGCGTAAGTAATAAGAGATTAACTCTTATGAAAAAGCCCGCTTTATGCGGGCTTTTTTTTGGCTAAATTTCTTGCGGACTGACTCGTGATACTTGATTGACGTTGTTTCATCATGCCTCAGCGATTTGCCATCAGTAGCAGGCTCATCTTGGTTTAAACGCTATTGGGAGGGAAAGAAGGAGTAGGCGACAAAAAAGCTAAAGAAAGTAAACGAGAGTATTAAGCTTCTGTGAAAACAAAAACTTCATTTCGTATTAAGCCCTCAGGGATCTGATGTTTTATTTCTTCATGCAGTTCCGGGAGTTTTGACCAGTGCAGACCCTGATGAAAATGATGGGCTGTATGATAGCCAAGATTGCCAGTCAAAATATTGAACAGGCGATTGATATTGTTATATGACGCCAGATACTGATTGTCAGTATCCAGTCCGGAATGATGATCATAAGTTACCCAGGCAGTGAAGCAAAGGCTGATAATCATGGGTAATACAAACAACAGCATGGCTGGTACAAATTTATACCAGCACAGCAGGATCAGGATTAAAAAGGTAAGCGTGGAATACACTATAAAGTCACGCTGAACCCTTACAAACTTTTTGCCCACACGAAAACCCCTTAAATAAGCCGTACCGGCGATGGCTAAGGTGTATTCCAGGGCATTCATTGCATTGCCATCTTTACGCTGCCAGGCACTTTCATCTTTGCTCTGGTCGAGGAAATTTCTATGATGTCCCAGGACATGATGTAGTACCCAGAGGTTTGTTGTAGCCCCGGTATGCAAGGCATAAAAAAACTCGAGCAAGCGATTGAGGGGCTTCCAATAGAACGTTGGCGTATGTTGATGATGATGATTCCATGCGCAAATAATTCCTTTCGGGATAATCATCACCAGGAAATAAAGGAGCAGCCACCAGATATTTTCTACCAGGAAATATGCAGTAAAGTCGAGAAGGCTAAATAGGAGAACAATAAAAACCGGCAGGCGATCAGCAGCAAATCTAAACATAATAAAGTCGGCCTGGAAAGCCGCTGGTTTTGAGATGAATAATATTCTGGTATCTGTTAAAAACGCCAGAAATTCAGGCTAGTAGCATAAGTGAGAGTATACTCAAGTTAACCCTACTATTATATGGTTGATGCCTGGAAAGCTGGTTTTTGCAGATATTCATGCATCCGAAATTGATCATTTCAAGATTGCTTCAAGTAGAGTAATGTGGATATTGGAAAGCGAAGTTTCGCCCCAAAGCAGTCTTTCTTTATTAATGTTGCAGTGCACTTAAACCCTTCGCAACTTTCAAGGTTTCCTGTCTATGAAAATTTATGGCTTCTCACAGAAAAGTGATTCAGAGCTAAAGCTCCTTTCCGAAGTTAACCTGGTGGCAGAGCCGGCGGCACTTCGTGATCTGGCCTCCTTTCTCTATCGCTGCGCCGATGAAATGGAAGACCAAAATGAAGACTGGGAACAGGATCGTTTCGATAGTAATGAAGTTGCTTGTCCGGAATTCATCGTTTTTAATCCGGATATTGTTGATGAGTAATTTCTTTGTCAGTATAAATAGATATTAAAAACAATTAGTTACGTGACTGATGCTATTCCTTTTGCCAAGAGGCGGGAGGGTTGTTCAGGATCACTTCGCGGTGCGGGTAAGGAATCTTGATGTCGTTGGCTTTGAAGCTATCCCATAATGCCAGTAGCACCTGGCCACGAATATTGGTCAGTCCGTTTTGCGGATCCTTGATCCAGAAGCGTAATACGAAATCCAGCGATGAATCTCCAAATCCCGTCAGCCAACATACGCTGGGTCTGTAACTGACCACGCGCTCTACTTCCTTTGTTGCTTCTACTGCAAGCTCGGCTACCTGATGAGGGTCAGAATCATAGGCAACGCCGAATTTGACCTCAATACGGACCAGTTCATTGGAAAAAGACCAGTTAATAACCTGCTGGGTAATAAAGTCTTCGTTGGGAATCAGGTATTCAACGCCATCACGGGTAATGACAGAGACGAACCTGGCGCGTAGTTCATTAATCCAGCCAAAGGTTTCTCCCAGCGAAATAGTATCTCCGGGCTTGATGGAGCGATCTGCCAGAATAATAAAGCCGGAGATAAAGTTGGAGACAACTTTTTGCAGGCCAAAACCAATACCGATACCTATTGCACCTGACAACAATGACAGTACCGATAAATCGATACCAATACTGGATATCGCAATGATCAGGGCAAAGACGATCAGGGTAATTCGTAGTACTTTTCCAAGCAGAACTCTTAGTCCGGGTGACAGGTCCTCGTTGCGTAATAGTCGTCTTTCAAGAAAGTTACCCACGGAAATGGCCAGCCAGAGGGTGACAATAAGCATCAAGGAAATTTTTAGAAGCAGTAAGAGTGAAACCCTGAAGCCGCTGACAGAAAAATCAGCGGCATCCAGAATGCTGGACACATTGTCATTAATCCCGAGAATTGAAATTGCCACATAGATCCAGCCAGTGATGGCGATGAAGCGACGTAGCGCACGATTACGAATTGACTGGGTGACGACTGTAATTAACAGCCATACCATGGAGAACAGCAGCGCCAGATAAATCAGGTAAGTGCCGGACCAGTTTGCTGCACTGAGGATTAGCCAGATGACGCTGATTTGAATAACAAAGAAAAACCATTCCATTCGACGCAGGGTGGAACTGATAATGCGCAGTAGTTCGGGGCTGTCTTTTATTTTTCGCGCTTTGCTTTCCAGCCAGGGTTTGGCCTGTCGCGCAAACAACAATGAAATGATGTAGATAACAACGATAACCAGAATCTGTAACAGATTTCCTGTTTGTGTTATCTGTTCTTTTAAAAACTGAAACACTGTTGCCAGTGAATCAATAATTATCTGCAAATCAAAGGGCATATTTAGCTTATTGCAATTAATTCAATTTCAGAATTTGGAAAGAATAGTTCCCAGAATACTCCGGGTGGATAAATATTCCCATGACTATTTGTCAGAATTGTCCGTCGTGTTCAGCAGTGTTGTTGCTTCATTGATGCTATTGGCAGGGCTTTAATGTTCAGAATTGATCAGCAGTAGTCCTGAGAAGGACAGCGCAGCTTGCGCCTTGAACCCCGGTTTCACCAGTGTTGAGAAGATTTATATTTCAATGAGCCCAAAAAGAAAAAGGGCATCTGAGTCTTCGACCCGGATGCCCTTTAAATAAAACCAGACAGGTTATTATTCCATCAAGCCAGCTCTCAATGACAGCAGCCAGTTCTTGACCGCATCCACATCGTCTTCGGACAACAAGTGTCCCAGGTTGGGCATGCCGCGACCGGCAAAAGCACCTTCGCGAACAACGTTCTGAATAATGTCGTAGGTAGCCGGAGCTGCATAACGCAGGTCAGCCAGGGCGCCACCACTGGCACCACCGGCGCCATGACAGAGCATGCAATGGGTGGTGTACATATCTTCACCATGGGCAAGCACAGCCGGGTCTTCATTAAACCCGATAGCGGTCAGCTCTGGTAACGGCATACCTTGAACCGGAATAATCTCGCTGCCACCGAGTCGGAAAGTCCAGAGTCGACCTTCAGGCTTATAGGCGCCACTGGAGTTTGGTCCAATAAGACCGCTGGAACCGCCCCAGCCAACCAGAACAGAGAGATACTGAATGCCATCCAGTTCATAGGTCATTGGAGCCGCCATGATGCCTACACCCAGGTCTGCTTCCCAGACCAGTTCACCGAAATCAGCGGTAAAAGCTCTGAAGTAACCATCAGCGCCACCCTGGAAGACCAGGTTGCCGGCTGTGGCAAGGGTGCCACCATTAATAGTGAAGTCATATTCCTTGACCCAGCGCGGTGCCCGGGCAACCGGGTCCCAGGCCAGCAGTACTCCAGGGGAGTCATAAACCGGGCCAGTACCACCGGCATATTCTTCATCAGGGCGCACGGCCTTGTCTACCATAGTGCCCATTCCTATTCCCAGATTCCAGCCGGCACTTTCAACTTCCCAGTTTTCGTCATAGGAATAGGGGAATGCGCCACCCTGCATGGTAGGGACATAAAGCAGACCGGTATCCGGGCTGAAAGACATGGGATGCCAGTTATGGGCACCGGAAGGGCCTGGTGTCAGGAAAGAAATGGCATCGTCATAACGCGCCTGAGGGGTTTCGATGGGACGGCCACTTTCCAGGTCGACACCTGAAGCCCAGGTTACCTGGGCATAGGGATCAGCGTAAATCAGGTCACCGGATTCAGCATCGAGTACATAAAAGAAGCCATTTTTAGGTGCCTGCATGACGACCTTGCGCGGCAAGCCATTAATGGTGATTTCAGTCAGCATCATCGGCTGCACAGCGGTGTAATCAAAGTTGTCCGCCGGTGTGGTCTGGTAGTACCAGGCAACACTGCCGTCATCTACATTAAGGGCAACAATTGAGGACAGGTAGAGGTTGTCGCCGAAGCCTTCGCTGCGGTGTTCGTGGCTCCAGGGCGATCCATTACCGGTGCCGACGAAGACCAGGCGCAGTTCCGGGTCATAGATAATGGAATCCCAGGGATTACCACCACCACCGGCTTCCCACC
>Ga0181556_1004754_pt1 | contig 10897 bp, 10 predicted proteins | sample 011ome_14_FD_148651 | JGI IMG/M metagenome (GOLD analysis project Ga0181556, IMG submission 148651) | Coastal salt marsh microbial communities from the Groves Creek Marsh, Skidaway Island, Georgia - 011505AT metaG (spades assembly) | ecosystem: Environmental > Aquatic > Marine > Intertidal zone... | reverse complement strand
ATCCAGACGCGGATTGCTGAGGCAAGGCCAACATCGCCTCGGCCCGCGTCGATCTCGGCGGCGAGGGAGTTGAGGGTCCGGCCCTCGTCCTCGGCTGCCGCGCGGAATGCCCGCCAAAACTCATCCTCAAGCGAGACAGAGGTGCGGTGCCCCATCAGCGTCAGGGATCGTTTGACGGGGCGGCCGCTCATTCGTCGTCAAACTTCAACTGATCGAGCCGCCGCGCCGCGAGATCCTCGCGTGCAGCTTCGAGAAGCCGCTGCGCCTTGGTGCGGCCAAACTTGACCGCGTTGGCATCGGCCTGAGCCTTGGCCTCGGAGCGGCTCTTTTCTTTTCGAACCTTGTTGAGGTTGATCGGCGTCGCCATGATCAGCCCTTGGGGCCGATCATGTCTTCGGGGCGGACGATCTTGTCGAAGGTCTCGCCATCGACAAAACCAAGGGCGATGGCCTCTTCGCGCAGGGTCGTGCCGTTCTTGTGCGCGGTCTTGGCGACCTTAGTGGCGTTGTCATAGCCGATGGTCGGGGCAAGCGCGGTGACGAGCATCAGGCTCTCCTTCATCAGCTTGTCGATCCGTGCGGTGTTCGCCTGCGTGCCGACCACCATGTTGTCGGTGAAGGACGACGCTGCATCGCCCAGAAGCTGCATGGATTGCAGGACGTTGTGGCTCATCATCGGGTTATAGACGTTCAGCTCGAAATGGCCCTGACTTCCGGCAAAGCCGACTGCCGCGTCATTACCCATGACATGGGCGCAGACCATGGTCAGCGCTTCGGCCTGTGTCGGGTTGACCTTGCCAGGCATGATCGACGAGCCGGGCTCGTTCTCGGGCAGGATCAGTTCGCCAAGGCCCGAACGCGGGCCGGAACCCAGAAGGCGCATATCGTTGGCGATCTTGAAAAGCGATGCGGCCACGGTCTTGAGCGCACCCGAGAACATCACCATCGCATCATGCGCGGCAAGCGCTTCGAACTTGTTGGGCGCAGTGACAAAGGGCAGGCCGGTGATCTCTGCAATTGCGGCGGCCACGCGGGCGTCAAAGCCTTTTTTGGTGTTCAGGCCAGTGCCAACAGCGGTGCCGCCCTGCGCCAGCTCATAGATATCTCCAAGGCAGGAGTCGATGCGGCGGATGCCCTTGTCGACCTGAGTGGCATAGCCTGAGAATTCCTGCCCGAGGGTCAGGGGAGTCGCGTCCTGCGTATGGGTGCGGCCGATCTTGATGATGTCGCGGAACTCGGCCGATTTTGCCCAAAGCGCGCCGGAGAGTTTCTCAAGGCCGGGGATCAGCACATCGCGCGCGTGCATGGCGATAGCAACGTGCATGGCCGTCGGGAAGGTGTCGTTTGACGATTGGCCCATATTGCAATGGTCATTGGGGTGAACCGGCTTTTTCGAGCCCATTACACCACCCAGCATCTCGATCGCGCGGTTCGAGATCACCTCGTTGGCATTCATATTCGATTGCGTGCCAGAGCCGGTTTGCCAGACGACGAGGGGGAAGTTGTCGTCAAACTTGCCGTCGATTACCTCGGTTGCGGCGGCGCTGATCGCATCCGCAATCGTCGCATCCAGATCGCCTTGCGCCTTGTTCACCTGCGCACAGGCTTTCTTGATCACGCCAAGCGCGCGGATGATAGGCACTGGCTGACGCTCCCAGCCGATCGGGAAGTTGATGATCGAGCGCTGGGTCTGGGCGCCCCAATACTTGTCGGCGGGAACCTCCAGAGGGCCAAAGCTATCGGTTTCGGTGCGGGTCTGGGTCATGGCGCAATCCTGTGGTATGCAATTGTATGCCGTTTAGCGCCGGGCGGGGCGCGACGCAACGGCGCAAACGCAGCCTCCCGGCTATTTGCGGAAGCTGTCGAGCCGGACGACCTCGGCCTCGTGCGGCTTTTCAGCCTCATCCTCGGCCATTTCCTGCATCGGCGCCTCGTCGGCTTCGGCCTCGTCCACGTCGTCCTCGTCGTCCTTGCCGTCGTCCTGTGTCTCGAACCGCAGGCCGAACTCGACCGAAGGATCAACGAAGGTCTTGATCGCGTCGTAGGGGATATACATCGGCTCGGGCTTGTTGCCAAAGTTCAATGTGATGGCAAAGCCTTCGTCGGTCACTTCTAGGTTGTCGAACCAGTGCTGGATGACGATGGTCATCTCGGTGGGATAACGGTCGGCGAGCCAGTCGGCGAGTTCGACATCGGGATGCAGCGTGTCGAAGGTGATGAAGAAATGGTGCTTTCCCGGAAGGCCGGTTTTGGCGACGCCTGCAAGAACCTCCTGAATGAGGCCGCGCATGGCCCTGTGCATCAGGTTTCCGTAATCGATGGAGCGGTTCAAGGCAGGTCTCCTAGCAGCTGACTTCACCATAAAAGATTCGTCCCCGGATGAAAGGGGCGATGGCATGGCTCAGCCAAGACAGGCCCAGCCGCCCAAGACAAACCCCAAGGCGGCGGAAATCGCGAGCACCTTGCCAAGCCCCAAATGACGTTTGAGGAGTAGGAAGCTCGCAACGATCGCCAGAAGAATCGCCAGCATATCGGCGCTGGCGGGGTCGGGCAGGGGTAGGTGAGCAGGGCCGAGATGCACCTCGCCCACGTCGCGGAAGCCGACGTGAAGCGCGAACCAGACCGAGAGGTTGAGGATCACACCAACCACGGCAGCGGTGATGCCCGAAAGCGCCGCCGACAGGCGCGGCTTACCAGCGAGCCAGTCGATGTAAGGCGCACCGGCGAAGATCCACAGAAAACAAGGAACGAAAGTGACCCAAAGGGTCATGGCGCCGGCAAGTAGGGCGAGGGGGATGCCGCCTTCGACCGCACCGGCCAGTATGGCGACGAACTGGGTTACTAGGATCAGCGGGCCGGGGGTGGTCTCGGCAAGGCCGAGCGCGTCGACCATCTGAAGCGGCGATAGCCAGCCACGCCCTGTCACCACCTCCTGCGCTATATATGCGAGAACCGCATAGGCGCCGCCGAACGTCACCACGGCAAGTTTGGAAAAGAAGATGCCGATCTCAAGAAGAAAGCTCGCGCCTGCTGACTTTGCGGCCAGGAGCGGGGCCACCCAAAGCGCGCCGGCGATCGATGCGACGCGGAGGGCAGCGCCAAGTGGCGGGGCTTTTTGAGCCGCGGTTTGGACCGGCGAAACGGCGAAAGCGCCGATGAGGCCGGCGGCGAGGATGACAATCGGGAAAGGCAGGCGAAACACCGCCAGAGCCAAAAAGGCCGCAGCCGCAAGGGCGATGTGCAAGCGGCCTTTGAGCGCCCGTTTGGCGACACGCAAGAGCGCCTCGATGACGATCGCGATCACCGCCGCCTTGACCCCGACAAAGGCGGCGCGGATGAGTGGCTGATCTCCGAAGGACAGGTAGAGAAGCGCCAGCGCAGTGATGACAGCCGCGCCCGGAAGAACGAAAAGCAGGCCCGCAAGGATGCCCCCGCTAATACCGCGCAGCTTCCAGCCGGCGTAGGTCGCCAGCTGCATCGCCTCGGGGCCGGGGAGCATCATGCAAAACGACAGGGCGCGGAGAAACTCGGCCTCGGTCAGCCATTTGCGCTCGTCCACCAACTCGCGGTGCATGAGCGCGATTTGAGCCGCAGGCCCGCCAAACGACAGAAGGCCGATGCGGGCAAAGGCGTGGAAGATGTCTGCGAAATTCATGCCGCCATAGCGCATGGGGCGCGGCAACAGATCAAGAGCGGACAGGGGGAAAGTGCAGGCTTCTGTTGCCAGGTGCCTGCGAACCCCGCCTTACGCTGCTAGGCGCAAGGGCTTAGATTTCGGCTTTTCGCACCGCATTAAGCGGCGAGAGCGACCGGAGCACGGTTGTCATTGGCAACTGTACGGTTTGCACCGATAACGGTGGTAGCTCACCGGGACAAAGCCATCCTCTTTACACGTTCGTCGATCCTGTTTCGGCCCCATTTGCCCCCAATGAAGGGTTTTTGGTGGAGCCGCCGGGTACCGCCCCCGGGTCCGATCCGCTTATTACAGGCGCGTTTATGTCCATAGTCTCTTGCGAGACATCTCCTAGATAGTCGCGCAGCGGAGCCGGAGCAAGAGGGGGCTCTGCCCCCGCCGCCCCTTTTGGACGACTCCCCCGGAGTATTTGGGGGCCAAAAGAAGGGCTCAGGGCTGAAAATAGTCGTGCCCGGATGGTTTGACTTTTTTCGGGCGAGGGCGGAGTTTCGCCGTGACTATCAAGGGAGGGGCGGCATGGACCGCGCACGCGCCATATTCCGACTGCCGCTTTCGGGGCGCGGGCTGGCGTGGCTCGGGTTCTATCTGGCGATCCTCTTGGCTTGGATATCGGTGGCGCTAATGGCGGCCAAGCTGCCGGGGGCGGATCTTGGGGCGATGCCGGCAAGCTATTGGGAGACCCTGTGCCTCTCTGCCGCCGAGGCGAGCCCGCTGGCGCTTCTCTTGATGTGGGCGCTCATGTCTTCGGCCATGATGTTGCCAACCTTCATTCCCGCCGCGCGGACCTATGACGATCTGCGATCTGCCGGGGCGGGGGACGGGCGCGGGCTTGCCGCGCTGGTGGGCGGCTATCTCGTGGTATGGGGTGGGGCCTCGGTTTTGGGCGCGGGGCTGCAGTGGCTCTTGGCGACGAGGGGGCTTTTGACGCCTGCGGGCGCGAGCCTGTCGCCGATCCTGACGGCGGCGCTGCTGGCGGGCGCGGGCCTTTATCAGTTCTCGGTGCTCAAGGCCGCTTGCCTGTCGAAATGCAGGATGCCGATGACCTTCTTCATGGAGCGTTGGGCGCCGGGTGCGGGGCCAGCCTTTAAGATGGGGCTTGAACTCGGCGCGGTATGCCTTGGCTGTTGCTGGGCCCTGATGCTTCTGGGTTTCGTCGGCGGCACCATGAACCTTTTGTGGATGGGCGCCGCGACGCTCTTCATGACCCTTGAGAAACTTCCTGACCTCGGGCGCCCTTTGACGCGGCCTGCGGGCTTTGCGCTTCTGGCGGCTGCCGCCTATACACTGATCTTCTGACCGAAAGGATATTCCATGGCTTCCGACAAGATTGCCGCTCCGGCCAAAATCTCGAGCCGCCATCCGGCCGCCGCGCCGACCACGGGCACCGTGCGTTGGGCGATCAAGGGCGAGCTTATTCTCAACTGCAACTGCACGGTCTTTTGCCCTTGCGTTATCAGCCTTGGCGATCACCCGCCGACAGAAGGCTATTGCATGGGCTGGGCGGGCATTCGCATCGACAGTGGCCACTATGGCGATGAGGATCTGAGCGGCCTCAACGTTGGCCTGCTTCTCGAGATTCCCGGCAAGATGGGGCGCGGCAACTGGAAAGCCGCCGCATACATCGACGAGCGGGCGAGCTATGCCGCTTATGAGGGGCTGATCAACATCTTTTCGGGCAAAGCGCGTGGCACCACAGGGCTTTTCAAGGTTCTCGTGAGCGAGTTCCTCGGGGCCGAGCGCGCGCCTGTGATCTTTGAGACCGAAGGCAAGACACGCCGTCTGATTGTGGGCAAGGCCATTCAGGGCGAGATCACGCCGGTGCCGGGCCATGGCGGGCAAGATATCGTCGTGACCAACACCGAATACTGGATGGGGCCCGACATCACTGTTGCCAAAGCTGGCAAGGGCAAGGTGCGTGCCTATGGCCGCGTCTGGGATTTTGACGGCCGAAGTGCCGAGATATGCCAGATCGACTGGCACGGACCGAAATAAGCGAGGAAGAACAATGAGCTTCAAGGGATTGGTCGTTCGCAAGGACGACGAGGGCAAGACGAGCGCGGCTATTGAGGAGATCGGCGTTGCCGATCTGCCCGAGGGCGAGGTTCTGGTCGCGGTCGATTGTTCGACGGTGAATTACAAGGACGGGCTTTGCATCGGACCGGGGGGCGGACTTGTCCGTAATTACCCGCACGTTCCGGGGATCGATTTTGCCGGGACCGTCGAGACCTCGGAAGACCCGCGTTATAAGGCGGGTGACAAGGTTGTTCTGACCGGCTGGCGCGTGGGCGAGAACCGCTGGGGCGGCTATGCCCAGAAGGCACGGGTGAAGGCCGATATGCTGGTACCGCTGCCGGAGGGCCTGACGACCCGCCAGGCGATGGCCGTGGGGACTGCGGGCGTGACGGCGATGCTGGCGGTGATTGCGCTTGAGGACCATGGGCTGAAGCCGGGCGACGGGCCGGTGCTGGTCACTGGTGCGGCGGGCGGCGTTGGTTCGGTCGCGACAGCGATCCTTGCCAAGCTCGGCCATGAGGTTGCCGCGGTTACCGGGCGGCCCGAAACGGCGGATTACCTGAAGAGCCTAGGCGCGACGCAAATCGTGGCCCGCGAAGAGCTCACCGAGGTGACGAAAAAGCCGCTCGAGGCCGAGACATGGGCCGGCTGCGTCGATGCGGTTGCGGGTGCGATGCTGGGCCGCGTGCTCAAGCAGATGAAATACGGCACCTCCGTTGCGGCCATCGGCCTTGCTGGCGGCGCGGCGATCGACGGGGCGCTCATCACGCCGTTCATTCTGCGCGGGGTAAATCTGCTGGGCATCGACTCGGTGATGCAGCCCTTTGCCAACCGTATTCGTGCGTGGGAACGGATCGCCTCCGACCTGCCGATGGACAAGCTTGAGGCGATGATCCAGCCCGCGACGCTTGGCGATCTGCCGAACCTTGGCCGCGCGATCCTGAAGGGTCAGGTCAAGGGCCGCGTCGTTGTCGACGTGAACGCCTGAGGCGATTGACTTGGGGGCTGAGGCCTCCTAACCAAAGAGCGTTCGGGGCGGCCATGTCGCCCCGGGCTGCCGGAGCCTTCGGGCGTCGGCTCGGCTGGAAGACCTGCCAGGTTGGGATTGCCCCGGTCTGTGTCGGGCTTTCCCGAGGCGATGATTGAAACGAGGCTCTAATGACCAAATCTCTCGATATCGACTGGGTGCGTTCCCAGTTTCCTGCGTTCTCCGCCGCGCCATTGCAAGGGCAGGCGTTTTTCGAAAATGCGGGCGGCTCTTATACCTGCCAGCAGGTGATCAACCGGCTGACGCGCTATTACACCGAGCGTAAGGTGCAACCTTACGCCCCTTATGAGGCGAGCCGCCTCGCGGGCGAAGAGATGGACGAAGCGCGCCGCAGGCTTGCGGCGATGATGGGGGTGAAGACCCATGAGCTGTCGTTCGGTCCTTCGACCAGCCAGAACACCTATGTCCTTGCGAATGCTGTGCGCCGCTGGCTGAAGCCCGGCGAGGCGATTGTCGTTACCAATCAGGATCACGAGGCCAACAGCGGCGTCTGGCGGCGCTTGGCGGAAGAGGGGGTCGAGGTTCGCGAATGGCAGATCGAACCCGAGACCGGCAGCCTCGATCCCGAGCGGCTGGATGATCTTCTGGCCGACGGCGCAGTACGGCTGGTGTGCTTTCCGCACTGTTCGAACGTTGTGGCCGAGATCAACGATGTGAAGGCGATCAGCGCCCGCGCCCATGCGGCGGGGGCTTTCGTGATCGTGGATGGCGTGAGCTACGCGCCGCACGGTTTTCCAAACGTCGGCGATTTGGGCTGCGATGTGTATCTATTCTCGGCCTACAAGACCTATGGGCCGCATCAGGGGATCATGGTGATCCGCGAAGGGTTTGGCGGCGAGCTGCCCAATCAGGCGCATTATTTCAACGGTGGCACGCTTTACAAGAAGTTCACACCCGCCGGCCCCGACCACGCCCAGATCGCCGCGAGCGCTGGCATGGCGGATTATTTCGAGGCGCTCAGCGCCCATCACGGCGGCCCCGCGAGCGGGGCGGCGGCGGGCACATTTGCCCATGATCTGATGCGCGCCCACGAGGTGAAACTGCTTCAGCCGCTCTTGGACAATCTTGCGGCCAAGAACTCGGTCCGGCTCCTTGGCCCGCGCAAGGCGGCGGGGCGTGCGCCGACTGTGGCCGTTGTCCTTGATGGCGGGCGCAATGCCGAAGAGGCAGCGGCCGCCCTTGCGCCGCATGGGATTATGGCTGGCGGCGGCGATTTCTATGCCGTCCGTCCGCTCACCGCGCTTGGCGTCGATCTTGAGAAGGGCGTCCTGCGGATGAGCTTTGTCCACTACACCTCGAAAGCCGAGATCGACAGGCTTATCAAGGCGGTGGACAGCGTCCTTTGATCCAGTTTGCGGGTGTCTGCGTATACTTTTGGACACCCGCAAACAGGCGTATTCTTTGAGGAAACGGGTGACAGGCGAAAATGAGCCGTTAATATTTCCTTAAGTTTGCTACCGCGGGAGTAGGGATGATCCTGACGACAACCAGGGGGCAAAAGGACCTGCCCCGTTATTTCGGTCCGGTGTTTGATGTTGTGTGCAATCTTCGGCGCGGCCGCATGGATTTCGTGCTTGCGGATGGGCGGGTATTTCGCGCCGAAGGTGCGGAACCCGGTTATCAGACGGTTCTTGAGGTGCGCCACCCCGAGGTCTTTACGCGGCTGATCCGCGAGGGCGATCTGGGGTTCAGCGAAGCCTATCTCGATGGCTGGTGGACTACTCCCGACCTTCAGGCTTTTATGGATTTTGTCCACGACCAGAGCGATACGGTCTCTGACAACTTCGTCGGCTATGCCCTTGTGCGTGCATGGGAAAAGCTGCGTTTCTGGCTCCAGTCGAACACCAAGAAACAGGCCCGCAAGAACATCAGCTATCACTATGATCTGGGGAATGATTTCTACCGGCTGTGGCTAGATGACACGATGACCTATTCGAGCGCCCTGTTCAAAACCGGTCAGGAAAGCCTCGAAAAGGCGCAGACCCAGAAATATGAGGCGATGGTCGATCAGATGGGCGTCAAGGAAGGCGATCATGTGCTCGAAATAGGCTGCGGTTGGGGCGGTTTTGCTGAATATGCGGCGGGCACCCGCGGTCTCAACGTGACCTGCCTGACAATCAGTCAGGAGCAATATAAATATGCTGTGGAACGGATTGAAAAAGCAGGGCTTTCCGACAAGGTGAAGTTCAAGCTTCAAGACTACCGCGACGAAACGGGGCGCTATGACGGGATCGCCTCGATCGAGATGTTCGAGGCCGTGGGCGAGAAATATTGGCCCGTCTATTTCGGCAAGGTCCGCGATTGCCTCAAGCCGGGAGCGCAAGCGACCCTTCAAGTCATTACGCTCGCCGACAAGCGGTGGGAGGCCTACCGAAAGGGGGTCGATTTCATCCAGAAATACATCTTTCCGGGTGGTATGCTGCCAAGTCCGTCAATCCTGCGCGAGCAGGCAAGAAATGGCGGCCTCGAAGTTGTCGGCTCAATGGAGTTTGGCGAAAGCTATAGCCAGACACTGCGCCGCTGGCACGAGACCTTCAACGATAAGTGGGATCAGATCACGACCATGGGCTTTGACGATCGGTTCAAGCGGATGTGGGATTTCTATCTCACCACTTGCGCAGGCACGTTCCATGCCGGAAACTGCGATGTGACACAGATCACTGTGCGCCGTCCTGGCTAAGAGTGGCCACGGCGAAAAGGAGAGCAGATGCCCACAGCCGGAAAACTCGTGGCAGCGGTCATGTTCGCGGGCCTTGGTGCGCTAGTGACTTTTCTGATCATCCCGCAATTTCCGGAAGGGACGAATTTTGACTGGTTCATGCCCGGCAACGCCTTGATTGGCTTGCTTGCAGGCTGGATTGTCGCTGGGAGCCGCTCGGGAAACGGCTATTACAACGCCATCGGCTATGGTTTGACGGCGATGGCGTCGATGATGATATGGGGTCTGTTTATCTATTCCTCGATCGAGATGGTCGAACGGTCGATCCGCAAGATGTACGACGGGCCGGTTGATGCCGTTGTCTCGGTCTTTGAGCTCGGGGTCGATTATCTGCGGATCATCACAACGCCCGAGATCGTGATCTTTCTGGTCATTGGCGGGATCATTTGCGGGTTGGTGACCGATTTCTTTGCCCAAAGATTCCCCTGATATGGGCCTTTTCCTGTACGGGACTTTACTGCATCCAAGGGTATTCGAGCTTGTCGCCGGCCCCGGTGGGGGGGCGATGCAAGAGGCAGTCCTTGCCGACCACGCCGTCTTGCGGGTGAAAGACAGCGAATTGCCAATGCTCGTCCCGCAAAAGGGTGGAATCGCCCGAGGGCAATACTGGAGCGGGCTGACCGCTGCCCAGATCGCGCGGCTCGACGCTTACGAGATCCCCTTTGGCTATCACCCCAAGACCCTCACGGTGCGCCTTGCCGACGGGAGCGACGTCGAGGCGCAGGTCTATGAGCCGCCCGCCGATCAACACCCGACGACAGAGCCATGGAGCATTCACCGCTGGGAAGCCGCTTGGGGCGAAATGACAATCGAGGCAAATACCGAGCTGGCCGCCTATGATCCCCCCCTGTCGGCCGACGAGCTTTCGGCCCGCTGGGAGATGATCTGGCACCGCGCCGAGGCGCGGGTGCGGGGGCGGCACAGCCAAGCACCGGCGACGCTGCGCGAGGGGCATTTGCCGGCCGAGATTCGCAGCATGACAATGACAGGCGATTTCTTCCGGTTTCGGCAGGTAGAGATGACCCATACCCGTTTCGACGGCGTCACGACCGGCCCCCTCCGGCGCGAGGCCTTCATTGGCGTCGATGCTGCTCTTGTCTTGCCCTACGATCCGTTGACCGATCGGGTCCTCCTCATCGAGCAAATTCGTGTCGGGCCGCTCATGCGCGCTGACGCCAATCCACATATGCTCGAGCCGGTCGCGGGGATCATCGACGTTCTGGAAACGCCGCTCGAAGCCGCGCTGCGCGAGGTCGAGGAAGAGGCGGGGCTTTCCGAGATCGAGCTTCAGCCAATGTTCGGCTTCTATCCCTCTCCGGGGGCCAGCACCGACTATTTCCACTGTTTCATCGGGCTCGCCGATCTTGGCGATGATCGCAGCTTCACCGGTGGCATGGCCGACGAGCACGAGGATCTGCGCGTTC
>Ga0181556_1004744_pt1 | contig 10910 bp, 5 predicted proteins | sample 011ome_14_FD_148651 | JGI IMG/M metagenome (GOLD analysis project Ga0181556, IMG submission 148651) | Coastal salt marsh microbial communities from the Groves Creek Marsh, Skidaway Island, Georgia - 011505AT metaG (spades assembly) | ecosystem: Environmental > Aquatic > Marine > Intertidal zone >... | reverse complement strand
GCGGAAAGATAGACCTAGCGGGCAAAGTTTTAGGCGAAGAGGTACGCGATTGGCTTGTTTAGCGCCGATAAAACGGGAAAATTGACCCAACGCCTTGGTTGAACAAATTATACGTATAGTTTCTAGCTTCATTACCGATGCCTACAGGATTACGCATACCCATTGGGTCTAAGCTATTTAATTCGGTATTTTGCGGTGGCGGAGAGTACGGCAAAGTGTAAGCATAATTTGTACGCAAGCTATCGGCAACTTCTTGGCGTCTATCCAATAATGGATTCCCGTAAGCCCCGGAAAAAGGGTCTGTTACTGGACGCATAAACGGAGTTTGCTGAGTTGCGGGAAGCACTGACGCAACCCCCTCCGCAGGGCTTTGATCTGGCAAAACTGTAGCGGGTTCTTGCGGATATTTTGTTTCTACTCTAGTTGGCGGTGGCGGTGGCGGTGGGTCTCGATCAAAAATGTTTTTTAAGCCGCGAATGCTGTTTTTAAAGCTGCGCTCTAAATCTTCATTTACATCTAAACGAGTTACAACGGGACCGTCAGCCAGAGGGAACACCTCTTGCTGTGCGGGCGGGGTGGCCTCAGTAGGAGTCGGGGTGGCCTCAGCTTGCCGCCTAATTGCATTTTGGAGATTGCCCTCTATTTTTCGGATAAGTGCGCTTCCCATTATAACGATTCCTTATGTGTCTAAGCCAAGTCCGGGCACATAACCAAGCCTTGCTTTTTTTACTCCCCGTACAAAACGCCACGGGCCTTTAAATTGATATTTATTCCTACATCGGTTTTTCAATGTTTTTTGCATAAACCGCGCCACCGACATTGCGTTTTTATGCGGAGCTATAAAATCTATTATGTATAAATTACCATTTTCTGGGTTGTTTTTCCAAATATCTTTTACAGACTCAGACCATTGATTATTTATGTAATTTTTTTCTTGAGGCGGAGTTAAAAAAGTGTATGAAAACATCCCCACGGGGATGTCTTCTTTATACATAACCTCTAACCTTCCGGCCTCTATAGCCGCCGTCATTAAGTTGTCGATGTCTTCTACGGTGTAATCTTTATGGTAATCCGAAGCTAGCATCAATTGTAAAACGTCTCCAATCACCCCATCAAGCTCCCAATACCCTGCTGCCGGATCATCCCTGACGCAATGTCGTTCGGGAACAGCGCAGCATATTGCTGCCGGTTTACCGGACCACTAGGTGCGGGGGCCGCGGGCGGCGGAGGTGTAACCGACGCCATAGCGGTTGTGGGAACTGCCGCTTGCGGCGTCGGTAACGGTGGCTGTGCAACAGGCATCTGCACAGAGCTTTTTTCAATGGTTTCTGGTTGCTCTGGCGCAGGTGGAGGTTCGGAAGAAACTTCAGGCTCAACAAATTCTTGTGCGCCTAACGGTATTGCCCGTTGTCCAACTGGTGGAGCAATTCCGATTCCGAAAGTTCCTAGTTTGTCCACGATAACGTTTATAATTCCTTTCTTTTCTGCCGGAGAACGAGGCTTACGAAGCGCCAGAGCTAGTAATTCTGGGTCTAGTAAGATTTTTTCTAAGGCATCATATTCTTGAAGTGCGGGGATTTCCTGAGTCAACTGACGAAGGTATCTAGAACCCGCTTCGGCTTCAATCAAACCTGCTGCACCTGCACGACCTCCGGGCATTGCCTTGCCTATGGTTGTACCAATTCTTGAACCCAGAATACGAGTATACATATCCAAAAGCGCAGGCGTTTCGCCGCTGATAATAGCTTTTGAAACATCTTGTTTAGTTTCGGCTTGAATAATTGTACGCAAACCTTTTTCGAGGCCGGAAACTTCGTTTTCCGTCATAATGTTGTTGTTAATCATCCATTGGGCGACTGTTTCGCTATCACGAGATGCTTTTGGCAGCTTTTCAAAAAGCATGTTGTATGCGCCGCCAGCATTTAGCCCTTCTGCGCTGTATTTACCCCCTTGCGAAAAGGCTAAAGATAAAACACTGTGCCGAGCGCCTTCTTTAGCCGCGGTTAAATCAAGCGCTTCGGGGCTAACGCTAATTCCTTTGTTACGCAGAAGCCTCCGCAAGTTTCGGGGGTCTGAGCTAGCCTTGATTATTTCTACTAATGAATTTAATTCTTTAGTAGGATTTTCGGAGTTTATAGCGGCTAGGATAGCTTGTTCTGGATTTTCAGACCCAAGTAGTTTTCTAAAAGCTTTTTGGTCCTTAACCCGCTTCTCTAAACGCCCCGTCGTTTTTTGCACTCGTTGCAAAAATGTAGCCGCGTCCGCAGATTCATCCATCATTTGCCCTAGTTGCGGGAAAATCTCAAACATTTTTGGGTTTTTAGCCCGAAATTGTTGCATAGCTTCGTTTTGTGTAAGTGCAATAGATTCGGGTGTACGCAAAGTACGCGCCTCAATAGGAAGTTCTATTTCCCGTAAGGCTAATCGAAGCGTGTCAAGAAGGACTTCGTCCGTAGTTCCCATATAGCCCGCAACCTCTTGTTGGGAAACAATTTTGTAGCCTGACTCAGACGCATACTTGTTAATTTGTTGTCCAAGCTGTTGTATCTGGTCAATCTTTAGAGCTACGGCATCCGGACGGCCAGACATCAACTTATCCGTAAGCAATGCGTCATTCACTACATCTTTGCCTCTACTGTTTTTGGATATAACTTCTTCACCAAAAGCTCGTTTTAAATAGGTGTTATATGCGTAGGAAATATCTCGCGCAGCGTCTACTGCTGGATTGCCCAAGGGGCCGTTACTTAAATCTTCAAGGGTAGCTTCAGCCAAACCGTTCATAATTCTAGCGAGGTTAGCCTTAGTCGGGCCTTGCTCTCTAGCAATATTTCTAACTTCCGTATAAAGTGCAGTTAAGTTACGCTGCGTTAGGGGCTCTACCGTTACCCCCGTTGCAGCGGAACCTTGTTGTTGGGCTAACTCAGCAATCAAGGCTTCTCTTTTAAGTCTAATTAAGTCAACCGACTTGCTTTTTTGACGGCCAAGACGGCTTTCAAGCTGACCTATTCTTTGAATATTTTCGGTAGTCGCCTCATCGGTAACCCCTGCATCTCGTAAAAGACGTTCAAAACTGTCCCGTGCGGGAAGGCCTTGAGCATTTTGAAAGGCTTCGTTAAATTTTTCTACCGCCGGAGGTCTACCCGCCAACTGATCGGTAGCGTCTAATCCAAGTTGCTGCTTATACTCAAGTATTCGACGGTTAATGTCCGCAACACCATCTACCTTTAAAAGTCGGGTTTTTGTTAAGTCGTCCATATCGGACAAAGCGGCGTCCCATTCTTCGATAAAGTTAGGGACATTATTTTCCACAAATTCACCGGTCTCCGCATCTTTGCGATAAAAAACAGGCACTTCTTGTCTAGGGTCAACTTGTGACCAAGCGTTTTTTTCAAGGCGTCTAAACAAATCTTTTTGCTGCTTTACAGTGGTACTCAACCGTTCTCCAAGAAGTCGGCTTGCTTCGGCCCCTCCGTCAGGATAAATTTTTTGAACGGCTTTTACAGTGTCGCCAACGGCTTTTTCTGTCCGCATCGCGATTAACATAGAAATACGGTCTTGCATCATTTCGGCGGCCAGTTTCATAAGCTCAGGGTCGCCCGTTCCGCGGAGCGCGAATATTTGACCCTTTTGCATTTCCATGCTTTTAACAAAGTCAGCATCAAATTGTCGGCCTAACCCCCCGCTGCCACGACCAAGAACGGTTTGTTCAAGTTGGGCAATTGCCGGATTGTCTATAAATTGACCGGAAAATATAGAAGATTTTGGTTCACCGGGCTTTGGCGCAAACTCCGGCTTCAACTTATAGCTGACAATTTTTCCGTCTTTAACAACGGGGTCCACCATTTTTTCTTCCAAAGCTTTTAGGAAAGCGTTTGGATCTTCTTTATGGTCTGCAAAAATTTCGAATATGTCCTCAATAGCTCGATTTTTAGCGCGTTCTTGTGTTCCTAACAAATCAAGAGGCTGCCCGAGTGTTCGGTTTTCCCGAACACGGGTGATAAATGCGCCGGTCTTGTTGTAAATAGTCGGAGCAAGTTTAAGAATAGATAGCGAAGGGGCCAAGCTACCTATGACTTCGGCACCTACTCGCATTCCCGGTGAACGTGGGTACATGCTCTCTTGAATATTGACTACTGCGCCCGTAGCAGGTACTGCGGTGGCTTCAAGGCCTAAAACACCAGCTTTGCCTTTTAGCCCCAAATCTCTAAATCTTTGCCCACCACTAACTAAAGCTTTTTCTGCAAACTCAAAAGTGCCTATAGTGCCGCGAGTAATCGCGCCAGAACGATTTAGCTCTGCGGCGGCTCGTTTACCGGCTTCTCTTAGGGTAATCTCTTCACCGGCTTCTCTTGCGGTTTTAAATATTTTGTCGCGCAAAGTTGTAAACTGCCTCGTAGTAGGAGTTCCTGATATACGACCGGCAAGATATTTTGTCACCAGCGGATTTGCCATATCATCTGCGGACAAAACTGTGACTTGATTAGCTAGCGGCAACTTTTTTAAGCTTGACGCCGTGCTAAACATAGACCGCGGCGCGGCAAACGGCATAAAAATAAAAGGTGCCACGCTTCCGGCAGACTCATACGACCGGAACAAAGCTTCCGCTTTTGGCGTTAAAACAACATCATCTAATCCCGTAAACAGAGTATCCGCTACAGGAGTACCTATAAAAGCATCCCCGAAAACAGACCCTGCAACAAAGCCCGCTAGTCCCGCCGCAGGTTTTGATAAAACTCCTAGTGGGGCAAAGGGGCCCGGAAGTGGGACATATGGCGGGGCCGCTGTTGCGGCTAGTTTTGCGCCAGCTACGCCGGTTGCAAAAGAGGACGCGCCACGAGTAAGGCCCCGAAGGAAGGCGTCTGTTTCGGTGGGGGCATCGTCTTCACCAAGTTGCTTCATAGTGCTAAACATGCGAAGAATTTGATCGTCGGTTAAACCTTTTCCACGCGCATCTTGTGGCAGCCTGATCATGTCTAAGATGGGCGCGCTTCCCAAGACTATGTCGTCATAATCCGCCATGCCTCGAAACTCCGGGCGACTATTTAAAATTGTCGCAGTCATACGCGCTAATGCTTTTTCTGTATCTTCTCCGTGTTGCTCATAGGCAAACTGAATTTCATCCGGGGTAAAATCTATCGACTTTGTAGGGTCCGGTGCGGTTGCTTCTGACGGGTTTGCGATAGTTTTTATTTCGCCATCTTGAGAATACACATAAGGTGGCCCCAGAGCAGCATCATCTTCGCGAGTAAGGTCGGCCATTACTGTTCTGCTCCTCTTGCTGCACGACGTTTCATAATTTCATCCATAGTTGACTCGAATACAGTCTCATCAACAAACCCACGGTCCGGAATAGTCTCCAGCATTTTTAGCACACCCTCAATAGCGTAATTTTGCTGCTCTGCCTGTTGGCGGATAGAAGCGTTTGTAGACCGCGATAGAACACTTAGGTTGTTTTTGTATTCCTGATTCATAAGGCGCTTCAAACCGATAAGCTTACGAACAGCATTTTCTGGGTTAGTTAGGAAGTCCTCTGTACTTGGGGACAACTTAGCCAAGCGCTGTTGCTCGGATTCTGCAAAACGAGGGCTGTTTGCCAAGGCTACCCGGAAAAGCACGTTGACTGCATCCATATAGTAACCCGCTTCCACTTCTTCCGCGGCAACGTTTCTAAGGGCCGGGACGATTGCACCGCCAACCTCACTAAAAATTTGCGCGAATTTGTTGTAAAGGCCCACACCTTTTCGAGCAGAGTTTAGTGCGTCAAAAGTACGGCGGGATACATTAGCCCCGCCCGAAACGCCAAGAATATCATCGGATTTGCTAATCTGATTAGCTAACTTAGAATCCCCCATTTCTTGGTTAAGAAGGCGAAGTTTTTCTGCCGCCGCCGCTTGTGAGCCAGCCATCCTAGAGGTTTCAAACGCTTTGTCCTTGCTAACAATAATTGCGCTTTCATAACGACCTGTAGATAGATCAATTGGGTCGCCATTAACGTCGTACAGCGTTTCGCCAACTTTCTTAACGAGGATATTTTCACCGCTCTTCAAAATCATGTTTTCAAAAGTACCTGTTTTTGGAGTGCGCTCACCGAAGATTGGAATAGTCTTATCATCTTTAATTTCAACAAGTTGACCGTTAACGACTCTAATATCACGTTTTTTCTCACCGAATATAGTTTTGACATTGTCGGGGTCGGTGATGTCAATAACTTGACCTTCTACGGTAAGGGTTTTACGGTCAGGCTTACCGAATATAACTGTTGGGTTTTTAGGGTCGGTGATGTCAATAATTTCACCGTTAACGGTGGTGGTCTTTGTATTTTTGTCTCCATATATAACTTTTGGATTATCTGAGTCAGTATAATCAATAAGCTGACCGTTAACCATTGCAGTATCTTTTTTAGGATCTCCAAAAACAACTACAGGGTTGTTTTTATCCGTAAGGTCAACAACTTGTCCTTCTACTATTTTTATAGTGGGATCTTTCTCTCCGAATATAACCTTCGGACTTTCCGGTTTGGTGATATCAATAACCTGACCTTTCACTGTAACTGTTTTTACGTCAGGTGTTCCAAAAATAACTCTCACGTTGTCCGGGTCAGTATAGTCTACGATCTGCCCATTTACAGTTTTGGTGTCCCTCTTTTTATCACCAAAGATAACTTTTGGGCTAGTCATGTCCGTAATATCAATAACCTGACCTTCAATAGTTACTGTATTAGGTTTTTCTGGACCGCTACCAGAAAGCCTAGAGCCCGGATTTTTTGCTCGTAAAGCTTTAGCCGCGGCATAATCAGTGAAGTCGTTAATATTAAATTGACCTAAAACTTTTGTTCCAGTTTTGTCAAGAAGGACCATAGGTTTTGGATCTTTATCTTTTTTCTTCGCTCTAGCTAATTCTAAAGCTTGTTCCGCAGCTATTTCGGTATCAACCTGTGTCTCACCGCGTTGTACCGCCGCAAGTTTAAGTGCGCGTTCTTCTTTGTTCGCGGCTTTTTTATACTCAAGTTGCTGTTGAGCACGTGCGCCAATAGTAGGCAGCAGTTTAGTTTCACTTACAGCCGCCGCTAAGCGTTCTGCTGGGCTTAACCTACGGCCAGCTTGAATTTCAGCCTGAGTTGGACCCGCATAAGCAAGAGCCGCCTGCGCGACATCAAACAACATCTGTGCTTGAGTCAGGTTCTTTTGCTCTTCAAGTTCCGCGGCTCTTTCCGCAGGTGTGCCTAAACCAGCCGCCGCATATCGGGCTTCCGCGCCTTTGGCCGCAGAAAGTACGCGCTCGTCATAAGTCGGTTCATACGCCGGTATTGTACCAGCTTGTGAAGATGCTTGGGTCAAGTTTTGAGGCGACGTGATATTTAAACCCAGCATTTTCTGAAAATCTGCTAAAGTTTCGCCGCCCTGTTCAAAGTATTGAACTGGCTGGTTGTCTCCGCGGCGGACCAGCCCGCCTTGATTAAAATTTACGGGAGGGGGCCCTCCCATCATCATAGGGCCGGGGGCCGCGGGCGGTGCCGCCATCATTTCGGGCTGCGGTGGAGGAGCTACAGTAGACATAATGCCTTCTGCCATCGCACCTTCAACAGGCGCGGTCATTTCTTCAGCGGCCAAGCCACCAATTCCTTGGTCAACTGCTGCCATCATCATAATGGGCTGAACGAGGGCCAAAACGGATTCAGGGGTTTGACCGGCATCCTCTTCCCCAACTACCCCAGCAAGCTCGTTGTAACGTCCTTCAAGTGAAACATTATCTCCACGAATTGCGTTCATAACGCTTTCATAATCTTCAGCAGTATCTATGTTTTCAATGTTAGCTGCTACTTGAGACAACGCGCCTTCCAGCATAGCGGGGTCCATTGCCTGCTCACCCATCATCATAGCCTGCTCGTCTGGAACACTAGACACGCCCATCATAGCCCCTCCCGGGGGCACCATCGGAGCTACGCCACCTTCTTGCATCGGGATAACGCCACGACCCATCAGGATGTCTTTTTGTGTAACTCGCCCGTCACCACTCATGTCAGGGAAAGCTGCACCACCTTTAGCAAACATCTGTCTTTGCATTATGTCTCTGCTCATCATCCGAATAACCCTGCTTTCTGTGCTCCTGCCGCTGCGGACAGACCTGCTATACCTAAACCCATAAACTGTTGCGCGGGTGAAACTCCGGGAGAAGTTGAAGTAGCAATCGTTTGCTGCGTGGACGGAGCACCCTTATAAATGTCTGACAAATATGACAGACGCTGATACGGCTCGTATAGTTGAGCCAGATCGCTTTGACGTTTGGCTTCCAGAGTAGCCTGCTGCTGAGCCTGCTGCTGTTTTCCAAGCTCGTACTGAGTCTGAAGGTTCCGAAGCCCGGTCTGTTGCGCCAATTCACCAAGGCTAGCTTGCTGAAGCCCCAGTGTACCCAATGCCTGACCAGACTGCAACCCAAGCTGGCCGAGGGCTTGGCCGCCCTGTAGACCAAACTGACCGTACTGAAGACCGAGGTCTCCCATTTGGCCCGCCATAGCGGCTTGCGCCTGCTGGCCTTGAAGACCCAATTGACCGCCCGCTTGTGCGCCAGATAGACCAAGCTGTGCTTGCGCCTGACCCAATTGACCGCCCTGCTGGGCAATCTGTGCGGCAAGTTGTTCTGTAGAAATACCCAGACGTGCTGCCTGCTCGGCCATAGCCGCCTGCTGTTGTGCGGCAGACATACCCAACTGACCAGACTGTAGGCCTGTTTGTGCGGCAAGCTGTTCTGCGGATAGACCCAACTGACCGGCTTGTTGCGCCGCCTGAAGGGCTGTTCCAGCACCGGCTTGTCCAAGCTGGCCCCGAAGTTGTGCTGATTGAAGCTGGCGACCACGAGCCTGTTCAAAGGCTTGTTGCGCCTGCTGCGCTGCACTCTGGTAACCTTGTGCCCGCATTTGTGCGGCTGTACGGCCCTGCTGCTCCAACTGAGCACGGGCTGTTTCTGCGGCCTGAACACCCGCGCGAGAACCACCAAAAGCGCCTGCCCCAACCGCCTGCGCGGCTTGCCCCTGTTGAGCGATTTGCGCTTGACGTGCAATATCCTGCATAGCCTGCTGAACTGCTATGTCCTCATAGGGGCTCATATACTGTGAAATAGTGGACGGGTCAAACTGCGCGGCACCTCCCGCTAGTCCCGCAATACCCTGTTGTGCCGCAGCCTGCCCAAACTGGCCTGCTCTAGCTAAGTCTTGTGCGGCTCCAGCCGTAATTCCGCGAGCGCCCTGAATAGCTTGCTGAGCTCCGGTTTGTGCCGTGCTGAGTTGACCCGGAATTAACCCGGCAGCACCCATAATGCTGCCAATACCAGTTTGCGCTTGGCCGCGGGCCGCGAGAGACGCTGCGTCCATCGCGCTTAACGCGCCGCCAGTTACGCCCTGACCATAATCAAGTGCGCCTTCTATCCCGCGCTGCGCTGCACCAACCTGAGTTGGGACGCCCTGCATTGCAGACAAAAGCGCTGCTTCTGAGGCTTGCCGATAAGGGTCTGCGGTTTGCATCGCTCCAGTTATATAAGGAGACGCCGCGCCATAAACGCTCTGCAACTGCCGTTCGGCGTCGCCCATTGTATAGCCTGCTTGCGTTAAATAGGGCTGATAGCCGCCAATTCCGCTTTCTTGTTGAGCGGCTTTGAAGGCTAAGTCTTGAAGATCCGTAAACCCAGCTACTTGCTGGGTAGGGAGCGTAATACCTTTGTCGGCAAGATCTTTAGCATCCTTTAGAAGCCCAAGTTTATAGGCTTCAATTTCGGGGGCTTCGCGGACAATTTGGGTTTCTGTTGCCATTACACCATCGCCTTTCCACGAGACTCAAGACCGCGCATCATGTCATACATGTTATTGATGCCCTGCCGCATATTGCCGCCACCTAGTCCTTTAACGGCATCTGTCGTCATAACAAACTCACCCGGCATAAGCATAGCGCGGACGCTATCCTGACCCGGAATGCCTTCATTTGGCATAATACCGCCAACACGACGCGGGAAGATCTCGCCGCCTTCTGCCGCGTATTGTTGTGGCCGATAGAAGGGGTTAACAAATGTGCCCTGACCGGGGACAATCGTGTAGGGGGACGCAACCTCTGTTGGACCCTCTGAACGGCGAACCTCAAGGTCAGCAATCCGGTATTTTTCCGGATCAGCCGCAATAAGTTCTTCCCCTGTCGGCGGAGTGTCTACTGGATCTTCTTTTGGAGCGTCGAAGAAGCCTGCACCTGCTGCAAGCGCAGTGCCTGCCGCTGCGGCTGGGCCGTATGTGCGGAGAAGACCGGGACCAATGCTGGAGGCGGTTACATTTTTCATCGCCTCTAGTGCAGCCTTTTCACTACCCGTTTGTGCTAGCGTCGTCTTAAACGCCTCGTTTTGTGCAAGCTGTACCTGCGCGGGCGTCGGGCCTGCGGGCATGAACAGATCCTTACTTGCATCTAGGAAGCTTTTATCGCCCGGTCCGATGTCCGTAAACATATCAGTGAACGACTCACCAACCGTTCTAGGGGGTGTGTAGGCTTGAGTCATCGCCTGCTGCGTGTTAACAGGGACTTCTTTAAGCGCTCCTGTAACCGGATCACGGGTAATCATCGTGTCTGCGATTTGGTCAGTGCTAGTTGGTGTAGACACCGGCGTCTTACCCGCCACGTCATAAGTCGGAGCCTCTGGCCCAGAAAGCTGAGCGCCTTCTGTCAGTGCCTTGTATGAAGTGCCGCCTTCTGAAGCAGGGCCGCCCTTCATGTTAGCAAAAGAGGCACCGGAGAAGTCGCCAGTAAACGCTTTACCGATGTTTGAGAAGCCCTCAGTCAAGTTAGCTGGGTTAGCCGCGTTAGAAATACCTGACATAAATCCATCGCCCGAAATAGCGCCAGATACACCAGAGAACAGCGCACCGGTGCCACCAGAAA
>Ga0181556_1004740_pt1 | contig 10912 bp, 6 predicted proteins | sample 011ome_14_FD_148651 | JGI IMG/M metagenome (GOLD analysis project Ga0181556, IMG submission 148651) | Coastal salt marsh microbial communities from the Groves Creek Marsh, Skidaway Island, Georgia - 011505AT metaG (spades assembly) | ecosystem: Environmental > Aquatic > Marine > Intertidal zone >... | reverse complement strand
ACTCAGCGCCCATGGTGCCGCAGTAGGTTTCACGCAGGGCATTGAGCAACTCGCGCAGCGACATCGTTTCTTTGCCAAAAAACGTGTTGCTGGTGTTGAAGATGGTTTCTTGGTCAGCGTCGGTTAAACCGTAAAACGCGGGGTCAAGCTCAGGGATGTCCTCACGCGCGCTGTTCTTGAGTGGGTCAAGATCGGCCCATCGGGCACCGACGTTGCGATACGCGGCAATCAACTGCTGGACGGCGACGCGCTTTCGACCCATTTCAGAGTCCGGGTTGCTTTGAACGACCTTCGTTGTGCCCTGCTTCGCCATCTCTGCAAACGCATTGATAACGGGCATGTGGGGCAAGTCGCGGTTATCTGAACCATCAACGGCGGGGACGTTTTGCAGCGCGTCAAAATAACTGCGCCATTCGTCGGGAACACCACTGGGGTTGTTGAGATAGTTCTCGTACATTTCCTCTACGTACGGTGCGTTACCGCCGAAAAGGTACGAGTTGCCATTAAAGGCGAAGTAGACGCTGTTCGTCTCGCTCATTATTTCGCTGACCTCCGTTTTCCTCAGGAAAACATAAGTTGGGTAAAAAAACCTCCCGCGACACGGCTTAACCGGTTAGCGGATGCGACAGTGACAAGGAAGGGTCGTTGTGCAGGTCGAATTGTGCCAGTTAATGAGGCACAGACCTAGCAATTCGCGCGAGAAAAACGCTTTTTGTTGTGAATTAGTAAGCGCGGGGCAACAGCCTTTGATCGGTGGGGACGTCGTTTGGCGAGTCCATCTCGATAGCTATTTGTGTACAGACCGAACGACAAAGTGTGACGGCTTGCTCGCTCTGAACCCGGTAAATGACCTGCGTGCCTTGCTTGCGCTTGGCCAACACACCGCATCGGTAGAGAACGTTGAGGTGCTGCGACAAATTGGGTTGGGTGGTGTCAATCTCCTCGAGCATTTGACTCACCGACTTCTCTTCGTTACACAGCGCACTCAAAATACGCAGACGCATGGGCGTTGACAGGACGCTGAACAATTCAGCGGCCAGCTCAAACACCCGCGCGCCTTCCGGAGACCCCTCTGGGGCGTTGGACGCAGTTTGCGTTGCCTTTACATCGTTCATGCGTGAGGTCGAATATAGTGATTCACGGACATATCATAGCCCGCGTCACAGGAAACCTCAACTGCGATCAGCCAGCGACTAAACTCTTAATTTGCGCCAAAGCACTGGGGTCGTCCATGGTGGTTAAATCGCCGGGATCGCGCTGCTCGCAAACCGCCTGAATGGCGCGACGCAACAATTTACCGCTCCGGGTTTTGGGCAGCAAGGAGACGAATCGAATCCGCGCTGGCCGGGCCACCGCACCCAATTGCTCGTCTACCACCTTCATCAACTCGCCCTCAAGCTTGAGCTTGTCAGCGTCCGTTGCATAGGCTGCGGCATCCTTCAACACCGCGAAAGCCATGGCGACCTGGCCCTTTAGTTTGTCCTCCACACCCACGACCGCCACCTCCATGATGGCTTTGTGGCTGGCAATGCTCTCTTCAATTTCGCGCGTACCTAACCGGTGTCCCGCGACGTTGATCACGTCATCGGTGCGCCCCAAGATGAAGTAGTAGCCAGACTCGTCACGGATACCCCAGTCGAAGGTGCTGTAGATGAGCCGACCAGGGATACTCTCCCAGTAAGTCTTTACAAAACGGGCATCGTCCTGCCAGACCGTTTGCATGCACCCCGGCGGTAAAGGTCCCTCAATGGCGACAACCCCTTTGGTGTTAGGCGTCGTGATGTCTTGGGCGGTACGCTCATCAATGACTTTCACGTTGTAACCGCACATCGCGACGCCTGGGCTGCCAAACTTGGTCCTTTGAGGTTCAATCCCATTTGCCAAGCTGAGAATCGGCCAACCGGTCTCGGTTTGCCAGTAGTTGTCGATGATGGGTTTACCCAACTCTTCAGAGATCCAACGCGCGGTGGGCTCGTCCAGGGGTTCGCCAGCCAAAAACAGGGCTTTCAAACTCGACAGGTCAGCGTCTTTGATAAATTTAGAGTCGTATTTTTTGAGTACACGCACTGCCGTCGGTGCACTAAACATCACCGAGACGCGGTACTTCTCGACCATCTGCCACCAGATGCCCGCATCTGGGCGAATCGGCAAGCCTTCGTACATCACCGTCGCCATACCCGTAATCAAGGGCCCATAAATGATGTAAGAGTGCCCAACGACCCAGCCGATATCGCTGGTCGAAAAATACGTCTCGCCCGCTTGCCCCATAAATATGTGTTTGATGCTGGCGGCGAGCGCAACCGCGTATCCCCCCGTATCGCGCTGCACGCCTTTGGGTTTACCGGTGGTGCCGCTGGTGTAGAGGATATAGCTCGGATCGGTGGCAGCCATCGGTTCGCAGGGTACCGCCTCGCCGCGATGGGCCTCAGCCGCCGTCGCGTAATCGATGTCTCGCCCAGTCGCCATGGGCATATCAGACAAGCCACGGTTTACGAGCACTACCGATGTGGGTTGGTGCTTGGCAATACGCAGGGCCTCATCTAGCAGGGGCTTATAAGGGACCACTTTGCCGCCGCGCGAGCCCGCGTCCGCACTCACGATGGCCTTCGGGGTGCAGTCGTCGATGCGGCTGGCAAGGCTGACGCTCGCGAAGCCCCCAAACACAACCGAGTGAATGGCACCGATTCGGGCGCAGGCCAACATCGCGAATGCCGCCTCCGGGATCATGGGCATGTAGATCAAAACCCGGTCCCCTTTCGCTACGCCCCGCGCCTTCAGGACAGCTGCCATGGTTTGGACCTCGTCGCGCAATTCGCGAAAGCTGTAGGTTCGCTCGGTGTCAGTTTCTGTCGATACAAATATCAGGGCGGCGTCATCGGGGCGGTGCGCGGCGTGACGGTCTACAGCGTTGTGACATAAGTTAGTTTCACCCCCCACGAACCATTTGGCGAACGGCGGATTGCTGTAATCGCAAACAGTGTCGAAAGGTTTTGACCATTCAATCAAGTCAGCCTGCTCACGCCAAAAAGCTTCGGGCTGCTCAATTGATGCGCGGTAAACCGATTCAAAATTTTTCGAAACTGACATAGATTCCCTCATCTGCGTTACGCGGTCCCAGATCGTCTAGGCCACGGCGATCAAACCGAATTCATAATTATGAAAAATAGCCTTGCGTCACCCTGACGACCACCAAACTAAGCTGCTTTAATGTAAACAAGCGCTTCTGCAAAGTCAGGGTGATCGGCACCGCCCAACCACTCAAAGGCGGCCATCTCGGCGGTTACCAGTTCAACGCCATTACCCGCTAAACGGTCGAATGCGGCGTCCGAATCACGCGTCTGGCGTGAACCACAGGCATCGCTTACCACCCACACTTCAAACTCGTTGGCCAACAAATCAAGTGCTGTTTGAAGCACGCAGACATGGGCTTCGACACCCGCCAGCACGATTAGCGGACGGGCGGGTGCTGAGGGCTCCACTGCGGCTGGCTTGCGCAAATGCTTGGGTAGGCTCCGCGCATTTTTTCCCTGAGCGGGTGACGTCGCTTGCGGCGGCTGCAAGACGTCAATCAATCCATCTGCGCAGGCATTAAACGCCAGTTTATCCAGGGGTGGCGGCACCAACGCCGCCAACTCCGGTACAAACGGGCCCAGCGCCTCAGCGCGTTGGGTGGTGGCCCACACCGGTATAGCCATGAGGTGCGCCATTTGCGCCAACAACCGCGCTTTGCGGATCACCCGAGCCTCATCTTGTATGGCGGGCATCAGTTTGACTTGGTAATCCACAAGCACCAATTGGCATTGATCGGGGTCGAGTAACACAGCGCATCCTTTTTTAGCGTTCGTCGATAGATAGAGGTTATCTGTACAACCGTCATTGTCATCCAGAAGCCAGCCGACGCCCACCGCCATAAAACACTTAAATTTACCACCGTAAGTTGCTGATATAGTTGACTTTTATTCAATATCCGTTAAGCTCCACCGCATGCGGTCCCCTGCGCGCTCTCCCTGCCTCATCCCAGCAACCAAGATCATGCTGGGGCTGGCATGTGCTTGCCTGTTGTCGATACCGGCAGCGGCTAAAGAGACGCCTGCCGAAAAGGGTGCCGATGCGTTGACACAGTTCTTAACTGATCGTGGCTTGGCAATGCCATGGGGCGTAAATGCACAGAAAGCACTGAGCTTGTCGACCCAGCTCTCAATGAATGCCATGGGCCTCATTGGTGTCCCCTACATTTGGGGCGGCGCGAAAACCACGGTTGGGCTGGATTGCAGTGGTCTGGTTCAGTCCGTTTACCAGCAAACAGCAAATATCGCGCTGCCGCGAAACACGGCCCAACAAGCAGCCGCCACCCGGGTGATCACTGCTGATGAGTTGCGACCAGGCGATTTGGTTTTCTTCAATACGCTGAACAGACCATTCAGCCACGTGGGTATTTATGTAGGCGACAACCGATTCGTCCACGCGCCCAAGCCGGGTGCAAGCGTGCGTATCAGCACCATGACGCGAACCTATTGGGCCAGCCGGTTTGATGGTGCCCGGCGGGCCATCACCGCAGACGCCAAGCTCAGTTCGTTGGGGTTAAGCAACGAGTAGCGCTGGCGTCTCGGGAGGTTTATTTACGTTTGGCAGGCGGTAGATCAGTGCAACTGCCATGCGCAACTTCAGCGGCCATGCCAATGCTCTCGCCCAACGTTGGATGCGGGTGGATGGTCTTGCCAATGTCGACGGCGTCTGCACCCATTTCGATCGCCAAGGCCACCTCACCGATCATGTCCCCCGCATGCGTACCGACCATGCCGCCGCCCAAAATCTTACCGTGGCCATGAGCCTCGGGCGAGTCATCAAACAGGAGCTTGGTCACGCCCTCATCACGGCCATTGGCGATCGCGCGGCCAGATGCGCTCCACGGGAACAAGCCCTTTTTCACTTTGATGCCCTGGGCTTTGGCTTGGTCTTCTGTCAGACCGACCCACGCAACCTCCGGATCAGTGTAGGCGACGCTCGGAATCACTCGGGCATTGAAAGCCGCTGCAGCCAAGTCGGCATTGCCTTGCAGCTCGCCTGCGATCACCTCCGCCGCGACGTGTGCTTCGTGCACCGCTTTGTGCGCCAGCATCGGCTGACCCACGATGTCGCCAATCGCAAAGATGTGCCCCACATTGGTACGCATCTGAATATCAACATCGATGAAGCCGCGCTCCGTCACCGCAACGCCCGCTGCGTCGGCACCTATCTTCTTTCCATTGGGCGTACGTCCGACCGCTTGCAAAACCAAATCATAGGTTTGGGGCGCTGGCGCACCCTCCCCCTCAAAGCTCACCTCGATGCCTTTCGCTGTCGCCTTGGCACCAACGGTTTTAGTTTTAAGCATGATGTTGTCGAACCGCGGCGCGTTCATCTTTTGCCAAATCTTGACCAAATCACGGTCCGCTCCTTGCATGAGCCCGTCCATCATCTCGACGACATCCAGACGCGCACCGAGTGTGGAGTAAACCGTACCCATTTCGAGGCCGATGATGCCACCTCCCAAAATCAGCATGCGTTTGGGTACCGACTTGAGGGCCAACGCGCCCGTGCTGTCTACCACGCGTTCATCATTCGGCATAAACGGCAAATGCACGGCCTGCGAACCAGCAGCGATGATGGCGCGCTTGAAGGTAATGCGACGCTTTTCTCCTGTGAGGGCCTGGCCAGTCCCGCTGGTGGCTGCCACCTCGATCTCGTGCGGCCCCGTAAACTGTCCGAAGCCACGCGCAATATCGACCTTACGCATCTTTGCCATCGCCGCCAAGCCGCCCGTGAGCTTGCCAATCACACTCTCTTTGTGGGTGCGGAGCTTGTTGATGTCCACTTTTGGCGCAGCAAAGGTGACGCCCAGATCCGCAAAGTGCTTGACCTCATCCATGACGGACGCAACGTGCAACAGCGCTTTGGATGGGATACAGCCGACGTTCAAGCAGACACCACCAATAGTCGCGTAACGTTCAACCAAAATCACCTTTAGGCCCAAGTCCGCTGCGCGGAACGCTGCCGAATAACCACCCGGGCCACCCCCCAAAACCAACACATCGCAATCGGTGTCGCTCGGCACATTGACCGCCAAGGCGGGTGCGGCGCGCGGCGCCTGCGGTGCAGCGGGTGCAGCTGAAGGTGCCACTGTCGCAGTGGGCGCGGTTACAGCGGCAGGGGCTTCGGCTTGCCCGCCTTCGACCTGCATAATCACCACACCTTTTGAAACCTTGTCACCTAGTTTCACATTCAAAGCCTTCACAACGCCAGCGTGGCTTGAGGGAATCTCCATTGAGGCTTTATCGGACTCGACCGTGATCAGTGACTGGTCAACCGCGACCGTATCACCCACGTTGACCAATAGTTCAATAACGGAGACTTCATCGAAGTCGCCAATATCAGGGACCTGTACGTCAATCAATGCCATCTCAGCTCCTTACAGCAACACACGACGGAAGTCCGCCAAAATCTGACCAAGGAACGCGTTGAAGCGCGCAGCGGCGGCACCATCAATCACGCGGTGATCCCACGAAAGTGACAGCGGCAACATCAAGCGAGGCTGGAACGCTTTGCCATCCCAAACCGGTTCCATGGTCGAGCGGCAGACACCCAAAATCGCTACCTCGGGTGCATTGATGATTGGGGTGAAGTAACGCCCGCCAATGCCGCCCAGGCTAGAGATCGTGAAACATGCACCAGTCATGTCGGCAGGACCCAACTTGCCGTCACGTGCCTTCTTCGCCAACTCACCCATCTCCTGGCTGATTTGCAAGACGCCCTTTTTATCGGCGTCTTTGATGACCGGAACCACCAAACCGTTTGGCGTATCGGCTGCAAAGCCAATATGGAAATACTGTTTCATGACCAACTGATCACCATCCAGCGAACTGTTGAACTCAGGAAATTTCTTCAACGCCGCCACACAGGCTTTGATGAGGAAAGCCAGCATCGTGACCTTCACGCCTGATTTCTCATTTTCCTTGTTGGTAGCAACGCGGAAGGCTTCCAAGTCAGTGATATCAGCGTCATCGTGGTTGGTGACGTGCGGAATCATCACCCAATTACGGTGCAGGTTGGCTGCACTGATTTTCTTGATACGTGAGCGATCAACGCGCTCAATCGGACCAAACTTCGCAAAGTCAACTTGTGGCCATGGCAATAAACCAAGCCCTGCGCCGCTTGTATCTGCAGAGCTGTTGTTAGCTTGTGCTGCGGTTTTGACAGCGCCGGTCATGACGGCACGTGTGAACTGTTGCACGTCCTCTTGGGTAATGCGGCCTTTCAGCCCTGTGCCTTTGACCTCCTCAAGAGGGACCCCGAGTTGTCGCGCAAATTTGCGGATCGACGGCGACGCGTAAGGTAACTTACCACTCGGTGCTGCCGTTGGATTGTGTGCCGCCACAGGCGCTGCCGCAATGGCCTTGGCCGGGGCCGGCGCACTCGCCGGTTGGGCTGCCACTGCAGCTGGCGCTGCTGACGGCGCGGGCTGTGCAGTTGTTGTGGTTGGCGCAACGCCGCCTGTCACCGTGATGTGCCCAATCAGGTCACCGATATTCACGACATCACCCACCTTCACGGTCAAGGCCTTCAAGGTACCGGCATGGCTGCTGGGGATCTCCATGGACGCTTTGTCTGACTCAATCGTGATGAGCGACTGTTCAAGGGCAACTGTGTCACCTGGTGCCACCAATACCTCGATCACGGTGACGTCTTTGAAGTCTCCAATATCGGGGACCATAAGTGGTACGTCACCCGACGGCGCGGCGGGTGCTGGGGCCGCAGGTGCCGTGGCGGCTGTCGCAGCGACTGGTGCGGTTGACGGTGCCGCCGCCGCCGGGGCTGTGGCCGTACCTTCCAACTCGAGCACCAAGACGCCTTGTTTGACCTTATCGCCTAATTTGACATGCAGGGCTTTCACAACCCCGGCATCACTGGATGGAATTTCCATCGACGCCTTATCGGACTCGACCGTGATGATGGACTGATCTTTGGCAACTGTGTCGCCAACCGCCACCAATAACTCGATGACCGAGACTTCATCGAAGTCACCGATATCGGGCACATTCACTTGGATATTGGACATGTGTGTGTTCTCCGTTCGATGGCTACTTAAGCGTATAAGGGGTTCACTTTTTCAGTGTCGATGCCATATTTCTTGATGGCATCGGCAACTGTCTTGGCAGGAATCTCACCGTCCTCTGCGAGGCTCTTCAGAGCCGCGATGACAACGTAGTAACGATTAACCTCGAAGTGTGCACGCAAGCGGCCGCGGAAATCACTGCGGCCGAAGCCGTCGGTGCCCAACACCCGGTAAGTGCGATCTTTGGGAATGAAGGGGCGAATCTGCTCGGCATAAGCTTTCATGTAATCGGTCGTGGCAACAATCGGGCCCTTGGACCCGCTCAGTTGCTGCTCGACAAACGATTGCCGTGGTTTTTTGGTGGGATGCAACAAATTCCAGCGATCGGCATCCTGGCCGTCACGCGTCAACTCGTTAAAACTTGGGCAACTCCATACGTCCGCCGCGATACCCCAGTCGGACTCCAGTAAGGCCTGCGCAGCAATGCTCTCACGCAAAATCGTACCGCTACCAAGCAACTGCACGCGTTGCTTCGCCTTACCACCTGATTGCAGCAAATACATCCCTTTGATGATTTCAGCTTCCGTACCGGCTTTCAAGCCAGGCATGGGGTAGTTTTCATTCAGGAGTGTGATGTAGTAGAAAACGTTTTCCTGCTGCTCGACCATGCGCTTCAAGCCGTGCTGCATGATCACGCCGACCTCGTGCGCGAACGTCGGATCGTAAGACACACAGTTCGGGATCGTCCCCGCCAAAATGTGGCTGTGACCATCTTCGTGTTGCAAGCCTTCACCGTTGAGCGTGGTACGCCCCGACGTGCCACCCAGCAGAAAGCCGCGCGCTTGCATGTCGCCAGCCGCCCACGCTAAATCGCCAATGCGCTGGAAGCCGAACATGGAGTAGTACACGAAGAACGGCACCATGATGCGGTTATTGGTGCTGTAGGAGGTAGCAGCCGCAATCCATGAAGCCATGCCGCCTGCTTCGTTGATACCCTCTTGCAAAATTTGACCGGCTTTATCCTCTTTGTAATAGGACACTTGGTCTCTGTCTTGCGGTGTGTACAGCTGGCCGTGTGGGTTGTAGATGCCAATTTGACGGAACATGCCCTCCATACCAAAGGTACGGGCCTCGTCAACCAAAATAGGCACCACGCGGGGCCCCAACTCTTTGTCACGCAACAACTGCGTCAAGAAACGCACGTAGGCCTGGGTGGTGGAGATTTCACGACCTTCAGCTGTGGGGTCCAAAACGGCCTTGAAGTGCGACAACTCTGGCACCGTGAATTTCTCATCGGACTTGGGCAAGCGCTTGGGCAAGTAGCCGCCCAATTTTTTACGTTGCTCATGCAGGTAACGCATCTCGGGCGTGTCGTCTGCTGGCTTATAGAACGGCAAATCTTGCAATTGGCTATCTGGAATTGGAATATTGAAGCGGTCGCGGAAGTGGCGAACATCCTCATCGGTCAACTTCTTGGCTTGGTGGGCTGTGTTTTTACCCTCGCCCGCTTTACCCATACCGTAACCTTTGACGGTCTTGATGAGCAGCACAGTGGGTTGCCCTTTGGTGTTCACCGCGCGGTGATAAGCCGCATAGACTTTCTTGGCGTCATGACCACCGCGACGCAGTTTGAAGATCTCGTCATCGGTCATCTTGCTGACCAATTCGAGCGTCCGGGGATCGCGTCCGAAAAAGTGTTTCCGCACAAACGCACCGTCGTTCGCTTTGAAGCCTTGGTAGTCACCGTCCAAGGTGTCCATCATGATCTTGCGTAATGCGCCCTCTTTGTCACGCGCCAACAATTCATCCCAATCGGAGCCCCACAGCAGTTTGATGACGTTCCATCCTGCACCGCGGAATTCGCCCTCTAGCTCCTGAACAATCTTGCCGTTTCCGCGCACCGGCCCATCTAAACGCTGCAAGTTGCAATTGACCACGAAAATGAGATTGTCCAGCCCTTCGCGCGCGGCTAAACCAATTGCGCCCAAGCTTTCGGGCTCATCCATTTCGCCGTCGCCGCAGAACACCCATACCTTGCGGTTTTCCGTATTGGCGATGCCACGGGCATGCAAGTACTTGAGGAAGCGTGCTTGGTAAATAGCCATCAGAGGGCCTAAACCCATGGAGACAGTCGGAAACTGCCAAAACTCGGGCATCAATTTCGGGTGCGGGTAGGACGAGAGACCCTTACCACCCACCTCTTGACGGAAGTTCAACAACTGCTCTTCAGTCAGGCGCCCTTCTAAATAAGCGCGGGCGTATATGCCAGGGGCGCTGTGGCCTTGGATGTACAACAGATCACCACCATGATCTTCGTTGGCTCCATGCCAAAAGTGGTTGAAGCCCGCTGCGAACATATGGGCCAAAGAGGCAAATGAGCTGATGTGCCCCCCCAGGTCGCCGCCATCTTCAGGGTGTAAACGGTTGGCCTTGACCACCATCGCCATCGCATTCCAGCGCATGTATGCGCGCAGACGGCCCTCAATTTCGAGGTTACCAGGCGAGTGCGCCTCCTCTTGCGGCTCGATGGTATTCACATAGCCAGTGGTCGCCGAGAAAGGCATGTCAAGGCTGCGCTGGCGTGCGTGCTCGAGCATCTCTTCGAGTAACTCGTGGGCACGCTCGGGGCCGTTGGCCTCCAGTAACGCATCAAACGATTCGAGCCATTCACGCGTTTCCGCCGCGAACTCATCCGCAGCGGCGGCGATAGGGGTTTTATCGGACATACAGTCTCCTTTTTCGGTCAGCCCGTTTACTGGTTTTATTTGACAGCCTAAAGTTTCCCACAAATTAAATCTATTTTCAATATATGCGATGTGA
>Ga0181556_1004739_pt1 | contig 10913 bp, 7 predicted proteins | sample 011ome_14_FD_148651 | JGI IMG/M metagenome (GOLD analysis project Ga0181556, IMG submission 148651) | Coastal salt marsh microbial communities from the Groves Creek Marsh, Skidaway Island, Georgia - 011505AT metaG (spades assembly) | ecosystem: Environmental > Aquatic > Marine > Intertidal zone >... | reverse complement strand
TCCTGGAAAAGCTAGACTTTTATTGATTAATAGGCAACTAAGAATTATCCCCGAAAAACCTACTAGTCCGGCTGTGTTTGCATTGATAAACGTAGTGCGCTTAACGCTTTGTTGTGGCGGGGTATACGTAAGTAACGCACCAAGGGCGAGTTCCCAGAATCTGTTTAACGGAAAAAAATATGCAAAGTCCTCATTACGGAAAGAGAAAAATATGTTCAGCACAAAGGACGTGATAAGGATCAATAGTATGAGATATGTTGTCCTGCCGCTAGAAGGCGAGATCAATAAAAATAATAGAGGCCAAAACAAATAAAATTGTTCCTCTATAGATAACGACCAAATGTGGAGGAGAGGTTTAGTGAGTGCGATTTGATCAAAATATCCACTCTCTGAAAGAAAAATGAGATTCGATGTGAAAGTGGCGGTTGATGTTATGTGTTTCCCGAGAAGCTTATAGTCACCGAAATCAAATAAAAACCAACCACAAATAAAACAAGCGCACATCATTACTATTAGGCTTGGGAAAAGCCGTCTGACACGGCCTAGATAAAAATGAATAAGTGAAAAACTTCCTTCCTGGATGTTAGATTTAATAATCGACGTAATAAGGAAGCCAGATATTACAAAAAATATATCGACACCGATGAAGCCTCCCGGAACCAAGTTGGGGAAGCCATGAAACATGAGCACACTTATTATTGCAATTCCCCTAAGACCGTCTATATCTCTTCTGTACTTTGGCTTTCGCTGATGCATTAGTTATTCAATTCGTTTTGTAAAATGGCCGAACTAATCATTGTAAGTAAAAATAACAATTAGAATGTGAAAGCTGCCAAAAGGGAATGAATAAAAATACGATGCTTTAACCGGTACAGCTGAGGAGTGCCGAGCATTAGCACTCTTTTTATATCTCCCAAGCTAGCTATGGACCACGTTACCCTGTTTAGACCCTCCCCCGGGAGTGTTTAGGGGTGGAATAAAGGGTACAAATTGGTACAAAGGTGTGGTACAAAGCCCAAATTCATACCTTTATAACCTATTGATTTATATAGGTTAAATTAGATAAAAATAGGGTGGCGGAGAGTGAGTCCGCTTTTCTAGCAGTTCAGCGGGTCTCATCCGATAGCACTAAAGTGTTACTTTGCAAATTAAATCAGTAACTTATTGATTCATCCTGAATCATTGGATAGCATAACAGTTCATTTCTTTGGATAGGTTTTTGGATAGGAAAACCGTTATGCCCAAAATAGCACGAGAACTGACCGCTTTGCAGGTCAAAAACCTCAAAAATCCCGGTTTACATGCTGTTGGTGGCGTACCTGGGCTGCTCATCAAGATCGGCAAACAGAGTGCATCAGGCGTTAAACCGTCTAGATCTTGGATCTACAGGGGGCGGGTTAACGATCGGCGGATTCAACTAGGACTTGGCTCATGCTCATCAGTCAGCTTGGCGGAGGCTCGGCAATTGGCCCGTGAGCAAAAGACACTTATTGATAAAGGCCTTAATCCGGTTGAATTTAGGGCGGAGCAAAAGTAGGAACAAGCTAGGGCCAGAGAAAAGCGGAAATCATTCAAAGACTGTGCAGAGATGTATCTCAAGCATCGCCTCAAGTCGTTATCGAATGACAAGCATAAGCAGCAATGGCTCTAGAGCGCGTCACGTACGTTTGCTGGCGGAGATAGTGTTTTCAGGCCCTTTTGAGCTAAGATGTTTTAAGTTAACTTAGGAAATAGGCTCAAAATGTACGAGGCCGTAGTTCGCAATATAGACGACACGCTTAGGAAAGATGCTGGCTGCAGCAGCGAGCTGGACTATGTTGAACAGACGAGTTGGATCCTATTCCTAAAGTACCTCGATGATTTCGACACCGAGAGAGAGACTGCTGCGGAGCTAGACGGGTCCAGTTACCGGAGGATCATCGACGGCGAATTCCGCTAGTCACGATGGGCCTCACCAAAGAAGGCGGACGGATCTTTAGATCACAACGTTGCAATGACGGGGGATGACCTACGGGACTTCGTTAACCTGAACCTCTTTCCTCACCTCGCAGGATTCAAACAGTCAGCCGAGAATGTAAAGACGATCGAGTCTAAGATCGGTGAAATCTTTAGTGAGCTACGGAACAAGTTAGGCGATGGCTATGGTCTTCGAGATCTGATCGATAAGGTTGATGAGCTTAAGTTTCTGAGTAATGAGGACAAGTACGAGCTCAGTAGCCTCTATGAGGACAAAATCAAGAACATGGGTAACGCCGGTAACGTTGCTTTTCGAAACCCCAAGGGTTCTGGAGCTCAATCGCACGTGCTAGTTCGGCGTGCGGTCGTTTCGCAGGCCGAAAATTACAGGGTATTTAAATAGATACTGATGTCGTCTAGGAATAGAAGGGCACCGGCATTTGACAGGTGATCGTCGTCGGAATAATAAGAGGTGTTCTCGGTACCGATCAGGCAACGCTGATCGTCACAGAGACGATCAGAAGGCGAGATCAGCGAAATCAGCCCCTGTGCCGCGGCTTCAGCAAATATGCCGTTCACGAACTCTTGGCGCTGCTCATAGGATGCACGGCGTACCGACATTTCGCGGATTGCCTGTTGCGGCTCGGCCAAGGAAAACTTGTTAACCTTGGCGTAGATGTACTTAGCTTGTTGCAGCTGAACCGGTGCTTGTTGCATCACCACTACCTTCACGCCCAACGCCTTGTAGGCTTCGAGGGTCTTGAAGAACAGTTCCCGGAAGGCCTGCCGCGACTGGGTTACGTTGCTGCTGTGTTGATTCGGCGTGCTGAGATAGTGACCGATCTGATTTGAGTTGTAACCTGGGTTGGTAACCGCCGTCCAATTGGCGACTAGGAAGACAAGTTTTATGCCCTGGCCTTTGATTAGGTCGAACCCACGTTCGATCAGCACAGGGCATTCCTTCATGTTCTTGGGGAGCTGCACGTCGAGGAACGGCAAACAGCCGGGCGCGCCAGCGAACAAACCTCCCAGGTTCAGGTCGGAGGCGGCGGCATCAAACGCTGGCAGGAAGGCGAACGAGTGACTGTCGCCCATTACGAAGAACCGGGGTGCGGCCGCCGATGCGCCGATGTTGCAGTTCCAGCGCGGGGCATCCTTGTCGAACTTAGCAGTCCAGCACTGATCTGCTCGCATGCCATACTTGAAGGACGCTACCGTCATCTGGTCCATCGGAAACCGAGCAGGTAGCCCATCGCGCACGATCCATAGTGCAGGCACGGAAAGACAGACCGCGGTGGTGAGACCGATGCCAACCGCAAACCGCGGCAGGGCGATGCGTTCTTTGCGGCGGCACGGGGTTTCCACGAACCGCCAACTTGCCCAGGCCAGAACGAACGCCACCGTCAGGGCACCGATCTTCGCCAGGGTGCTGGGCTCGCCGATCGACGAAAGGCGCAGGAATGCCAGGGCAGGCTGGTGCCACAAATAGAGGCTGTAGCTGATCAGACCGACAAACACAAAGGGGGCGCTGCTCAGCAGGCGGCCGGCCAGGGTATGAGGGCGGCTGAACAGGATAATCAGGAATGCGCCAACGGTCGGCACCATTGCATGCACCCCCGGATAGGGTACGTGAGAATCGAAAGCCACTACCGCATAAACGATCAGGGTCAGACCCACGGCCGACAGGGCATTGTCGCGCAGCATCCGCGACCGGGTGCCCATGAAGTCGGGGTGTTGGATCACGTAAATCGCTGCTATGGCGCCTATCATCAACTCCCAGGCACGGCTCGGCAGCAGGAAGAATGCAGCCGAGGGCATGCGCGGTGAAGCCCAGGCTGATAAACAGAAGCTGCCGACGGCGATGAGGAGTACAGCAGGCAGAATTAGTTGCGGCCCGAACCGTCTGAACGCCAGGAACATCAATGGGAACAGCACGTAATACTGCTCCTCGACACCCAGGCTCCAGGTGTGAATAAGGGGCGAAACTTCGGAGGTGACGTCGAAATATCCTGTGTTTCGCCAAAAGAAAATGTTGGAGCCCATCAGCACGGTGGAAATCAGCGACTTGCTGAAATAGACCATGTCGTCGGCCTGCATGGTGAAAAAGGCCAGCGCCGCGCTGACCAGTATCATCGCCAAAAGGGCCGGTAGAATGCGCCGGGCTCGCCGCTCGTAGAACCACGCCAAATCCCTGAGCGAGGTAAGGTTCGTCACTAAGATGATGGTAATCAGATAGCCGCTGATGACGAAAAAGACGTCGACACCTACATAGCCGCCGGTGAACAAGGAAAAGCCGGCGTGGTTGAGTAGAACGGGCACAACCGCAACGGTTCTGAGGCCATCGATATCCTTACGGTACTTCATTGATAGTCGTTCACGATAAAATTTCCGGCGGTTGCTAATTTGTTGCTAATGCAATTTATCAGCCGCAGGTTTAATGAATAACTAATAGAAAATGGGGCTGACATAGATAAGCTCGAAGTAATCATATGTTCGCCTATTCCAACAGGACCTTCAAGAGATTTCTCGTTTACATCAAATGACCTAATGCGACCAAATTGATCCAGAAATAGTGTGATTTTTGTTTTTAACGCTGGCACACGTTTTGTATTTAGCTTATTTAGTTAGGACTGAAATTTTTGAGTGACTTCAGCAATAATAGCTGCTTTAGAGTTATCTTGAGGAACTATCTTGTTAACAACTCATTAAAATAACGAGCCCATCGCTAGGCAATCTTGTGGATTCTTTTTATATTGATTCGGAAAAGATTAACTCAAAATGAATTTTTATGCCTTTTGAGTTTATTCGTCATTTAACCAATGACACCGCTTTTAATGGATATTTTTGGATAGGATTTTGGATGTACTAGTACACCAATATTATTTAAAATATATATAAAACATATACTTAAAACAATTAGTGGCGGAGAGTGAGGGATTCGAACCCTCGGTACGGGGTTACCGTACACACGCTTTCCAAGCGTGCACCATAAGCCTCTCGGTCAACTCTCCTGCTTACAGGAAGCCGCGCAGAATATATGAGCAGCTTCGCCATGTCAAAATTGTCTTACTAGGTAGCTTCTTTGAGTTGATCTAAAATTTGTGGATTCTCTAGTGTGGAGACATCTTGAGTAATTTCTTCACCGTTCGCCAATGAGCGGAGCAGACGACGCATGATTTTGCCTGAGCGAGTCTTGGGTAAATTATCTCCGAAGCGTATTTCATCTGGTTTTGCAATCGGACCGATCTCTTTGCCCACCCAATCTCGGAGTAACCTAGCTGCGTCTTTAGCCTTGTCCCCTGAAGGTCTTTCTTCGGTTAAGACAACGAACGCCACCACAGCCTCGCCTTTGACATCGTGCGGCTTTCCGACAACAGCGGCCTCAGCAACCAGTTCGTTGGCAACGAGTGCTGACTCGATTTCCATCGTGCCCAACCGGTGGCCTGATACATTTAAGACGTCATCTATTCGGCCCATAATCCAGAAATAACCATTTTCATCTCGGTTAGCACCGTCCCCAGCGAGATAGTATTTTCCTTTAAAATCAATAGGAAAATAGCTACTCTTAAAGCGTTCTGGATCTCCCCAGATATTTCTGATCATCGCTGGCCAAGGTTTCTTGATAACCAAGATTCCCCCGTTACCTTTTTCGACTGAGTTCCCTGTTTCATCAACAACATCCGCGATAATTCCAGGAAAAGGGAAAGTACAGGATCCAGGTTTAAGTGGTGTTACCCCGGGAAGCGGTGTGATCATGTGCCCGCCCGTCTCAGTTTGCCACCATGTATCAACAATAGGGCAGTTACCACCGCCGACCGTGTTGTGATACCACATCCAGGCTTCTGGGTTAATGGGCTCTCCCACAGATCCGAGTAGTCTCAAGGAGGACAAGTCGTGCTCCTTCGGTAGATCAGGACCCAGCTTGATGAGTGAGCGAATTGCGGTAGGTGCGGTATAAAACGTTGTAACAGCATGATTTTCGATCATCTTCCAGAATCGATTGGCATCTGGATAAGTGGGTACGCCTTCAAAAATCACCTGCGTGGCACCAACGCAAAGTGGGCCGTACGTAATGTAGGTGTGTCCTGTTATCCAACCTATATCTGCCGTACACCAAAAAACATCAGAACTCCGATGGTCGAAGGTCCATTTCATGGTCAGTATCGCATGCAATAAATAACCGGCCGAGCTGTGCTGCACACCCTTCGGTTTACCTGTAGAGCCTGAGGTATAAAGGATGAATAAGGGATGTTCTGCGTTAACCCATACAGGTTCGCAAACGTCAGGCTCATTCTTGGTAAGTTCATGTAACCACACGTCTCGGCTATCAACAAGATTGATTTTGTTGCCTGCTCGTTTATACACCACAACATTACTGATTTTTTCACATCCGCCCAATGCGATTGCTTCATCCACAATGGGTTTTAATGGAATTTCTTTTCCACCACGAATCTGAGCGTCCGCCGTAATAAGAGCAGTAGCGCCTACATCGATAATGCGTTCTTGCAAGCTTTTCGCAGAAAATCCTCCAAATACGACCGAGTGAGTCGCACCGATTCGAGCACAAGCCTGCATCGCAGCGACACCCTCTATCGACATGGGCATATAAATGACAACTCGGTCGCCAGGTCTGATTCCTAACGATTTGAGGCCATTCGCCATTTGACAAACGCGATGATAGAGTTGCTTGTATGTGACTTTGGTAACAGAACCGTCATCGGCTTCGAAAATAAGTGCCGTCTTGTTTGGGATGGTTTTGAGGTGGCGATCAAGACAGTTGTATGAGACGTTGAGTTCTCCGTCATGAAACCACTTGAAAAATGGCGGATTAGTATCATCCAGCACCTCAGTGAATGGCTTATGCCAAAGTAATTGCTCGTTAGCTAAATTCGCCCAAAAACCCTCGTAATCAGCCGCTGCTTGATGGCATAAAGTATCGTAAGCAGCTTGACCGGATAGGGTCGCTTGCTTTACGAAATCTTCATTTGGCTGAAATACTCTATTTTCCTTTAATACGGACTCAATATTGCTCATACATACCTTTCCTTATCATGCCGTGGCCCAACTGACTGGTGTTTTGGTGAATTTCGCTGTTATACGCTTCATGACTCTGTGGGTCGATGTGAAGCAGTGGTATCAATTCAAATGACTATACTCAGAACAGCTGCGACCTAATGTACTGGATTATACCGTTTTAACCTATATAAGACGACGCGTCCAATCATGGACAGTATTTTTCCTGCAGAACGACAAATATGAAGTTCTGAGGCCTATATAGTTCCTGGTGATTTATAATACAAGCTTAAATTCAGTATCCAAAAGATGAGGAATTCACTAATGCCTGCAATCAAGCAGAATGACGTAATTGAAAGCGTTGCTGATGCCTTTCAATATATCTCGTACTACCACCCCAAGGATTACATTGACGCGCTTGCGCTAGCTTATGAGCGAGAGGAGTCACCTGCTGCACGCGATGCCATCGCACAAATCTTAACCAATTCAAAAATGAGCGCGCAAGGTCGTCGGCCCGTTTGTCAAGATACCGGTTTGGCCGTTGTATTTGTTAAGTTGGGTATGGACGTTGAGTGGGCGGGTGTGTCGATGCCCTTATCCGACATGATTCATGAAGGTGTACGTCGGGCGTATATGCATCCAGATAATACGCTTAGGGCATCGGTGGTTAAAGATCCAACAAACACGCGATTGAACAGTAAAGACAACACACCGGCGATCATTCACTACGATGTGGTGCCCGGGAACAATATCGATATTACCGTCGCCGCTAAAGGCGGGGGATCGGAGAATAAAGCGAAGTTTACGACGCTTATGCCGTCAGATGGGCTAGCCGATTGGATTGTGGATGTGGTGCCTTCGATGGGAGCAGGCTGGTGCCCTCCCGGTATGTTAGGTATTGGTGTTGGCGGTACTGCTGAAAAAGCGATGATCTTGGCGAAAGAGTCTTTGATGGAGTCGATTGATATGCAAACTTTGAAGGTTAGAGGCCCTCAAAATAAGCTAGAAGAACTCCGAATTGAGATCTACGATCGGGTGAACGCGTTGGGTATCGGGGCCCAAGGATTGGGCGGCTTGACCACTGTTTTAGATGTCAAAATTAAAGATTATCCGACGCACGCTGCGTCGTTACCCGTTGCTGTTATTCCAAACTGTGCTGCGACAAGACATGCACATTTTGTGCTCGATGGTTCTGGGCCTGTTGCACTGACACCTCCATTACCAGAGGATTACCCACCGATTCAATGGCGTGCTTCAGATGATGCTCGACGAGTGGATCTAAATTCAGTAACTGCGGAAGACGTGACTACTTGGAAGCCAGGCGAGACGTTATTGCTTAATGGAAAATTACTTACGGGCCGAGATGCTGCGCACAAACGTATCAAGGACTTGTTAGAGAATGGAGAAGGCCTCCCCGAGGGTGTTAATTTTGAAGGTCGGTTTATTTATTATGTTGGTCCCGTAGATCCCGTTGGTGATGAAGTTGTCGGTCCCGCTGGACCAACGACCTCAACGCGAATGGATAAATTTACGGAAATGATGTTGTCGAAAACAGGTCTTCTTGGGATGGTCGGTAAGGCTGAGCGTGGACCTGTGGCAATAGAGGCGATTAAAAAATATAAGGCTGTTTACCTTATGGCTGTTGGCGGTGCTGCGTATTTGGTTTCCAAGGCCATTCAATCATCCCGAGTCGTTGCTTTTGAAGAGTTGGGGATGGAAGCTATCTATGAATTCGATGTACGTGATATGCCGGTAACTGTTGCAGTGGATAGCTGTGGTGATTCGGTACACCAAACAGGACCTAAATTATGGAAAAGCAAAATTGCTCAAATTCCTGTGGTGTCAGCATAATTTATTGAAGCCGAGTAGACTAATAACTTAATTAATTAGTCAAAAAAGTTTATGGCGGGCCACCCCGCATTGCAATGTAGTGAACCTGGTCAGGGCCGGAAGGAAGCAGCCACAGCTATGATTTGTAAGTGCCGGGGATTTGGCTCGCCGCCCAAATGTTATTTTTCAATTAGTCTTGATGTGATCGACAAATAAAACTGAAATGTCTTTAGCTTTAGCAAGAAAATGGCGACCTAAAACTTTCTCGGAGTTAGTGGGGCAAAGTCACGTGGTTACTGCGTTGACGAATGCCATCAGTCAAGGGCGAATCCACCATGCTTGGTTGTTCACCGGGACGAGAGGTGTAGGAAAAACGACCCTGGCGCGGATTATCGCAAAAGCATTAAATTGCGAAGCGCTGAGTAATGCAGATCCTTGTGGGCGTTGTGATTCCTGTTTATTAATTGACCAAAGTCGATTTGTGGACGTGATTGAACTGGATGCGGCCTCTAATACGCAAGTGGATAATATGCGGGATCTTCTGGAAACGGCTGCTTACAAGCCTACTGTCGGCGAATATAAAATTTTTATTATTGATGAAGTGCACATGCTCTCTCGCTCAGCGTTTAACGCTATGCTTAAAACATTAGAAGAGCCGCCTGAGCACGTTAAATTTATTCTGGCAACGACAGATCCACAAAAAGTCCCTGTCACTGTGTTATCGCGTTGCTTGCAGTTCAATTTAAAGCCAATTCCTGCTCCGATCATCAAAGAACAGATGAGGAAGATCTTAGATGATGAAACCGTTGATTTTGATGATCGAGGCATCGAGTTATTAAGTCATTATGCTCGCGGTAGTTTGAGAGACGGTCTGTCTCTTCTCGACCAATCGATCGCGCAGGGAGATGGGCGTGTTCAGGAAGAGTCCGTCAAGTCAATGCTGGGAGTTGTTGATGACTCGCTTGTTAGAAGCTTATTGGAAATATCGCTTCAACAGGATGGTAATCTTTTGGTTCAAATGACCGATGACATTGAGCGTATGGGCGCCTCGTTTTCATATGTGTTGGATGAATTGGCGACACTTATACAGCGTCTTTCACTTTTTTCATTAACAGTTGAAGGTCTTGATGAGGAGTTAATCCCAGGTTATCAGGCTTTAGTGGATCAAACGGATGAGGAGCATTTGCAGCTCTTATACCAAATTGTAACGGTTGGTAAGCGAGATCTTCCTTTGGCGCCGAATGAAAAGGTTGGCTTCACAATGGTGATGCTCCGGATGATGGCGTTTTTGCCTGCTCCAGAGTTAGGTTCGTTACCTAAAGCGCAGAAAACTAAAGGTCGTCAGCCTTCGATAGAAAAAACTAAGCCTGTTAAAAAGTTGTCCACCGAGAACACCAAAAAAGATCACATGTTCGGCGCACTCAATTCGAACGAGGAATGGAAAAAATTTGTCTCCGAAAAAGTCTCGTCAGGGATGGCAAAGATGCTCGCCGAAAATGCTCAGTTTCAAAGTTTTAGTGAAGGCACTTTAAAGTTATCCCTAGAGGATGAGCATAAGCATCTTCTGGAAGACCGTTATAAAAGCAAGCTACAAGAGTTAATTAGAGAGCACGTAGACGTTAAATGTCGCTTGGAAATTAAGGCTGGGGTTGCTGACGATACTTTGTTGGCGGACCAAATCGTTGAGAAAAAAAGCCGTCTGGATCAAACGACCAAGGATCTGGAGGATGACCCGTTTGTCAAAAGTTTGAAGAGCGATTTTGGTGGGACTTTAGTGTCCGAGAGTATTAGGCCTTCGAAGTAGTAATCAGCCATTAGTATTTTTTGAAAACCGTATGAAATATTGGAGAGGTTATGTTTAAAGGACAGTTGGGTGGGCTTATGAAGCAAGCTCAAGAGGTGCAAGAGAAGCTCAAGAAAACACAGGAAGAAATAGCTGGGATGGAAGTTGAAGGTGAAGCGGGCGCCGGACTCGTTAAAGTAACCATGACGGGGCGCCATGATGTTAAACGGATTCAGATTGACCCGAGCCTTATGGATGATGACAAAGAGATGCTTGAGGATCTGATCGCCGCCGCTATGAACGATGCGACAAGAAAGGTTGAGGAGGTAAC
>Ga0181556_1004720_pt1 | contig 10955 bp, 12 predicted proteins | sample 011ome_14_FD_148651 | JGI IMG/M metagenome (GOLD analysis project Ga0181556, IMG submission 148651) | Coastal salt marsh microbial communities from the Groves Creek Marsh, Skidaway Island, Georgia - 011505AT metaG (spades assembly) | ecosystem: Environmental > Aquatic > Marine > Intertidal zone... | reverse complement strand
CGCCTCGGTTAAAAGACCCCCTTGATCGAAACCGACATACCCAGGTGGCGCACCGATTAGTCGACTCACGGCATGGCGCTCCATGTACTCGCTCATATCGAAGCGAATGAGGTCGATCCCCATGATGTAGGCCAGCTGTTTGGCAGCCTCTGTTTTACCCACGCCCGTGGGACCACTGAACAAGAACGAACCGATGGGCTTGTCTGTCTTACCCAGACCAGCGCGCGCCATCTTCACGCTTGACGCCAGTGCCTCCAGCGCCTTGTCTTGCCCAAACACCACGCTCTTGAGGTCACGCTCGAGGGTCTTTAGCTTGCCCTTATCGTCATTGGAGACATTGGCTGGCGGGATACGTGCGATTTTCGCGACGATATCTTCAATATCACCCTTGCCAATGGTCTTTTTCCGCTTGCTGGGCGTCAAGATACGCTGCGCTGCACCAGCCTCGTCGATCACGTCGATTGCCTTGTCGGGCAGTTGGCGGTCGTTGATGTACTTGGCACTCAGCTCAGCTGCGGCCTGCAAGGCACCCAACGCGTACTTCACGTTGTGATGCTCCTCGAACCGGGATTTGAGGCCTTTCAAAATATCGACCGTCTCGGGGACCGAGGGCTCAACCACATCAATCTTTTGGAATCGGCGAGACAATGCCGCGTCTTTTTCGAAAATACCGCGGTATTCGGTAAACGTAGTCGCGCCTATGCACTTCAGCCCGCCATTTGACAAAGCTGGCTTCAGCAAGTTGGATGCATCCATGGTGCCACCCGACGCCGCTCCAGCCCCGATCAGTGTGTGGATCTCATCGATGAACAGCACGGCGTTGGGTTTGTCTTTGAGCGCTTTCAAAACACCCTTGAGGCGTTGCTCAAAGTCACCACGGTACTTGGTACCCGCCAGCAAAGCGCCCATATCCAGCGAATAAACGTTTGCCTCGGCGAGTACCTCGGGCACCGAGCCTTCGGTGATGCGCCACGCCAAACCTTCGGCAATCGCTGTTTTACCCACACCAGCCTCGCCCACCAATAAGGGGTTGTTCTTGCGGCGACGGCACAGGATTTGAATTGTGCGTTCGACCTCATATTCGCGCCCAATCAGGGGATCGATCTTGCCGTCTTTGGCTTGCTGGTTCAGATTCACGGTGAACTGATCAAGCGGAGATGCTTTCTCAGTGCGCTCACTGCCGTTGGAGGCAGCACTCTCGTCGCCTGCGCCGTCAGAATCCCCCTTGTTGGCCTCGGGGGGCTCACCTTTACGGATGCCGTGCGCAATGAAGTTCACCACGTCGAGGCGCGTCACCCCTTGTTGGTGCAGGTAGTAAACCGCATGGGAGTCCTTCTCACCAAAGATCGCGACCAACACATTGGCGCCAGTCACTTCTTTTTTTCCGCTGCCTGTACTTTGCACGTGCATGATGGCACGCTGAATGACACGCTGGAAACCAAGCGTGGGTTGCGTGTCGACATCATCTGTACCCGCAACTTGTGGGGTGTTGTCGGCTATGAATTGGGTCAGCGATTTGCGCAACTCGTCGACGTTAGCTGAGCAGGCCTTCAACACCTCGGAGGCGCTGGGGTTATCGAGCAACGCGAGCAGCAGGTGCTCGACCGTAATAAATTCGTGGCGCTGTTGTCTAGCCTCGACAAAGGCCATGTGCAAGCTGACTTCAAGTTCTTGAGCGATCATTTGAGTTCCTTACGTTGGCTTTGGGGCAAATAGGGTTTTTGAGATGTCATTCAACAGGCTCTGCTACACACTGTAACGGATGACCAGACTCTCTGGCAGTCATGGCCACTTGCTCCACTTTGGTGTGTGCGATATCGCGCGGAAAGACACCACAGATGCCTTTCCCTTCTAGGTGAATTTTGAGCATGATTTGCGTAGCTTGTTCCCGAGGTTTGTTGAAGAACTCTTGGATCACAAAGACCACGAACTCCATTGGCGTGAAATCGTCATTCAGTAGGACCACCTGATACATCTGCGGCGGCTTGACTTTATCGGTCAGACGATCCAGCACCAACGCATCGTCCCCTTGCGGGTTGATGGGTGGAAACGCCGGTAAAAACGGTTTCTTCGGTTCTGCCATGGAAAGAGGTTTCGTAGCGTCCATTGGGGTTGCAATCACAGCTCGTCTCGTACAGTGTAGCGACAATCGCATGCCCCCAAAATCATGGGGTCTCAAAAATTTCTCTATCCAATAATTGGGGACGTTTAGACGAAAAAAAAGCCCCCAGTGACTAACTGGCGGCTTTTTTATCGCGAAAAGTCGGATTACATGTTTGCAATCATGACGTCACCAAAGCCTGAGCAAGACACTTGGGTGGCGCCGTCCATCAAGCGCGCGAAGTCATAGGTCACCTGCTTGCTCGCGATTGACTTACCCATTGATGCAATGATCAGGTCGGCTGCCTCAACCCAACCCATGTGACGGAGCATCATTTCAGCAGACAAAATCTCGGAACCAGGGTTCACGTAGTCCTTACCCGCATACTTCGGCGCTGTCCCGTGCGTGGCCTCGAACATAGCGATTGAGTCAGACAAGTTTGCACCCGGCGCAATACCGATACCGCCCACCTGCGCAGCCAACGCGTCGGACACGTAGTCGCCGTTCAGGTTGAGGGTCGCAATCACGCTGTACTCCGCAGGTCGGAGCAAAATCTGCTGCAAGAACGCGTCGGCGATGCTGTCTTTGACGATGATCTCTTTGCCCGTCTTGGGGTTTTTGAACTTGCACCAGGGGCCGCCATCGATCAACTCGGCACCGAATTCTTTTTGGGCCAGGCCATAGGCCCAATCGCGGAAGCCACCTTCGGTGAACTTCATGATGTTGCCTTTGTGAACGATGGTCACGTTCGGCTTGTCGTTGTCAATCGCGTATTGAATCGCTTTACGCACCAAACGCTCGGTGCCCTCACGCGACACCGGTTTGATACCGATACCAGATGTATTGGGAAAGCGGATTTTGGTCACGCCAAACTCATCTTGCAGGATCTTGATGAGGCGTTTGGCTTTTTCACTCTCGGCTTCAAATTCGACGCCGGCGTAGATGTCCTCTGAGTTCTCACGGAAGATCACCATGTCGGTCTTCTCGGGCTCGCGAAGTAGCGCACGGGGCGCAAGCAGACATACAGGTCAAGCTCTTGGCGCAAAGCCACGTTGAGCGATCGAATACCGCCACCCACGGGCGTCGTCAGAGGGCCTTTGATCGAGACCACGTAGTCACGGACCGCATCAAGCGTTTCGGCGGGCAACCACACATCGGGGCCGTAGATGTTGGTCGCCTTCTCGCCAGCATAAACTTCCATCCACTGGATTTGCCGTAGATGTTGGTCGCCTTCTCGCCAGCATAAACTTCCATCCACTGGATTTCGCGCTTACCACCGTACGCCTTGGCCACGGCCGCATCGACCACCTTGAGCATCACAGGGGTGATGTCCATACCGGTACCATCACCTTCGATATAGGGGATGATCGGCATGTCCGGGACCGTCAAGGACATGTCGGCGTTGACGGTGATTTTTTCGCCTTTGGTGGGCACTTTGATATGCTGGTACATAGCGTTGGAAGTCTCCGGGTAAGAGCAGTTGCAGTTAAAAAGCATCGAGTTTCGATTACTCAACCCAACATTTTAGCCCCTAAAGCCTGCAAAATCCTGACAGTCTTATATAAGTTTCAGCCCATAATCGCTCATCGCAACCGTCGACCATCAAGCCCAGCATGTTGTCTATTTTGAGCCGCCTCAACCGCCACTTTCATGTGATTGCGCTGACAATCGGCGCCCTTCTCACGACGGCTACGGCACTGGCCGAAAGCCCGCAACTCAACCTCAAACGCATCGAGCTGAGTGCGGGCATGCACCGCATCGTCGCTCAAGTCGCCGCGGACAACGACACACGGGCCATCGGCCTGATGCACCGCCGTGAGATGCCCGTGAACGAGGGGATGCTGTTTGTATTTGAACGGCCGGATCGATACTGCTTTTGGATGAAAAATACGCTAATTCCCCTGAGTGCAGCCTTCATCGACGACGCAGGCGCCGTGGTGAATGTGGCAGATATGATGCCGCAAAGCACGCAAACCCACTGTGCCGAAACCTGAGTGCAGCCTTCATCGACGACGCAGGCGCCGTGGTGAATGTGGCAGATATGATGCCGCAAAGCACGCAAACCCACTGTGCCGAAAAGCCTGTGCGGTATGTGCTGGAAATGAACGCCGGTTGGTTCGCCAAGCGTGGCTTTGGCGCTGGCACAAAGATAGGCGGTCTCGTGCGCTGATCGCCGATCCTGCATCCACGGGGCACAACAAGATTAATCGACACAAAAAAGCAGCCCGAAGGCTGCTTTTTACAGTCAACCCAAGCGCGCGATTAAGCGAAGTTGGCTTCCGCGAATGACCAGTTAACCAAGTGGTCGAGGAAAGTTTCCACAAACTTGGGGCGGGCATTCCGGTAATCGATGTAGTAGGCGTGCTCCCATACATCAACGGTCAATAATGCCTTGTCATCGGTGGTCAATGGGGTGCCTGCAGGCCCGGTGTTGACAATATCGACGCTGCCGTCAGCTTTTTTAACCAACCACGTCCAGCCTGAACCAAAGTTACCAACAGCGGACTTGACGAATGCTTCCTTGAAAGCCGCGTAGCTTCCAAATTTCGCATCAATTGCTGCGGCCAATGCCCCCGAAGGCTGACCACCACCCGCGGGCTTCATGCAGCTCCAGAAAAAGGTGTGGTTCCAAATTTGCGCCGCGTTGTTGTAAACGCCGCCGCTTGACTTCTTGACGATGGATTCCAGATCCATGCTTTCGAATTCAGTGCCTTTTTGGAGGTTATTCAAGTTCACAACGTAGGCGTTATGGTGCTTACCGTGGTGGTATTCGAAGGCCTCCTGGCTGTAATGCGGTGCCAAGGCGTCGATGGCGTAAGGCAGTGCGGGCAGTGTATGTTCCATGATGCGTCCTATTAGCTGTTGAAAAAATGGATAGCTTGTATTGTAGGGGGCAACGATTTCCCTTACCGCGACAGGGTTCACGTATCGAGGGCCCCGTTCAGTCAATCGGGTTCGACAGCATTGACGGTGGCGCCCAGCTCCCCGTCACGCATGACCAAGCGTAAGTGATCGCCGCGCGACACGCGCGCGACACGTTGCCCACTGTGTGAACGGCGTGCCCATCCGCTCCCTGAACCCAGGCATAGCCCCGATCCAAAGCGGCTTTGGGACTCGTTCCTTGCCATCGCAACGCCAAACGCTCCAGAGATTCGCGCTTCGTTTTAAGACCAACCCCGGCACTTGCCAACCAAGAGAGACGAGCCTGCTGAAACCCAAACCCCGCACGCGTCAAATGCCCGCGCAGGGCGTTTGATAACGCATGCCCCGCTTGGGTTAGCCGCCTTTGCTGTTGGGCCAAGCGCTGGCTGGGGCGGACCAAGCGACTGGTCAAACGGTCGCAACGCTGGTTCTCTCTGTCCAGTATCCACTGTACGCCATCAGCGAGCGCACTCGCGTGGTCAGCAAGCGCTGCCTTTAGCGCTTCGGTGTCCTCTGAGACCAGCTCCGCCGCTGCGGTTGGTGTTGGTGCCCGCAGATCGGCAACGAAATCAGCAATCGTAAAGTCGGTTTCATGCCCAACCCCGCTCACCACAGGCAACGCACTGTTGGCAATCGCGACCGCTAAGCCCTCATCGTTGAAGGCCCACAGGTCTTCGATAGAGCCGCCACCGCGAACCAGCAATATGACGTCACAGAACATGCCATCGCGCTGTAACGCGCTTGCACGTTGCAACGCCTGCACCAGCTCGCGTGGCGCGTTACTGCCTTGGACTGAAGCCGGAAACACCGTGACTCGAATGTGAGGAGTGCGCCGCGCAAATACGGAAACCACGTCATGTAACGCTGCCGCCCCCAATGACGTCACAACCCCAATGTGCCTTGGATAAAGCGGCAGAGCCCGTTTGCGGCTCGGGTCGAACAGTCCCATTCCCTCAAGTTTGGCTTTGACGCGCAAAAACTGCTCGTAGAGGTCACCTTGTCCGGCCGTTTCCAGCGTCTCGACCACCAACTGCAGGTCACCACGCGGGGCATACACATCCAGCCGTCCTGTCACCTCGACCTGGTCGCCCTCCTTTGGAAAGCGCGACAAACTCGCCGCGGCGCGCTTAAACATGGCGCACCGGATTTGTCCCCGAGCATCCTTGAGAGAAAAGTAACAATGTCCGCTGACCGCTCGTGTGAAGCTGCTAATTTCGCCTTTGACACGGACGGGGTTGAATGTTTGCGCAACCGCTTGTCCGACCGCGCCGACCAAATCGCCGACAGTCCAAGCGGTCCCTAAAGAATCTACCCGCATGATGCGTAAAACCCCTTAAATCGATGGCATTAAAAACAGGAGTGGTCCACAGATTGACGAAGATACCCGGAACACGACCAATACCCCACGGATAAGCTCATAAATTTACGTAACCACATGTTTTTAAATAATTTTTAGCTGATTAAAAAATAAGCATTTTATATACTCTGTCCGAAAACACTCGAAAACAGGCACAAGAATCTCGTTTATCAACAAAGTTATCCACAGAAACTGTGCGCAACAACTACGAGCTGGTTATGGATAATGTGGCTATCGTTTTAATCCCCTGCTTCAACGCAAAAGGACCTTCGTGACATCCATCATACAAGCGGCCGGCTGGCCCATTTGGCCACTGATCATCGCTTCTATTGTCGCCCTCGCAATCGTTATTGAACGTAGCGTAGCCTTGCGCGTTCAAAGGGTCCTACCCCCGCAATTAGTCGACGCTGTTTTGATGGTTTGGAACAAGGCCGGTCAGGGGGCTGCTGCAAAAGCCTGCGGCGCATCCGCACTCGGCCACACGTTGGCGGCCGCGCTGTCGCCCGCGCTCAATAACAAACGCCCACGGGATGGCGGATCCTTCTTCACTGCTGGCGAGGTTGCACAGCCGCAAACCACCCTCCAAGAGCGGCGCGCGCAGGTTGTCGCAGATGAAGGTCGCCGGCAAGTCGCGGCCCTGAATCGATATTTAGGGGCGTTAGCGGCTATCGCTTCAGCGGCACCCTTGATGGGCCTATTGGGCACCGTCATCGGCATGATTGAAATGTTCACCGCGCAATCGGCAGGGACTGGCGGCGACCCCAGTGCACTTGCTGCCGGCATCGCCGTGGCGTTATACAACACAGCCTTTGGCCTGATTGTTGCGATCCCCGCGTTACTGTTCTGGCGAGGTCTGAAATCGCGCGTTAACCACCTGCAACTGGAATTGGAGTTGGAGAGTGCCCGTTTTCTGCGTCTCGCGCCTGATGAGACGTTGGCATGAACTTCGGTAGCCGCGGCTCAGAGGCGGACGCGTTGGCGCCCGAGATCAACCTCATCCCCTTTATCGACATTCTGTTGGTCTTGGTCATCTTTTTGATGCTAACCACCACCTACGTCGCCAGGGACGGCCTGCGTATCAACTTACCTCAAGCGAAAGCATCTCAGAGCCAAGATGCAGTCACCACGCTGAAGGTCCGGGTTGGCGCAAGTGGTGAGGCGGCACTCAACGGGGTACGCTTTCCGCCTGGCGCCAGTGCCGCGCTGGCTAAAGCACTTTTATCTGCTACCGGTCAACAATCAAACGCGCGCGTTGTAATAGATGCCGACGCGCAAGCGCCGCATCAAGCCGTCATCACCGTGATGGAGGCCGCGAGCTTGGCGGGGATTTCGCAGTTGCATTTTTCGACCCAAGCACCTGCTGGGCAATAGTGCTCGGGCGCCCTGACCCCCCAATGACCCACACACTCGCCCAAAAGCTGTTGCATGCCATGCAACAGCGCGGGTTTTGGTCCTTGGCAATGCGTCCACTCTCTTGGCTGTATGGCCACTCTCTTGGCTGTATGGCGCGCTGGCTGCCCGGCGACGAAGCCACGCACTGGCGGCACAGGTGACGCTGCCGGTGCCGGTAGTGGTCGTTGGCAATGTCGTGATGGGCGGTACGGGTAAAACGCCAATCGTCGCGGCAATCGTGAATCACCTGAAGGCCAACGGCTGGCGGCCCGCGGTCATCTCTCGTGGTTACGGGGGTAGCCTGGAGGCGGCGCAGCCGCCGCTATTCGTCAGCTCGACGACCTCAACCGATTTGTGTGGCGATGAGCCCAAGTGGTTGCAGCAATCAACGGGAGTGCCTGTCGTTGTGCACCGCGACCGCTTGGCGGCGGCAATGCAATGCCTTCGGCAATCCGAGAACATAGACATCTTGGTCAGCGACGATGGGCTCCAGCACCTATCGTTACCTCGAACCCTTGAACTGGTGATCTTTGATGACCGCGGTGAGGGAAACGGTCTGCAGTTGCCCGCAGGGCCGCTACGCGAACCATGGCAGGGTCGCCCCATCCGACAACCCGTATTGGGGATCTACAACCGCACAGGTGGCAACCCTGACCGCATACCTGCAAGCCTTTCCGGTCAGGTACCCTTTTACATTTGCGAACGCCGCATGGTAGGTGACTTTGTCCGCGTTGATGGCCTCGACGCCAAAGCGCAGTTATCGGGGCCCGTCCACGTATTCACCGCGATTGCCAAGCCAGATGCTTTTTTAGCCATGCTCCAGCAGCGGGCTCGAACCGCGGGATTCGTCATCAAGGCGATCCACACGTGGCCTGATCACGCGCCGTTGAACCGGCTTGCGCTACCCCCAACCGGCGGCCTCCCTGTTATCTGCACCGCCAAAGACGCGGTGAAATTGCGCGAGAACAAGTCGATTGACCTGAGTCAGTGTTGGATTGCGCCGCTCACCCTCTCCCTGCCAGGTGAATTTTGGACTGCATTTGATCAGGCGCTAACCAGCAAAAACAATTGAACCGATTTATCATCGCCACATGGATACAAAATTACTCGACATGCTGGTTTGCCCCGTCACGAAGGGCCCCCTGCGCCTCGATAAAACGCGGCAAGAATTGATCTCCAAGAGCGCTCGTTTGGCCTACCCCATCCGAGACGGTATCCCGATCATGTTGGAAGTTGAAGCTCGAACACTCTCTGACGATGAAGTCGAGGCACTCGAGCAGGCGCCCCAAGGGAATACCTGACGTGACGGAGTTTGTCGTCCTGATTCCCGCGCGCATGGCGTCAGAGCGCCTGCCAGACAAGCCGCTGGCCGACATTGGGGGGCAACCAATGATCGTGCGAGTCGCCCAGCGCGCGGCATTGAGCCGGGCCCGTCAGATCGCGATTGCCGCCGATGATCCGCGCGTGATCCAGGCCTGCAACAACTCCGGCTTCCAGGCCCTGGCAACCCGCACCGATCATCCCAGTGGCAGTGATCGGTTGGCGGAGGCCTGTGAGCTGCTCGACCTGTCAGACGACACCATCGTGGTCAATGTTCAGGGTGACGAGCCCCTCATCGATGCAGCCCTCATCAACGGCGTCGCCGAGACCCTCGCTAGCCGGCCGGATTGTGTGATGGCCACCATCGCGCACCCCATCGCGGCGTTAGCTGATTTTTTGAATCCGAATGTCGTCAAGGTCGTACTCGACAATACGGGGGCAGCACAATATTTCAGCCGCGCCCCGATCCCGTGGGCCCGCGATGCCATGACCACACGCGACGGCTCGACCATGGCCATGACGCGTGCGACCATCGAGTTGGCAAATGCGCCTGAACCATCGCCGTTGCGGCACGTGGGGATTTACGCGTACCGGGTCGGTTTCTTGAAAACCTTTCCAGCCCTTGAGCCGGCGCCCACCGAACGCATGGAGGCGCTCGAGCAGCTGCGCGTGATGTGGCACGGGCACCGTATTGCTGTGCTGGTTTCAAACCACCCTCCGAAGCCAGGGGTTGACACACCAGCCGACTTAGAACGGGTGCGTGACCTATGGGAAACGGACGAAAATCAGCTGTAAGTCATCCGACGGCGTTGCGTGCTATGCTCGACGCCGAACCACAGGCGGCGGTGCCAACGCTGCCACTCCTCGGCCTTTTTTGAAAGAACACCATGAGACTCATATTGCTCGGCGCACCGGGTGCTGGTAAGGGCACACAGGCCACCTTCATTTGTGAACAATTTGGCATCCCTCAAATTTCGACGGGTGATATGTTGCGTGCCGCGGTTAAAGCGGGCACCCCTTTGGGCATTGAAGCCAAAAAGGTCATGGACGCGGGCGGTTTGGTCAGCGACGACATCATCATCGGACTGGTGAAAGAGCGCATCACACAAGCGGATTGCGCGAAAGGATTTTTGTTTGATGGATTTCCACGAACGATTCCGCAAGCCGAAGCGATGAAGGATGCAGGCGTCAAATTGGATTTCGTTTTGGAAATCGACGTCCCATTTGACGCCATCATCGAACGCATGAGCGGTCGCCGGGCGCACGTGGCGAGCGGCCGCACTTACCATGTCAAATTCAATCCGCCGAAAGTCGATGGCATCGATGATGTCACGGGCGAACCCCTCATCCAACGCGATGACGACAAGGAAGAAACCGTCCGCACCCGTTTAGACGTTTACAGCCAGCAGACACGTCCGCTAGTCGACTACTACGAAAACTGGGCTAAAGCATCGCCCGGCGTGGCACCTGCCTATCGCGCCATCAGCGGCATGGGCTCAGTCGACGAGATCACGGCGCGTGTTTTCGAGGCCTTAAAGTAAATCCAAACTCAGCTGGACGCGACTCTTAACTGCGTTTAATTCGGGATAAAAGGCCAAACCTAAAAGGGTTTGGCCTTTTTCTTTGTCTCCCACAAGTGCCCCGTGACTGCAACGTGTAGCGCAGCGCACGGCGACGCCTGCAGCCGACATTGACTGGAGTTGCATCAGCCACTCCTCGTTGATCGTGCCATTTCCGGTGGCAGCCACCACCACTCCATCAACGCCGGCGCTCGCTAGCAGGGGTAACAGCTGCGATGAGGCTGCTCCTGTGTGCCACACGCACTCGACCCACGGCTGCTTCGGTATTGGTGTTTCTGGCGTC
>Ga0181556_1004698_pt1 | contig 10982 bp, 8 predicted proteins | sample 011ome_14_FD_148651 | JGI IMG/M metagenome (GOLD analysis project Ga0181556, IMG submission 148651) | Coastal salt marsh microbial communities from the Groves Creek Marsh, Skidaway Island, Georgia - 011505AT metaG (spades assembly) | ecosystem: Environmental > Aquatic > Marine > Intertidal zone >... | reverse complement strand
ATCGCGTTTTGCCGCTTCAATCTGTTCTTTTAATTTCGTAACCGAGACCTGCTGCCCCATCAACGCTTACCCTCAAATAATTTAGATTAACTGTATCCTCGTTGAATTTTGTGATGGGATTGCAAAAGCTCTGCCAAGCTCTTAATGCCCATACTGCATGACAATTATCTTAAGAGCCAGCTTTTGAATGGTCACCAATCTACTTTGGGCTAATCGACTTTGAGAGAGGTTTCGTCAATTGCAAGGCTAGCCGGTTGCATTAATCGCTCGAAACACACTTAACCAGTGATTGGTCGTATACCCCTTGTGATAACGGCAATGGTTCACCGGCATAGCAAGCCAATCTTTTGGATCATAGCCGTCTTCGTTTGTTTCCATGTCATCATCGGACGCACGGTGCCGGCGGGATTCACGCGGCGGCGCACCCAAATCTTTTTGAATTTGCAAAAGGTCATTCATCATCACGCCGATAAAAACGGCATTAGGGCGAAAAATGTTAGGCGTAAGACCCACGCCCACCAAAAAAATCAGGATAATTTAGGGGGCTGATGATGCAGCGACTACTGGCCCCGATCGATTACTGGCCCTGATTAAAGCCCGCAATCAGCGGCGCGTGTGCGATCCAGCCGCCACCAAGCAGTTGGTCTGGATTATCGCCATCATAAAGCGCAGCAGCCTGCCCGGCAGCAATGCCAAATTGCGCATCATCAAGGCGAACCACAACCGTGCCGTCATCGCTGCAAAATACCCGCGCTGGCATGGCAGGCGCAGTATTTCGCAACCGCGCCAGCACCGCCTTATCATCAGCCGGCGCCCCATTGATCCAATTCACCTCGCCAAGATGCACCTCAGCGCAAGCAAGCGCCTTTTGCGGGCCGACAACGACCTGATTGGCCTCGGCATTAATCGCCACAACATAAAGCGGGCCTTCAGCCTCATCAGCACCCGCGCGCCCGCCAATACCAAGGCCTCGGCGTTGGCCGATCGTGTAATCAATCACCCCGTTGTGACGGCCAAGCACCGTGCCATCAATATGTACGATGTCACCCGCATCAACCGCGCCCGGCCGCAACCGGCGCACAACATCGCCATAACGCCCATTTGGCACAAAGCAGATATCCTGACTATCGGGCTTTTCCGAGACGGCAAGACCAAATTTCCGCGCCAAATTGCGGGTTTCATCCTTATCAAACCCACCAAGCGGAAACCGCAGGTAATCCAGCTGTTCAGTCGTCGTGGCAAACAAAAAGTAGGATTGATCCTTGGCCGGATCAGCACCGCGCAAAAGGCGTGGACCGTTACCGCCATCCACCCGTTGCACATAATGGCCAGTGGCAAGACAATCAGCCTCAAGATCACGCGCCGTTTTCAGCAAATCGGTAAATTTCACCGTCTGGTTACAGCGCACACAAGGGATCGGCGTTTCACCGCGAAGATAGCTATCGGCGAAATCCTGCATGACCTGATCATGGAAGCGGCTTTCATAATCAAGCACATAATGCGGAATGCCAAGGCGCGCCGCAACTGTACGCGCATCATGGATATCAACCCCTGCGCAGCACGCGCCTTTTGCCTGAACCGCGACGCCATGATCATAAAGCTGCAACGTAATGCCAATCACATCAAAGCCCTGTTCATGCAGCAAAGCAGCCGTTACGGATGAGTCAACCCCACCCGACATGGCGACAACGACTCTAGTTTCGGCAGGCGGCTTGGCAAACCCAAGCGCGTTCAGACCAGCCGCAATGCCGTCCTTCGTCTTATTTTCTGCCGCCTGAACCGCCATGATCAGTTCTACATATCCTCAGGAATTGTGACGCGCAAACCATCAAGCGCATCTGACATTTCAATCTGACAACCAAGTCTCGATGTTTGGGCAAGACCAAATGCCAGATCGAGCATATCCATTTCATCTTCGCCGGGCGCACCGGTTTTGGCAAACCAGTCAGCATCAACAATGACATGACAAGTCGCACATGACAAACAGCCACCACAAGTGCCCTCGATGCCCAGTCCGGCATCGCGTCCCGCTTCCATTACGGTGACGCCATTATCGACAGTCACATTATGTTCCGAGCCATCTGGCTTGGTGAAAATGATATTCGGCATTTTAGACGACTCCTTATTTCGTCGATCATCATCGATTTTCTGCATTCGTGCCAGCTATAAGGTGGCCATTGTGACCCTGCCAAGCCCGACTATGCGGGTTGCTTGTACAGTTGCAAAAACACATCTGCAAGCGTTTCAAAGTCGTTTTTACAAGTTGCCCAGCCGCCAGATATGCGAATAGCCTCGCCAGCACGCGGCCCTGCCCCCATCGACTCCAACACATGACTGGATTTGACCTTGCCCGAAGAGCAGGCGGCACCAGCACTGATTGCAACGCCGGCAATATCAAACGCCATCACCATTGTTTCGGCCGATTTACCTGCTGCGGCTATTGAACTGGTATTACCAAGCCGTGGCGCACCCTGCCCAAAAACCTGAATACCGCCGCGTTCGGCAAGCATACGCGCCTCAAAATCATCACGCCATTTTTCCATTTTCTGGTAATGGCCAATATCGCCAAGCGCCTCGTCTGCCGCACCGCCAAAACCAGCAATACCAACAAGGTTTTCGGTTCCAGCCCGCCGCCCCTGTTCCTGACCGCCGCCACGAAGCAGGCTGGATAACCGGCTTCCCGGACGCACCAGTAACGCGCCAACACCGGCAGGCCCACCAATCTTATGCGCCGAAAGACTGGCATAGCTGATGTTAGACGCGGTAAACTCAATATGGCGCTTGCCAAACATCTGCACCATATCGCTATGAAAGGCGATATTGGCGCGGCGCGCCATATCGGCAATCGCGGCGATGGGCTGAATAACCCCGGTTTCGTTATTGGCCGACATGACCGAAATCAGCGTATTTGGCCTTATGGCATCGTCAATATGCGCGATGGCAGCTGCCAGCGCATCAAGATCAACCACCCCGTTATGATCAACCGCAATCTGGTGACAATGATCATGTGCATGACGCACGGAATCATGTTCAATGGTGCTGGTAATCACATGATTATACTGCGCGAGAACAAGATTATTCGCCTCGGTACCGCCACTGGTAAACACCACATCGGCCGAACGGCACCCGGCCAGCATCGCCACCGCCTCGCGGGCTTTTTCAACAATCAATCTGGCATTGCGGCCAAAGCTGTGAACCGATGACGGGTTTGCCGGCGGCCCCATCGCCTCATTCATCGCCGCAACCGCACCGGCGCGAAGCGGCGTCGTTGCGTTATTATCGAGATAGATTGGCGTTTTGCGCATCACAAATGACCGTCTCTCAACCTATGGCTAGCTGATCGATTTCGGTTTGGTTTTGACAGCTGCTTTTTTTGCGGCAGCCGGCGTCGCAGCGCGCGCCAATTGTGCTTCGAGATCCTCTAAACGGGCGCGCTGGCTTTGCACCTCATCAACAAGGGCGCGGATCGTGCGCTCACGCGGATCAAGATCAAGACCAGAATTCACCGCATAGGCCATGAAGCCGGCATCAACATCCGTCTTCGCCGACGTCTTACTCATCTGGCGTGCGGGCACCCCGACAACTGTTGCCGCCTCTGGCACATCCTTTGTTACTACCGAGTTACCACCAACCCGCGCACAGCGGTGAACGGTAATCGGCCCAAGGATTTGCGCGCCGGCACCAACAATTACGTAATCACCCAAAGTCGGGTGCCGTTTGGCGTCGCGCTGCTTTTCGGAATCGATTGCTGGCATAACCCCGCCAAGTGTCACATCGTGATACAGCGTCACATCACGGCCAATTTCAGCGGTTTCCCCGATAACGGTTCCCATACCATGGTCAACGAAAAACCCCGGGCCAATTCTTGCGCCCGGATGAATTTCAATACCCGTCAGCACCCGCGCAACCTGCATGATCAGCCGCGCAATAAACCGGAGCCGCATTTTCCATAGGTTATGCGACAAGCGATAGGCCAGCATGACTTGGAAACTCGGATAAAGAAATACCGCCGCCAGACGATTACTGGCAGCTGGATCACGTTCCATAATGGCATCTAGGTCACGGCGTAAATTTGCAAACATAAGTTTTAGTCCAATATTGGCTTTGTCGGGAAAACTGGTTTGGCGATCCACTTTATCGCCAAGATCGTCGGCAGCGAGCAGTTTTCCTCCACTCGCAAATACACAAATCACGCATGGGCAGGCATTTAGATGATAAACCTCGCTTGGCGCGACCCACATATTAAGATATAAGCCGTGTTTACGATAGTGCAAGTTGAACGGAAAAAGATATGCCCGAGGTCATCATTAACGGCCCAGACGGTCGGTTGGAATGTCGCTATATGCCGAGTGAGGTGCCAGATGCACCAACCGCGCTAATTCTTCATCCAGAGCCCGATAAGGGCGGTACCATGAACAATCGCGTCACCTATTCGCTGTACAAGCATTTTCAGGCGCGCGGCTTTGCTGTATTTCGGTTTAATTTTCGGGGTGTCGGCCGTTCGCAGGGCGAATATGACAATGGCGAAGGCGAATTATCCGATGCCGCCACCGCAATGGATTGGTTGCAGGCGCAAAATCCAGCGTCACGCCAATGCTGGATTGCCGGATTTTCCTTTGGTGCGTGGATTGGTATGCAACTGATGATGCGCCGCCCGGAAATCAGGGGCTTTATTTCCGTAACGCCGCCAGCCCTAACTCATGATTTTTCATTTCTGGCACCCTGCCCGGCATCCGGTCTGATCGTTCACGGTGAACAGGACGAGCAAGTACCGCCAGATGCAGTGCACAAGCTCGTCGATCGGCTATCCATCCAAAAGGGTGTAAAAATTGATATTGATTTTGTGCCTGGCGCCAATCATTTTTTCACCAACCATCTTGATCAGATGATCGAACGCGTTGGCACCTATCTTGACACGGCGCTGGTCGAGCCGGATTTTGATCCGCTGGCCTAATTGTAAGACCAAATACCAGCGCCTAATGTTTATAATGGTGTCTATTCTATCGATGTCTACTCTGCGCTGGTCTTGAAATTTTCATAATCTGGATCGAATATGAACTATAAATCTAGCTTAATCCGGCAATTTAGCGAACGTGGCTACATTCATCAGGCCACTGATATTGAGGCGCTTGACGCGCTGGCAGCCGAACATAGCATTCCGACCTATATCGGCTTTGACTGCACTGCTGACAGTCTCCATGTTGGCTCGCTTGTGCAGATAATGATGCTTCGTATTCTGCAGCAATGCGGCCATAAACCTATTGTTGTTATGGGCGGCGGGACCACCAAGGTTGGCGACCCGTCAGGTAAAGACACGGCGCGCCCGCTATTATCTGATCAGGATATCGAGGTTAATAAAAACGGTATTAAAAGCGTCTTTGAAAAATACCTAAACTTTGGTGACGGCCCTTCCGACGCATTGATGGTCGATAATGCCGATTGGCTGGACAGCCTTCACTATATCCGGTTCCTGCGCGATTATGGGCCGCATTTTTCGATTAACCGCATGATGGGCATGGAGTCGGTAAAGCTGCGCCTTGAACGCGAACAGCCATTATCGTTCCTAGAATTTAATTATGCGATTTTACAGGCCTATGATTTTCTTGAACTGCGTCGTCGTTACGGCTGTCAACTGCAGATGGGCGGATCCGATCAATGGGGCAATATTGTCACCGGCATTGATTTAACGCGCCGCGTCGACGGGCAGGAAATCTATGGCCTGACCTCGCCGCTGATCACCACATCGTCAGGTGCCAAGATGGGCAAATCGGCCAATGGCGCGATCTGGTTGAATGACGGCAAGCTGTCAAGTTTTGATTTCTGGCAATTCTGGCGCAACACTGAAGATTCGGACGTTGAGCGCTTCCTTGGCCTGTTTACCGAATTGCCCATGGATGAAGTCCGCCGGCTTGGCGCGCTTGAAGGTGCGGATATCAATGAGGCAAAAATTATTCTTGCCGATGAAGCAACGCGGCTTTGCCACGGCGCCATGGCGGCTGAAAATGCCAAGGCCACAGCGCAAACCACATTTGGCGACAAAGGCATGGGCGATGGATTGCATCAAGTTACCATCAGCAATGATGATGCCGCCAACCTCAGCGTTATCTCGGCGTTAAACATGGTTGGGTTTGCCAAATCTAACGGCGAGGCCAGACGGTTGATCAGAGGCGGCGGCGCACGGGTGAACGACCAGCCGATCACCGATGAAGACGCAGCACTAAGCCTTGCAGATTTCAATGATGGTAGGGCAAAAATTTCCGCCGGTAAGAAGCGTCACGCCCTGCTGGTCCTAGCGTCCTAAAATCAGCGTCTTTCGCCACGATTACGTGATCCGCAAAAAGGCCTATTCTGATCGCCGACTACTGCGCCGGATTTGCGCTAGGGTTATCATTACCAAATAGGCGCTCTTCCTCACGATTTAGCCAGTTTGGCGAAAACAGGTCACGCAAAACACCCGGGGTCACTGACGTTACGGGATCGACCAACGTTTTCAGATCATCGGATGTACCGGTGACCTTAAATTGAGTTACAAACACCCCGCTTTTGTCAGCACCAGTGATAAGCCCACCCAAGATAGGCAAATCACCCAGAATTTTGCTGATTTGATTTACCGGCACCAAGTTACCGCTTACATCAACCTTTTTGCTGACGCGATTATAACGGCCAAGCATCGTGACCCCGACTGCCTCACCACTCGCGCGCATCTTCACAATTTTGACCTCTGGCCCGCGCGTTTCAAGAATGGCTTGGCCCTTTCGAAAGGCCGTTCCGTCCCCTTGAACAAGCGAATAAAGACCGGCAAGACTGAGAACAGAGAATGCACGTAATGCCCGCGGCGCTTCAACAACTCGGAATTTCACAAGGTCAATTTCGGTATTGTAAGATTTGAAACCATCAGTGTTAAATGTGTTTTTGAGACGCATCTTGCCGCCGCGAACCACATCAGTAACACCCAATCCAGACAGCACCCGGCCCGCATTGTCGGAAAGAATCTCCAGCTCAGGCCCGGCGTCAACCTGTCCATCAAACGATAATTCAACCTCGCCACCACCGATAAGACCGGTTCCTTTAATCTGCTCGGCGCCCGCGCCAAACTGCATGATCAAATTTGCTTCGGTAATCAATGGCTTGTCATGAGCAAGCATTGTGCCCAGAAAATTGGCTGTTCCGACGCCATCACCGCCCCGCCTACCAGATAGCTGGCCAGACAGGCTGATCGCATTATCAACAACGATCTGATCAGCGGTAAAATCGAAAATCAGCGACCTGCCCCCGCTGACCCCCTCGTTCCGGCGAAGCGGCACTAGGTTCACAAGTCTTGCCGTCGCGCCGACTTTCCACAAATCCTGTCCGTTGCGTTCAATGATTAGATCGCGAATATCATTGCCCGGCCAGGCAACACGATCAAACAACGCTGCCTGCACCTGACCAGTTGAGCCGAATATTACCTGCCCTTGTGCCGACAGGCTGCCAGCTGCCATATCAAGATTTTGCAATGATGCAATTTGACCACCACGCAGCGTAATCATAAACGTTGCGCGTCCATCCTCGGCCGGCAATTTTGCCCAGTCCAGTTCCGGTAGATTGATTGAGGCATTCCCAAGATCGACGGTCAGCCCGATTTTTGCCTCGCCCATCGATGGATCACCTGAATAGGCAATTTTACCGCCAATCGCACCGCCAATATCAACGTCAAACAGTTTTGCCATCGCTGCAGCAAGGAATGGTGATGGCGGCGTTTGCCCTAACAGATTGACATGATTTTTCTGGTGATCTATGGCGAGGTTGAATTCGCTTGGCGCGCCATAAACAACCGCAGTACCGCTGACCTGACTGTTGTTTGGCGAAATATTTATCACAAGTTCCGCATCCTCAACATTCATCTGATTTGGCAAATTCTGGATCGAGCCATTGCTGATAGTGGCATCAAGTAGCTGAATCCGACTTGCCAGATTTGAGGGTCGGCCCAGTGGCACAGCTGCCTCCATGGAAAATTCTGCCTCGCCATCGGCTTGGATTTGACTGAAATCAAAGCTGCCATATTTGGCAAGACCCGCTTCACGAGCCAGCGTCATAACGGTGCTGGCTCCACCTTTGGCATTCAAGCTAATCACTGCATCTTTCGAAATATTTTCAAGCACTGGTTCAATAACAACCCGTCCCCGCTGCACCGCAACATCGTTGATACGGCCCTTTAAAATACTCGCGGTAAAACGATCGTTATCCCAGTAAAGGTCGGCGTCAACATTCGAGAAAGGGGTGGCACCGCGTGCCCAGATCAGGCCTGCATTGCGTAATTTCAGATCGCCCTCGACATCATAGACCTTACGCACGCCTTCAGGCGCCCCAAGATCGGCGGCAAGCAATAGTTTTGCCTGATGAATACGGCCTGACGGAATATTCTGGCTGATCCATGTACGTGTATTTGGCGCTGCCCAGCGCGGCCAAATGGCAGAAAACAAGACTGCATCCATATCAGGCACATTGAGCGAAAGCTCTAAGTCGCGAAGTGACCAATCATCGCCAATCTCAAGCTTACCACCAACATCAAATTTTCCAGCATTCGCCAAATCAAACGCCAAATTTTCAAGGGTGACGACATTACCGCGAAGCACAGATTTTAACTGGCCCGATGGCAAACTGACCGAACCGCCGTAATCGGCAAGCAGTATCGACCCATCTTTCATGTCAAGATCAACAACGACATTCTCAACCCTGCCACCGTCACCAATTTTCATGCCGAGCGCACCGCTAACGGTCGAGACAATGCGTTGATATTGGCCTCTGGAAAGATTTGCACGAACGCCAGAAAACTGGCTTTCCAGTGTCAGACCAGATAGCTGCAAGGCGCTTGTTTGGGATCTGTATTCACCATCAAACTCGGCCTTGACTACTTTGAATTGGCCGGCATTGAAACGCTGTTTCAGTGATTGTTTTAAATCTGGTGCGACCGTTTCCGGCCAGACACCAAACAGTGATTCCAAAGGTAGATTATTGGCTTCAATGACCCCTTTTACCGCAGCTGATGGCTGATGAAACCGCCTTACCATGCCATCAAAGGATAATCGCCGTTCATCGGCAAAATTTAACGCCGCCTTGCTGATGGTTAAGCTATCGCTTGATAAAATGTAGGAAAATACCAGCTCAGCCGTGTCAAACGCTGCATCACGGCCAACGCCGGGGATGCCTAACGTACCATCTTGAAGCGCCACATCAGCGTTCAGCTTGGTCACTTGGCCGTCTTTCATCTCAAGGCCAAGATGCCCTGATAGATTACCAATCTGGCTTAACGCCGCTGGTAACTTTTCGATATAGCCACTTATGTCAGCCGTTTGTAGCTGCGATGCGCTCATATCAAAAGCCAGATGTTCGCTGCCCGGCCAGCCATCAAATGACAGGGTGAAATTACCCGCGTCATCACCCTCAGCATTAAGCCGTCGCGCGCGCAAGCTGCCCCTTACCTCGTCATTTTCGCCCGATGTCACATCAATATGAATATCAGCAAACATCAATTTTGGCAGGCGACCACTCTCATCCGATAGCGACAGGCGGTCAGTTTCAATCGCAATCAATTTCAACCCACCCAAGCGGTTTTCAATGGCGCCTGATTGCGGCAAATTTTGGCTGATTTGACCTGACTTTTTCGCCAAGTGATCGATGAGGATTATCGCCGGTGACCCTGACCAGCCCGATGATTTTTTCACCAGATCAAGTTTGATCCCGCGCAGCAAAACTGTTTCTGGCCCGCCACCAAACAGGCTTGTCAGGCCAAACCTTATGTCAGCGCTTGGCAAATCAATCTGATCGCGCTCGAGTTTAAGAACGATGTCTTCAGCTGCGAGGTGAAGGGGCTGGCGTGACAGTGACAGTTTAAGCCGCGCGCCACCAACAGTTACCGACCCGTTGCCAACCATACGGGTTAGCTCGCTTTCAAGCAGCCGGCGCAATCCTCCTGCCTCATTTACATAAAGGTAACCAGCACCAAAAATCACCGTCGCCATCACCAAAACAGTGATGATAAAGGTCTTGAAAACGCCCGTTACCGTGATATGTCGAACAGCAGACACGCCGTATCCTTTACCGCTTTAAAATTTGATCTTGTTTATCATGCTAAAACCGGGCTGTCTTGCGATCTTCAATAAAAATATTATCTATCATTTGTAACATTTTAAACACCAAACAAACCGCGCCTTATCCTTGGCGTCACAGAGATGGTTAGGACACTTCATGCTTGCGATTGGCGATCTTGCCCCCACCCTATCAATTCCAACCGATACCGACCGTTTTTCGATAGCCGAACAAGGTGGCAAAAAAGTGGTCGTGTTTTTCTTTCCACGCGCTGATACGTCTGGCTGCACCAAAGAAGCCCAACAATTTTCCGCGTTTCAGCAAGAATTCACTGCGGAAAATGCAATTGTAATCGGCGTTTCAAAGGACACCGCGGCAAAACAGGCAAAATTTCGCGCAAAATACAATCTAACCTGCCTTTTGGGGGCTGATAATGAAACGTGTTTTTGTGAAGAATTTGGCGTCTGGGTTGAAAAATCAATGTATGGCAAAACCTATATGGGCATCCAGCGGGCTAGCTTTATCATTGATGCAGAAGGCAAAGTTGCCGCTGTATGGCCAAAGGTAAAGGTTGACGGTCACGCTGGCGAGGTTCTGGAGAGGTTGAAAGCGCTGTAATCATGCCAGATACCACCGGTAAAACGCTAAACGGCGCGATATCCGAGGTCATCACGATCAAGGATGCGCGGCAAAAGGCTGGGGCAACCCGTGACCTCGTTGCTGCCTGGACGGCCCACGCACTGCCACTTGGCAGGCAGATGCCACCAGATCGCCCCGGCCGACCTGTCCGCCCGCTATTACGCCCACCGCGCGAGGTACCGCGCCGCCGCATTACACAATCGGCACCCGGCCGGATTGCGCTGCTTCACGCGATCGCGCATATCGAATTAAATGCCGTTGATTTGGCACTGGAT
>Ga0181556_1004692_pt1 | contig 10996 bp, 13 predicted proteins | sample 011ome_14_FD_148651 | JGI IMG/M metagenome (GOLD analysis project Ga0181556, IMG submission 148651) | Coastal salt marsh microbial communities from the Groves Creek Marsh, Skidaway Island, Georgia - 011505AT metaG (spades assembly) | ecosystem: Environmental > Aquatic > Marine > Intertidal zone... | reverse complement strand
CAGTCCAGGAAAGTATCAAACTTGCACTGGACGCTGCAGATGCGGCAACAGATGTTACCTCAGAATATAGCCAGGTTAAACGTGAACATAAGAAGTTGGAAAGCAAAGTGTCACAGATTCATCGTTATACCACTATTACTTTTGTATGCGCCATTTCAGCAGCAGTGATTGCACTGGCGTTTTCGGCAACCCTGTATTTTAAGTCAATTTCTGAATTAAAGCTTATGACAACAACTAATCGCCAAGGTTTGATAGTATTTTCCGAAAATATTGAGAGGCTCAACACGGTTTTGGCTGAGTTGCAAGTGTCTTTATCTAAGCAGGAAGAGTTGGTTAAGCTGAACCGTGAATCAACCTCGCAAATTGCCGAGTTGAAAAAAGTTATGGTGGATGGAAGCGCCAGCATCGTTGCGCAATTGCAAAAGACTGGCGATGGCATGGGTGGATCAACAGCAGCGCTCGGAGATGGGCTTAAATCAGCAATGACAGATCAAAATAAGCTTATCACCAGTAGCCTTAAGGTTGGCCTGGCCGGCCTTGAGTCAACTGTTTTGAAATCAATGGATGCGATTGACAAAAAAATAGCCAGCAACAAGGCGTTAAAGAATGTTGCCGAGACACAGTCCAAAACGAAAAAAGAGATTGAGGCTCTGAAATTGCAAACTAAAGAAATCCGCAAACTCCTTGAGACTCAACAAAACCGCATTACATTTCCCTAGATAAAAAATTGTCTAACTGATAGTTGTCTGGTGGAAAATGTTAGGGAATGGAGATCCTGGTGGCCGAATTTGATCAAGATCATGCAAATTCTGGCGTTACGGATAATGTAGAAGCAAAATCCACAGACTCGGCGCCAGCACAATTTATCAGAATTAAGTCATTGGCACGTGTCGCACATGCTCGCGACCTGCGCCTACGTGATGGAGATATCCTTGTCGCGATTGACGGTGCGCTAAATAACTATGATATTGATGCGTTTCGGGCGCTCTGCGATCAAGCGGAGGAAAGTCAAAAAGAACTTCTGCTAACCATTTGCCGCAAGGATATTATCTATGATGTTTTCATAGAAAAAAGGCTGGGGGTGGAGCTGGATTATGCTGATACTGAGGCGTCAATTGCCGCGGGTGCGCTATTTGCCAGGCATCACATGGGGCCAAAAGACCATTACCAGAATTACGAAGCGCTTCGGGATATTCAGCGGCATGTTGTTCTTTATGATACCGCATATTCGGCCGTCGCTACTTTAGCGCCACCTATATGGCTTTTACAACATCGAGCGTGGGAACCGTTAGCAGCAGTGATGGCTGCATACGCAACCTCGGCGGCTGTTCATTGGGGTTTGTTTTTTGCCACAGCTATCCTACTTGCAATTTATTTTCATCGAATTCAATTTCGCCTGATCAGAAACTACAGTCTGTTTACTGAACATTATTTTTGGCATGTTTGCGCGGCACGTAGTTCTGCTGAAGCTCAGATGGTTTGCCGACAACTAGACCCAAAATGCCAGTTTAGTTTTAGCTATGTTGGCCCGCCGGCTTCAAGCTCAGAGCCATCACCATCAAATTAGAAATTAGCGTAAGCTTTTATCTTATACCCGTATCATTCTCAAATACCTTCCTCCTCGACAGCCTCCAGCCCTGCCTTGGCCCGCGGCGCGGGCGTGCGGCCCCTTTGGCTTGTGGAGCACCCTAATTATACTTTATGGGGCCCAAGCACGGTGGTGATGCGCCCTCTGAAAATTAAGCTTTGGAATGAATTTGGTGCTTGTAAGAGTTTAAGTTCGCTGGCCCGAGTTCTAACAGCCCGTTTGGAGGCATAAAAGTCAAATGCTGCAGCTGACAATGGTGCATTGATATGACTACCCTCTGGCGTGTTTGTAACCAGATTGGATCATGCTAGTACTAACCTAATGATACAAGTAGTGTCTGTGACCACTGAAGGGACGGCCCTGAAAGGACGGTTAGTAATTGATTTCTATTTCGATACGGCGATTTTTAGCGCGCCCATCTGGGGTATCATTTGGTTCAACTGGACGGGACTCGCCATAGCTAATGGCTTCGAGTCGTTCTTCAGAAATAGTTCCGTTGGCAGCAAAGGCCTGTACAACGCTGGCTGAACGCGCTGCCGCAAGATCCCAGTTGTCCCGGTAGTTCGAGCCAAAGATCAATGGCACATCATCGGTATGACCGGATACCTTAATCTTGCTTTTCCCCGCAGCATTTACTTCGGCAATGCGGTTCATAATTTCAATTGCTTCGGGGGTTAAGTTGGCTGACCCTGAAGCAAACGCACCGCCAGCGCCAACTGTGATAATAACCTTGTCATCTTCACGCTGAACATCAACGAGTCCCTGACCTATCTCCTGCCGTAACGCGACTTTCAATTCATCTTCGGCAACCTGTGCCTTTTTATTAGACTCAGCCTTTGCTTCCGCTTGTTCTTGGGTGCTTTTTGCCGCCGCGTTGGCAACTGCGGCAAGCTCTTTCAGCTGTCCTTCAATGCCACCAAATAGAACATCTTGCTCAGACTTACCGGTGGCTGCTTTTGCTTTTTCAATGGCATTCAAGGTTTGTTGAAGTAGCTGGGGAAGATCTTTTTGATCCGCCTCGGTTGGGGTAAAGTTCACAACAACATTCTCGCCCAACGTTTCGACCTGAATATCACCGCGTGCTACAGCCTCTTCCAGGGCTTTGACAAGGTCTTCAGCGTCGCTTTGTTTTTCTCCGCTACCGTCGCTGTCTTTTGTTTTAGTTTGAGAATCAAGATCCGGCTTTGTTGTCTCTGTCGTTTGCTGAGTCATTTCATTGGTAACTGATTTAGCCGGAGACGGGCTGAAGTTTAGTGACAACACTGTTGTGCCTTTTGGCTGCTCAACAATTGGCACAATCTTTTGAACACCGAAGGCGTTTTTTAACGAACCAGAAATTTGTTTGAATTTTGGCACATTAAACTCGGCAAAAGACAAAATCAAAACAAAGAATGCCATTAGTAATGTCGCCATGTCGGCAAAGGTTGCCATCCATGCTGGTGCGCCAACAGGAGGGCATTTCGGACATTCTTCTTCTTCTTCTTCGATGACTTCGTTTTCGGTATCTTCAGCCATTCTTCATATCCTCATCAAGGGATGATCGTCGCATAGTTTAAGCTATCTTGAACTATGCCGTTTCGAGTTTGGCTTGCATTTTCGGGGGGAGGGCCGAAACCATTTGATCTTGAATGTTGCGTGGAGACTCTCCCTTGGCGATATTTCGAAGGCCTACAACCACTAGCCCACGATAGATAACTTCATATGCTGTATAGCCTTCAAGTTTAACTAGCATTGGCATAAAGATAATATTAGCGATAATAGCGCCATACATTGTTGTAAGCAAAGCCACTGCCATAGCTGGGCCGATCGCCTTCGGATCAGCCATGTTGCCAAGCATTAGAACTAGCCCGATCAATGTACCAATCATTCCCATAGCTGGGCCAATATCAATCCATCCCTTAACAACATTTTGGTTGGCTTCGTGCCGAGATCTCATTGCTTTTATCTCCCCATTCAGTTGGGTTACAAGCTTTGTCTCGTCTGCGCCATCTATCAACATTTGCAGGCCTTTTTGGAAAAATTTATCCGGGACGTCCTGTCCTTCTAATGCCATCATTCCGTCTTTACGAGCTATCGCTGCAAGTTCTGCCATGCGCTCAACCAATTCATCCATCTTTTTAACTGGCGGAAGAAACGCTTTTGCCATCGCTGCAAAGCTTCCAAGAAAAACTGGCAGCGGGCATGTGTACATAACTGAAAAAAAGGTGCCGCCTATCACAATCAAAAGAGATGGGGTGTCAATGAATGGGCCAACACCGCCACCGGAGATCATCGCTCCGAGAATCATACCGATGGCGCCTATAAATCCAATGAGGGATGCTAAATCCATTGTATAACTACTCTTTTCCTGCCGTTATCTTTGACTTTGATGTTTTCAACTAAGCAAAAACAATACCAACCCAACTATGACCCATGATTTTTATAGGAAAAACAAAAAATATCAGAAATTATGGTTTTTAAATCTAAATTGGCGCAATCTATGCTTTGTATCATCGATCACTTCTATACAAATTTAAGCTAGTGGGGATAAAATAAAGCTAATGCGATTTTTTGCATGTTTTCAAAAGACAACCTGGTGTTTTTTTCTGGCTGTGCTTGTCATAATTCAAGTCATTGCAAATGCTGCATTCGCGCAAAGCTCATCATCACTAAGTAGCGCTGACAATGCGGTAATTGTTAAATCTGGCAAATTCATGGCACGAGACCACCTCGTCACAGATCTGCAAAACAATGTCGAATGGATGCGCTGCTCAGTTGGTCAGGTTTGGGATGGTGATGATTGCAAAGGAAAGGCTCTTAAACTGAGTCAAGATGATGCGGCGAGGGCGATTAGCATCGCTAATGAGCAATTGGGAGCAGGCTGGCGTTTGCCGACACGAACTGAACTGGAAGGGCTTGTCTGTGATGATTGTTCCCCAGTAAAGATAGAATTAGACACCTTCCCTAATACTTATGGTGAGCCGTATTGGACCGGTGAGGTGAATAGCTTTGCATCAAGGCATATTTGGTCAGTTAATTTTATGACTGGCTTCACTTACGGACGCTTTTTCCCTTATCAGGAGATCTTGGTTCGCCTTGTTCGCGACCGCTAAATGATTTTATTAAAAAATTTCCAGGAAATCAGTTTTACTAAAAAGCTTACGCAGCCAAACCCAACTATCGCTGTTGCAAACCAGGATGGAGTTAAAAAGTTTATGTGACTAAATTTGTCGCCAGCAACCACAGCTAAAATCACAAGCATTAGGGTAAACATTATATAAGATCGGATAATCCTACAACGATGACATGGCCCAGCGCTTGGGTTGGTTTTAGTGTAAATCATTTTAGTCTCGGGTAAAAATTTGTTAAATCAAGACTTGTATTAAATTGATGTAACAAAATTAGATCAAGTAGCGACTTATTTCAACTTCTGATTAGATCGGTTTTGATTGTCTGAATTCTGACATGGGGAAAAAGCAAAAATCCTGCCAAAATCATAACTAATTGAAATTCATATGATTATATGTCGTTTTCTTGACAAAACCGTTCGTCAAATAGATGTTTTGCAAATTGCATGCCGTAACCTCAAAGTTTTTTCAGGAGGACGGGATGATGCAACTTTCTCAGTCAGTAAAACTAAAACAAAAACAGTCTTTGGTAATGACGCCGCAATTGCAGCAAGCCATCAAATTACTGCAATTGTCTAATCTAGAATTGAGCCAACATTTGCAAGAGCAGGTGGATGAGAACCCATTTTTGGAAATTGATGAAATTGTTGACTCAAGTCAATCGTTGACCGGTGAGAGTCCTGACCCCTCTCCAGCCGCCGATTTAACGAACCTTGCTGATTTGAAAGAGAGTGCAGCGCTAGCCGAAGACCCGACCGAACATAGTGACTTTGAAAACCGTTTTGACCAATCAATTGTCGATACGCCGCGAAACAATGCAGCAAATGCGCCTTTTGAGGGTGACTATGATGCCATCAGCAATGTGTCTTCAAAAGAAGGGTTCTACCCCGGCCTTTTTCGTCAGTTAAACCTGGCAATGGACAACCCAAAACAGCGCTTGATTGCAGGACATTTTGTTAATGCACTTGAGCCAAGTGGCTGGCTTGGCATGCCAGTAAAGGATGTTGCCGATGCCAGTGGTTGCAGTCTTGCTGAAGCAGAAGGTGTATTGAGCATTCTGCAAACTTTTGAGCCAACAGGCTTGTTTGCGCGCGATCTTGAAGATTGCATACGCTTGCAACTGATCGAGCTCGGTGTCATGACCGATGCATTTTCTATTTTATTGGAAAATCTTGATCTGCTTGCCCGAGGTGAAGTGAAACGTCTTGCGCGTCTCATTAAGTGCACTTCTGACGATGTCATGGAAATGCTCACGATTATCCGCACATTAAATCCAAAGCCGGGCGAGTTCCTTGGGATTGACCATCTTGAAATGCCTAGTCCCGATGTGATTGTAAAACGGCGCTCGGATGGCTGGGTGGTCGAACTTAATCGGTCAACGCTTCCTGGGATTGTAATTAATGAAGAATATGCCGAGATGGTCACTGCCAAAAAGATGGATGATGAGGCGCAAAATTATTCGGCAGATGCTCTTAATAATGCGCGTTGGCTAAAGCGAGCTGTAGAACAGCGCAATTCAACAACATTGAAAATCAGTGCTGAAATTATTCGTCAGCAAACTGATTTTTTGGAAAAAGGATTGGACTATCTTAGGCCTCTATCCCTTCGCGATGTAGCGAACGCGGTGGGAATGCACGAGAGTACTGTTAGTCGCGTGACAACTGGGCTGTTAATTTCAACACCACGTGGCGGCATGCCCTTAAAATCTTTTTTCAGTGTCAATATTGCATCAAGCGCGCCAACGGGTGATGCCTCGGCTGCAGCTGTTCGTAATATGGTAAAACGATTGATTGGTCAGGAAACACCTGGAAAGCCGCTAAGTGATGAGGCAATTTGTAAAATGATCGCTGATGAGGGTATTGATCTCGCCCGCCGCACCGTCGCTAAATATCGCGAGATGATGAATATCCCATCATCGTCACAACGTCGTATGCAAGCACGCCTTAGCAATATACGTTAGCCGAATGCTGGCCGCGCCCGCCTCACTCCCTCGCTTGAATGATACAAGGTTTTAGGTTGGCTCTTTTATCGCATGGCGATCCCACTCAACTAGCAGCAGGCATCACTTGGTAGAAAATTTCCATAGGCAATGGGTACGATTATTTTATTGCCTGCGCAGCTACTAAAGACCGTGTGATAAAATATTCCTCACTAGTCAGGGGCTGGTCGCTCATAAAACTACCAAGTGGAACGACATGCTGGCTTTCGGGCTTGTCGTCTTGGTCAAAATGAACAAATTCAATGCCAAGGTCTTTTGCTTCAACGCCTGCCTGTTGGCCAAATGCAGTTTCGGCCTCAATGGTAAAAACTGGTTTTGTCTGACGGCTCATCCCGGCTCTCCTCTTGGTATCATTCACCACAAATGTTTGACAGTGTCGGCTCTTTCTAGGGTAATGCATTTCGCATGCCATAGATCGCCATTGATACGTCGAAAAAGAGGAATTAAGTTGCTTTCGAGCGCTATTCTATAAGGCTGGATTGCCGCAATTCTCCAGCAACGCTGATTTCGCGGCCGACAGTCATGAACTTTACCGGATCGATTGATTTGTTATTAATGCGTATTTCATAATGTAGATGAGCGCCTGCTGACCTTCCGGTATTGCCCATTTTTCCGATAACATGATTTTCACCGATATAATCACCAAGCTTGACGGTGATGCGAGCCAGGTGGGCATAGGTCGTGATAATGCCAAAATCATGCTTTACCCGTACAACCTTGCCAAATGATCCTTCGGTACCAGCATAAATCACTGTCCCTGGGGCGGTTACACGCACATTTTCTTGCCAAGTACCCGCCAGATCAACGCCATGATGGAATGATGTCTTGCCGGTTTTCGGATGTTTCCGATTACCGTAATCGCTTGAGATATAGAAATAGAGCATTGGTGGTTTGAATGGAATCTTACGAAGTGCGGCTCGATGTTCAGCAAGATTGATCATTATGTTTTTGAAGTTGTCATTCTTTGGGGCGGTGGCAACCTCAATTTCGCTTGGTAGGGCCTCAACAGAAATGCCAAGGTCGACGACGGTTGACCGGATATATTCGATTTCCTGTTCTAATGCTAAAAGCATTTTTTTGGTTCTTGCCGCATCAGTTATTAGCGGTAAAACTGGACCTTGACGTTGTGTAAAAAAGCCGGTTTGCAATCCATCTGATTCTGGCATCTTGGGCGGGCTTGGTAATACAGTAGTGGCAGCGAACTGATCAGGTGTGGCGGCTTTGGGCGTTATCAGCGGTGGTGTAGCGAGGCGCGCATTGTCAATCAAATTGCCATCACTTTTGTTTGGCTGTGCTTGTAATATTTTTTTGTCTTTTGGGGCAGGTGCAAAGTTTGGCAGAAGGGCAATGGTGAATTCTTGCGCGTCGGTAGCAATGCCAGTTGGTTTTGAGGTTGTGCCGATTGAGATATTTGATGAAGCTGTTGCCGGATTTTGTTTGATGATAATCTCTTCGGCATTTGCCTGATTGGCAAAACTCTCTTGGCTAAGCGTGTTTTCAGCCATTATTTGTTCAGCGATGACCGGTTCACCTTTTGAAGGCTCACTATTCATCGGCTCTCGGCCCATTTCTTCAAACGTTGTGACGTTAGTATTTTCGGGCGCATCAATTGGCGAAATCTCAGTTGATGACAGTTGATTGACTTGCATGCTGTTTGGCTTGCTTGCCGCAACGCTAAATAATTGCGGTTTGCTCAGTGTGGTTTCATTGGCAAGGGTAACGCGTTTGCCGCCTTGGATAATCATGGGCATGTTATCATCTGTGGTCATTTTAACGTCTGGATGTAGTTGCGAAATCTGTGGTGTTTGTGGCGCGGATACCGCAGGCTGGGCTCTGGCTGGGCCAATGATCAGGCGCGGCGATTGCGCTGTTTTCCCTGCGATCACTGGCGGATGCAAATCATCAAGAGTGGTTGGGTGGTAATCAAGCCATTTAAAGTCGGCACCTGCACCAGTATATTCACTGATAGAGGCACCATTTTTTGGGTTTGTGCTGGCCCCTGCGGTTTTGATCGTTTCTTCGCGCATCACTCCAATGGCGCTATAGCTCGCATTTATTGCCGAATAGAAAATGGTAACCACGCCAACCATGCAAATTAGGATAGCAGTTAAAACGAGCGATGGTTTCAGGCTCACTTCAATGGGGCCTCCGCGGGTAAAGATCAAAAATCGGTTTTCGCGAAGAAACCAAATTCTGTTGATTGTGACGGTTGGCATATCGCTCTGGATGCTGTGCCGCACTTCAGGCGCAAAGTGCGCATAGAGACCAGCGAGTCCAAAAGCCCGTAAAACTTTAACAAAGCCTGATGTGACTGCTTTTTTGCCTCTATCAGTCATGCAACCACTAGCCTAACTTCATCCAGACCATTAAAATCAGGAGAATGTTCGTCAAAAGTTGGATCCCGATCACTGCCAATAAAAGATTGCTAGAGATTTGATTGCGGACATTCAATTGAAACGTGGGCATTTTTATGGCGGTTTCGACGCCTTTATGAACATTAATCATGTTATCCGAAACCACTCCATCGACAGATAGTGATGTGGCGCCGGCTTTCATTTCCTTGTTGCTATTATTTGACGATCTGATCGCCGGCTCAAATGTCTGTGTGCTAAGTGAAATATCTGCATTGTGTCCAGCAGTGTAAGTTGTGTCTTTTAGCTCTTGGCGCGAGATAATAGCTGCTGAAACTTCATTTCGCATTTCTTCAATTCTTTTTCGAATATCGACAACTTCATCAGTCATAATTTGCTCTAACTGCATTAAGAATTTGGTAAAAATGTCGTTTCTATTTTTGTGTCGCTTGTCTTTTAAGCAAACGACGTGCCATCGATGTTTTTTCAACGGCAACTGACAAGTAAATGGTACCTTAAATCAGAGCTTTTGATGATTTAAAAGGCAAAGGCAATGCTAATTGAAAAAAAGTTCATTAGAATCAAAGGCATGATATGATTGGTAAAAATAGTGCTAGCCCAATGTTATCGCCAAATCATTCGCAGATTAATGTAGATGTGCGAATCAGGGGCACCATTACTGTGTCTGAACCGCTTGTCATGGCAGGTCAGCTTGACGGCGATATCAAGGCCGGCGAACTTCACATAGCATCTACGGCGATTGTTAGTGGCGACGTGACCGCGCAAAACGTAACGATTGACGGTAGGGTTCATGGGGTTATTGTTGCTGATGAGGTGTATTTATCTGCAACAGCCCATTTTGAAGGGCAATTAAACTGTCATGGCATTGCGATTGATAATGGCGCATATGTTGATGCAAAATTCATCAAGGAACCAGTAACAAATGGATAAGCTTGGAAGCAAAACAGTCATTGGTGCCAGTGCGACCTTTACCGGTAAGATTGCTAATGCGCGTGTCGTTGAAGTTCATGGCAAAGTGAATGCCGATTTAATTTCGGAAAAAGTAACCATTGGTGAAGCCGGACGTTTTGATGGCGCAATCCGCGCTGACCTTGTTGTGGTGTCTGGCCTTTATGAAGGCAAGATGCAAGCTGGAAGCGTATGGGCCACGGCAACAGCCTCAATTTCTGGCAAATTACATTATGAAACATTACAGATGGATCGAGGCGCAGCGCTAAATTGCCATATTGTTCATAACTGGAGAGCAAAAGCTGGTGACCCCGAGCAAAGTAATTCTGGCAATTCGGATGTGCCATTGCCTGACGCGTCAAACAAGGCAAAAACTGGCACGGTGCCATCATCCTCTAAAAAAGGTGTATGACCCATGTTGGCGAAATCACATGAGCAGATGACTAACCTGCACGAAGATACAACCTATATCCTGGGTGACTTGATTATGGAGGGATCACTTGACGGTGGCAATCATCCCGTTGTGATTGATGGCCAATTCAACGGTGACATCACTGCGCCCGACGTAATCATCCTAGAACAAGGCAAAGTAACGGGCGCCATCAATACACAAACGGTGGTTATTAACGGTTATTTCAAAGGTAACCTGGTATGTGAAAGCTTGACCGTCACCTCCACCGGCATTGTTGAGGGTGAGGTTCAGGCAAATGCATTGTCAATTGATTTGGGCGCCGAAGTGATAGGATCAATTAGCCGCGTAAACGTAAAATCAGACTAGATTTAAATCTCTGTCATTGGCTAATTAATTATGCATCTTCATCTAGATGCTTCATTAAATCATCACAAAGTTCGGCGGTTACAATACATTGATCCATGAATGTCATTGTTTCGGCGCGGCCTTGAAGCTGAAACATGCGCATTGCGGCGTAGCGACCGGCAGCCATTGCTACGGTTAATGGCATATTTTCCGCTTCGGCCAATT
>Ga0181556_1004669_pt1 | contig 11034 bp, 11 predicted proteins | sample 011ome_14_FD_148651 | JGI IMG/M metagenome (GOLD analysis project Ga0181556, IMG submission 148651) | Coastal salt marsh microbial communities from the Groves Creek Marsh, Skidaway Island, Georgia - 011505AT metaG (spades assembly) | ecosystem: Environmental > Aquatic > Marine > Intertidal zone... | reverse complement strand
TTTGCCGCGTTTGGTGGCATTGAGCAGGCATTCTCAGCGGCGGAGTACCGGGTGGCCGGGGGGGCGCAAGCGCTGGCTCAGGCGGTGGCCTTCGAGCTTGGTAACTCGATACGGCTTGATTGGGAAGTGCAACGAATAAGGCACGACGAATCGGGCGTGGTAGTGGAGGGGCCGTGCGGCAGTTTGAGCGCCGAACTGGCCATTGTAGCGATGCCGGTTAATGTACTCTCCGATATCAGATTGGAGCTCTCATTACCCGCAGAAGCGCGAGCAGTGATAGCCAGTGGACACGCCGGACGTGCCGCTAAGGGTTGGGCTGCCGCAACGTTGCCACACCCGCTCCAGTCAGTTGGCTGGCCTGATGCGATTGAGGTCTACAGTCGAAGGGGTTCGCGCTCTGATGCAATCTGTACCTTTGGCGCAGCAATACCTGATCATGGGGCTGCGCTCGAGAGAGGGTGGTCGGCGCTAAATCAGCGGCATCCCGATGTGCGCCTCTTGGGAGCGTTTTTGTCCCATGATTGGGTGCAGGACCCCTTTGCCAGGGGCACATGGTTGAGCATGGCACCCGGTCAGGCGACAGGAATACACGCGTTATCGAATATGCCGCCGCCCTGCCTGTTTGCCGGTGGCGATCTCTCGCGGGGTTGGTATGGCTGGATGGAGGGGGCGGTGACTTCAGGGCAAGACGCAGCGCTCAGGGCCCATGCCTTCCTAAAAAGCGGTGCATTGATTCCAGCCACCGCATAGGGTGAAACTCAATAGGGGTGATGGCGTCTCTGCGACCCCCAGTGGTTAGCGCCGGCCTCGCCCTTTGCTGCGCCAACCAATTGGCCTCGGATCATTCAGCGGCTATAGCAGGTGGAACACGGCGCTACCGATCAATGTCCCCAGCGCATAACCCAAGACGCCAACCAGTACCCCCGGCGTGATCTGATCTTTCCAGCCTTGTGCCGCGGCCATGACCGGTGCGGTAGTGGCGCCCAGCACTGCCGCGTTTGAGGCCGTTAGCAATTCTGGCAGCGATAGCTTGAACCAGCGTCCCACAACGAGCAGAAACAGCAGGTGAATGGTCAGCAAGATGGTGACCAGCGCGATCAGGATAGGAGCGACCTGCACCATGGCGCGGAGATCCGCGCCGGCCGCAATAGAGCCAAAGAAGGGAAAAGACAGCACAATGCCCACCTCGAAGCCCCCGGCACACCAGAAGCGCACCCGAGGGAACACGGTTGCAACTAAAAGCGTGAGCAGAGTCAGAACGATATATCTCACGCTCGGGACTTGAGTCAGGGCCGTCAGTGTATCTGCGGTGACAACGAGCAACGTGGCAATAGCCAAAGCAAAACAGAGCGATCGTGCTGTGGGCGCCGGTGGTTGCTCTGCGCCGGCCACCTGTGTGGGGGCGGGCAAATGATACTGGCGGGTAAGCCAGCGTAGCGTGGGTAGCAAACCCAGAATGCTGAGATACAGGGCGCTGAAGAGATTGTCCGCCGCCGTTGCTGCCGAAAAGAAAGAGGCGTCTTGTGATAATCCGGTCATCTCTCCCAGTGCCGCGTAATTGACGGAGCCGCCGATATAAGTTGCCGTAAACAAGCCTGCTATCGCGGCCTCTTGTTTCCCGGGGTCAATGCCGGCGCCGATCGCGACAGCACCGAGGTCTAGCAGAGAGATAGCACCCAACACGCCAAGCACCGTGCCGGCTGTAGCAATCATGAAGGCCGCTGTGGTGCGATAGGCCTCTTGGAAGAGCCTACGGATATCGCCCTGAAGTAAAAAGAGCGGTATGAGAATCGGGACGAGATACTGGAATACAAAATCGTAGGTGAGCGCCTGATGGGGGATTACACCCAGATTCGCCGATAGGATCGATAGGAGAATCACAATGACTGTGCCGGTAAGTAGTGCCCCGAGGCGCGTTTTTTCCAGCCAAAACGCCAGTGCGGAAATAGCCATCAGGGCTGCGAAGATGCCAAGGTGATTGTCGGGTGCAAACATGCCTGAGAGAACTCAAAGGAGTTCGGTATGATGCTACTGCACGCGACAGAGGTAAGTCACGGCAGCCCAGCTCAATTTGTGTGATAGTCGTGTATTGGATGAGGCTGCGTCATTCCCTAAGCGGCCTCGGCTTTTGTGGCATTTTGCCGGGCTTCCGATAGGAATCCGGTCTGCGGAGGAAACAAGCATGGGCGAACCATCAGGTGAACCGCCAAGGCAACTCAATGTCTTGGGATTGCCAATTGAGCTCTGTTGTATGGATCCGGTCACTGGTTTCTTTCGCGACGGGCACTGCCATACCGGGCCACATGATCATGGGCGCCACACGGTCTGTGCACTGATGACTGAGGAATTTCTGACTTTCTCGGTAGCTGCGGGCAATGACCTCGTGACGCCGATGCCTCAATACGAATTCCCTGGGTTACAAGCGGGGGATCGATGGTGCTTGTGCGCGATGCGGTGGCACCAGGCCCACGAGGCGGGGAAGGCCCCCAGACTGTACTTGCGGGCGACCCACCAGAAAACGCTAGAGATTATTCCGCTGTCGGTCCTCAAGCAATTTGCCTTGGATCTCTCCTGAGAGAGATGGTGGTAGCGGCGTCAGGAGCGCGGTTTTGGGTTAAACAGTGTGGCGCCAAACATACCGGCGATCATGGCCATGCCGAACACCAGCGTGGTGTTGTAGCCATAAATCACGCTGACCAATGCGGGACCGGGACAATACCCCGATAAGCCCCAGCCAACCCCAAAAATCGCCGATCCACTGATGAGTCGTCGATCAATGCTTTGCAGGGTAGGGATATTGAATTGGGAGGCCAGTAAAGGAGCGCCGCGTCGCAAAATGATGGGCGTCAGGGTCAGCGTGATCAGCAATGCCCCTCCCATTACAAATGCCAGGTCAGGTAACCAGGCGCCCGTAATATCGAGAAACCCCTGTACCTTGGCGGGATCAGTCATGCCCGCCAGTGAGAGCCCCATCCCGAACAACAGCCCCGAGAGGAGGGCGGGCCATGATTTCATATCGCGCCGCCTATCAGATGCCGGATGACAAAGACGGTCAGTGCGCCCGTAGACATGAACGTCCCGGTAGCAACTAGGGATCGGACAGAGAGCCTCCCGATCCCGCATACCCCGTGCCCACTGGTACAACCTCCCCCAATCCGAGTGCCGAGGCCCACCAGTAAGCCACTGAGGGCGACGAGAGCAAGCGGTGTGTTGGATTGACCGGGAACGGGAATACCCAAAACCGCATGAATAATGAGCCCTCCGATGAGGAGCCCAATAACAAAGAAAATGCGCCAGCCTCGATCAGGTCCTTGCACCACTCCCCAAAGGATGCCGCTGATACCGGCAATACGGCCCAGTGAAAGCAGTAGCCAGATAGCGGCAGCGCCCAGCGTCAGGCCGCCCAGCAGCGGTGCTATAAATGGTGACAGTACTTCTGTCGCGTTCATGCTGCTCGTTACCCTATGGTGTCTGGAGCCGAATTATAGGGCAGCGATCTCTTATTGATCGAGGGGGATCGGGGGTTGGGCAACAGGCTTTGACACCGCCTGTCAAATATCAGAGCCGCACGCTGGCTGGACAACCTGTATTTGAGACGGACCGGCCTACCAGCCCGAAGCAATCAGCGCGGATTCCTGCTGGGGCCCCAAGGCCACGTCAGCAGCAGTTTCATCGATGAAGCGAGCCACTTTTTCAATATCTCCCGCTCCAGCAGGACGATACTGTGTTTCCTGTTCGAGAAAGACTTCGCTGCCCACTACTTGATTGACCCAGGTGCCTTCATCACGGCAGGCCACGCCTCGCCAATGTGATTCCTTGTGCGCTAGCAGGAACTCTCGGCACCAGCGGCCATCAGCTGCGGGAAATGTGAGCACTGACCTGAAGTCCCGCTCACCATCCAAATGCTCCCAACCTGCAGCACGCGAAGGTGATTGCTCCAGCGCCTGAGCAAGCGACTTGTCCATGGTCATCGGGTTGAATGCCGACGGTTGCTCGTTTATCAAAGAGAGTGTCACCACTGCCATGACCGAAGCTGCAACTGCGCCTGTCGCCCATTCGCGCCACCGGCTCATGGAGCTGATAATCGCCACGTTCTTTGCTTGTATCAGTGCAGTCAGATCTCTGTCTGCGCTATCGCTGGGGCTTGCGTAGAGCTGTTTAACCAGCCGATCGCCGTGTTCCATCGCCGTCAATCGAGCGCGCAAGGCGGGCTCGGCCTTGAGACGACCTGCGAGCGCAATCGTGCGCTCCGCATCTAATTCGCCATCTATATACATGGACAGCAGGTGATCATCGTCAACCCGCATACCGTCCATATCGAACACATTTTTGCTTTCGTCTGTCATCTCTCATTTCCTGTGCTGGCCAACCTGTCCCAAGTAGGTCGGTATGCACTCTGAAGGCTTAGGCCTCTCTCTCTGCTTTCCACTCCAAATCTTCAGTCAGGGCCTTTCGGGCCCGAGCGACACGACTCATGATCGTGCCAATAGGTACCTCTAAAATCATAGCTGCCTCCGCATAGGAGCAACCTTCTACCGCAACCTTGACCAACGCAGCGCGCTGCTCTGCTGGTAGCCGTTCCAGCGCCGCCGTGACTCTGTCGAGCTGCACTGACTCGTCAGAATTCTCCGCGGTCGTGCCAGCGCCTTCGATCGCGCCCTCTGACTGTGCGTAACGGCTTCGCACATCTCTCGAGCGAATTTCGTCAATCCAAAGGTTCCGGCAAACCCGGTGAGACCACTTCGCAACATGAGCATCCGCTGGCATACCCTTTTCCAACAACCTCTCGACCGTGATCTGCAAAAGATCGTCGGCGTCTGAGGGGTCTGACGTCAACGATAAGCAAAACCGCTTCAGCCGCGGTAACTCATCGATAAGGTCCTGTCGCTGCTGCGTTGTAAGACTCGCCATATTTATCCTGCTCTCTATCTGACGTTCCAGATGGGGGTTTATTCCCCTCAATCGCCAGGGTTTTCCACATAATCGGCTTGCCTTATTTGCGCACAAACCGGGTAGACTTCCATGATGTCCAGCATGAAACCCACTCTGCAAGCCAACTATTTCTCCTTTATCCGCGGACTATTGGCCCATTTGGGTGCCCTGGTGGTGCTGGGCGGGTTTTGCCTCAGTCCCGCTGCGCAGGAAGTTGAGGATCAGGTTTCAGAAATTGTCTCGGATCTGACCGAAGAGCGAATCGAGCAGGTCATGGAGGATTTGCTGGCAGATATCGAGTCCCGTATCAGCGAGGACTCCTTGAGGATTCAGACAGACCATTGGTTGGTGATGGCCGAGGCGGATGTCTTTGCTCAACTCGAAGCGGAAGGGTATTTGTTTGAGACGGTGAGTGAACTCGAGGGGTTGGGGTTTTTATTGGCTGAGGTGGCGGCCCCCGCGAGCTTCGATTTGTCTGCAACCCGGGAAGGCATTTATGACGTGATCGGCGGAAAACGCGCCGATATCGATTTGAACCACCTCTACACGGCGGGCGTGCCCCATGAGACAGCGAGCCCATCTGATCTTGTTGGAATAGCCCCGCGAGAGCTGTTACCAACACCCACCGATTTATCTGACCTTAATTTGCGTATCGGGATCATCGACAGCAGTGTCGACCGCAGTCACAGTACTTTCCTCAATGCGTCCATTACGACCAAGCGCTTCGTCGAGAACGATACACCGCCTAACGTGCATGGCACCGCCATCGTTTCAATTATCGTGGGTTCAGATCCGCTGGCCTTGGGACTGGCTCCCAAAGCCGAGATTTATGCCGCTGAGGTCTTTGATGAAAATGAGGAGCAAGGTGAGTTTGCCAGCACGGTGAGTCTCATCAAAGCACTGAATTGGCTGGTCACCTCTGGCGTGTCCGTGATCAACATCAGTTTGGCAGGCCCCCCCAACCGTTTGCTTGAGACTGCACTCAGTCGGGTCAGACAAAAAGGCATTCTGGCGGTGGCAGCGGCAGGTAATGGTGGACCCATGGCGCAGCCCATGTACCCTGCTGCTTATCCCGAAGTGGTCGCGGTAACCGCGACTGATGATCGGGGCAGAGCTTTCCGTCTGGCAAATCGGGGAGAGTATGTCGACATTGCGGCGCCCGGTGTGAACATCAGACACGCCCGCGCCGGGGGTGGATTTATTGCGTCCTCGGGCACCTCTTATGCAGTCCCATTTGTAACGGTTGCTGCGGCCAGACTGATGCAATCTAATGGAGAGCCTGCTGTCATGCTTGATCGACTCTATGCCAGCGCGCTGGACATCGGCGCGCCCGGTCGAGATCAAATCTATGGTTACGGACAGCTGCGGTTTTAGCCTATGGCGCGCCTAGAACGAGAGCCGGAACTCTGTCCCCACAACGAGGTCGTTGTAACTGGCGGTGTCAACGTTCGAATCATAATCTGAATTTTTGAGCTGCAACGCTACCGACGCATACTCTGTGATGAGAAGCCGGATCTCGCTGGAGAACCGGACGCGGGTATCTTCTCGTTCTGTGGAGATTACCGGATCGGGCGATTTGTAGCGGCGCTCTTCCAATTTGGTTTCCAGCTCCAATTCGACTGGCAATGATCCCAGTGTTGCGCGATGAACATACCGCAGTTTAAGAGCGTGGGATTCATAGTCGTACCGGTTGGCGTTGGCGTCGTCGACCCGGTAGGTATATCCGAGTAGGGCATAACGCTTTAACCCGCGGATGAAATAGTAGCTGTCGAGTGAAACGGAGTGGCTGTCAGCGCCTCGACCGGGGCGTCGCTCAATTTCTTTTTCACCGTAGACATACTCGCCGCGGAGAAACCACTGCTTGCTGATAAAGCGGGCGAGGTAGGGTGACAGCCTCTGGTAAGTCAAAAACTGCTGCTCGTCTAGATCCGCAGAGACGTCAAACCAGTTCACACCTAAAGTCGTGTCGCCCAGCTGGCTTTCCAGATTAATTCCCCAGGACTCAGTGCGCCGGTCGACCACGGAAAATGTTGCATAGGAGTCGTCTACCAGACCCGCCGATACACGGAGCGTGGTGCGATCGAAAAGGGTAATTGCCGCAGACCCCTGCGCCTCAAGGGTGGTGACTTCGTCGGACTCTCCGGTTGCGCGTTCAAGTTCATCAAGCCCCACGTTGTCATCCCAGGAGTAAGCAGCCGCGAGGTCCAGCGAGAATTCAATGCCGGCAAGGCTACCCATTGGGGCGAACCCAATAACCAGCAATGTCAAACTCACGATGTGGATGCGTGTCTTCAGAGGAGAGACTTAGTCACGAGAACAAGGCTGCAGTATATGGTTGTCTCAGGATGTTGTTGAGCTACCGGCTCGGTAATTTATACTTGCGCGTCACCTTTTGCTCTTTTAGGACTTTGCGTATGTCGGCTCCAGACACCCAGCAAGATGCCATCCAGGCGTTTATCGATTTGGCCAACGAAATGAAAAATGAAGGCACCTCGATCGCATTGATTTCTACCGCCCTGATGAGGGCCTGCGCCGTTTATTCGACATATGCGGTTACGGGAAATCAAGGGGCCTTGCGCGATAGCGGTATTGAAAAGCTTCAAAAGCTGTTTGGCGAGCAACTAGCGGTTGTACAAAAGGCAAAGATTGCCCAGGCCGAGTCGGGTGCATAACGCTGGATCCGCAAAGGAGCCCCTTTTTTGGTCAACAGTCTGAGTAACGGAAGGATCGGTATGACTTTTGTAACATCGGGCAATGAGCGTGGTTGCGGATCAATATTGGGATCGCTGCGGCAGTCTTTTTCGCTGCGGGGTCGATTTAATCCCGATGAAGGAGCTCTGGCCTGCCTTCGGCGTTGATGAGGAAGGCGTGTTCTCGTCCAAGGTTATGGGGCTCCATGACTCCTGCACTGTGGGCGATTAATTCCACTTCTTTTTTCATTGAGCGCGCGTAACTTGCCACTCTGTCAGCTTTGCTGCTGGGGTCGAGCCCTTTCTGGAGTTTTGGGTTGTGTGTGGTGATACCGGTGGGGCAGGTGTTCTGGTTGCACTGCAGCGCCTGAATACACCCCAAGGCGAACATAAAACCGCGGGCGGTGTTGACGCTATCTGCGCCGAGACACAACGCGGCCGCGACGCCCGATGGGTTGACCATTTTGCCCGAGGCGATCAGCTTAATGCGGTCACGAAGCCCCGCATCGCACAGTTTTTTATCAACAATGGGTAGCGATTCCCAGATGCTGAGCCCAAGATTATCCATCAGACTCTGCGGCGCCGCGCCGGTGCCGCCGTCGGCGCTATCCAAGGTAATAAAATCGGGTGCGCTCGCAATACCTCGGGTACGAATGTTAGCGAGTAAGTCGTCCAGCCAACCAGTCTGGCCGAGGACAAATTTGATGCCCGTGGGCTTGCCAGTGGTTGAACGTACTTTGTCGATAAAATCGAGCAGGTCGTCGCTGCAACGAATATCTGGGTGTCTATTGGGGCTGATCGAGTCCTGACCCATCGGAATCCCTCGGGTCGACGCAATGATCTCGGTGACTTTCTCTGCCGGGAGAATGCCGCCTTTACCAGGCTTGGCGCCTTGGGAGAGTTTAATTTCGAACATTTTGACTTGGCGGTCTTTGCCAAGCGCTCGCAACCGATCCACGCTTACATTCCCCTGCTCGTCGCGAACGCCATATTTGGCGGTGCCTATTTGAAAAATCACGTCACAAGGCGCCGCAGAGTGATGCGGTGCCATCCCACCTTCACCGGTATTCAGCCAAATGCCGGCTTTGCGAGCGCCCATTGAAAGCGCTTTTATTGCAGGCTCCGACAAAGCGCCAAAAGACATGGCGGAGATGTTGAAGAAGGAATGACTGGTGTAGGGCTGCTTCGCGTAGCCGTCGCCATAGACCACTGGCGTCCCCTCATGTGCGGCAATTTCTTCAGTGGTCGGCGGGAAACCCGCATTCAGAAAAAATATATCGCCCGGTTTATCCAGCGGACGGGTGGAGCCAAATGCCAACGTGCCATCCAACTCCTTTGCCGCTCTTGCAATCCACGACCGCTGAGCGCGGTTAAAGGGCAGTTCTTCACGATCCATGGCAAAGAAGTACTGCCTGAAAAATACCCCCATATGCTCAAAGAAATAGCGGAGCCTCCCAATAACAGGGTAGTTCCTGCGTATCGTCTGGGTCGTCTGATGGGTGTCGACGATGTATAGCACCAATATCGTCACCAAGCCGCCGAGTATGGCCAACGCAAAGACCATATTGGTGATATCCAACACTGTATCTAGCAGGGAAAGTAAAGAGTCCATATTTTTTTTGGTAAGTGCGCTATAACCCCAGTAGCATCCGCTTACGGGGTCGAAAATGCCAGCATCAAAAAGCGACACTTGTGCCGGTGAAAAAGTTGAAAACCCATGGTTCTATCTACTGGGTGCCGAGAGTCTCGCTGTTAGGCCTGCGGCTTGTGGACTGGATTTGCCGGCGCCAGTGAGCCCAAGCATTTTGTATCAACCCTGCGTATGGCAAGGCGCTTGCGCAACCTCAGTTGGGGCTTCCGAATAATTCGGGGTCTTTCAGGGGAGGGGTAACGTCTCAAAATAGTAAAGTGGTACCGGAGGCCGGACTTGAACCGGCACGCTTTTAAGGGCAACGGATTTTGAATCCGTCGTGTCTACCAATTCCACCACTCCGGCTTATCGATGAGGCCGCGGAGTATACCAATTCTCAACTGGTCAGCAACGGGAGGCTGGGCTTTTGGGGGGCTTACTGTATACTCTTGCGCGATTCAGCCGAGCCCCACCCGGTCGGTCCGGTGAATCTGAGTATCTTTAGGGAGAAAAGATATGGCGATGAAGCTCATCAAGAAAACCCCAGACTACAAGATTTTCATGCGCGGCGATGAGCGGTATGCCGTGCAGGACGCCAATGGCAAGCCGGTCAATGGCGAAGAAAAGGTCCGCATCCTGTTGGCGGAAGAGCTGATCTCTGTTGCGCTACCTGATCCTGCGCCTGAGCCTGCGGAAGCCGCAGAGGCGGATGAGAGCGGGGCGGAGGCAGCGGCAGAATCCGCTGAAGAGGCGGCAGAAGAGGCCGATGCGGGAGAAGGTGAGGCGGCTGACGCTGAACCGCAGCCCGAAGCGGAGCCAGAGCCCGAAGCGGAGCCAGAGCCCGAGCCCGAAGCGGCGCCAGAGCCAGAGCCTGAGCCAGAGCCCGAGCCCGAAGCGGCGCCAGAGCCGAAGGAAGCCTCTGCTGAAGCGTCGGCTGATGAAGAGGCTGAAGACGACAAATAAGCCCTCGCAATTTTGTCAACGCAGAAAGCCGGCCTACGCCGGCTTTTTTTTGATGGCTGGCGCTGATGATATCCAACCCCTTGCTGAGACCCGCCCCGTTGCTAGAGTTTCTTTGCATTCGGCCTCCAACGAAGTTGATCGCCCATGAAACGAACTGATTTTGCTTTCGAATTGCCAGCTGAGCTGATCGCGCAGGAACCGCTTGCCGAGCGCTCGGCCTCGCGGCTCCTCGAAGTGAATCCAGCGCTGAATACCATCGCTCACCGTGCATTCAGAGATTTACCCTCTCTGTTGTCATCTAATGACCTACTGGTGTTTAACAATACCCGGGTGCTACCAGCCCGCCTGTTCGCGCAGAAGCAAACCGGTGGCAAAGTCGAAATTTTGATTGAGCGATTGCTAGGGGATGGTTCAGCTTTGGCACACGTCAGAGCCAGTAAAAGTCCCAAGGAGGGTTCACTGCTCATGGTCACTCCAGACGGTGAGAGTGACGTCTCAGAATTGACATTGCGGGTAACAGGCCGCGAGGGCAGTTTTTTCAAAGTTGCTGCCGAGGTGGGCTCTCTCAAGGAGATGATGCGGCGTTTCGGACACATGCCTTTACCCCCCTATATCGACAGGGAGGACACCCAGGACGATCGCGATCGGTATCAGACCGTTTACGCCAGGCGAGAGGGTGCGGTAGCGGCCCCCACGGCGGGGCTACACTTCGATCGGCCGCTAATCGATGCATTGGATGCCGCAGGTATATATCGCACGGAGGTGACATTACATGTGGGTGCCGGGACTTTTCAGCCAGTGCGGGCCGATAATGTGCGG
>Ga0181556_1004663_pt1 | contig 11045 bp, 2 predicted proteins | sample 011ome_14_FD_148651 | JGI IMG/M metagenome (GOLD analysis project Ga0181556, IMG submission 148651) | Coastal salt marsh microbial communities from the Groves Creek Marsh, Skidaway Island, Georgia - 011505AT metaG (spades assembly) | ecosystem: Environmental > Aquatic > Marine > Intertidal zone >... | reverse complement strand
GCTTCCATTTCCATGCCGAGGTTGAGCATGTCGGTGGGGTAGCCGGTCTTCTCCGAGACCACGGCCAGCACGACCTCCGGCGCCGAGATCGACGGCTGTGCCGGCGGCGCCGACTGAGGTGCGGGCGGGGCGCTATCGCGCACCGGTTGTGGTTGCGGTTGCGGTTGCGGTTGCTGCTGCGGGGCGACCTGCACCTCGGGAACGGCCTGGACCACAACGGGTTGCGGTGTGGCGATGCTCGAAGCCGGCTGCGGGGTCAGCACGGTCGGCACGCCGGTGTTCCCGCCGACGATCCCGGCCATCATCTGGGTCGACATCTGCAGGAACGACTCGTGACTGCGGCTCAGCACGTCCAGGTAGCGCTGGTGTTGCTCGGCGGTCTCCTGCTGGATGCGGTCGATGACGCTCCAGCCGTCGGTCGACAGCGGCGTAGCTGCGACCGCCGGGATGCTCCCCGCCGGGGGGGTGGTGTCGGTGTACGACAGCACCGCGAGCGGCTGGGGCGCCGGTGCTGCCGCGAGCGGCTGGGGCGCCGGTGCTGCCGCGACCGGCTGGGGCGCGGGCGCCGTCATGGGCGTCGCGGGCGCCGGTGCCGCCGTGGGGGCCGCCGCACTCGGCGTGGCCCGGACTCGCTTGGGCGTGACCGACACCGTCCCGTCGGCCGGGGGATACGGCTTGCCGAGGTTGGCGCCGCCCACCTTGACGGCGTGCGCGGGCATCTCCGAATGCAGTTCGGGTTCCAGATAGTCGTCGAACAGCGCGGCGAGATCGAGCGCGACACCGTCGGCGGCCAGCGCCGCCAGTCCGCGGTGCCAGCCGCGCAGACCGCCGGCCTTCGGGTCGTCGAGGGCCACCGCGAGATGCGCAGTGTCCGGCAGGATCTGGTCGACCAGCTTGGTCAGCACCCGGCCGGGTCCGACCTCGATGAACCGGGTGACCCCATCCCGGGCCATCGTCTCGATCATCTCGCGGAACCGCACCGGCCGGCGGACCTGGTCGCCGAGCTGAACGGCCACCTGATCGCCGTACGGTCGGGCCGTCTCGTTGGAATAGACCGGGAATCGCGCGGTCCCGAGTTCGAGCGTCTCCAGGTAGTGCGTCAGCGGCGCGGAACTGGCCGCCACGACCGGCGAATGGAAGGCCGAGGCCACCGGCAGCCGGACCGCCGTGTAGCCCTGCGCCTTCACCGCCGCCTCGGCGGTGGCGATGTCGGCGGTGCGGCCGGCCAGCACCACCTGTGACGGCGCGTTGTCATTGGCGATCACCAGCGCCTCGGCCAGCTCCGGTTGGCTGTCCAGCAGGCGGCGAAGCTCGTCGGCGCCGGTGGTGACGGCCAGCATCGCACCGTCCTGGCCGCGGCCGGCCTCGGCCATCAGTTCACCGCGGGTGCGCGCGGTCTCGACGAGCCGTTCCCGCGGCAGCACACCCGCCGCCGCCAGCGCGGTGACTTCCCCGAAGCTGTGACCCGCGGCGGTATCGGCGCGGACACCGAGTGCCTCGAGCAACGCCAGCTGGACCAGGCTGGTCGCCGCGATCGCCGGCTGGGCGTTGTCCATTGCGGTCAGTGCCGCCTTCTGCGCCTCGAGCGAGGCGGCGTCGAAGGCCGGCTCGGGGAACACCACGCGGTGCAGGTCGGCCAGATCGCCGCCGAGGGAGTCCCACACCGCGATCGCCGCGGGGAACGCCAGCGCCAGATCGGCGCCCATCCCGACGTACTGGCTGCCCTGGCCGGGGAACAGGAACGCCGTCCTGCCCTCGCGCGCCGGGCCGAGACCCACCGCGATATCGGGGTTGGTGAGTGTCGCGGCGGTTCCGTCGGCCACAGCGGTGCGCAGCTTCTCGGCGAGCGTCTCCAGCGATGCGGCGTCCGCGGCGACCAGACCCGCGCGTGCGTGCTGCGAGGCGTCGAACACCCGGGCCGCGTCGAACGCGATGCGGGCCAGGCTCTCCCCGGATCGCACCGCCGCGACGATCTCCCCGGCCCGCTTGGCGAGATCGGACTCGGTTGCCGCGCTCAGCACCACCAGTTCGGTGGGCAGCGCGCGCAGCCGCTTGGCGCGCCCGGGCCCGTCGTACTCCTCCAAGGTGAGGTGGAAGTTGCTGCCGCCGAAACCGAAGGAGCTGACCGCGGCACGGCGCGGGTGGCCGTTGTTGCGCACCCATGGACGGGTCTGCGCGTTGAGGTAGAACGGCGTCTCCTCCAAGCCGAGCCCCGGGTTCGGCCGGTCCACCTTCAGCGTTGCGGGCAGTGTCGAATGCTGAAGCGCGAGGGCGGCTTTGATCAGTCCGGCCGCTCCGGCGGCGGCTTTGGTGTGGCCGATCTGGGACTTCACCGAGCCGAGCGCGATGCGCGCGGAGCCGTCGGTGAAGACCGACTTGAGTCCGGCGAACTCGGCGACGTCCCCGGCTTTGGTGGCGGTGCCGTGCGCCTCCACGAGTCCGACGGTCGAGGGGTCGTAGCCGGCGTTCTCGTAGGCCCGCCGCAACGCCTTGGCCTGTCCTTCGGGCCGCGGCGCGTACACGCTGGAGGCGCGCCCGTCGGAGGATGAGCCCAGCCCGCGGATGACGGCGTGGATCTGGTCTCCGTCACGCTCGGCGTCGGACAGTCGCTTGAGGGCGACCATGCCGACGCCTTCGCCGATGATGGTGCCGTCGGCGCTCTGGGAGAACGGCCGGCAGTCACCCGTCGGCGAGAAGGCCGGGGTCTTGGAGAAGCACATGTACATCATCACGTCGTTGAGGGCGTCGACGCCCCCGGTGATCACCAGATCGGACTCGTGCAGATACAGCCGGTGCAGGGCGACCTGCAGGGCCGAGAGCGAACTCGCGCAGGCGGCGTCGACGACGAAGTTGCTGCCGCCGAGGTCGAGCCGGTTGGCGATCCTCCCGGCGACGACGTTGCCGAGCAGCCCCGGGAAGGTGCTCTCCTGCCAGCTGGGGTAGTTGTCGGCGATGTCGCGGCAGATCCCGTCGGCCTCGTCTTCGGGTATGCCGTTCTCCAGCAACGCCTTACGCCAGATCGGATGCTGCATCCGCGATCCCATCGAGACGACGAGTTCGGTGGTCGAGGCCACCCCCAGTACCACGTCGACGCGGTCGCGGTCGATCTCGGCGCCGTCGCGGGTGACGTCGTCGAGCACCTGCCTGGCCGCGATGAGCGCGAGCAGTTGGGCCGAATCCGTCGCGGACAGGGCGTTTGGCGGCAACCCGAATCGGACCGGGTCGAACACCACCGGGTCGATGAAGCCGCCGCGCTTGCAGTAGGTCCGGTCGACGGCCTTGGGGTCGGGATCGTAGTAGTCCTCGATCCGCCAGTGCGAGGACGGCACCTCCGAGATCGCGTCACGACCGCCCGCGACGGTGCGCCAGTACCCCACGAGCCCCGACTCCCCCGGGTAGATGGCGCTCATGCCGACGACGGCGACCGGGGTCACCGCGGGGCGGTTCTGGTTGTCGATCATGGGAGTTCCTCTCCGGGGACTTATCCGAGGGGGCGTGGGCGGAAATCGAAGGCGGACGGCGGCATTGCCACACCGGCGGTGCGCAACTGCCCGGCGCGGGTCACGGTGGCGGCACCTTCGAGCAGGTTCAGAGCGATCTGGCGGACGGTGCGGGCGTGCACCGGCTCCAGGAAGCTGCCGCGTACCCATTCGTTGAAACCGCCCATCGCCGGGCCGCACCAGATCTGGTAGTCGCCGCGGCGCGCGGTGACACCGTCGCGGGCCCACTGCGAGCCGGAGAACAGATACCAGCGGAACACCAGCGCCATCCGGTGCCTGGGATCGGCGTGGGCCCGTTGCACCTCGCGGGGATCGTTGGCCGCGAAGTAGGCCTCGGTGTCCTCCCAGATGTCGGCCACACTGCGCCCGAGCACCGCGGTCTCCAGATTCCTCAGTTCCTCGGCCGGGGCTTCCTCCAGGGACGGGTGGCGCCGGAAGAACTCGCCGAGACGGTGGGCCCGTTGAGCGAACATGGTGCCGCGCTTGAGAACCTGCACGGTCACGCCCATCTCGAACATGTCCGCGGCCGGCGCCATCGCCACATCGGTGGATTGCGCCGATGCCAGTAGCTCCCGCGCGTCCGCCGACAGACCGCTTTCCACCGCGGATTGGTTGACCGACCCGGTCAGGACGTACGCCGCGCCTGCTGCGAAGGCGGCGGCGAGCGCGGCCGGTGTGCCCAGGCCGCCGGCGGCGCCGACCCGGGGCGGCACCGCGTAGCCGTGGGTGGCGGCGATCCGGTCACGGAGGCTGATGAGCTGCGGGAGCAGCACGGTCAGGGCGCGGTTGTCGGTGTGGCCGCCGGAGTCGGCCTCGGCGGTGATGTCCTCGGCGACCGGGATGGCGCCGGCTAGTTGCGCCTCCTCGGAGGTGATCCGGCCTTCGGCGACCAGGGCCGCCAGCATGTCCTGCGGTGCCGGGGACAGGAACTGTTGGGCGACCTCCTCGCGGGAAACCTTGGCGAAGATCCGCCCGGCGCGGACGATCTGCCCGGCAGGGTTGCGGCGCAGACCCTTTGCGGCGTAGAGGACGATCGCCGGCGTCAGCCGCATGAACGCCGAAGCCGATATGCAGCGCACCCCGAGACGGTGGAACAGGTCCACTGTGGCCAGTTCGACACCGTCGCTCTGGACGTTGTGGATCAGGTTGGCGCCCCAGCCTCCGGCGTCGGGCCCGAGGGCGCCCTGAATCTCGCGGATTCCGGCCTCCACGGTTCCCAGGTCCAGTCCGGCACTGCCGTAGAAGCCCATCACGCCGGCCCGCACCCCTTCGACGGTCATCCGAGGTGTGGCGATGCCGCGGGCCATCTCACCGATCACATAGGGGAATCGGACGCCGTGGGCAGCCGTGAATCCGCGGTCGCCCAGCCACTCGGGGTAGATCGGCGGGAGTACGGCGAGCAGTCCCTGGCCCAGGATCTCGGGGGTGAGCGCCCCGCCGGCGTCGAGAAGGACCGGACGGGGCCCGTCGGCCGAACCCACGACCGCGACCGGCGTCCGGATGGCCGCAAGTGCCGCGCCGAGGCCTGACTCGGTCGGCGCCGCCGGGGCGACACCTGCGGGGATGGCAATCGGGGACCCTACCGACATGTACCGCACTTAACCATCCGGAATGGCTCGTTATCGCGCTTTTTGGTTTTTTCTGAAACACGTTCTAGATCGGACGAACAGGTGTACGCCGCACACTGGCCCGCGACCAAAAGGGTCATTCCGGCGCAGCCGCTGAACTGGCTGCTTTCAGACCGATCCGCTCTATTTCCCGGACAATGTGTCAGGAAGGAAATGCGGCCGGATCGCTTGACGATGCGAATATTTGCGAATGAACGTAGTGGTCAATTCGGTGTCGTCGGACCGGATCGCCGCGGCGCGCTCACCAGAGGCCCGGCAACAACCGGTGACGGACTGTCCGCCGGTACTCGCGATAGCCCGCGAGCTCGCTGTCCAGCAGTCTCTCCTCGTCGCGGATCCGAGCGGCCAGCACGATCAGGCCGGGTATGACGAACCCGAGCGCCCAGTAGGAGCCCAGTGCGAGGGGAAGGCCCACCAGCATGATGGCGTTCGCGGTGTACATCGGGTGCCGGACGACGCCGTAGAGGCCGGTGGAGACCACCTGCTGGCCGGCCTCCACCGCCACGGTGGTGGAGGCGTAGTTGTTCTGCACCGTCACCGCCACCACCGTCGCCAGCCCGACGGCCACCAGCACCGCTCCGGCCGCGCACACCGGCGTGGGCACCGACGACCAGCCGTACCGGCGGTCCAGGCCGCCCACCACGCAGATGGCCGCCAGCGACAGGTACAGGCCGGCCATCACGATCTTCTGGACCGGCCGTTGTTCGGCCACCGGGCCGCCCCGCATCCGGCGCTGCAGCGCGGCCGGGTTCTTCACCTGCACGATGATGCTCGGCAGCCATGCCGCACCGGCGAACACGGCCAGCAACACCCAGGCCTGCCAATAGTGGAGCGTGCCGGCCGGGATGAGGATCAGCCCCGCCAGCGCGGCGAGTTGGACCAGGCCGGCCAGCGCGACCCGGAAAGCTCCTCTCATGCCGGGGGTTCCTCTCACGCGGGTGGTTCCGCCGCGTCCTCGGCGCCCCGACCGGGGAGCAGCCTCTCGGTCAACGACTCGGCCAGCAGGCGCACGGTGCCCACCGCGACGTCGGCCGGGGTGAGCCGCACCCCGGTCTCGCTCTCCAGCCGGGTCCGCAGTTCCAGCGCTCCCAGCGAGTCCACGCCGTACTCCGACAGCGGCCGGTCGGGGTCGATCGTGCGGCGCAGGATCAGGCTGATCTGATCGGAGATCAGCCGCCGCATCCGCGAAGGCCACTCCGCCAGGGGCAGATCGCGCAACTCGCTCAGCAGTGAGCTGCCGGGCGTCTCGGTGTGGCCGAGGGAGCGGAAGGCCTCGGCGAACGGGCTGCGCTGGGCGAAGGCGCTCAGCCACGTCGCCCCGATGACCGGCGCGTACCCGGTGTAGGGGCGGTCATAGCGCAGCAGCGTCTCGAAGGCGTAGGCGCCCTCCTCCGATCCGATTGCCGCACCTGCGTTCTCGGCGAAACCGGTTGCCCGGCCGACCTGCCCCCAGGCGCCCCAGGCGATGGTCGTGGCGGGAAGGCCCTGCGCCCGCCGCCACAGGCCGAACGCATCGAGCCAACTGTTGGCCGCCGCGTAGGCGCCCTGGCCCGGAGAGCCGACCAGCGCCGCCGCCGAGGAGAACGAGCAGAACCAGTCCAGAGGTTGCCCGGCGGTGGCGGTGTGCAGGTTCCAGGCGCCGTCGGCCTTCGGGGCCCAGTCGCGTCCGATCAGGTCGTCGGTGATGTTGGGCAGTGTCGCGTCCTCGACCACCGCGGCGGCGTGCAGAACGCCGCGGACCGGAAGGCCGGTCGCCGTGGCGGTGTCCACCATCCGTGCGGCGGTGGCGGGGTCGGTGATGTCACCGCACTCGACGACGACGTCGGCGCCGGCTTGGCGCAGGTCCTCGATGGCCTGCGCGGCTTCGGGGTTCGGCTGCGACCGGGAGGCCAGCACGATCCGCCCGCATCCGGCGGCGGCCATCTTCCCGGCCAGGAACAAGCCGAGGCCGCCGAGGCCGCCGGAGATCAGGTAGGCGCCGTCGCGCCGGAAGACCGGTACCTGATCAGGCGGGACCGCCACCTCCGCGCGGCCCGAGTGCGGAATCTCCAGCAGCAGCTTCCCGGTGTGCTGGGCCGCGGCCATCACCCGGATCGCGTTGGCGGCATCGGAAAGTGGGTAGGCGGTGTGCTCCGGCGGCGGCAGCGTGCCGTCCGCGGCGAGTTGCAGTACGGTGCGCAGCAACTCGCCGGTGCGCTGGGGGTGGCTGACGGACATCAACGCCAGGTCGACGTAGTAGAAGGTCAGGTTGCGCCGGAACGGGAAGAGTCCGATGCGGGTGTTGCCGTAGACGTCGCGTTTGCCGATCTCGACGAAGCGGCCCCCGGTCGCCAGCAGCTCCAGCCCGGCACGCTGCGCGGTGCCGGTCAACGAGTTCAGGACGATGTCGACGCCGTACCCGTCGGTGTCGCGGCGGATCTGCTCGGCGAAGTCGATGCTGCGGGAATCGTAGATATGCTCAATACCCATGCCGCGCAGCAGTTCCCGGCGCTCCTCACTGCCTGCGGTGGCGAAGATCTCGGCCCCCGCCGCGCGGGCCACGGCGATCGCCGCCTGCCCCACCCCGCCGGTGGCCGAGTGGATCAGCACGCGGTCGCCGGCGCAAATCCTGGCCTGTTCGTGCAGGCCGTACCACGCGGTGGCGGCGGCCGTGGCGGCTGCCACCGCCTGCTGGTCGCTCAGTCCGGGGGGGCATGCCACGGCCAGGCGTGCGTCGCACGTGACATAGGTGCCCCAGCAGCCGTGCCGGGAGAATCCGACGACGTGGTCGCCGATCCGGTGGTCGTCCACGCCGTCCCCGACCGCGGTGACGATGCCGGCGAAATCCATTCCCAATTCGGGCAGTTCGCCGTCGAGGGCCGGGAACAGGCCCATCGCGTTGAGCGCGTCGGCGAAGTTGATGCTGGACACCGTCACAGCCACTTCGATCTCACCCGCGCCGGGCACCTCCCGGTCCTGGGCGACCAGTTCGAGGGTCTGCAGGTCGCCCGGCGTTCGGATCCGCATGCGGGTGCCGTCGCAGCCCAGGTCCACCGACACGGTGCGGCGTTCCTGCGGGCGCAGCGGCGCTGGCAGCAGCCGCGCGGTGTACCAGGTACCGCCTCGCCAGGCCGTCTCGTCCTCCTCCGAACCGCTGAGCAGCTGGCGGGCCAACTGTTCAGGGTCGGTGGCCTCGTCGACGTCGATCTGGGTGATCTGCAGCTGCGGGTACTCCGCGGCGACGACCCGCAACAACCCCCGGGCGCCGGCCTGGGCGAGGTTGGGCATATCGCCGGGCAGAACCGACCGTGCGCCACGGGTGACGGCGAACAGCGGCGGCAGCTGGCCGGGCAGCCGGCCCAGCTCGCGGGTGATGTGCACCAGCCGTTCGACGAACTCGCGGCCCGGGGCCGGTGACCGCGCCGGGTTGGTACTCGCCTCTGGTTCGGCGCCGCCGAGGATCACCACCCCGGCGACGTCACCGGCGGCCAGCAGTCCGGCGAGGCGATCGCCGTCCGTCGGGGTGTCGGCGTGCGTCGGCCAGGTCACCGTGGTGCACTGCGCGCCAGAGGTTTTCAACGCGTCCCCGAGCGCCGCGCCCACCATGTCGTCCGCGGTGGCGTCGATGAGCAGCCAGTTGCCGGCGTAGCTGCTGGTGGGTTCCGGCAGTTCAGCCGGCTGCCATTCGACGGTCAGCAGCCGCTGCCCGAGCAGCCGGTCGCGGTTGGGGATTCCGGGTGCCTCGTCGCCGCAGCGCAAGCCCTCGATGCGCAGCAGCACCGCGCCGCTGTGGTCGGTGACGTCGAGGTCGGCCTCCACCCCGGAGGCGTCGGCGGAGATGATCCGGACCACGCAGTACTGCGCGCCGCGGCCCGGGCCGTAGGCGCGCAGCCGGCGGGCGCCCAGGGGCAGGGCCAGCGCACCGGCTCCCACGGACCGCACCTGTGGGCTGGCCGCGACCGCCTGGAAGCAGGCGTCGAGGAGGGCGGGATGGATTCCGTAGAGACCGGTCTGAGTGCGGATCGGTCCGGCCGGCGCGATCTGAGCCAGGATCGTGCTGTCGTCGACCATCCGCAGGGCGGCCAGGCCCTGGAACGCCGGCCCGTAGTCGATACCGGCCCGGCCGAGGGCGGCCCGCACCTCCTCGCCGGCCTCGGCGTCGGGATGGGCGGACAGCAACTCGGCCATCGGGTAGGGCGGGGGCGGCTCGTCGTCGGCGGCCCGCAGCGCGGCGGTCGCGTACACCGTGCGAAGATCTCCCTGCAAGGACTCCACGGCGAATTCAATTGTCCCGCTTGACGAAAGCGACGTCGATGCGCTGATCTCAGTCTGCTCGTCGAGTAGCAGGGCGTCGGCGAAGGTGATGTCGGCGACCTCGCACTGCTCGCCGATCACGGTTCGCGCCGCGGCCAGGGCCATCTCGCAGTAGGCGGCGCCGGGCAGCACCACCACCCCGTGGATCTGGTGGTCGCCCAGCCAGGCCTGCGCGTCGGTGCCCACCCGCCCATGCCAGAGGTGGCGGTCGGGTTCGTCGAGCACCCGCACGTGCGGGCCGAGCAGCGGATGCGCGGTGACGGTGTGGCCGCCGCGCGCGGGCGACGCGCCGTCTCCGGCGTCCAGCCACAGCCGCCGGTGTGTCCACCCGGGCAGCGGCGCGTCGACCAGCCGGCCCTGGGGGTAGGGCACGGCGAAGTCGACCCGAGCCCCGGCGCTGTGCAGGTCGGCGACGAGTCCCAGAAGCCCGTGCGGCGGGACGGTGTCGCGGCGTAGCGCGGCCAGGGTGGCCAGCGGCACGTCGATGCTTTCGGCGGTCTGCTCCACGGCGTGGGTCAGCAGGGGGTGCGGCGCGAGTTCGGCGAAGACGCGGTGGCCGTCCTCCAGGGCGGCCCGCACCGCCGCGGCGAACCGTACCGTCCGGCGCAGGTTGTTGACCCAGTACTTGGCATTGCAGACCGGTTCGTCGCGTGGGTCGAACCCGGTCGCCGAATAGAACGGGATTCTCGGCGGCATCGGGGTGAGGTCGGCGAGCGCGGCCTGGAGGCGGTCCAGGATTGGGTCCACCTGCGGTGAATGGGAGGCGACGTCGACGGCGACGGCCCGGGCCATCACCCCTTGCTGTTCCCAGTCGGCGATCAGCTCCGCGACGGCCTGCGCGTCGCCTCCGACGACGGTCGACGTCGGTGATGCCACGACGGCCACCACGACGTCGTCGACGCCCCGCACGGTCAGTTCCGACAGCACCTGCTTGGCCGGTAACTCGACCGAGCCCATGGCGCCGGAACCGGCGATCGTGGCCATCAGGGCCGAGCGCCGGCAGATCACCCGCACCCCGTCCTGCATCGACAGCGCGCCGGCAACCACCGCGGCCGCGGTCTCGCCCATCGAGTGGCCGATCACAGCGCCTGGGACGGCCCCGTGCGCAGCCATGGTCGCCGCCATGGCCACCTGCACCGCGAACAGCGTCGGCTGCACCCGGTCGATCCCGGTGACCCCCTCCGGGGACGTCATCGCCTCGGTCACCGAGAACCCGGACTCCTCGGCGATCAATGATTCCAGTTGCGCGACGGTCGCGGCGAACACCGGCTCGGTCGCCAGCAGTTGCCGGCCCATCCCGGCCCATTGCGAGCCCTGCCCGGAGAACACCCACACCGGGCCGCGGTCATCGCGGCCGACCGCCTCGGGGCAGGGCGCCTCCGCGTCGGCGAACTCCCGCAGCGCCCCGGTCAGTTCGTCGCGGTCGGCGGCGATCACGGCCGCGCGCACCGGTCGGTGCGCGCGCCGGCGGGCCAGCGTGTAGCCCAGGTCGCGCAGCTCGGTCTCCTCGTGCTCGCCGACCCAGTCGGCCAACCGACCGGCGCTGCGGCGGAGTTCCTCGGGTGACGTCGCCGACAGCGGGAACACCAGGGCCTGATCGGGCGATGCCGTTCCCGTGCGGGAG
>Ga0181556_1004662_pt1 | contig 11045 bp, 9 predicted proteins | sample 011ome_14_FD_148651 | JGI IMG/M metagenome (GOLD analysis project Ga0181556, IMG submission 148651) | Coastal salt marsh microbial communities from the Groves Creek Marsh, Skidaway Island, Georgia - 011505AT metaG (spades assembly) | ecosystem: Environmental > Aquatic > Marine > Intertidal zone >... | reverse complement strand
GCCATATTTATTCACCTCTTTTTCATAGAATAAGAGGGCTTCGTTTCCTCAAGTCTAATTATACCACTAATTTTGGACTATTATGATTTGTGCCAACAATAATCAATAATGATTTTGTTTCCTGCATATGTACGTGCTGTACCAAAATCAATAATATCTCTGGTCTCTTCTAGCTGATAAATCTTTATATCGTGGAAGAAAACTTCAGGAAACGCATCTCCATTATCATCTACCAAGGGTGATTCTGACTGCTGCTTTGTCCTGATCCATGCGTTAAGATCTTGAGCTGACTCATCTCCGCCGTCAAGGAAGTCCTGAACTACCTGTGTAACCTCTATTACTTGACTTATTGCGTCATCTGCAGTTCCATATAGGTAGTAAAGTAGCTGCTCATACTTAATGTGTGGGAATGGCCCCCTACGCATTTTTAGCATTCTATCGTAAACCATTCCAATACCAGTTCCACCAGTACTAATCTCAAATGTTTGGGTAAGATCATCGATAGCTGTTGGTGATGTTGGGAAAAAGGGAAGGTTTGTTCCTTCACCAAATGATTCAGATACCTTATCTGCTAAATATGCATTAATAAATGCTGGTGGATAATAAATTGCCATTATGCTGCTGCACCTCCTGATGCCCAACTATATCCGACTGACCTTCCGTATCCCCTACCACCACGGACACCACGCTGAACATTATCCTTGTATGGGAATGGGTTTTTTAGGTAGTCAAAGATTTGGCTTGAGTTTAGATATGCCTGAGTAAAGTAGCTGTTAAAGAATGTTTCGAGTGTTTGCTCTAGAGCACCAGTAGTCTCTTCTCCTCCAGGATTTGCAACTACAACTGGCTTGCTTGTAAATACCTGCTCGCCATTATCCTCAAATGCCAGAACCTTTTTACGAGGTCGGATGGTAACTGGAATACCCATTTCCATAATCCTAGCCTTGTCATAGAATGGGACGGTAGAGCCATCTGAGATAGAGGTAGACTGTCTAAAAGTATAGTTAAAGGATATGCCTGCACCACTTACACGATATCCTAGGTCAAAGAGTCTTCCCTGTGGTGTTCCTGTCATTGACCACTCATAAATGTGGTGTAGAGCTTGTGGGTTGACTCTTGCATTGGCATCAACAAACTCTTTGATACGCTCAATGACTTCCTTACCTAGCTTGTCTAGTATCTGTGGCTTTGCGTTTTGAACTCCCTGCAAGAATCCCTCTGTATACTCTACAAACTTAGTCATATCCTTATAAAACTTTTTGTCGTCAAATGCTACCCTCATTAGATGTCCACCGCCTGATTCTCTGAACGGCGTAGAACAATCTTGTAGTATTCTACTTTTCCAAAAGGTCCAACGTATGGCTCTTGGCTTGCAACCTCAAAGATGGTTGACTTGTTTGCACGAACGCCAGATGTCTCCATATAAATTGGATTACAGTTTCTATCTTTAATGTTGCTAATTACAACGTTAGTGATAGAGTTCTTTCCATCTTCTGATGTTACTCGTAGGTCTTGCTTTGAACGACCAACTAAAACCTTTTCCTGTGTAATGTTCACATTTGGGGTAACTTCTTCTTTCATGGCAGAGCCTGGAGATGCAACAGATATAGCAATATTCCTATCATACATCCATTGCTTTTTTACGTTACCGTATGCACCCTGCTCAACTGTAGGGTAAAAGATTTCTGCAGAGAGCGGAAAAAGAAAGTCTCCTGTATTGCAATCTGCCATTATAACACTCCAGGTTTTGAAATCGCCTTTTTGTATTTGGAAAGAATCTTGTCTACAATTAGGTTTCCAGTTCCTTCAAATACACCCTTTTCAAACTGAATCTTAAACTGATCAGTGTTGTATGAAGAAACATAGTTCTTGTAATAATCCATTCTTCCACATGCAATATCGTCAACGAGTAGCTCTGCTGCTCTTACGATATCGGATGGTACTGTTGGATATCCGTGCTCATAGACAACACGGTAGTCCCAGTTCTTTGGGAATCCTAAATAGCTGTATCCAATGATACCGCTGTCAGATGAGGACGACGGCAATACAAGTCGTGCCTGCTCATCTCTATTATTTGGACCTTCAACAATTTCAACGATTGCTGTGCGGTCTCTAGAAAGTCCAAATGTTCTATCTGTAACAAGTTCGTTGTTCTCATATACGCTTGCTACCTTTACTACCTTATCCCAGACTGGAAGGAAGTCTGTTCCGCTTCCTGGAATTTCTGCAGTCTTCTTTTGGTAGTAGAATCCTTCTCTTACGATGGAGTCAATAATTGCACGTGCAAGCTCTTCATTCTTTCTGTACTCTGCAATATCTGAGGCAACCTCTGCATGCTCTGTAGCCAACACATATGGCCTTCTTACCTCGTAAGTGTCGTGGATAACTAGACTGTTATCACTTGTTTGAATTTCAACATAGTAGTCGTTATCAAATTTAGCACTAAGCTCTACTACGAACTCTTCCCCTGTTGCCCCAGAGAAAGATTGTGAGGATACAGAAAGATCCGCCATATCTGTAATATACGCAACAAAATCCTGTGTGGCATAGCCCTCAGGAATAGTTAGTGATGCTTCTACTACATCATACGGCGGAACTCTCAGTATCTCCATTTAGCTTAAAGCTCCTTGGCAACGTCTTTCGGATCTGCTGCCCTAATGTGCTCACGTGTTAGCCACTGCTCTGCCTGGTCTTTAGTTACAATGTTAAGTCCTACATTGACCCTACCGACTCCTGGCCATGACACGTTACGTGTTGAGTAAAGTGCAACAGTCTCTGGCTTAGGTGATGTGTCACCTTTACGTGGTGCCTTCTTTGTTGTCTTTTTCTTTGTGCTAGTTCCAATGACACCGTCACTTACTGGTGCAAGTGCTGGCTCCTCAGAAGCAACTGGCTCTGGTGATGAAATGAGTCCATCTTCCTCAGCCTCTGGTGCTTCTTCTACAACAGCCTCTACCTCTGGCATTACTGCTGCATCTTCTACTGGACGCTCCCACTCGGTACCGTCCTGAACCAGGCCATCGCCGTCGCCATCTGTAGCATCTGGATTAAACTCGTCTGCCATGATTCCTCCTAAGATTCTTTATTATATTATAGCAGAATAAAAACCTAAAAAGGGCAGGAGCTGGAATAGCCCCTGCCCCTTTGGGTTTATATTGTTAGGATTTAGGCATCCGCAGCTGCGTCAGCATATGCGATTGCGTCCTCTTCCTCCCACTGAATACCGAAGCGGACGAAGACGGTGTACTCTACAGTATCCTTCTTTGCCTTGTACTCACGGTTTACAGTGATGTCACGCTGGAATCCCCATACACGGTTCTGTGGGAATGTTAGGTCAACGTAACCATCTGGGTAGTAAGGTACTTCCTGAACCTGAACACCAAGAACACGGGTAGTGCGTGCACCACCGAATGTCTGGTCGGTACCTGCTAGGTAACGATCACGTCCAGCCTCTGTACCAGCAGCACCTGGGTGAGATCCGAAGGCCTCAGCAATAGCGTCTGCTAGTGTACCATTGTTCTTGACAATACCCTGGAATGCGTCTGTACCTACGTAGAACTTAAGGTTGTTCTTAAGTGCACGGTACTTACGTGGCAGTGCCAGGATAACATTCTGCATAACCTCTGGGGTCCATGCGTTGTCAGTAACTGTGACTACGGACTCGTGGGCGTAGCCACCAGTCTTAGCCTTGTTTACGAAACCATCCATGATGGACAGGAAGTTTCCTGTTGCTCCATCACCATTAATGGCAAGGTCCTCGATGTCATTTGCAAAAGCATTTGTCATCAGTCGTACTAGGTGATCCTCTAGTGCTGCACCTTCAACGTTGTCCTCGAGGGCCTCAGCTGAGACCTCCCAGTCCAAGCGGATCTTCTTTGTAGTAAGCTCCACCTTGCTGAATGTCGCACCAGTGTTTGTGTAGTCACCATCAGCCTGTGCAGCTGCACGGATTACACGCTCACCTACATTGACCTTCTCAAGCTCCATTGTGTTAGCTCGCATAGTAACACGACGGCCATCCTTGGCGAGAACGGTAGCATCCCAAACGTAATCAATGAAACGTTGTGCCTGCTCTGGGCGTAGGATTCCGCTACCTGCATCACCAGAAGGGTTTACAGCATTTGCTCCAGTGGTTGTACCGAAGCTAGCGGTTGGAATGTTTCCGAGGGTGCTAGCACCTGGATCGGTTACACCTCCAACTCCACCAGATGCGAATGCACCCTCACCGTTATATAGACCTGAGTCTGCACCAGCGGCATCTGGATTGTTTTTGATAATCTCTTCCGACATTTTGTCACCTCCTAAGTGATTTGTTTCTTAACTAAATAAGTCGGCAGTTTTGAGGAAACGTCCGCCCCATATTGATTTTTCAACCTGTTCTGGTTGGTACTGCACGATCTCGCCTAGATCGCCAGATTTGCGGAAAGCGGTGTCTGTTTCTACAGCATCTACCCTCTTTCCAAACTCATCAAGACCACTCTTGGCTGCAGTGACTTCGTCCTTTACGGCTTTAATCTCTGCATTGGCTCCATCAAGTGACTTCTTTAGATCAGCAATTTGCTCGTTTAGAGACTTAACAACTGCTGAAAGATCGCTAAAGGCTGATGTAATTCCATCCTTCAGTTCGGAAACTGCTTCAGATACATCGTCTGACTTTGATACCTCTTCAGTTGTCTCAACAGATGCCTCAACGGAATCTGACTTCTCCTTGTCGTAGGACTTGTCGTCTTCTTCCTCTTCCATGTTGTCTGACTTCTCTTCGGTCTCGTCCATATCTTCGGACTTCTCCTCCATGTCATCTTCATCCATGTCATCTGTCTTGGCAACCTCTGCCTCGTCTGCCTTTGTGGCATCCTCAGCTACGGCAACTGCCTCTGGAGCGACCTCGTCTGATTTCTCTACTACAGCCTCATCAGCTGGAGTTGTGTTTTCTTCAGTCATAGGACTTACCTCCTTGTTCATCTTAGAAAGATCAATGCCTTTAGCACTATCAACTAAGAACTTTATCATTTCTGATTTCTCGTTGTCATTCTTTTCAACGAAACCTATATTCTTCATCGCATTTCCGTTAATCGGACTAGATGCGGAATCATCCTGAGTAATTAGAACCATTCCAGACTCTTCATCCCAAAAAACATTTTCAATCTCAACGTCTGCTACGTCACCCTTGACGACATCAACGCCGTCTACCTTTTCGATAGACATGATGTTTGCAAACTGATTGGCTGGTGTATCTACTAGCGATAGCTCTACTAGGTCATACTCCTTAATTACACGAATGGACTTATCCATCTTCTCGTCGTATGCGTCATCCCAGTCATTCATTCTTCCTCCAATAGAGAAACCAGAAAGGGTGCCATCCAGGACCTTTTCCCAAGTATCCTGTGCACCCTTTGAAACATATGCTGATACGTATACGCCAGAATAAAACTTCTTGGATTCTGGGTCAAAGTACTTATCCTCTTTAAATGCAATCATCTTGCCAACTGCAAGTGGCTGGTGCATTTCACGGATGTTTCCACGGAACTTAGCGAATGCTTTTAGAGATGCGTCCGTGGTTACAATATCATCTTGGCGGTCTACATTATCTAGGGTAGCAAAACCCGAAACGATGCGACGCTCTTTATCAACTTTAGAAAAGGGCATCGACAGACGGAGATTGTCTCCCTCTGTTGTAAACTGCGATTTTGAAATAGTCATACTAGTTTATTATATACCCCTTTTGTGTAAAAGTTACAAAAATGTAATACAATTATAACACAATTTTAGTTAGAGGCATTTCCTTCCCCTTGGGCATTACGACCATTAATCGTAGCATCACCATCTGACTGATTATTTGCTCTTTCTGCATCTCTTTCACGATTACCTGCTAGGTTAGCTCGTGCATCAGTAGACTGTCTAGAAGACATTTCAAATACGTCATCTCCACCATTACGCTGTGGTAGGCCCAGGGCCTCTCTAGCTTCATTTGGTGTCATAACCTGAGTCTTAACATATCTTTCAAGAATCTGTGACTGTGCAATCTCATCTGTCAGGGTAAGCTCGTTGAACTTAAACTCGAAGATGTCTGTCTTCTCTCGAATAATCTTGTTGATCATCTTGCCAAGGTTGGTCTGTGCTGGTCTAGCTACCTGCTCCTTAAATGTCCGATCTTGAGCAAGTGCAGAAGCAATAGAAGAAGAGTCTGCACCACCAATCTTTGATAGAGGAACCTGATGTGCTACTAGAATGTCATCTCTATTACGAAGCCTGTATTCGTTAAACGATGCCTCTTGGACACCATTCTCAATTGGCTTCATATCGAACTCTACCTTGTTCATATCGTTATCGCCAGGTAGTGGGATGTAGAGTGTCCTGTGGTTCTGACCCTTCAGGTTAGTCTGTAGGAATCTGAACAGCTTGTCCTCTGCATCTGCAGATAGCTTTGCACCCTTTAGAGTAACGATATACCTTGGTGTTGCCTTGTTTCCAAAGTAGTCAATGTTATACTGTGATGCTAGCTGGTCGCCGTGTAGTGAGGAAACGGCAGACATAATATCTGGAACACCATAGAAAGTATTTAGTGGTGAATACTCCTTGTAGTGCAAAATCTCATTTGGTCTTGGGTCATTGGTTACTGGGTTCTGGTTCCTTGCCCCAAAGTTTCTAAAGTAGACAACCTTCTGTCCAATAATCTGAACATAGCCGTCACGAAGTCTGCGGGCACGCATTGTTGTAGCAGGGATGTGTCCTAGATAACCTATCTCGCCATTTGTTTTACGACCAATCTCTAGGTATCCATTTCCAGTAGCCTGCACATCTGTATAGAACTTCATTAGAATATGTGTAAGAGAGTCATCCTGGTTAAGGCCTTCTATCCAGTCACGGACCTCAATCTTCATTCTTTCAATTCTACGCCTTGCTTTGTCTACAGCAGTCTCATTAGTATTTGACTCTAGCTGCATCATAGCTCGTCTAGAAATCTCAAAGTCGTAGCCTAGACCTACAATGTTTTCTACCTTTGCATCAATGGCTGCGTGGTTTGCAAATGAGGTGTCGTAGAAGTTAGCAAGCTCATAGAGATTCCATGGTGGGGTAATTACATCAAACATCCCGTACCCATTGTGATAGACAGCACCTGGGTTAATCTCCTTAGAACTAGCACCATCACCAGTTCTAATTGCACCAGCGTTTCTTAGGTAAGCGTCTGTTGGCTCTACGGCATTCTTGGCAATCCTTGTAGCCCTACGCTTAAAGTTTGCATCTAGACCGTTTAGTCCTTTGAGGTCATCCCAGGACTTGTTAAATGGGTCCTGTTGCTGAAACTTATCTACCTCTGGCTTTGTCTCTCCCAGTCTGGCTCCAACGATGTATTCATTTGCTTCTGACATTAGCCTTCATCTCCATATGCGTTAAGTGTCTGTTTTGCAGCTATGAGGGCACCAACGTCATTCATGGAAGGAATTAGTCCTTGCTTCATTCTGTCCATCTGTTCGCTATGCTCTTCATCTGTAATTCTTGCTGATCCAGGGAAGAATATTGCCTCTCCCTCTGGCTCTCCATAATGCCTTGCAGCATCTTTAAGTTTCTGAATTTGGTTCTGGTCACCCTTGTTGGCAGGAACATTTAGAACATTTCCGTTACCATCGGTAAACCATTTTCCGTTTGATTTCTTCCAAACGTATACGCCCCAGGCGTAACCAGACTGTGGCATTAGTGTTAGCTTAGCTTTTCCTAGTGCTTCTGCGAATAAATCTTGCTTTTCTTTCTTATTACCCATGAACAATATTATACCACATTAAACTGGAGAAACAACACTTGAGTTCCAAACTGCACCAATATATGCTCGATACTTGTAATTATTAAACAATAAGCTGCTAGTATCAGAGACAATAAACTTGTTTGTTCCAATATAAGTCTTATATATGCCAGCTATGTCAATAAGATACTGAATAGTGGTTGGGATGTAAAGCACATTGGCCCATGTTATGACTGGGACGTGAGATAGGAAGTTCCCCCATGTAGCTGGGTTGATACCTTCGTCATCAAGAATGCTTTCTAGCTCTGCCCACGTTCTAAACTTTGTTGTAACACCAGTCTTATCTGGAGCAATCTTATAACTTGAAACTAAATCTACCCCAATATTACCAGAAATATCTACAAATCCAGAAAAACTATCCATATTTAGAGGTTCTGCCATCTGAACACCTATCATATTCCATTCATTACCAAGTAAGTATCCATTACGAACTAGATTCCCATTAACAAAGAGTGATACACCTGGTGCCTCTACTCCAGCCTCATTTTCAAAATAGAGCCTTCCTCTGGTCTGAGAGGATTCTTCGGCAACAACATATCCGATTATGGATTGGTCTCTTGAGGATATGGTCATTACCTTTTCTGGTGTTGTTGGGAATGACTGTTCGTGATACCTCATTAGCATCTGCACTCCACCAACTCTATATGTGGCAGATCTCTGTGGATTAATTGGGAAACGAATTGCTCTATCTGCTGAGGTATCCCCTACTAGCTGAATTCCTGTATCATCACAGATATATAGATATGGGCTGCTGTTTTTATAGATTTGAACTGGGTTTGGTGCTGAGTAGTCATAGTAAATACCCTTCTTTATGTAAGGGTAAATATCCTGACCTAGCTTAGTGTTAATTGGAGTCAGCGATGCTTCCTCTTGCACCTGAGAGGCTATTTGCAAAGAACTTATCCTAATGTTTCCGCTCTGCACTCCTGCAATATTCATATCAATATGTATAACTACTGCAATGTCATCAAAGCTTACATTCTTAGGTGGAAAGACAATAGAGCCATCCACAATCTCATACTTAGAAGTAGTCCATTCATCTCCTGGCTCTACAGACCTGCTTAGTGGTGCAGGATAGGAGTTGGCTATGTTTTCAGAAAGGACGTTGGCACCATCGGCAAGATACTGGAATGAAACGTATGTCTTTACAGATGCATTGCTTGTGTTGTAGCTATCTCCATCCTGAGCATAGACAGTTGGGCTGTCTAGATTTATCTGTAAGTAATCTAGTGCATACTCTGTATTGCCCTCAATATCTGAAACATTTTTGGCAAAGTATTTTAGTGGCAGGTAGTCTTGCCAAGCAGAGTCTACTGCAACATCTAGAATAAATGCTCCTAAGTATAGTTTAGGGAATAGGGTATATGTAGCTGTGTGGCCATATAGAGTGCTACTAATTAAGAATGAGTCTGGAAATCCACCATCTAAAAAGTCTGTGCTTGTAGTGTCGTAGTCTCCACCATAGATTCCCGATGGATCTGCTGCAAGGTAGTCCTCAAAAAGATTTTGAATATTTACAGATGTTCCGTCATCAGTAAAGAACTCGCTAACCTTTCTAAGGTTTCTTGCTGTAGAGAGCCCAACCTTATATATCCTACCAGTAAAAGTATTATTGTATCCTGGCTTGCCTCCAACATACATCCTTAGTCTACTCTTGGCACCGAAGAAGGAAGATATGTTTGAGCCGTATGTTTCTGCAAACCTATCTATGTCAATTCCAGCTGCAGCACTAATACCCACAATGTGCTGGTCTTCCTTAGTCACAGTGGTTATTTCTGAGTTGTATGATAGCTGGTAGATAAGCTGTGAGTCGCTAACAGAAACTTCGAAGTAGTTTCCAGTCACTTTGTCCTCAATTAAGAATAGTGTTTGCTGGCTAGTTGAGTCTGACCTAAAAACAATGTAGGCAGCCTTAAGATCTTTTTGCAGCAGGTCAATGCTGTTAAATAGAAGGTAGCCTCCAGGGTCTGTCTCATCGTCAAGCCCAAAGCTAAAGTATGGCCTGTTCTCTGTATTTGCAACTCTGCAAGCCTCTAGCCAGCCTGACTCATTTGAGTTTTTAAGAAATACAGATGGAAGCTCGTAATCTGGTGCACTAATACTGTCAGAAGTAGTGGATATATTCTCTGATATTCCCTGATTCCATAATCCAAGATCTGGGTATAAGTAGTTGTTTGCATACTCGGAATTACGATAGTCAATGATAGCTGCTGAACCCGATATGGAGCTGTTGCTATTTTCTGGATACTCTACACCTTGACCGTAGATAAATCTACGCTTTGCCACAACAGATGGCACAGAATAAGAGTATAGGGCTGGAGACTCTATATCGAAGTAAAGGAAGTCATCACTGCCATAGAATCCTACCCAGTCTTGATCAAAGCCATAGAAAAGAGAGGACAGTGTTTCGTTTGTTCTGGCTGGCAAATCTATAGTGGCAGTATCTACAATCATAGACACAACCTCTTCTCCATTAATTAGCATGCTAATAGAGTTTTCAATAAATCTAAGGTGGACCAACATTGGTCTGCCCCAGGTTCCAACAAAGTGGGACATCGTTTGATTGCCTAGCTTAAATGTCAGGAATTGGCCGTCTACGTATAGCCCGTCTGTAGAAGCTACTGGACCCATAATCCTAGTAGCAGTATAGGAGCTTGTTGATACCCTCATCCAAAATTCTAGTGTGAGATCTTTATATCTTCCAGACTCATTCATTAGGCCTAGACCTGGCAATATTAGTGATGGTCCGTTAGGGTTTTCAATAATCTTTGTTGCATTGGATGAGCCATACACAATAGGAAACCCAGCATTGTATGCATACATTTTATTTTCTGATGCTAAGTAGTATCCTGGGTTTTCTCCAAGACCATATGCTGCTGCCCTAACTGCTGGGGCATTTGTGATGCCAATACTTGCTCCATGCAAAGAGTAAAGGCTGTTAGAAGCAACACCAGAGCTTGCTGTAGCATAGTTCTCTGACCACTGTGCCATAGAAATTGCATTTATATAGCAGCTATAGTTACCGTCAGAGCTGGCGTTTACCTTGATAACTATTCGTAAGTTTGATGAGGTATCAGGAATATCAAATGTTTTTGATACAAATGCCCAAACACCAGTACCAGCAATCTCAAAATTTTCTAGAACCTGTGTTGTTGTTCCATCAGTATACTCGTATCCTACGTCAACAGAGTCTATGGCTGAATTCTGAGAATATAGGTAAAAGGATATATTAAAACTTCCTCTATCT
>Ga0181556_1004661_pt1 | contig 11048 bp, 1 predicted proteins | sample 011ome_14_FD_148651 | JGI IMG/M metagenome (GOLD analysis project Ga0181556, IMG submission 148651) | Coastal salt marsh microbial communities from the Groves Creek Marsh, Skidaway Island, Georgia - 011505AT metaG (spades assembly) | ecosystem: Environmental > Aquatic > Marine > Intertidal zone >... | reverse complement strand
AGTGTATTAGGTGCCGAAGTATCTCTAGAATCTATATAGGACTTATTATTTTTATGTATATTGCTGCCATCAGCTCTAAATGTCTGATTCATTTCTTTATTGTATAGCTCAAATCCACTCGGACTCGTCGTCCCTATACCGACGTTGCCAGATGTATCTATCATGAACTGTTGCCCAAATGTCACTCCATTGTAAATACCAAATGTTCCCGTGCCACTGGCGCCGACCGACCATTCGTCTCCATCACCGTTGATGAACTCTATCGCTGACCCCCCTCCAGCACTCGTGCGTTTAACACTGAGTCCGTAAAAACTAGTGGATTCGATGGCAAGTGGTGTGTCGGGACTGTCCGTCCCAATGCCGACGTTGCCAGTCGTTGTGTCCACGTGGAGGTTCGCTGTACCCACAGTGAGATTTGAGGTCACATAGGTATTCCCCACAACGTGTAAATTACTGGTCGGGGAGGCCGTCCCAACCCCAACATTCCCAGAAACGCCCTCTATAGTAATGGATGGTGTCGTCAACAAATCCCCGCGATTGGACACAAAGAAGTTCATAGACCCATCTGGAAATGATTCTGTGTTTGTTGCGGTCATTTGTATTTTGCCCAAAAAATCACCAGTCTCGGGTACCGGATCCGTTGCATCTTTTGTTCTGAACACTATACCACCCAAATCGAGTCCACTCACCCCACCCGAACTTGTACGTGTATCTGTGACGGATATATAAGGTGCTGTGTCACCCACATCCAATTTGTAGGTGGGGTCATCAATTCCAATCCCAACATACGACGATGTATTTGTGTTGCCGAGTCCGTAACATATACCCAATTCCGCGGTACCATCTGTACCTGTACCCATCAATTCATCCGGACCAGGTAGGGAGATATCATTTATGTGATTTCCATCGCTCGTAATTCTCGCGGTGAACGACGTGTATGAACGAATTTCTTTAGCATCAAACGATACATACAATTGTAGTTGTCTCCCATCGTATTTGTACTTGAACACTGGTGTACTTGTAAACGATATAAATCTAAAAAAGGTTTTATTCTCTTGAACAAATGTATTGATTTTCCATATATCATATGCATCATCATACGCTACCATGAAATTCACGCGCGACGTGAATATTTCTGGACCACCATTTGTTATACTACGCTGTGCGACGATTTCACAATCCACATACCCAGAGTATTCTGCATGATCCCCATTCGAAGTTCCAGATTTATCAATCTGTAAGAGAACTTTATTGAATGTGGTGATTGTAGAAGATGTATAATCAAAATAATTTACATTTGACACGAGGTATGTCTGTGGATTAAGAACCACGGTACCTAACCTCGATTTTCCCGCAACATCGAGGGTGTACTCCGGACTCGACGTCCCCACCCCCAAATATCCTGGAATATACACCTCCGTATCAGCATCCGTAGTTCCATTTGATTTTCCCCTAACTTGTAGAGACATAATTTCACTATTTGGTCCACTGCCAACTTGAACTACATCAGTGAAGTCATGCAAAAACTGCATATACGAGTTGTCGTTATCATTTGAATTTGTGAAATATGTATAAGGATTTGCACCGACATACGCATCTGTAATTGCTGTGTTCGCTGAAGAATTTAATCTGAATGATGTCGCACGTGTTTCCCCCTCAACATCCAGTGGGTAGGCTGGATTGGTCGTACCCACCCCCACAAAGCCAGTCGTCGTATCGACAAAGAGGTCTGTGACCCCAACTTGAAGATTATTTTGGACCAGTACATCTCCAAGCAAATCTACGGTAAGTACCACGTTATCTGGGTGATCATAGTGTAAAATATGATCATCGGTGAATGTATTTTGTGTGTACCCGAGTGAAAATCGGTGTTCGTCGGCGTGGTGTATCAACGCCACGTTTGCATATACCCCCAAATCTTGGTGTTCGATGATTATACCACTATCCAAGTTGGTCAAACTATTGTTTGAACCAATACCAAATATTCGGTCTTCAATGGTAACACTGCTCGATGAAACCACAGTGGTGTTACCCGAGAGTGTAATGTTACCCAAAAACTCAGCTTCACTCGCAGATATAACATATTTACCACTATCACTTACATACACCGGGGATCGAATAAGTTTACCATCCGTGTTCACCATCGGTAAATATTTATTATAAGTGTCTGCGAGGGTGGTGACGAATACATTGTCCGCGAACGTCTTATCACCCGAAATAGTCATATCCCCTGATTCTAGGGACACAATCCTCACGACGTTTGAAGCCAAGTTGGACCATATGTTTACATTGGAGGTCTCTAGGGACACAATCCTCGCGGTATTTGACGTGAGGTCCGTTTCCAATGACGCAATCCTCCCAACATTTGACGTGAGGTCCGTTTCCAAGCTTTCAATCCTCGCGGTATTTGAGGTGAGGTCCGTTTCCAAGGACGCAATCCTCCCAACATTTGAGGTGAGGTCCGTTTCCAAGCTTTCAATCCTCGCGGTATTTGACGTGAGGTCCGTTTCCAAGGACGCAATCCGCTCAACATTTGAGGCAAAGTCACCAATATTTCCAGAGTTAATATTTGTTATAGCACTCCCATCCCCCACAAATGCCGTGGCGTTCACCGTACCGGCAACATCGAGGGTCGCCGTTGGGTCCACGACCCCAATTCCCAAACTCCCGTGGGTATACGTGATATTGGACTCCCCCGAATAGGTCCACTTATCCCCATTGGTTACCTTAAAGGCACGAATCTTACGACCATCCGTGGATGACGACGAGAAGTTTACATACTCACCAGTCGTGTACGGAGTCTCTCGCTCGATATCCTTGTAGTAAAATTTGCGTTGTCCACCGAGACTGATGGCGATCATTCCACGCTCGTAGTTAATCACTACCTTTTGCCAATTCTCAGAGGCTGTGAAGAGACCGGGAACGCTGGTCTCCGTGAGGACTGCACCATCGTACATAAGTGTGATTTTGTCATTACTGTCGTTATACACGAACGAGTATCCATCACCACCCGTATTGGTGGTGCTAAACACATTGGCATATAGGGGACCCGCGTTGGTACCCGAACGGATATCCATCTCAAACTCCATGGTCCACGCATTTGGAAGTTTTTGACCCCAATAGACGTACCCACCCGCGACATCGAGGTAGCCACCCACAGTATCACGAACACCTGGGGTACTCGTGAACCCCGTAAAGGTTGTTGTGGATGCCTGATCATCATAGATGAGGATACTATTGGCTCTCGTGACATTGAGGGCGGTGTCCACACCCTGAATGTTGGAGACTTCCAATCTGCCAACCCGCAACGTGGCATTCTTAATATCTAAGGTACCCACTGGTGATTCTATAGACATTTAATATAACGGGAGAGAATTATTAAATGTGTGTGACGTAGTTAGTTAGGAGCTTCGGGCCAAACTGGGTTTTCGGGGTCCGCCGTATTGGCGGGGAGATCGCGGAGGGCTTGGCGGTAGTCGAGCCACGCTTGTTTGACCTCCTCGGTAGGGTGGGGCCAATCGGGGATTGTATATTTGTCTGTCTGTACGAGGATAATATCACGCTTTTGTCTTAAATGTACTATCATTTCTTCTTTCAAGTATGTATCCCACTCTATCTTAAATTCTTCGTAGGTGGGCAATGATGTATTTTCATCCATCCACTGAATTTTTTCGTAATTATTGACATTTTCATCACTTATAAACCATTTAGATGTTGGGCGAAGTCGTTTGAGTAATCTATCAAACCGCATATATATATATATATTTACATAGTTTTTAAAATTCGAATAGATGATCCGGCACCGAATGAACCAGTGGATGTTGGATCAAATTTTAGAGATGTAATAGCATTAGTCTGAACATTGTGGTTCCAAGTTCCTAAACGCCAGGCTTGGTTCGAACTGCTATTAAGTGTAGCACTTGGAGTGGAAAAATGACCATGTCCCATCATCATAGGACGGCTATCCCACGTTAATCTCAGATCGTACACCCATATGTGATCCGAATTACCCCCGGTTTCGAACATTTTCGCTGAGTTTGCTATTTTACTACCTGACGATGTGTAAGAGCTTGTTACTTGCTCTATTGAATGCCAGTAATTACCGTTAGTTTCGTCACCATTCACGAACATGTGTACAGCATGATTGGATTGTACGTTGTGATAATGCCAGATGATTTTATATGCTTCTCCAACTTGAAGGTTTAATCCAGAAAATGTATAAACTGTAGTTTCGGTGTCAAAGTATTTATATGCGACTGTAGAATCATTGAGTCCTAACAGAGATTCGGCGTATATAACCCCCCTCACATCCAACTGCGCCCTCGGCACCGTGCCCCCCAAACACAGGCTCGTGTCGGTGAGATTGATGCTCTTCCCGGTGCGTCCGAGGGCGTACTCCATGGCGACCTCTTCGGCCGTGAGGGCGACACCACCCCAGATTTTGAAGTTGGAGATGGACCCCCCCCAAGGTGCTCTATTTCTGGTACCGTCTTTTCCAATATACAATGACGCGTTTGCGTCGAGATTGAGGGATATGGAAGTAAATGGAGAACCACTCGTTTTCAGTGCACCATCTAAATATATTGACGCGGTTGTACCATTTGTCACTAGAGTAATATACACCCATTTGTTTGCACTAAATATGTTGCCTGAAAAACTGACAGCAGTACCGTACCAATACCATTGGGCGAAGTTATTATAATATTCAAACGCCGAATATTTACCAGGTGTACTTGTATTTCCTATCTGAAATACATCTTCGTAAGTTGTACCCATCGTAGATTGGTCCTGGCTTGGCTTCATCCAGAATGAAATAGAGTGCACCCACGCTCCAGCAGGATTGTTGAGTGTCCCACTCACGCAATCATCCACCCCATCAAACGTGAACGCCCGGTCCGTGGAGGAGTAGACTGCCTCATTGACCAACGTCCCATTATTCCCCTCACCCGAGATGTCCACCACCGTACTCCCCGAGACCACCGAATCCACCGTGGTATCGTAGTGGACCACCAGGGACTCCGCCCGTGGTGTCTCCGCCCCGGCGGGGTGTCCAGAGACCCGTGGGAGGGTCAGAGCCTTACCCAAGGTCAGGTGTCCGTCCTCGAGAGAGGAGGGGGCGGGGGTGCCGAAGAGGCGCCATTCGCCCAGGTTTACGACTTGATCTGCAGATGTACGAGCTAATTCTTCAACAACTAAAATGAAACTTTTGAAGTATGAATCAGAGTTTATTATGAAATGTTTTTCTGTATAAGCTAGATATGTTTCATTATCCCAAGAATGTACGAGTTCCCAACTTTTGTCGTTGTCGTTACTTCCTAATATTACACCCTTTTTAGGCATTCTTTCATGATAACCACCATCCCTATTATATAGTGTACTTCCAGACAATTTAACCTTATACGGTAAGTCGAGGCGTATCCAATCACCTGAATATCCACCATTTGTCAATGAACCCTGATAAATTGAATTGGTGTAATAAGCATCTGTTTCGTTTCCACCGTGCCAACCACGTTCGAATAACGTTTTATTGAAAGCTAAATATGCTTCGCCATTAGTTGAACTTTTTGTCCCAGAACTCGCCCGAAACACACCATGCCCCTCCATGTAGGTCTCGTACCCCGTCATCGCCTTCGGTGGATACTCCTGCAACCCATCTGCCCCGGCGACCTCGAACCTGGACGTCGGGTTGGGCACGCCCACCCCCAAGTTGCCCTTGTGGAGAGCCACCAAGTTTTGGCGGTATCCAAAGCGTTCCGCATCGTACTCGTAGAGTTCCCGGACCTGGTCGGCGTTGAGGACCTTGGAGTAGAGGCGGAAGTTGGCGATGGAACCATTGAAACCTGAACTGAAACTAACCGAATCTGCCCCCAATACAAGTCTTTCATTTGCATTTAGACTTATCGCACCCCCATTCAATAAGTTTGTGGTAAAATTTAATTTTAGTCCATTCAAGTACAGCTCATACGAAGAAGTGGATATAGTCGCAGTCCTTAAGTTGATTGCGATATGATACCATTGATTGACACTAATGACGGGTGCGCTACTCACATAATTACTACTGATGGCGATTCTAATACTTCCATCGCTTCGTATCGTAGTAGTCACACGTTTTCCAGTAACGTCACTTGTACCGAGACTTACAGGTACGCCATCAAGTACTGCGGAATTTAACCAAAAACTCATACTGAAATTACCAAACCCAGTCGCGTTATTCAACGTCCCACTAATGTAATCCCCACTGCCATCAAACTCCCACGCGTTATATTCGGCATCGAACCCGTTGTTGCCGGTGATGGTCCCCGTCACCCCCGAGCCGGAGAGGTCATAGACTTTGGTCGAGTCCGCAAAACTGTACGAGTTGGGGTCCCGAGCCTCGTAGTACACGGCGAGCTGTTGCTGACCGGGTGTGTTGGGGATGGACCGGTGGACGATGTCGACGCTCTCGTCGCCTTCTTCGGTGCCCCAAAATTCAAGAGATGACAAATCTATCCCACCTTCGGGTGCTACTGTGTCTTTCATAACATAAGCATATTCATTATATGTTTGCGTCTCGTTTACAAAAAGCGTTTCGGTGAGTGAAACATTACTTAAACCTGTGAAAGTTTTTAGAAGATGAAAGTTTGTTGAATCGTTTGTACCTAGAATTTTTACTTCAGCGGGTACGCGACCCGCTGGTGGAGACGAGCTGTTATCCCTCTGCACCACATATGAGAGTTTAATTTGTTTTGGCATTTTGAGTCGAATCCATCCACCGGAGTGTTGAGTTCCATTTATATCGGTTATATAGTTAGAACCGATGTACGTCGTACCAGACCACTCATCACCACCACTAGTTGATAGGAGCCATCTATCTGTCAAGCTGTCGTTGAAAAGGTTAATTGCTGGATAAGAACTATGTTGACTACTCGCAGTCGCCACATACCCCCCAGAGCTGTTCGCCGTCATCGCCACCTCCGGATACTTGGTCAACGGCCTATCGTGCTTGGGGAACTCCGTGATGACATCCGACCCCGCGAACACTTGGGACCCCTTGGCGAGGCCGAGACCCCCATCGACCGTCAACTTGGCCGTCGTCGCCGACGTCCCCACACCCAAGGTGGATTCGAAGAGTTGGAGTTCGTTGATACCGACACCATTATATGACGGTGTCCCAAATGTACTTGTTACAGCCAATCTATAGTACGTATAGGGTGTCGTACTTTGGACGTTGACCCGTGTGGGTTGATAATCCGCGTATGTGAGGTCACTGTACGCGACCAACTTTGTCCACGTGACTCCATCGTTCGAACCGTACATATAGCCAGATTTGGGTGTTTCGGCTCCTCGGTTGCCAGAGGTATCCCGTCTCAGTATATTGAAATACGAGAGTTGAATAGCTCGTGGGAGTTGAATCTGAAGCCACTCGTGTGCAAACGTGTCGTCACCCGTGGTTCGACTGATTTGGGCCGAACCACTAGAAAATGAATCTTCATCCGAGACCCATGCTGGTATATTACCATTTGTATACTCCCCCTTATCTTCAAATGCGTTCCAAGCATTGTATGAGCTGTTATATACACTACTCGCACTCGCCACGTACCCCTCGCTTTCATTCGCCTTGAGGGGCACCTTGGGCCACTTGATGTGCGAGGTTTGGAGAGCCCCACCGTCCACCGCCAACTCCCCAGAGATGAGGACGTTGTCCATCTTGGTCACACCGGTCGCGGAGAAGAGGCGCCATTCGTTGAAATTCATGGCCGTGTCGGTCCCAGAATTATTTTTTTCAGTGCATACGAATGCATAATGTGTGTATGGTGTCGTCGCATTTATACTCACGGTTTTGATATTTCCACCCTCCACATCTTCAAATCCAAAATCACTTATGTAAAAGAGTTTGTACCAATCCACCCCATTATTTGAACCAAATATATAACCTACTTTAGGGGATGTATTAAATCCATATGTTCCACCCCATACATTGAATGTCGAATGTGAAAGTACAATCGCATATGGTATTTTTATCGTAAGACTGGGTCCATTGTACCGTGTTCCACCGGCATCTACGAACACGTCGGGACCCGTGTATAAATATGTTGAATTTGAAAATCCCGACGTTCTCCACGAACCAGTCACTGTATTATAGTCGAATGCACGCCATGGCTCTGGCTTTTCTTGAATTATATTATAACTACTCGCACTCGCCTCATAGGTGCCGTGACCCTCGACGTAGGTGTTGAACCCAGTCATAGGCGCCACCGGATGTTCGGTGAACCCAGTCTCCAAACCAGACGCCGCGGTGGTCGTCACGATACCCCCATCGACACTGAACGATTCCGTGAAGAGGCGGAGTTCGCCCAAAATGAGGCGTGAATTAGTGGGATTACCCAAAATGTTTGTAACAACGATGGCGTAGTATTTATATTGTTCGGTTGCGTTTATGACGAATTGTTTTTGCACACCACCCGTATAATCATCCCCGGTTAATCCACTAAAAGAACCCAAAGTAGTCCAAGTTGTATTGTCATTTGAACTGATAATTGAAAATGCACTTGGCATACTCACTGTAAAAAGATCGCCACGCGATTGCAAAGATATATGTCTCAATTTTGTTTTGTATGGAAGTTCTAATTGGACCCATTCACCAGTCACACCACCAAGAGACTTTCCACCGGTGTGAGTATATGGGGATGTAGTCGCGTAGGACTGATCAGACGACCACCCATTTACATCGCCAATCGTTTTATTAAAAGAATTAAAAGCCGTAAAACCGGCATTCCCCTCACTCGACGCCGTCACCACATACTTCCCATGCCCTTGGATAGTCGTCGTGTCCCCAGTCAACGCACTTGGGGGTTGTTCGGACACCACCGCGAGTCTGTTCGTGAAGAGTCCCCCAGAGTCCATGACTTCCCCAGTGGTCTGGTCGTAGGTCATCACATTCGACGCCACCGTGGCGACTCGGAGAGGTTTGATGTAGGTTCGCCCCGTACCCTCAGTGTCTAGGGCGGACCCGGACGCATTGAGGACGACCGTATTGTCGTGTTGAGAGGTCTGACCCGCCAAGTAGCCCACGGCGACGGCATTGGTGCCTTGAGAGGTCTGACCCGCGAGGTAGCCCACAGCGAGGGCGTTGTTGCCTTGATTGTTGCTACCCGCGAGAGGACCCACAGCGACGGCGCCGTTACCTTGAGAGGTTATACCTGCTTGGTACCCCGCAGCGACAGCGGAGTTACCTTGAGAGGTCTGACCCGCTTGGTTCCCCACAGCGATGGCGTTGGTGCCCTGATTGTACCGACCCGAACTACGTCCCACAGCACTGGCGTAGGCGCCTTGAGAGGTCACACCCGCGAGGTAGCCCATAGCGGTGGCTTCGGCGCCTTGATTGTGCCGACCCGCGTCACTCCCCACAGCGACGGCTTGGGCGCCTTGAGAGGTGTTACCTGCGTCCTCCCCCACAGCAACGGTGAGGGTGCCTTGATTGTGCCGACCCGCGGCGGCACCCACAGCGACGGCGTTAACGCCTTGAGAGGTCTCACCCGCCAAGTATCCCGCGGCTATAGCGTTGGAGCCTTGATTGTACCGTGCCGCGTTGTCTCCCACAGCCGTGGCGTTGTTGCCTTGATTGCTTTGACCCGCAGTGTTCCCCACAGCGACGGCGGCGCTGCCTTGAACGGACTTACCCGCTTCCCGCCCCACAGCGACGGCGGTGATGCTTTGATTGTTACTACCCGCGAGGTGCCCCACAGCGATGGCGTAGTTGCCTTGAGAGGTGCCCCCCGCTGCAACCCCCATAGCGACGGCGAGGGTGCCTTGATTGAAACGTCCCGAATCGCGCCCCACAGCGACGGCTTGGGTGCCTTGAGCCGTCGCACCCGCCAAGTATCCCACAGCGGTGGCGTAGCTGCCTTGAGAGGTGCCCCCCGCTGCGCGCCCCACAGCGACGGCGGAGTCGCCTTGAGAGGACTGACCAGCGTAGTACCCCACAGCGGTGGCTTCGGCGCCTTGAGAGGTCTGACCCGCGAGGTACCCCACGGCGACGGCGTTGTTGCCTTGATTGGACTGACCTGCACCCCGTCCCACCGCAATGGCGTCGTCACTTTGAGTGTCCTCCCCTGCTTTATATCCTATCGCGATGCCGTACTGAGCTTGAACGTTACTACCCGCTTCACGCCCTATCGCAACGGCTCGCAGACCCTGATTTGTTTCGCCTGCTTGTTGTCCTATAGCAATAGCGGAGGCGCTTTGTCCACTCTGCCCCGCTAAGTACCCTACGGCGAGCGCGACCGTGTTCTGTCCAATCTGCCCCGCTTGATAGCCTATGGCGACTGTATACGTATTCTGTTCAGTCTGCCCAGCACCTGGGCCAATAGCGACGTAATTCTTCGTCGCATCATGGGCTTTCACGAAGACTTCACCACTCATCACGATGTTACTCGTGAGGTTGATGTCCCCCACGACGTCGAGGGTGTAGTCGGGGTCATCAGTCCCTATGCCAACTCTACCGTCTGCAGTGATACGCATCCTCTCACCTTCACTGATATCTACATGCCTCCCTGTTGAAAATACGATCTCCCCATCGGGTGATACACCAGAATTGTCAGCATTAACACATTTTATAGATGCAAGTTCATAATTAGGATAACCATCACCCGACCCATCCCTCGAATAAAACTCTAAACTACCTATCACCTGTCCAGGATCGACAGTAGTGTCACTTTCAACAAATCGTATGATAGGAGCATTACCTTCCAAATGTAACTTTGTATCTGGATTGGTCGTCCCCACCCCCACGAAGCCAGTCGTTGTGTCGACAAAGAGGTTCGCAGTCCCAACCTCTAGATTAGAACTAAACGTCTTCTCCCCCGAAATAGTCATATCCTCCGATTCAAGGGACGCAATCCTCACCACGTTTGAGGCCAAATTAGACCAAATGCTTACATTGGAGGTTTCCAAGTTTTCAATTCTCACCACGTTTGAGGCAAAGTCGCTCACATTCGAGGACTGAATCCCCGAGAGTGCAGAACCATCACCCGCAATGCTCGTGACTGTGAGAGCGCCGACATTGGCTT
>Ga0181556_1004626_pt1 | contig 11091 bp, 8 predicted proteins | sample 011ome_14_FD_148651 | JGI IMG/M metagenome (GOLD analysis project Ga0181556, IMG submission 148651) | Coastal salt marsh microbial communities from the Groves Creek Marsh, Skidaway Island, Georgia - 011505AT metaG (spades assembly) | ecosystem: Environmental > Aquatic > Marine > Intertidal zone >... | reverse complement strand
GGCACCTCGATGTCGGCTCATCTCATCCTGGGGCTGTAGCCGGTCCCAAGGGTATGGCTGTTCGCCATTTAAAGAGGTACGTGAGCTGGGTTTAAAACGTCGTGAGACAGTTTGGTCCCTATCTGCCATGGGCGTTGGAGATTTGACGGGGGCTGCTCCTAGTACGAGAGGACCGGAGTGGACGTACCGCTGGTGTACCTGTTGTTTCGCCAGAAGCATCGCAGGGTAGCTATGTACGGAAGAGATAACCGCTGAAAGCATCTAAGCGGGAAACTTGCCTGAAGATGAGATCTCCCGTAGGTTTAACCTACATAAAGGGTCGTTGAAGACCACAACGTTGATAGGTCGGGTGTGGAAGTGCAGTAATGCATTAAGCTAACCGATACTAATTGCCCGTTAGGCTTGATCCTATAACCAGCACTATTGTGTTGGATGTTTGCCAGATTTAATCTGCATCCTTATTACATGCTTACTCAAATAGAGTTGTTGATTTAATCAGCAACTCGACCCTCTACGCCCGGTGACCATAGCGAATTGGAACCACTCCTTCCCATCCCGAACAGGACAGTGAAACGATTCTACGCCGATGATAGTGCGGATTACCCGTGTGAAAGTAGGTAACTGCCGGGCACCAATGCGACGCCCAGACCCTCTTAGGTCTGGGCGTTTTTACTTGTGCAAAGCGTTTAGAGTGATTGACAGAAACTCCATTTGGAGTCAGAATATTGGGTTCGCGGAGGGGTGTCCGAGCGGCTAAAGGAGGCAGACTGTAAATCTGTTGGCTACGCCTACGTAGGTTCGAATCCTACCCCCTCCACCAGATGTGCGGGATTAGTTTAATGGTAAAACAGCAGATTTCCAATCTTCGGTCAAGAGTTCGATTCTCTTATCCCGCTCCAGAATTTGTTGCATTAGATTACGCCCATGTGGCTCAGTGGTAGAGCACTCCCTTGGTAAGGGAGAGGTCGGCAGTTCGATCCTGCCCATGGGCACCATGTATGGTTTTATTAATTGTGTATTTCGTGTTTGGTTTAAGAGTTAACTAAAGGCAGATTAAAAATGGCAAAAGAAAAATTCGAGCGGACAAAACCGCACGTAAACGTAGGCACCATCGGTCACGTTGACCACGGTAAAACCACATTGACAGCAGCAATTGCAACCGTGCTTTCTAAAGCATTCGGTGGCGAAGCTAAAGCATACGATCAGATCGATGCTGCTCCAGAAGAAAAAGCACGTGGTATTACGATTAATACAGCGCACGTTGAGTACGAGACAGCTAACCGTCACTACGCTCACGTGGATTGCCCAGGACATGCTGACTACGTTAAGAACATGATTACTGGTGCTGCTCAGATGGACGGCGCAATTTTAGTTTGCTCTGCTGCTGACGGCCCAATGCCACAAACTCGTGAGCACATCCTCTTGGCACGCCAAGTTGGTGTTCCTTACATCGTTGTGTTCTTGAACAAGTGCGACATGGTTGATGACGCTGAATTGCTCGAGTTAGTTGAAATGGAAGTTCGTGAGCTTCTATCTAAGTACAACTTCCCTGGCGATGACACACCAATCATCCAAGGTTCTGCTAAGTTAGCCCTTGAAGGCGACGAAGGCAAATTGGGTAAAGAAGCCATCATGAAATTGGCTGAAGCACTTGACTCATACATCCCAACTCCAGAGCGTGCTGTTGACGGTGCGTTCTTGATGCCAGTAGAAGACGTGTTCTCTATCTCCGGTCGCGGTACTGTTGTTACAGGCCGTATCGAGCGCGGCATCATCAAGGTCGGCGAAGAGATCGAAATCATCGGTATCAAACCAACACTCAAGACAACTTGTACTGGTGTTGAAATGTTCCGCAAATTGCTCGACCAAGGTCAAGCAGGCGATAACGTGGGTATCTTGTTACGCGGTACAAAACGTGAAGAAGTTGAGCGCGGCCAAGTATTGGCTAAGCCAGGTTCAATCACCCCACATACCCACTTTACAGCCGAGGTTTACATCTTGGGTAAAGACGAAGGTGGCCGTCATACTCCATTCTTTAACAACTATCGTCCACAGTTCTACTTCCGTACAACGGACGTAACTGGTTCAATCGAGTTGCCAAAAGACAAAGAAATGGTTATGCCTGGTGATAACGTGACTATTACCGTAAAACTCATCGCTCCTATCGCGATGGAAGAAGGTTTACGTTTTGCGATCCGTGAAGGTGGCCGTACTGTTGGCGCCGGCGTGGTTGCAAAGATTTTGGCTTAATTAGTTTTTATAAAGGGGTGTAGCTCAATTGGCAGAGCGTTGGTCTCCAAAACCAAAGGTTGGGGGTTCGATGCCCTCCGCCCCTGCCACGATTTGAACTGAAAGCAATATGTCTCAACAAACAGCAAGTCAATCTGAAGAAAAAAGCAGCTGGGTCTCTGGACTCGCTGCTTTAATCGTTGTCGCAGCGCTAGTGCTCTACTACACGCTGGCTGACCAGTCCATGTTGGTACGTCTTGCCGTTTTATTTGGCGGCATTGCATCAGCAGTTTTAATTGTGGCGATTTCACCAGACGGGCGTCGTTTTATCGCCTATGCAAAAGATTCTTGGTATGAAGTAAAAAAGGTTGTTTGGCCGACTCGTAAAGAGACTACCCAGATGACTCTAGTCGTATTTGGCTTTGTTCTGATCATGTCCTTGTTTTTATGGATTGCAGACAAATTGATTGAATGGCTAGTTTTTTCAGTCTTTTTGGGCTGGAAGTGAGTAAAAAATGACTGATTCTGAAGTAGCCGTAAATCCACAAGCTACCGGCAATATGCGCTGGTATGTAATCCATGCCTATTCCGGAATGGAAAAAAGCGTGAAGAGAGGCCTCGAAGAGCGTATTGCACGCTCTGGCATGCCTGAGAAATTTGGCCGTATTTTGGTTCCTTCCGAAGAGGTTGTAGAAATCAAATCTGGCACTAAATCTGTTTCTGAGCGCCGTTTCTTCCCAGGATACGTCCTGATTGAGATGGAAATGACCGACGAGAGCTGGCATTTGGTGAAAAATACACCAAAAGTGACTGGTTTCGTAGGTGGCGTTCGTAACCGCCCAAGCCCAATTTCTACTGCTGAAGTAGCGAAAATCATGGATCAAATGCAGGCTGGGGTAGATAAGCCTAAGCCTAAGACCCTATTTGAAGTTGGTGAGATTGTGCGTGTTAAAGAAGGCCCATTTGTTGATTTCAACGGAAATATCGAAGAAGTCAATTATGAGAAGTCAAGATTACGCGTTTCTGTTACAATCTTTGGCCGCGGTACCCCAGTTGAACTGGAGTTCGGCCAAGTAGAAAAGATGTAAAAACAAGGACTTAGTCCATTTTTGCAGTGCAGTAGTTTGTAGTTTTAGATGGTTATTTAGATTTTGTATTTAACCGAGGAGCGGAGCTAGAAAGCCAAAAACTAGCGAAGCGTTTACTCAACAGCGGTCTTTCCTAATGAGGTTGGGCGCGCTTTAAGGAGCAACACATGGCAAAGAAGATCATTGGCTTTATTAAGCTGCAGATCCCTGCAGGTAAAGCAAATCCATCACCACCCGTAGGTCCAGCATTGGGTCAACGCGGCCTCAACATTATGGAATTTTGTAAGGCGTTTAATGCTCAAACTCAGAGCATGGAACCTGGCCTACCAATTCCAGTAGTGATTACAGCGTTTGCTGATAAGAGCTTCACATTCATCATGAAGACTCCTCCAGCAACCATCATGATTAAGAAGGCTGCGAAGATCGAAAAAGGATCACCACGTCCCCATACCGATAAGGTTGGTTCAATTACTCGTGCTCAAGCGGAAGAAATCGCTAAAGCAAAAATGCCAGATTTGACAGCAGCCGATATGGATGCAGCTGTTAGAACTATCGCTGGTAGCGCCCGTTCCATGGGCATCACTGTGGAAGGTCTCTAATCATGACTAAGTTATCTAAACGCGTAAAAGCAATTCAATCTAAAGTTGATCGCAATAAGTTCTATTCATTGGACGATGCATTGAACCTCGTTAAAGAGTGTGCAACTGCTAAGTTTGATGAGTCTATCGACGTTGCTGTTCAGTTGGGTATTGACGCTAAGAAATCTGACCAAGTTGTGCGTGGCGCAGTAGTGCTCCCAGCAGGTACAGGTAAGCATGTTCGTGTAGCTGTTTTTGCACAAGGCGAGAAGGCTGAACAAGCTAAAGCTGCTGGTGCAGAAATCGTTGGCATGGAAGATCTTGCTGAACAAATTAAAGGCGGCAAAATTGATTTCGATATTTTGATCGCATCTCCAGACACAATGAAAATTGTTGGTACTTTAGGTCAAGTATTGGGCCCACGTGGTTTGATGCCGAATCCAAAAGTTGGAACAGTTACTCCTGACGTTGCTACTGCAGTTAAGAATGCAAAAGCTGGTCAAGTTCAGTTCCGTGTGGACAAAGCCGGTATCGTGCACGCAAGCATCGGCCGTCGTTCATTCGAGCCAACTGCATTGAAATCCAATTTACTCGCATTGCTTGAGGCTTTGAATAAAGCAAAGCCACCTGCATCTAAGGGAGTCTATTTAAAGAAGGTCGCCGTAAGCAGCACCATGGGTGCAGGCGTACGCGTAGACCAAGCATCGTTACAGGCAGCAGCTTAATTAGCCTGTAACAAAAAAGAACTTTGGGTCGACTCCCGCTCTTTGAGTGAGAGTCGAACATCAAAGACCGTTGGTGGATTGGTTTGCTTACTCAGAAATTAATTCTTAATCGTTACGAAAGTAATAGCCAGCGCAGATGGCGACCCTGAAAAGATTTTCACAAGAGACTTTGTGAACAAATGATCAGACGCTGGTGTGTAACCCCAACTGGAAACAGTTGGTTTTTATGGAGTTAAACCGTGCCTTTGAATGTACAAGACAAAAAAGCGATTGTTGCTGATGTCGGCGCTCAATTGGCTGGAGCCCAAACTGTCGTGCTCGCTGAATACCGTGGTATTCCAGTAGAGCAGTTGACAAAGCTACGTGCTAGCGCACGTGACCAAGGTGTATATCTTCGCGTTTTGAAGAACACATTGGCACGCCGTGCTGCACAAGGCACTCAGTTTGAGCCTCTTGCTGATTCGATGGTTGGCCCCTTGATCTATGGCATCTCTGCTGATCCGATTGCTTCGGCAAAAGTATTGCAGAACTTTGCTAAGACTCAAGACAAGCTAGTCATTACTGCTGGCTTATATAACGGCAAGTTGTTAGATGTTGCAGGCGTTAAAGCCCTCGCAACAATTCCAAGCCGCGACGAGTTGTTATCTCAGTTGTTAGGTGTGATGTTGGCACCGGTATCTGCGATGGCTCGCGTATTGGGCGCAGTAGCAGCACAAAAGGCAGCTGGAGCACCCGCTCCCGCAGCAGCACCTGCAGAAGCAGCAGCCCCAGCAGCAGTAGCCGCTGAAGCCGCTCCAGAAGCAGCCGCTGAGCCTGCAGCCGCAGCCCCAGAAGCTGGAACAGAAGCAAACGAAACCCCTGCCGCTGAATAAGCGACAGATTAACTATTTAAGTATTAGGAGCTAAAAATGGCGATTACTAAAGAAGAAATCATTGATGCAGTAGGTAGCATGTCCGTTATGGATTTGAACGACTTGGTTAAAGCGTTCGAAGAGAAGTTTGGTGTTTCAGCTGCAGCTATGGCTGTTGCTGGTCCTGCAGGTGCTGCCGGTGGCGATGCTGGTGGTGCAGAACAAACTGAATTCACTGTTAACTTGCTCGAAGCTGGCGCAAACAAAGTTTCAGTAATTAAGGCAGTTCGCGAAATTACTGGTCTTGGCTTGAAAGAAGCTAAGGACTTGGTTGACGGCGCACCTAAGCCAATCAAAGAAGCTGTTGATAAGAAGACAGCTGAAGAAGCTAAGAAGAAGCTTGAAGAAGCTGGCGCTAAAGCAGAACTTAAGTAATACACACACTGCTGGCGCCTCTCAAAAAGGGGCGTTAGCCATGTTGGGTTTGACCTCTAGAGGTCAAACCCGATTTCATTTCTGATTGAAATCGGGTTTGCCTTCTGATACGACTGCAGAATGCAAGTTTGGTCGGACACTAGATCGAAACGGTTTAGTGTTGTCCGCCAGTGATTGGTAGTGGCCAATCGCCAAATCTTTGTACAGTCGCTGAATTCGGAGATGAAATGAACTATAGCTTCACCGAACGCAAGCGAGTCCGTAAAAGCTTTGCTAAGCGAGTAAACAACCACCAGGTTCCGTACCTGATCGCAACGCAGCTGGAATCCTACGCTAAATTTTTACAGGCTGATAAGCCGGCAATGTCTCGTCTTACTGAGGGACTTCAAGCCGCCTTTACATCAGCGTTCCCAATTGTGTCTAACAACGGCTATGCACGTATGGAATACGTGTCTTACCAGTTATCACAGCCACCATTTGACGTTAAAGAATGTCAGCAACGTGGTTACACATACCACTCTGCCTTACGCGCAAAAGTTCGCTTGATTATTTATGATCGCGAAGCGCCTACTAAGGTTAAAGAGGTAAAAGAGAGTGAAGTCTACATGGGTGAAATTCCACTCATGACAGAAAACGGCTCTTTTGTGATTAACGGTACTGAGCGCGTAATCGTATCTCAGTTGCACCGTTCCCCAGGCGTGTTCTTTGAACACGATAAGGGCAAGACACACAGCTCAGGTAAGTTGCTGTTCTCAGCACGCATCATTCCTTACCGTGGTTCATGGCTCGATTTCGAGTTTGACCCAAAAGATATTCTCTATTTCCGCGTTGACCGTCGTCGTAAGATGCCTGTCACCATTTTGCTCAAAGCAATTGGTTTAAACAACGAACAGATTCTTGCTAACTTCTTTAACTTTGACCATTTCTCATTGACTGCTAATGGCGGCTCAATGGAATTTGTGCCAGAGCGTTTGCGTGGTCAGTTGGCTAGCTTTGATGTGCTCGACAAGAATGGCGTTGTAGTCATTCAAAAAGACAAGCGTATCAATGCAAAGCATATCCGCGAACTTGAAGCTGCAAAAACAAAAACAATCGCTGTACCAGATGACTATTTAATTGGTCGTGTAGTTGCACGCAATATTGTTGATCCAGACTCCGGTGAAATCTTGGCTTACGCTAACGATGAAATCACTGAAGAGTTGTTGGCGACATTGCGCGATGCAGGTATCAAGCAGTTAGAAACCATCTACACCAACGATTTAGATTCTGGTGCATACATTTCACAGACATTGCGTACTGATGAAACTGCGGATCAAATGGCTGCTCGTATCGCCATCTACCGCATGATGCGTCCTGGTGAGCCTCCAACAGAAGATGCTGTTGAAGCCTTGTTCCAGCGCTTGTTCTATAGCGAAGATACCTATGATTTGTCACGCGTTGGCCGTATGAAGGTCAACAGCCGTTTGAACCGTCCAGAAATGGAAGGTCCAATGGTTCTGTCAAACGAAGATATTCTCGACACCATTAAATCTCTCGTAGATTTGCGTAACGGCAAAGGCGAAGTAGACGATATCGATCACTTAGGTAATCGTCGCGTACGTTGCGTTGGCGAGTTGGCTGAAAACCAATTCCGTGCTGGTTTGTCACGTGTTGAGCGTGCGGTTAAAGAACGTCTCGGCCAGGCCGAAACAGAAAACCTCATGCCGCATGATTTGATTAACAGCAAGCCAATCTCTTCTGCTATTCGTGAGTTCTTCGGTTCTTCACAGCTGTCCCAGTTTATGGACCAAACCAACCCACTCTCAGAGATCACGCACAAACGTCGTATTTCTGCATTGGGACCTGGTGGTTTGACACGCGAGCGCGCAGGTTTCGAAGTGCGCGACGTGCATCCAACCCACTACGGACGTGTTTGCCCTATCGAAACTCCAGAAGGACCAAACATTGGTTTGATCAACTCGCTCGCGTTGTTTGCGCGTTTGAATGAGCATGGTTTCCTTGAGACTCCATACCGCAAGGTTTCCAATAGCAAGGTAAGCGATGAAGTGGTTTACCTATCTGCGATTGAAGAAGCGAAGTATGTAATTGCTCAGGCGAATGCAACGATCGACAAAAACGGTAAATTAGCTGACGAATTGGTTTCTGCTCGTCAAGCTGGTGAAACTATGATGGTTAGCCCAGAGCGCATCGATTTCATCGACGTTGCTCCTAGCCAGATCGTTTCTGCTGCTGCTTCACTCGTTCCATTCTTAGAGCACGATGATGCGAACCGTGCGTTGATGGGTGCGAACATGCAGCGTCAAGCAGTTCCTTGCTTGCGTCCTGATAAGCCATTAGTTGGTACAGGTTTAGAGCGCATTGTTGCGGTTGACTCCGGCACTGTTGTATTAGCAGCGCGTGGCGGTATTGTTGATTACGTTGATGCGAATCGTGTTGTGATTCGTGTGAACGATGATGAAACTGCAGCCGGTGAAGTTGGTGTGGATATTTATAACCTCATCAAGTACACCCGTTCAAACCAAAACACCAACATCAACCAACGTCCAATCGTGAAGGTTGGCGATCGTGTAGCCCGCGGCGACGTAGTTGCTGACGGTGCATCTACCGATTTAGGTGAATTGGCTTTGGGTCAAAACATGACTGTGGCATTTATGCCATGGAACGGTTACAACTTCGAAGATTCAATCTTGATCTCTGAGAAGGTTGTTGCTGATGACCGCTACACCTCTATTCATATTGAAGAGCTGTCAGTGGTGGCACGTGATACCAAGCTTGGTTCAGAAGAAATTACTCGCGATATCTCTAATTTGGCAGAGTCACAACTCTCCCGTTTAGATGAAAGCGGTATTGTTTACATCGGTGCTGAAGTTGAAGCTGGCGACGTATTGGTTGGTAAGGTAACTCCAAAGGGCGAGACAACTCTCACTCCAGAAGAGAAGCTCCTCCGCGCGATCTTCGGTGAAAAAGCATCTGACGTAAAAGATACTTCTTTGCGCGTTCCATCAGGAATGATCGGTACTGTTATCGATGTTCAAGTCTTCACCCGTGAAGGTATTGAGCGCGATGCCCGTGCACAGTCAATTATTCAAGAAGAATTACAACGCTATCGTTTGGACTTAAACGATCAGTTGCGTATTGTTGAAGGCGACGCCTTCATGCGTTTAGAAAAGCTGTTGATTGGCAAAGTTGCTAATGGTGGTCCTCAGAAATTAGCTAAAGGCACTAAGATCGACAAGGAATACCTTGCTGGCTTAGATAAATACCATTGGTTTGATGTGCGTCCAGCAGATGACGAAGTTGCCTCACAAGTTGAAGCGATTAAGTCTTCTATCGAAGCGAAACGTAAACAGTTTGATGAAGCCTTCGAAGAGAAGCGCACCAAGCTTACCCAGGGCGATGATTTGCAGCCTGGCGTAACGAAGATGGTTAAGGTTTACTTGGCTGTTAAGCGTCGCTTACAGCCTGGTGACAAGATGGCCGGTCGTCACGGTAACAAAGGCGTGGTTTCTAAAATCGCTCCAGCTGAAGACATGCCATTTATGGCTGACGGACGCCCTGTTGACATCGTCTTGAACCCATTGGGTGTTCCTTCCCGTATGAACGTTGGTCAGATCTTGGAAACCCATTTAGGTTGGGCTGCTCAAGGTATTGGTAAGCGTATCGACGAGATGGTTCGTCAACAAGCTAAACAAGCTGAGTTACGTAAGTTCCTCAAACAGCTTTATAACGAAACAGGCCGCATTGAAGATATCGACAACTTCACTGACGAGCAAATCACAGTATTGGCTGAGAATCTCCGCCAAGGCTTGCCATTTGCAACTCCAGTGTTTGACGGTGCTACAGAAGCAGAAATCGGACGCATGCTCGAGTTGGCTTATCCAGAAGAAGTTGCTACTTCTTTGAAGATGACTCCTTCACGTCAGCAAATGATTTTGTGCGACGGCCGTACTGGCGATCAGTTTGAGCGTCCAGTAACTGTTGGCGTAATGCACGTCTTGAAACTCCACCATTTGGTCGATGACAAGATGCATGCTCGTTCAACCGGACCTTACTCTTTAGTAACGCAACAGCCATTGGGCGGTAAAGCTCAGTTCGGTGGTCAGCGCTTTGGTGAGATGGAAGTCTGGGCCCTCGAAGCATACGGTGCTTCATATGTCTTGCAAGAAATGCTGACAGTGAAGTCCGATGACGTCGCAGGCCGTACCAAGGTTTACGAAAACATCGTCAAGGGCGAGCACACGATTGATGCTGGCATGCCCGAATCCTTCAACGTGCTGGTAAAAGAAATCCGTTCGTTGGGTATTGACATTGACATGGAGCGCAACTGATATGAAAGCATTGCTCGATTTATTTAAGCAAACGCAGGGTGATGAGCAGTTTGATGTCATCAAGATTGGCCTTGCATCTCCTGAGAAAATTCGCTCATGGTCTTTTGGTGAAGTACGCAAGCCAGAAACCATCAACTACCGGACATTTAAGCCCGAGCGTGATGGTTTGTTTTGCGCCAAGATTTTTGGACCAACAAAAGACTACGAGTGCTTATGCGGTAAGTACAAGCGTTTAAAGTTCCGTGGTGTTATCTGTGAGAAGTGCGGTGTTGAAGTTACTCTCGCCAAGGTACGTCGTGAGCGCATGGGCCACATTGAGTTGGCAGCCCCTGTAGCGCACATCTGGTTCTTGAAGTCCCTGCCATCCCGTTTGGGCATGGTTCTCGATATGACATTGCGTGATATCGAGCGCGTCCTTTACTTTGAAGCATATGTAGTGGTTGATCCTGGCATGACTCCTGAAGGCGCAATGAAGCGCGGTCAGATCATGTCTGAAGACGAATACATTGCCAAGACTGAAGAGTATGGTGACGGTGCATTTACCGCCATCATGGGCGCGGAAGGCATTCGTGATCTCTTGCGTTCGATTGATATCGATCGCGAAGTTGAGACCATTCGTGCTGACTTGAAAGCTACTGGTAGCGATGCCAAGATTAAGAAATACGCTAAGCGTTTAAAAGTGCTCGAGGCGTTCCAGACTTCAGGTATTAAGCCTGACTGGATGATCATGGAAGTATTGCCAGTATTGCCACCTGAATTACGCCCATTGGTGCCATTGGATGGCGGTCGCTTTGCTACCTCTGATTTGAACGACCTCTATCGTCGCGTGATCAACCGTAATAACCGTTTGAAGCGTT
>Ga0181556_1004612_pt1 | contig 11109 bp, 6 predicted proteins | sample 011ome_14_FD_148651 | JGI IMG/M metagenome (GOLD analysis project Ga0181556, IMG submission 148651) | Coastal salt marsh microbial communities from the Groves Creek Marsh, Skidaway Island, Georgia - 011505AT metaG (spades assembly) | ecosystem: Environmental > Aquatic > Marine > Intertidal zone >... | reverse complement strand
ATCGCCTGTTCAACAATCGCATCATTTCCGGCACGAAAATCATCCGAGAACCAACGTGTCTTTTGAAAGTCAGTCATGCTAGCCATGCCACCGGTGACAGCTTTTTGGCCGCGTTCTTCCCAATCAGCAATCGCGGTTTCACCATACCAGGCAGTTGTATCAATCAGCGCGAGACCAGCAGTACGGCCCGGATAAAGCGCAGCAAAGGTCAGTGCAACACAACCACCCATCGACGCCCCACTGACAGTCGCCGTATCCCAGTCAGCGTGATCAAGAACAGCGGCGAGGTCATTGGCGAACAGCTCAACACTGTAAGGGCCTTCAGGCTTCTCAGATGCCCCATGTCCACGGCAGTCAACGGCAAGCACATCAAAACCTGCACCAAGCGCATCGGCAGTGGCCTGCCAGAACTCAGCAACCATCGCCAGCGAATGCACCAGAGCCAGTCTTCGGGAGCCTGTGCTTGAGCCACTGTCCCCGCCAGACCAGATTACATAGCGAAGATCGGTGCCATCGCCTGCTTTTGCAAAATATTCAGTTTTTTTCATGGCACTCATGACAACTCCACCATTGCATCGCCGACATATTCCTGGCGAACCCTAACATCAAGAACTACTGCTGCCCCATTTTCAACGCGATCAAGGCTGTGTATTAGCGCTAACTGAAGATCTGCCAAATCAGTTATCGGTTCGGGTGCCTCCAGCCCTAGATCACGCGCAAGGCCGGCAAGATTTGGCTCTGGCCCCTGCATACGCTGACCGATAGGCGCGTTTTCCGTAGGCCGACCCCGACGCTGTGCAATCTTGATCTGATGGTCTTCATCATTGTAGTAAGACTGATTGTTTGCGATCAGAAACAAGATCGGCAGCTTTAAAGTCGCGGCATTCCATATTGCGGTCAAGCCCATGGTATAATCACCATCACCAAGGATTGCTACAGCGCGGCGTTTCGAACCAATTTCACGGAGCCCGAGCGCAGCCCCTACCGCAATAGACGTTCCAGCGCCAAGGCCACCGCCACCCGTATGCCCCAAAAAGCCAAGCGGGTGCGTAATTTCATTCGCATTCAGCGGCCAGCCAAGTGGCCTGCCGGTCAGACAAATCTTGCGGCCTTTACTGGCGTGAAAAAACGCCCGGGCCAAATCCATCAGCCCGATATCGCCTTTGCGAACAACCTGTGGCACATCCCATTCCTTTAGCTGCTGGACTGGTGCTGGTTTTGCCAACCCGTCAAGGAGTGCGGAAACCGCCGTACTGGGCACTGTAGGGATTGAAACATCAACCGCGGCCAAGCCGCCATAATCCATGCTCCAGCCGCGATGTATATGAAAATCATTTGAAATATTTATAACCGGTGGGCGCGACGATCCCGGCGGAAAGGCCAGCTTCAAAGCATTACCGCCATCCAGCCAATCCAGCATTATAATGGCATCGGCAGACCTTATCGCGTCAAGCACCGGACCTTTTAGGCGCCACCCCGTTTCACCAATAAATAATGGGTGAGTGGTTGGAAATCCAGCAGGAAGTTTCATATGTGTAGTCGTGCGCGCATTTAGACGTTCGGCAAGCTTAATTCGGTCATCCCATTCTGATTGGCTGCGGCTCCCCCGGCCACAGAAAATAAACGGTTTTTTAGTTTTTGACAGAATGTCGAGAGCCTTTGCAAGCGCCTTTTTTGGCGGCTCGGCATTCTCAGGTGATGAGAAATGCGCAACATCACCAAGATTTTGTCTAGTTTCAATTTTCTGCTCTTGAATTGTCACGTCCAAGTTTACATAAACCGGGCCTGAAGGCGCTGTGTTTGCAAGCATTACGCCACGGCGAATTGCTTCAACAGCCGCTTCTGGTGATGCCGGCTGATCGTCCCATTTTGTAAAGCCTCGAACCATACTTCCTTGGTCAATTGCTGTGTGAATCCATTCGATCCACGGCCGGCGAATTGCGGCATCCAGTGGGCCCGTTGCACCAAGAATCAACATTGGAACCCGGTCACACCATGCGTTAAACACACCCATCGAGGCGTGCATTAAACCAACATTTGAATGAACCGCTACGGCCAAAGCCTTATCCGTAATCTTGGCATAGCCTTGGGCGATGCCAACGGCATGTTCTTCGTGCATACAGGTAATAATCTCGGGCGTCTGGTTGCCAAGATAATTAACCAGACTGTCATGAAGCCCACGGTAGCTGGCGCCAGGATTCAGGCAGATATAAGGAAACCCCTGTTCACGCAGCGCATCTGCGATGATATCGCTGCCGTAAATTCGATCATCCATGTCATCTGACAGCGTCGATTTTTTTTTTGAATCATCAGTCACTGTATAAGGCTTCCATTCGGCAGAGGGGTTTGCTTTGACTAAACGAGTTGGGCACTGAAACGACGAAGCTGGATGAACTGATCGCCCAGCAATGACTGCGGCCACGGAATATGCAACAGTTCATGAAAAAGGAACCAAATTCCAATCAGGAAAGGGATCATTATCAATATTGAAGTCACCGGCTTTGTCTTACCCTCTATCGTCATATAGAGAAACACAAACAAGCCAATTGCAGGCAACATACCAATCAGAAGCACACCCAACACAAGAAGTATCAGCCAGACAATCTGTCGCATCGCTGCAGGGAATGGCTCGCTATTTTCAGTGGCCAATGGCGGTATCTTTCCAAGATAGCTGAAAACCAAAAATCCGAAGGCCGCGATCAAACCCGCGCATGCGATTGATTGAGGCAACATCCTCGCAGGAACGTCCCAGCCCGATGATGAAAAAAAGACGTAAAACATCATCGCGATAACGCCAACCCACAATGACATATCAGCAATGCGCTCTCCAAGTGAAGCGTAACTTATCGTTTGGGAGCCTTGTTTCGATGACTTGTCTTGATTCGCAGCATCTTTGGCCTGCCAGCGAGGCAAAAACCTAACAATCAAAGGCCGCGCCAGCAGGAATAGGATCATTGAAATGGCCACGAACGGGACTGGTTTCAACATCCAATCCAAGCCATAGCGCAAATGCGAAATAAACAAATAATTTTCAACCAACCCGCCCAAAACAAAAGCAAGAATTAGAGGTGGCCGAGGCCAATTAAGCCGCTTCATCACCCAGCCAAGAACACCAAAAGCAAGCAAAACAATGAGATCTGCATAATCCTTGGCTCCTTGATATGCACCAATCACCATGATGCCAAAAACCAGTGGTACAAGCAGGCCAGCACGTACTGTCGCAATCTTCGCGAAATGCCCAGCCATCAGGAAGCAAAGTCCCGCACCAAAAATATTGGCGATGGCAACCGTCCAAATCAGAGTAAAGGTTACATCAAGCTGCTCACCAAGCATCTTTGGGCCAGGTGCAATCCCATGGATCAAAAAAGCACCAAGCAAAATAGCCATAGAGGCGGAGCCCGGAACACCAAAGGCCAATGTTGGCACAAGCGCACCACCCTCTTTTGCATTATTCGCGCTTTCAGACGCGATAACACCCCGAACATCGCCTTTCCCGAAAGTATCCTTGGCACCAGGGACGGATCTTGCCGCATAACCGTAGGAAATCCAATCAATCACATTTGCGCCCAACCCTGGTATCGAACCCAATAAAGTACCAATGCTTGAACATCTGAGCACAAGCCACCAGTTCTGTGCGACGTCACGCATGCCAGCTAACTGATCCCAAGCCGACAATCTATCTGATTTTTTGGCGATACTGCGCCGCGACGCCCCAAGGTCAATCATCTCAGGGACAGCAAACAAGCCGAGGGCAACCGGAACAAGGCTCAGCCCGTCCCAGAGATAAAAATTGTCAAACGTCCATCTCAACTCACCAGTCTGCGGCTCATCGCCAATTGTCGCAAAAAGTAGTCCGAGACAGGCCGCCACGAGCCCTTTGAATAGAGCGCGGTGACTTAGGGAAACAACAAGGGTCAGTCCGAGTAGGCAAATTGCCAGCAACTCTGGCGTTCCCACTGCCATGATAAAAGGACGAATGACCGGAATTGATATTGCAAGAACAAATGCGCCAAAAAGGCCGCCACAAACCGAAGCGGTAAAAGCAGCACCGTATGCGCGCCCTGCTTCACCATTCTTTGCCATTGGATGACCATCCAATACGGTTGCAGCGGATCCTGTCGTTCCGGGGACACCAAACAAAACAGCAGGTATCGTGTCTGAGGTTGTCGTCACCGATTGAACACCAACAAGGAAAGCTAATGCGGTGTAGGGATCAAGGGCAAACGTGAAAGGCAATAAAAGCGCGAGGCCAACCAGACCACCGATACCGGGTATAACACCGATTACCAAACCAAGCAGCGTTCCCAGCGCAACAAACATCATGCGATTTGGATCTGTGATGATTAAGAGCGCCTCAGCTGCAGCCTCAAGCATAAAAATTCTCCATAACTGCTTCTCGAAACACCCAGACAACTGCCCTAAAAGAGAGCCACAAAACAGAGCTTTGTTATAATGTATGACGATAATACTAGACTTACAAACGATTTTTTGGTTTTGTTTTGTTGTGTATAAATTAAAGGCTAAAGAAATACCTCAGTGCGTCGAGGACGTTTCTAAGGATTGAAAAAGGGAGGAATTTTATGAACTTAGTTAAAACACTACGTGCTATTGTCGTAGCCAGCGCAACAATAGCATCGGCAGCCATGATTTCGACGATTGCACAGGCACAATCACTTGAGGATATTTACAAAGGAAAAACAGTCACCATCATGCTTGGGCATCCTCCTGGTGGTTCGTATGATTTGTACTCTCAACTTGCGGCGGAGTTTCTAGGCAAACACATCCCAGGAAATCCAGAGATCATTGTTCAACATCGTCCCGGTGGCGGTGGACGCAAAGGTGCATCATTCTTCATTAATAAAACTGAGCCTGATGGCATGACATTCGGCGTATTCCCAGATAGCCTTGGGCAAATTCAGTTTACACGGCCAAAAGCTGCAAAATGGGATGCAAAAAAATTCCGTTACATTGGTCGTTTTTCGACTGCAAATGTTGGCTTTGCCGTGCGCACTGACAAGGCAACTTCGGTAGACGAAATGCGTGGCAAAGAGCTAGTTGTTGCCTGTACGAGTAAGAATGCGCGGGCAGCACAGCAAGCAGCCGCCCTACATAACATGGCAGGCTTTAATTTTAAGCTTGTTTGCGGTTACAAAGGCTCACAGGCCACAGTAATGGCCTCTTTGCGCGGTGAGGCTGACCTTTACTCACAAAACTATGCATCATTTGTTTCTGACCCTGCAGACCTTGGCGATGGTGCGATGAAAATCCTCATTCAAACAGGTTTGGAGCGCGATGCTGGCATGCCAGATGTCCCGCTTATGCAAGAACTGACAGACGACCCAAACGGTAAGGCCGTTCTCAGGTTTCTTGGATCATCAGCCCCTATTGGCCGGTCGATGATGATTCACCCAGATACGCCTGAATTTATCGTTCAGGGTATCCGTGACGCCTTTCAAAAAATGTTAAAAGATGATGCATTCCTTGCTGAAGCAAAAAAGCGCAACGCAATCATCACCCCTGGAACTGGTGAAGAGTTGGAAGCAATTCTGGCCGAGCAAATGGGCGCCAGTGACGAGCTGATTGCAGCTGTCCGGAAAGCCATTGACACGTCAGGCGCAAAATCTGTGAAGTAACAAATTTTGACGTGGCCGCATCATTCAATTGGTGCGGCCACCGATCTTTTTTAAATTCTAAGTTAATTGCAAATATTTGAGACATGTACGAGGCTAGAGCCAAAAAATGGGCACAAAAACTTGGGCAAATGCGCCAGTTGATCTCCAAGATCACCTTCAACGTCTTGAAAAACTTGATCTATTGCAAAAAATCAACCGTGAGATTGACAAAAATAGTGAACTACATCCCCTAGCCCGTTGGCAATTTCAGGGCGGTATTCCACCCGAAGATCGCAAAGCATTTTTGTTTAACAATGTTACAGACGCCAGCGGCAAAACCTATGATATACCGGTGGTTGTTGGCGCACTGGCAGCGAACCCTGAAATCTATGCCGCAGGGCTCGGCGTCCCTGTAAAAGAAATTGGCGATGTTTGGAACCGCGCCATGGATAACCCGATTCAGCCCGTGGCGGTCGATGACGCTCCGTGTCAGGAAGTGGTTATGACAGGTGACGACCTGACCCGTCCAGGTGGTGGTCTCGCATCACTTCCGGTTCCAGTTTCAACGCCAGGATTTGATGCCGCACCGTATTTAACAGCGACACTTGTTGTTACAAAAGACCCAGAAACTGGAGTGCGTAATATGGGCACATATCGCGCCCAGTTAAAGGCGCGTGATCGTTTAGGCGTTCGTATGGCCAGCCGGCTTGGTGGAGCAGGCGGTTATCAGCATTGGTTGAAATATCAAAGCCGCGGCGAGGTTATGCCGGTGGCGATTGTGCTTGGCTGTGCGCCGGCAGTCTTGTTTACGGGGCCGCAAAAACTTCCAATCGACGAAGATGAGATGGCGGTTGCGGGGGGGCTAATGGGCTCGCCAGTTAGGACAACACGCTGTAAAACAGTTGATCTAGAAGTGCCTGCGGACGCTGAAATTGTGATCGAAGGTGAAATAGCGACTAGTTACCTAGAGCCAGAGGGGCCGTTTGGCGAGAGCCATGGGCATGTGGCATTGGAAGACTTCAATATGTCGATGAGGGTAACGGCAATTACCATGCGCCGGAAACCCGTTTTCATCTCCATTATTAGTCAGGTGACACCAAGCGAAAGCTCAACGCTTAAAAAGGTGGCCTATGAGCCACTATTTCTTGGACACCTGAAAAAGACATTTAATATTAAAGGGATAAAGCGGGTCGTTATGCATGAGCCGCTGACGAATATACGAAAAGTTATTTTCCTTCAATTTGATCGAAGCGTGCCGCAAACGGAAGTCTGGCGGGGTTTACAGGCAGCCGCCTCTTTACAGGCGCAATGCGGCAAGGTGGTCATTGCCGTTTCAGAGGATATTGACCCAAATAATGCGGATGCCATTTTCTGGTCGATTGCTTATCGGTCAAACATCTCTACAGATGTTCATGTAACGCCTTATCGGTCGGGTGGGCATGGGCCAAAATCGGGGCGCACAGGGACCGATGCAACTCTTATGATCGACGCGACGCTGAAAGCAGACATGCCACCATTAGCGCTACCAAGAGAAGAGTTTATGGTGCGCGCAAAAGTGATCTGGGAAGAACTGCAACTGCCACGCCTAACCCCACAACCTCCATGGCATGGCTATGAACTTGGTGACTGGTCCCAGCAGTGGACTGACTATGCCCACCGTGCGGTAGCAGGTGACTGGGAGGCAAATGGTTTGCTGACTGAAACCGGCCAGAAGGGCGGCATGAAACCCGAGACACCGGTCCGTGATATTAAGAAATAATTCTTATAAACAGGCAAATCAACGATTGAACTGAAACTATTGAAACCTAATCACCGGATAAAAAAAATTATCTTTGCGCTTTTTTTGGGTGCGATATCTGGCTATCTTTTCAATTTAGCCACTTTGCCGTTACCATGGATGCTCGGTGCAATGTTTATCAACATCATTGCAGCATTGATACGTTTGCCAATCGCTGGACCGACAAAACTTAGGCCTCTGGTTGCGGTAATAATCGGTGTGATGTTGGGTTCAAGTTTCACGCCAGATATTTATAATCAGCTAGGTTTGTGGGCTTCATCGCTCATATTCATGGTCTTGTACCTGCTTGCTGCAGCAATAGTGATTGTCCCGTATTACCGGCGAGTTGCTCGCTTTGATTTGCCAACCGCCTATTTTGCAGGCATGCCTGGTGGGCTGATGGAAATGATGATTATTGGAAAAGAAATGGGGGCAGATGACCGGTCTATTATTCTTGCTCACACCAGCCGCATTGTTCTCGTTGTAGCCCTTGTCGCGGTTTGGTTTCGTATGGTGCAGGGAATTGACTTATCGGACAGATCACAATTTGGCGTCCCCGTCTCTCAAATACCAGCTAATGAGTTGATCATCCTTACAATTGTTGGCATTGTCGGTTACCTTGGTGGTCGGTTACTGCGCTTGCCAGCGCCAATGCTCCTAGGGCCAATACTTGTGAGTGCGGCTGTGCACTCGATGGGGATTGTCCACAATCCACCGCCGCAGGAGTTGATAATCATTGCCCAAATTTTTCTTGGTACAATTGTCGGCTGCCGATTTATTGGTTCAGAACCAAAAGCAATTTTGCGAGCCATTTTTCTTGGTTTAGGAGCGACCGCTATGATGCTTGCGCTTACCTTTGGCTTTGCAATGGCGCTTCACGAGATGTTTGAGCAATCACTTGAGCAACTGGTGCTGGCCTACTCGCCTGGCGGACTTGCGGAAATGAGTTTAGTAGCGCTTGCAATGAATGCCGATATTGCCTACGTGGCAAGTCATCATTTGGTGCGAATTTCAGTTGTTATGGCTCTGGCCCCTATACTTTTCCGGCTGTTTTTAAAACCGAATGACAGTTCTAGGAACGCGGAGTGAAACATGTTTTTTCCACACATTACCACTTCTCTTTGGGGCGTTTAGGCTGCTTTTTTCAGTTTATTTGTTGCGTTTTTACCTTATATGTTAAGGGCTAACATATGTATCGTAGTGCATAGGCTTATTTAGATATATTGGTTGGGATTTAATTCATGGTGAGGACTAGAACAAGTTCAAATAGCGAGTTATCGCCAATTCGCGTTGAGTCAGCGCCACTCAGATCGAAAATTATTGAATCGATCCGGCATGCTATCGAACATGGCGTTTTAAAACCCGGTGACCGTCTTATTGAAAAAGATTTATGTGATCGTCTCGAAGTAAGTCGCACGTCGCTGCGCGAAGCTTTGCGTGAGCTTGAGGCTGAAGGTGTTGTGGCTAGGGTTTCGGCGCGCGGATTAACCGTTGTTAAAATTTCACTTCATGATGCTGCCAATATTTACCGCATTCGCGCGCAGATTGAGGCTCTGATCTTTCAGCAATTTACAGAAAATGCAACTGATGCCCAGCTTCATACGCTCGACTCGATCTTTGCAGAATTGATTGCAGCCTATGATCAAGGAACCTTTTTAGCCATTTCGCAAGCAAAAGCACGCTGGCATAACCACATCTGCGAGATTGCTCAAAATCAGATTGCACGCAATATATTGTCTCGCCTAACTCTGCGGACGGCGCAATTGCGCAACCGGTCTGTGGTTCGCAAAGAACGTCAGAAACAAAGTATTATTGAATTACAAGCATTGATGAACGCAATTAAAAAGCGAGATGTTGCTGCCGCCTCCGAAGCTGCTCGGCGTCACGTCATAAACGCCTCGGCCTCGGCGTTGATAACGTCTGAGGCAGATCAGCCCGAATAGGTAATGGATCAGGCCTTTTTGTAACCAGCCACTTGCAGCGCCGACCACACTGACTGAGGCGTTGCGGGCATATCAATTGGTCCGGCACCTACACTCGACAGCGCATCGCAAACTGCATTCATAACCGCAGCCAATGCTCCCACAGTACCAGCTTCACCAGCACCTTTTGCGCCCAGCGGGTTGCTATTTGTTGGCACTGGCTGGCTTATCACTTGGACGAGTGGCAGTGAAACCGCGCGCGGCATCGCGTAATCCATAAAACTTGCAGATACAAGCTGCCCATTTCCGGGGTCATAAACCACCTGTTCCATAAGTGCCTGCCCCAGCCCTTGGGCAACACCGCCGGTAATTTGTCCCTTTAACAATTGTGGGTTAATCACGGTGCCAACGTCATCCACAACTAGATATGACATGACGTCAACGCTACCGGTAGCCGGATCAATCTCCACCTCGCAGATATGACACCCGTTTGGAAAGGTTGCATTATCTGCACTGCCATCAAATTCAGCGCTAATCGGCGTAGAACTCTGACGCACCAGATCAATAAAATCGACTGAACGGTTACTCCTATTAGTTCTGTAATAACCATTCTCAAAAGAAATCTCACTAATGTCGCTATCCAATGCATCCGCTGCGGCACATTGCAGGATTTCTATTAAGCCGTCAGCACATTTGACAATTGATGTTCCAGCTGCAGCAACGGTTCTAGAACCAAAGGTTCCCGTTCCATTCGGTGCCTCTCTGGTATCGCCGGCGATCAGTGAAATAGATGAGGGGTCAAGACCAAGTTTTGAGGATAGGATCTGAGCAAAAACGGTAGCATGGCCTTGCCCGGAATCCGATGACCCACTTACCAATACAACGCTTCCGTCTGGCGATACTGTTACGCGCGCAAATTCAGAGTGGGGTTTACGCTCTGGCCCACCGGCAATTTCAATTGGGCTGGCAATACCAAAACCGCGCAATTTACCTCGTGATTCACTGGCCAGCTGACGGCTCTTGAAACCAGCCCAATCTGCTGCGTTCACGGCCGTTTCAAGAAGTCCGGGAAAATCACCGCTGTCATAGGTGAAAACCAGCCCAGTATCAAATGGCATCTGCGTCGACTGAATCATATTCCGGCGACGCAATTCAACTTTATCAAAGCCCAGTTTTTCGGCAGCAACATCAATCACGCGTTCAATAATATACGTCGCCTCAGGTCGTCCAGCGCCTCGATATGGCGATACGCTTTGTGTGTTGCTGAAAACACCGTCAACCCGCACATGGCTGGCCGGAATATTATAAACACCGATTATACCACCAACATTACTGACTACAGGATGGATGGTCGATGGCCCAATATGGGCTCCAAGGTTTGCTGTGATCCGAACATCAAGGCTAAGGAAATTTCCGCTATCATCAAGCCCAAGTGCGACATCTGCTATTTGCTCGCGCGCATGGGTGTCGCCAAGAAATGATTCCAGTCGAGAAGCACGCCAGCATATAGCAAGGCCGAATTGTTGCGCCGCCCATAAACCAACCGCATATTCGGGGAAAGCGGTATTTTTCATGCCGAAAGAGCCACCACAATCCTGCGCAATAATTTCAATTGAGTTGGGTTCTATCCCCAATACTGTGGCAAGATCCGGGCGGATGCGATTTGGCGTTTGCGTGCCAACCTCAAGCCGATACTTACCAGTTTTTTGGTCGAAGCTGGCGCGGAGCGCACGCGGTTCCAAAGCAGCAGCGGTCACCCGGGAAATTTTCAATTGATGTTTGATGACATGCGCAGCTT
>Ga0181556_1004607_pt1 | contig 11115 bp, 4 predicted proteins | sample 011ome_14_FD_148651 | JGI IMG/M metagenome (GOLD analysis project Ga0181556, IMG submission 148651) | Coastal salt marsh microbial communities from the Groves Creek Marsh, Skidaway Island, Georgia - 011505AT metaG (spades assembly) | ecosystem: Environmental > Aquatic > Marine > Intertidal zone >... | reverse complement strand
CCGTTTAAACCGTCGCCGAATAACGCGTCGAAACCGGAGACGAAGAAACGAAAGAGTGTAGTAAAAGAAGAGGATGTGATTATTACGACTGAGAGAAAGAAGAAAAAGAGGAAGTTTGAAGAGTTCGCGAGCGCCGACGACGAACGTCACGAGGACACCGTTGTCTTTCCTTTCGTCGCGAATGCGTCGTCCTCGTTGAAGAAACGGAAGAAAAAAACAAAGTCTGATGCGAGTGGTGAACAAGAACGCGTCGAGAACGACGTCGCGAGGCCATCAGATCCTCCTGCAAATGGTGTTGGTTTCGCAAAAGGCGGGAACGCGAAAGAGCAAACGATAGAGAAAATGGTCTTCGATGCGAGTAAGACGACCTTTACGGACTTCGACAAGAGGAAGAAACCGACGACGACGACGACGAAAAAGTATAAGAATTTTAGTAAAGGAAACAACAACAACAAAATCGGGAGTAAGAAGAAACCGCCGCCTTTTGCGGCGGCTTCATCGTTTAACGTCGCCGCCGCGGTGGCGAAGAAGAAAGCGCAAATAGAAGTTTCGGCGAAGAAAGCGCAAGAAGTCGGGTTCGGGTCTTCGGCGAGGAAGCCAGCGGCGGCGTATTCCGGGATCGTATCGTCAAACTCGGCTTCGAAGAAAGGAGTAGGTTCTTCGGTTTCGGCGGCGAAGAAAGAGCGCGGTAAAAGGAGCAGCGGCTTTAGCGGTGCGTCGTTCGAAGTTCATCAAAAACAACAACAACATCAACCGAATGAACAACAACCGAACGAGTTTCAGAAAATGATTCAGAAAGCGCGAGAGAACTTGAGAGAGAGTTCAAAAAAGGGTTCACGTTCGCCTCAACCGGCGGCGGCGGCGGTTCATCATCGCCCCGTTTTCGTCGCCGCGCAAAATTCGGGCAAACACCAAAGGTTCGCCTCGCCGCCATCAATACCGAAGAGTAAGACGAATATAACGACGACTCCTAAGTTCCCAATCAACCAAACCTTCGTCTCCGCAGCACAAGCGATGAATCAAAACAAGAACAATAGCAAACAAGAAGAGCACCACCACCACCCTAATAATAATAATAACAATAACATCGTCGACATCGTCGCCAGAGCGAAACAAAAGACGTATTTACCGTCCACCGCGGAGAAAGCGAAGAAGAAAGCGAAAGAAACGTACGAGAAAAAGCGCATCGACGCAGAAAGGAAAGAAAAGCTCGGGCAACTCCGCGAGTTAGACGAGACTTTATCCTCAAAAACGAACATCATCCTCGCGCCGAAAGACGACGAGAAGAGCGAGAAGAATAAGAGGAACACGTACAACAACAACAACAGAGTGTTCGGCGGCGCCATGACGAAGGCGCAAAAGGCGCACATGGCAGCCACGGAGTGGGAACCTTTATGACGATGATTTCATCACACACCTACCAACAACACCAACAGAGACGAACACTGCTACTGCTCATAATAGCCGAGAGCAGAGAGACACAGAGAGAGAGAGACTCTCATTAAAATGTGAAGAACATTTCCATCCGTCGTGTATTTTATAAATAGAGAGAGAGCAAACACAGAGCTAAAACCTAAACCCTAAACGTTCCAAAAGGCACCCCTCAAAACCACCTATAAATACCACACACTCTCGAGCGCTCTTAAACGCTTAAAGTTTTGCTTCCTTACAAACGAACGCGACTCAAAATATAATGTCGTACAAACCACACCTCCCTGAACTCGTTTCGGATTTAAAATCCAACCCATCTCTCATCCACGACGCAGAGTTTCTCGATTTGAAACACGTTTTGGAAACTGCATTTGCCTCCACGTTTCCCCCAAAATCGAATACGACTGCGAATAATGAGGAGGATGTCGAGGATAATGTCGACATCAAAATCGAGGACCGAGATATCGTCGGACCAGAAGTCGAACCGGTGGACCCTCCTTTACTTTCGGTAAAGGAAGGCGAAGAGTTGAGCGAAACGGACATGAATTCGGTACGAATGTGATGAGATATTTAATTGATTGTTGTGCTTCTTTTCTTTATGGGAGAGAAACGCCTTCGACGTCGATATGTTCTAACTCACTGACATTCTCTTTTAAACCACGACACTTTTCTAATACTAACAGATGATGGAAGCGAAATCGAACGCCTCGCAGGCGTTTTCGAACGGCGATTTTGCCTCGGCTTTGGAGGAGTACACGAAGGCGTTGCGTTTACAACCGACGTCGGCGTTGACGTTTTCGAAACGAGCGGAGTGTTTCGTGAAACTGAAAAGGAATAAAGCGGCGAAACAAGATTGCGAGCAGGCGCTGAAGATCAATCCGGATAGCGCGAAGGCGATGAAGGTTTTAGGGACCGCGCAGAGGTATTTAGGCGAGTACGAGGAGGCGTGTAAGAATCTTGGTCAAGGGTTGGCGATCGATTTCGACGAGGAAAGCGCCAAGGTGGAGAAAGAGGCGGAGAAGTTTTTCCACGAAATCAGAGTGGCAAAATCCAAAGAGAAGGCGAAAAGAGAGCAAGAAGAGAAGAAAAAGATGGAAGAGAGGAGGAAGGAAGCGGAGGAGGCGATGAAGAACGCGAACATGGGTGGCGGTAATGGCGGTACTCCGGGAGGGAATCCAGGCGGTTTCCCGGGAGCCTTCCCGCCTGGAATGGAAGGTTTGATGAACGACCCGGAAGTGATGGAAGCGATGATGAATCCAAAAGTGATGAGCGTGTTGCAACAAGCGCAATCGAACCCGGGCGCGTTGATAGCCGCCATGAGCGACCCGGAAGTTGGTCCTCTGCTGCAAAAAATCGTCGGCAAGATGGGCGGAAGCATGGGCGGCGGCGGCGGCGGCGGCGGCGCGCCCGGTTTCGGGAACTTTTCGGGAGGCCCAGGAGGAGGAGGCTTCGGCGGCGGACAACAACCGACGAGTGAAAATCGCTTCACCGAAGAAGACGCCGCGCCGCACAGACCCGCCACCGTCGACGAGGTCGATTAATAAAATAGAAGAAAAGAGAGATAAAAACTTACGCGAAAAGGAAAGAAAATTTTCATTCACTATTCATTCGCGGTGAGAAAGAGATTAAGAGAGAGAGAGAGAGAAAGACGAGACGATCGAGAAAACGATCGAGAGAGCGACAAACAACATCAACGTCTCTCATTTCGTTCCATTGTGTTGTTGCAGTCTTCTTTAAAAGTATAAAAAAACGCACGACGACCAAAGCTCAACATATGCGCGCGACGCTTAAACCCGCAAACATCTCGAGACCTTCAATGTCACCTCCTCGATACAATTGAATCAAAATCCATCGCCACAGAGACTCTCCTTCTGTTGTTTTGTCTCTGGGTACCTTTTAAAGCTGATATGTACGCGCTCAAATGTTCCTATGAATCCGTTTTCGAGAGTCGAACATTTTTCAGACCAAAATGTCTTCACTTTTCCCACCATGACAGACGCATCGAACAAGAAAGGATCGTCCTCTCGCTTGGACCGTTTACTCAAGCTCCTCGAGTCCGGGTCGACGTCTTCAGCGCGCGCGCAAGCGGCGGAGCAAATCGGCGAACTCGTTTTACAGTCCTGCGCTTCCTCGTCGCTCAATACTGCAGGAGAAGGGCGCAAAGTAAACGTCAACGCGGGGATGTTGCCGACGGTTCTACGAAAAGTTCGCGAATGTTCGCGCGCGAAAGAATGGGAGACGAGAGTCGCCGCGGGGAAAGCGATGGGGGCAATCGCGAAGAATTTACGACGAAAAGAGTCGTCTCTGTATCTAGACGAGGATGAGAGCAACGATTTCGTCCCGAACAACAACGCGTTCTGCGCGAGCGCGAGAGATGTGTGCAAGATGGAATTAATTGAGTACGAATTGGTGCTGGAAAAGGTCGCCGGCGAACGCGCGAACCGCGCGAACGAGCAAAGGACTTCTGTTTTGGATGAAGAAGTGAAGGAAGCGCAAGATGAAGTCACACAGATTCTCGATTTGAAACTGGAAAACTTTGACATAGAATCTGTCTTGAACAAAGGGATCGTCTTATTATCCTCGACGGGAGACGAGTGGTCCAACGCCGAGAGAGGACCGGGGACGAAGACGGAACGGCTGGAACGAGCGAAGATGAATTTGAAAAAAACGCTCGGGATGGAGCTCGGGAAAGAAGCAGCCGCGTTCGGGTTGGATAGTAAAGCGATCGGGGAAATGGTCACGGAGAAAGATTTAGTCGGAGACGACGACGATTTTGAGAGTCTCGATAAGAAAAAGAAGAAAGCGGCTTCGAAGAAGAGGAAGAAAGGGAGCGCGGATGAAGACGATATTGAAGTGAAGAAAGAAGAAGGCGCGGCAGCGCGGTTGGTCGATTCGTTAGAAGGAAACAACGGCAACGCGGAAGATGATTTTGACGAGGAGAAGTTGCGAGCGCAAGGAATGTCCGCGAGAGAGGTGAACAAATTAAAACGCAAGAATAAACGGTTGCGCGCGGCGGGGAAGACGGTCGTGAAACATCATCAAAGCGATGACTTTAAGGACGACGACGGCGAAGAGGAGGATAAGAAAAAGAAATCAGCGACAAAAAGTGGTGGCGCGAGCGCGGCGGATGTCAACGAACAACAGAGAAAACACGAAGAGATGGAGGAGAAACAAAGACAAGAAGAGGACGAGGAAGAGGCGCAAGAAATCGAAGCCGGGTCGTGGCCGTTTACACGAACGTGCGAATTCTTAGCGTTCTCCTTATTTAGCAGCCGCTGGGAGGACAGACACGGTGCCGCGGTCGCGTTGAGAGAGATTTTGAGGTACCAAGCGGAATGCGCGAACATTTTCATCGAAACGTTCGATACTACGACGACAAGTGCTAATTTAGTAAAAGTACAGCCAGGAACGGCCGAAGCGCAGATGCGCGCAAACTTTTCGTGGTTGGAAGACATATCGGTGCGTCTGTTGTGTGTCTTAGCTTTAGATAGATTTGGCGATTTCGTCGGCGATGGGGTCGTCGCGCCGGTTCGCGAAACCGCGGCGCAAGCTTTAGGCGCGTCTTTGCGCGATTTACCGACGCGAAAAGTTTTCGATATCGGTGAAGCGACGTTGACTTTATTGAAACACGAAAAAGCGTGGGAGGTCAGACACTCCGGATTGATTGGTTTAAAATACGTGTTTGCGTCTATTCCGCAAGGCGAACAAGTCAAGATGGACATGTTGGCGCAAAAGTTACTCCCATCGGCGCTTCCGAGATTAATCCTCGCCTTGAAAGACGACGACGACGACGTGAGAGCGGCGGCGGCGGAAGCAGCTTTGCCAGCGAGAGAGTCCTTGAATCCTCAGCTTTTGAGAAAGGAAAAAGAAAACGATGAATCAGACGACGACGGCAATTTGTTCAAGGTGTTTTTAGAGACGCTTTGGAACGCTCTGTTAGAATTAGACGACTTATCACCAAGCGCGAGACCAATAATGAGCTTACTCGCGAAGCTCTGCGAGAAGAAAGAAACGAGAGACATGTTCAACGTCGCCGAAGTCGCGCCTCGTTTGTGGCCGTTCGCCGCGCACCCGATTGCGAGCGTTCGCGAAGCGACGTGGCAAACCGTTTCGGAGTTGAGCGGAACGCTCTTGGAAAACGAGGCCTTCGTCGATGTGCACTTGGCGGATTACATGACTTTAGCTTTGCAAGGATGCGCTTTAGACGAAGACGATAATGCGTCTTTGGCGGCAAAGAAGGCGTTTTTATTGGTTCTCGAATTGTCCGGCTTCGATGTTGGTAGTAGTAGTAGTAGCAGCGATAGCAAAAATGTGGCGCTCGAGGCGGTAAAAAATACGCGAAGAATTATCCGCCTCAAAGTGGCGGAAATTTTCAAAGTGAAATCCGACGCATTTTTGAAAGTCTTGAGCGTCCAAGTGAACCGAACGTGCGACGCGCACTACATATTAGTGAAGAAACCGGCGAAAATGACGGGCGAAGCGCGAAACGTCGCCGCCGATTGGCTCTGTCGCACCAAGACGCGATTCTTAGGCATCGAGTGCGTGGCGAAAGCGTTGGTGTCTTTGCTTCCAACATCGTCGTCATCATCCTCAGAATACGCGGAAGAAGAAGAAACGTTGACTTTGTTCCTAAACGATAAAGTGATGGCGTTATCGAAGCATGGCACCGCCGCCGCTCGCGGCGCCGCGTTTCACGTTTGCGCAAACTTTCTCGAAACCGCCGCGAAAGCTGCGTCGATACAAAATACAAGTTTCGAGTTTATCGAAAAGAAATTCAAACCGCTTTACGAAACGCGCGTTTTCGAGGTACTCGCGTGTGCCAATCCAGCGTATCCGTCTGCACCGAGTCCATTCCCTTACGACGAGGCGAAAGCGTTGCAAACGTACGTCAAGAACGAAACGAAATCCTTGTTGCGCGTGTGTTTGCAATCGAACGTAGCGATTGAAGGCGAGATTCCATCGCCAGACGCCGACGGGTTCGGCGCGGCGAATGCCGTGCAAGTCATGGAAACCGTTCCAAAGGTATGTTTTGTTCTTCTTTTCCTTTTTTTACTTCGTCGTCGTCTTTGTCTTTTGTTCTTTTGACCCTCCTTCCGGATTGGCTGAGCTTCAAAACCTCGGCGTAACAGACGGCGAGCGGATTGAGCGCGTAGAGTAGTTTTTTACAACAACTAAACGCGCTCGAAATGTAAACGCTCGCGTCTTTTGCACGGTCCGAATATTAATCATCGATTGTTCGAGAAACAGGTTTCTCCGGGCGAGCTCTGTGCCTGGCGAGAAGTAATCTCAACAAACATTTTTATTTTTTGTACTGCGACGCAATTCTCGAGAGCGTCCTCGAATGCTCAAACTTACCGTCATCTTACTCCTTTCGATTGAACGACATTTACAGACGACAAACGCGAACGTTGAACGCGCGCGATCTGCGTTAGACGTCTCTGCCTCGCGCCTTCGCGAGACGGAAATGAAACTGCACCAATCCGTGCTCGCCGCCGCCGCCGCTCTCGCGGTTTCGTTTCAACGGCTCCCGCAGAAACTCAACCCGATCATCCAGCCGTTGATGGCATCGACTCGACGCGAAAGAGACGAGGCGTTACAATCGGAAGCCGCGAAAGCGATTGCAAAGTTAGTGAAAAGAGCAATGTCAAGAGAGAAATCACCGAGCGGGAAAATATGTTCCAATATTTTTCTAATGGCGTGTTCGTGTCCGGAAACGACGCCGATTGCGACGGAATCTGGAGAGATGAAGAAGACATCCGCGACGACGGAAGGCGTCGGCGTTCAGACGACGAAAACGACGAAAACTTCGAGCGGTAAAAAATTGGACGAAAATGCCACGGCTGCCGCGGCAGATGTGAACGTCAACGCAGAACTACCGGAAACCGCGATTGCGGCGAGAGGCGGCGCCAAAGCGCTTCGCGAATTTTGCCGAGAGTTTGGCGACGAGGTTTTTACCGAGTTACCGGCGTTGATGACGCCCATCAACGAGTCGTTGGATTTAGTCAAAAACGAACAAGAAAAACAAAATCTCGAAGCGTCTGTTCGACAAACGATATCCAACAGCTGTCGCTGCGTATCTGTCGTTGCTGGAACGTGCACGCAATCCGCGTTTGATGCGCATTTGCGCCCGTTGCTGAAAAAAATCTTCGCCGCCGCGTCTTCCTTAAAATGTCACAGCGTCAAGACGACTGCCTCGAACGCGCTCGCCGCCATGACGACTGCGCACCCGGACGAGACTTTACCGGAAATATTAGCCTTGTTAGCGCCGGCGTTAGAAGGTGGCGATTTAGAGCAACACGCCTCGCCGACGGCTCGATTAGGCGCCGCGTTCGTGGCTTTATCCGTGACTGAATCTGTTCCAGATTCAGTCATCGCGCCGTACTGCGTGTTACTTCTGGTACCGCTCATGTCTCGAATGTCCGATTCGAACGTTGAAGTGAGAACGGCGGCGACCAAAGCGTTCGCGGCGTTAGTGCCTCTTTTACCACTCGCGCGTGGTTCCGTGGCGCCGGAGAAACTCTCGAAAGAGCAAAAGAAGAGAAGTTCAGACGACGGCGCGTTCTTGGAAGCGTTACTCGACAACACGAAAATCGCAAACTTTGAGTTACCGTTCAAGTGCAAGTACCAATTGCGTCCGTACCAAAGAGACGGCGTGAATTGGCTCGCATTTTTGCGAAGATTTAAGCTCCACGGCGCTTTATGCGACGACATGGGCTTAGGTAAAACGTTACAATCCACGTGCATTTTAGCCTCGAGTACGTGCGAACGCCGAGCGAAAGGTTTACCGACAATGCCACATTTGATCATCTGCCCACCGACGTTGGTTGGCCACTGGGCGCACGAAATCAGCATGTACACCGAAGACCCGAACTTACTCTCCGTGTGCGAGTACCAAGGGTCGCCGCAGGAAAGACTAGCGTTACAGAACGACGCGAGGACAAAATTCGACGTCGTCGTCGCCTCTTACGACAGCGTTCGCGCCGACGCGGAAAAATTCTTTCATGTAGTCGATTGGTGCTATTGCGTCCTCGACGAAGGGCACGCCATTCGAAACCCGAAATCGAGAGTGTGTGTCGCGGTGAAACAAGTCAAAGCGGAACACCGACTTTTACTCTCCGGGACGCCGATTCAAAACGATGTCGTCGAATTGTGGTCGCTCTTCGATTTCCTCATGCCCGGTTTCTTAGGCACCGAACGAGAGTTTAAAGAAAACTACGGCATCGCCGCGGCGAGATCGAAAGCGGCGAAAAAAGGCGGTGGCTTAACCGAACAAGGCGCGTTAACCGTCGGGAGATTACACAAACAAGTCATGCCGTTCGTTCTGAGACGAACGAAAGATCAAGTGCTGAAAGATTTACCGCCGAAGATTATCCAAGACGTGTTTGTCGATTTAACCGCCGCGCAAAGACGTTTGTACGATACGTTTGAAACGAGCGGGGCGAAGGAGGATGTCAGTAAAGCGTTGAGTTCTGGAGCAGGCGGAGCGGACAACAGTGGCGGCAATGGCGGCAGCGTGCACGTATTCCAAGCGTTGCAATATTTGCGAAAGTTGTGTTCGCATCCTAGATTAGTCGACGGATCTTTGAACGAGAAATCGAGCGCAAAGTCTGTCGCCAAACGCATCGCAGATGGAAGTGATAACGACATGAACTGGAGTCCCAAGTTTGAAGCGTTGAAACAAATTCTGTTGGATTGCGGCATTGGCCGCGACGCGTTTAACGACGACGAGGAAGGAGGAGGAGGAGGAGCGGATGATGCCGCTGCGAATAAAGGGAATCACCGGGTCCTCGTGTTTGCGCAATTGAAATCCCTCCTCGATTTGGTCGAAGACGAACTGTTTCAATCGCACATGAAGGACGTCTCGTGGCTTCGATTGGACGGTTCCGTTCCCGCGCACGAACGCTTCAACGTCGCAAGAAAATTCAACGCCGATCCAACCATCGACGTGTTACTCTTAACCACCCACGTGGGAGGTTTAGGCTTAAATCTCACCACCGCGGATACCGTCGTCTTTCTCGAACACGACTGGAACCCGCAAAAGGATCTGCAAGCGATGGATCGCGCGCACAGATTGGGTCAAAAGAAAACCGTCAACGTCTACCGCATCTTAACGAGAGGCACGATTGAAGAAAAAGTGATGAGTTTACAGCGCTTCAAACTCGACGTCGCCAACGCCGTGGTCAACGCCGACAACGCGAGCATGAAAAGCATGGACACAGGTGCCATGCTCGAGTTGTTCACCGCGGAGAAAGGTAAAAAAGCGAAACTCGAAGCGGAAAAGAAAGAACAAACTCAAGGTAAAGGAGAAGGAGGAGGCGAACAACAACAATTTCAACAACAATCGGCGCCGATGAAGCAAATCTTGAACGGATTAGACGAACTCTGGGCGCAAAGTCAATACGACGAAGAATTTGACGTCGAGCAGTTTCAAAAGACCTTCTCTTCTGGTAAGAAGTAGAAGTTAAAAGAGAAAGATTGTAATGAATGTGTTTTTCTCTTTTTCCTCTTTCAACGATTATTAGCGCGATGTGTATAGTTTTCCACCTTCGTAAGACCAACCAGATGGTAATGGACAGTTGTTGTCGAGGAGGTATTGTACACATTCGGGGTGTTTGTTCTTGTGCGCTTTTCGTACGGCCGCAGAGTCCCAAGGCGCTTTGGCGGTTTCGTGTAAGTACTGCAAACAGTCTAAGTGGCCGTGCGTGGCTGCATTTCGACACGCCCATTCGGTAAATTCATCAAATTTACGCTCAACAAGGTATTCGAGTATGTGAAGATGACCATTTTCAGCCGCCCATTCGGCAGTCCAAGAATTCCAAGGCGCTTTGCCTTCTTCGCGTAAGTATTTGAGGCACTCGAGTTGACCTCCTGAGGCAGCACATGTACACGCCATTAAATCCATAGGACACTCATTTGCCACGCAATACTTTACCATTTCCAGATTACCATGACTTGCGGCCCTTTTAATCGTCATATGATCCCACTTACACTTTTTCTCCTCTCGCGCCCACTTGAGCAACTCGAGTTTATTCGTTCGAGCAACTTGCCAGCAGAAAGATCCTTCGTCTCTTAAGTAATCCGACCACAACGATTTATTCTCCCACGCAACTTCCAACGTCGATATCGACGACATCTCTTCTATTTTAAACTTCTTTTTCAAATCATCCGCGCGAGACGATCTCTTCACCAACGCTCTCGTTTCACCATTCACTCTGTCCAAGAATTTGAGATCAGTTCGATTCAATCTCGGAAGCACATGTGTGAAACAAATATCGTCGTTCTTCACGATCAAATCCCACAACCTAGAATCTCTCAAAATTCGTCTTTTCTTCCGCTGCGCTCTCTTCGTCGCTCCGTTTCGCCGCGTATTCATCATCATCGATACTCTCTTTCGTTCGTCTGTGTGTTTGTGTGTGTGTCTTCTGCGCTCACTGTGATGCGCTTATTATTATATTAGGTCAATTCTTATTTTTTTTAGTAGATATTTTTACTAAAAAAAAGTTTGAATTTGAAAATACGTTACTTTCGAAAAGACAGACCAGACTTTAAAATGACGCTCAGTAGTAGATACTGGTTGGTAGTATAGTCTTGTACGCGCTTTATTTAGTTTGTGTTTTTCTCTTTTTCCTCTTTCAACGATCAGCGAATGTGTATAGTTTTCCACCTTCGTAAGACCAGCACAAT
>Ga0181556_1004596_pt1 | contig 11130 bp, 8 predicted proteins | sample 011ome_14_FD_148651 | JGI IMG/M metagenome (GOLD analysis project Ga0181556, IMG submission 148651) | Coastal salt marsh microbial communities from the Groves Creek Marsh, Skidaway Island, Georgia - 011505AT metaG (spades assembly) | ecosystem: Environmental > Aquatic > Marine > Intertidal zone >... | reverse complement strand
CGGCGGTCATCGCGAAGAACTCGTCCCGGTTGGCGGCGTCGCGGGTGGCCGACGTCGCCACCATCCGCACCTTGCGCACCCCGAAATCACGCAGCAGCCCCGCGTAGTCCACCAGCGCGGCCCGGGTCCGCTCCAGCGCGTCGGGGGCGAACGCCCCGGTGGCGTCGACGCCCTGACCGAGGCGCACGATGCGCATCTCCCGGTGCAGGTCGCTCAGCCGGTTGCCGTCGCGGTCGGCGATCAGCAGCCGGATCGAGTTGGTGCCGCAGTCGATCGCCGCCACCCGGGTCATGTCCACTCCTCTCGCGCCAGGATCCCGGCCATCGCCGGTTCGGCGGCCAGCATGGCCAGCGCCTCGTCGCCGAAGGGATTCACCCCGCGACCCTTGGCCAGTGCGTGCGCCATCAGTACGTGCAGGCATTTCACCCGGTCCGGCATCCCGCCTCCGGAGAAGGTGGTCCCCAGCGGTTCGATGGCATCCCGCTCGGCGAGGTAGGACTCGTGGGCGCGGCGGTAGGCGGCGGCGAGATCGGGGTCCTGTTCGAGCCGCGCCGTCATGTCCCGCATCACGCCGTCGGACTCCAGCCGGCTCGCCGCCGCGGTCAGCGCCGGGTGGGTCAGGTAGTACAGGGTGGGGAACGGGGTGCCGTCGGGCAGCCGCGGAGCCGTCATCACGACACCGGGTTCCCCGTTGGGGCAGCGGTAGGCGATCGTCAACACCCCGCGCGGTTCGCGCCCGAGTTGACGGGCCACCGCGTCGAGGTCGGCGGGGCTAACCACCGGGCGGCGGCGGTGGTGGCGGAACCGGCTCCCCGGGCGGCGGCGACTCCGGCCCGGGAGCCACCGGCGCGTCGGAACCGGGCGCCGGTGGCTCGGTACCGGGTGCGGCCGGCGGCGGACCGTGCGGTGTGTCGGCGATGGTGTGCCACAGCGAGCTGTACCAGGGATCGCCGCTGCGCGCGGCGTCGGGCTGCGGGCCGGCCGACGGTGGCGACACCGCCCCCGGCGGCAACTGCACCTGGTAGGGAATGTCGCCGGGCATGACGAAGCCGAGCCGCTCGCGGGCCTGCGCGGCGATGTACACCGGATCGGCGAGTTTGGCCTTCTGGCCTTCCAGTTCGGCGATCTGCGCGCGCAGCGCCTGCTCACTGGCAGCCAGCTGTTTCATCTCGGTGCGCTGGGCGAAGTAGGTGCGCACCGGTCCGGCGATGGTCAGGGTCAACACGCAGATCACCGCCGCCAGGATCGCCGCCCGGCGGGCGGTGAAGCCCAGCCGCTGTTCGCTCTGCTGGGCCGTCGACGCCGCGAGCACCCGGCGGATGGGTTCGGTCAGACCGTGGCCGACCGATTCGGCCTGCGCCCGCAACCCCGTGCGACGCGGTTCGCGGGCCGGGATGCGGGCCGGGCGGGAACGCCCCCGCACCGACGCCCCCGGCCGGGAGGCCGGGCCGCGCCGTTTCGGGTCGGGGCGTTTGTTGTCGGCCACGGTGGGAGCTAGTCGGCCACCACGAACCGCGGGAAGGCGAGGTCACCGGCGTAACGCGCGGCGTCGCCGAGGGCATCCTCAATCCGCAGCAACTGGTTGTACTTCGCGACCCGCTCGCTGCGGGCCGGGGCACCGGTCTTGATCTGGCCGCTGCCCACCGCGACCGCGAGATCGGCGATCGTGGTGTCCTCGGTCTCACCGCTGCGGTGACTCATCATCGTGCGGTACCCGCTCATGTGCGCCAGCGACACCGCGTCGAGGGTTTCGGTGAGGGTGCCGATCTGGTTGACCTTCACCAGCAGCGCGTTGGCCGCGCCGCGCTCGATGCCCTCCTCGAGACGTTCGGGGTTGGTGACGAACAGGTCGTCGCCGACGATCTGCACCCGGTCGCCGATCGCGGCGGTGAGTTCGGCCCAGCCGTCCCACTCGTCCTCGCTGAGCGGGTCCTCGATCGACACCAGCGGGTAGGCGTCGAGCAGTCCGGCGTAGAACTCGGTCATCTGCGTGGTGTTCTGCGACTGCTTCTCGAACTGGTAGGCCCCGTCCCGGAAGAACTCGGTGGCCGCGACGTCGAGGGCCAGGGCGATGTCTGTGCCGGGCTTGAAGCCGGCCGCCTCGATGGCCGAGAGGATGAGGTCCAGGGCCGCCTTGGTGCCGGGGACGTCGGGGGCGAAGCCGCCCTCGTCGCCCAGGCCGGTGGCCAGGCCCTGCTTCTTGAGCACCGCCTTGAGCGAGTGGTAGACCTCCGCACCCCAACGCAGCGCCTCGGTGAACGACGGCGCGCCGATCGGGGCGACCATGAACTCCTGGACGTCGACCCCGGTGTCGGCGTGCGCGCCGCCGTTGAGGATGTTCATCATCGGCACCGGCAGGATGTGCGCGTTCGGGCCGCCCAGGTAGCGGAACAGCGGCAGGCCCGCCGACTCGGCGGCGGCCTTGGCCACCGCCAGCGAGACGCCGAGGATCGCGTTGGCGCCCAGCCGGGACTTGTCGGCGCTGCCGTCGAGGTCGAGCAGGGCTTGGTCGACGAGGCGCTGGTCGTCGGCGGACAGCCCGATCACCGCCGGGGCGATCTCGTCGAGCACACCCTCGACGGCCTTCTGCACGCCCTTGCCGCCGTAGCGCGGTCCCCCGTCGCGCAGTTCCACGGCCTCGTGTTCACCGGTGGACGCCCCGGAGGGCACCGCGGCGCGGGCCATGGTGCCGTCGATCAGGGCCACCTCGACCTCGACCGTCGGGTTGCCACGGGAGTCCAGGATTTCGCGGGCGGCGACCAACTCGATGATGGGCACTGGGGTTCTCCTTCACGTCGGGCGAACTGCGCCCCCTAGCGTAGAGGCATCGCGCTACAGCGAACGGCCATCCGCGTAAGCCGTCGCCCAGTCCCGCACCATGCGCGCGTAATAGTCCGAATGGTTGTAGGCCCGCAGCGCGTTCATCCAGCCCCGCGGCGTCGACATGTCCTTGCCCCGGAAGCACAGGTAGCCGGCCGCGGACAGGGCGGCGTCGTCGAAGTTGTCCGGGCTGACCGCACCGTCGTTGTTGGCGTCGACGCCGTAGAGCCGCCAGGTCTCGGGGATGAACTGCATCGGGCCCATCGCCCGGGCGTAGACCGGGTCGTCGCCCGCGGCGGCCTCGGTGGCCTCCCGGTCGATGATCTCCAGGTTGCCGTTGGTGCCGTCGAGGCGCACCCCGCGGATCGGCGGCCGGACGTCGCCGTTGGACGCGATCTCCGCGCCCCGGTAGGTGCCGTGGTGGCTCTCGACCATGCCGATCCCGGCCAGCGTCGTCCAGGACAGGTGGCAGCCGGGGTTCTCCACCTCGGCCACCCGGGCGGCGTAGCCGTAGGCCTCCAGGGCCTGGATCGGGATACCGAGGCGGGGGGCGCGCTCGGCGGCCCAGTCCCTGAGCTGGTCGGCGGGGCGGCCCGCGGCGCGGGTGTCGATCGCCGGGATCGGGTCACCGGCCGGCGGCGGGACACCTTCCGGTACCGGCGCCCCACTGTGGAACGAGCAGCTGGAGGCAAGCAGCATCGCCGCCGCCGCCATCACGACGCCGCTGCTCAACAGGCGCGACGATGCCACGTCCCTCCCTCGCGTTCGACTGCTACATCGTCCCACGGAGGGTCCGGCGTTAGCCGGGTGCGCAACGCCCGGCGAGGCCGCTAATACGGCTGGCTTCGCCATTCCTCGGCGGTGATCGGCCCGCCGTCGGCCAGGTCGGAGCCCCGCTGGACGGCGACGGCCCGTTCGGCGGCCCGCACGGCCGCCATGAAGTCCAGCACCCGGGTGCGCAACTCGTTCTCGGCGTCGCAGTCCGCCTCGAGGTGCACGGTGGTGAGCTCGGCCGGGACGGCGTCGCCGGGCAGACCGGCGGCGGTCACCCGGGCGATCACCTTCTGGGCCAGCGCCAGCGCGGGTTGGGCGGTCGGGATGCCGTCGACGCAGGACTGCCGGGTGGAGATCTCCAGCGCCTTGCGCTGCTCCCACTGCGCCAACTGGTCCTCCAGCGAGATGGGCTGCCCGGCCAGCACCGCCGGCACCCGGTTGCCGAGCTTGCGCACCAGGGCGTCGGCCACATCGTCGATGGTGAACGAGTCCTGCGGCGCCTCCTCGGCGATGCGGGCGTGGAACAGCACCTGCAGCAGCACGTCGCCGAGTTCGTCGCGCAACTCGGCGAGGCTGCCGCCGTGCACCGCGTCGAACAGTTCGTAGGTCTCCTCGAGCAGGTAGCGGCGCAGCGAGTCGTGGGTCTGTTCGCTCTCCCACGGTCCGGCGGTGCGCAGGGTGTCCATGATGGCCACCGCGTCCAGCAGCCGCTCCCCGGGCCGGGACTGGGATTCGGGTGGGGCCTGGGCTTCGGGTTGGGCTTGAGCTTGGGCGGCGATGATGTTCTCGCCGGCCGCCGCCCGGGCCTGCACGGCCGGGTGCTGCGGATCGGAGGACAGCAGCACCGGCGCGTCCGGGCCGATCAGCGCCGGCCGGGCGGCGGGCAGCGACCACGGCACCTTGACCGGCATCTCCTCGGTGTACTGCACGTCACCGTGCAACAGGTCGACGGCCTCGATCGGGATCAGCGTGGGGCGGCCGGGGTCGACCAGGATGACGGTCATCCGCGCTATCCCTTCTCGGGTCCGCTCTGTTGCGGCGGTGTGAACGTCGTTATATCAATCTCGCCCTTCGGACGGTCGTGAAGCGCGAGAACGAGGTCGGCCACCATCTGCAGCAACTCCAGATCGCGGATGCGCGGCGCGCCCACCCCGGTGCCCGCCCGCGGCACCGGCACCTGGACCGTGGCCGTGGTGGCCCGGTAGCTGGCGGCCGGGTACATCCGCTTGAGCCGGACCTGGGCCGAGTCGGGCAGGGTCAGCGGCGACAGCCGGACCGTGGGTGCGCTGCCGGATCCCGCGCCGATCTCGGTGATGCCGTACCGGCGGCACAGCAGCCGCAGCCGGGCCACCGCCACCAGGCGCTGCGCGGCCTCGGGCAGCGGGCCGTAGCGGTCGACGAGTTCCTCGATGACCGCGGCCACCGCGTCGTCGTCGGGCGCGGCGGCCAGCCGGCGGTAGGCCTCCAGGCGCAGCCGGTCGCTGCCGATGTAGTCCGGCGGCAGGTGCGCGTCGACCGGCAGGTCCACCCGGACGTCCTTGGGTTCGGAGGCGGTGGTCACCGTCTTGCCGTCGGCGGCGGCACGGTAGGCCTCGACCGCCTCGCCGACCAGCCGGACGTACAGGTCGAAACCGACCCCGGCGACGTGCCCGGACTGTTCGACGCCGAGCACGTTGCCCGCACCGCGAATCTCCAGGTCCTTCAACGCCACCGCCATCCCGGCACCGAGTTCGTTGTTCTGCGCGATGGTGGCCAGCCGGTCGTAGGCGGTCTCGGTCAGCGGGGTCTGCGGCGGGTAGAGGAAGTAGGCGTAGCCGCGTTCGCGGCTGCGGCCCACCCGGCCCCGCAACTGGTGCAGCTGGGACAGCCCGAAGGTGTCGGCCCGTTCGACGATCAGGGTGTTGGCGTTGGAGATGTCCAGGCCGGTCTCGATGATCGTGGTGCACACCAGCACGTCGTACTCGCGGTTCCAGAACGCCTGCACGGTGCTCTCCAGCAGGTCCTCGGGCATCTGCCCGTGCGCGACGGCCACCCGGGCCTCAGGAACCAGGTCCTTGATCCGGGCGGCGGCGGCGTCGATGCTGCTGACCCGGTTGTGCACGTAGAACACCTGGCCGTCGCGCAGCAGTTCGCGGCGCAGAGCGGCGGCCACCTGCTTGTCATCGTGCGGTCCGACGTAGGTCAGCACCGGGTAGCGCTCCTCGGGCGGGGTGAGGATCGTCGACATCTCCCGGATCCCGGCCAGGCTCATCTCCAGCGTGCGCGGGATCGGGGTGGCGCTCATGGTGAGCACGTCGACGTGGGTGCGCAGGGCCTTGATGTGTTCCTTGTGCTCGACACCGAAGCGCTGTTCCTCGTCGACGATCACCAGGCCGAGGTCCTTCCACCGCACCCCGGTCTGGATCAGCCGGTGGGTGCCGATCACGATGTCGACGCTGCCGTCGGCCATGCCCTCGAGTACCGCGCGGGACTCCCCGGGGTCGGTGAACCGGGACAGGCCCTTGACGGTGACCGGGAACCCGGCCATCCGCTCGGTGAAGGTCTGCAGATGCTGGTCGGCCAGCAGCGTGGTCGGTACCAGCACGGCGACCTGCTTGCCGTCCTGCACCGCCTTGAACGCCGCCCGCACCGCGATCTCGGTCTTGCCGTAGCCGACGTCGCCGCAGATCACCCGGTCCATCGGCACCGGCTTCTCCATATCGGCCTTGACCTCGCCGATGGCGGTCAACTGGTCGACGGTCTCGGTGAAGCCGAAGGCGTCCTCCATCTCGGCCTGCCAGGGGCTGTCCGGCCCGAACGCGTGGCCGGGGGCGGCCTGGCGTTTGGCGTAGAGCGCGACGAGTTCGGCGGCGATCTCCCGAACGGCCTTGCGCGCCTTGGTTTTCGTGTTGGCCCAGTCGCTGCCGCCGAGCCGGCTCAGGCTGGGCTGCTCGCCGCCGACGTAGCGGGACAGCTGATCGAGGGAGTCCATCGGCACGAACAGTTTGTCGGCCTGTTGGCCTTTCTTGCCGGCGTACTCCAGCACCAGGTACTCCCGGCGGGCGCCGCCGACGGTGCGCTCGGTCATCTCCACGAACCGGCCGATGCCGTGCTGGTCGTGCACCACCAGGTCACCGGCGGTCAGCGCCAGCGGGTCGACGGTGTTGCGGCGCTTGGCCGCCAGTCGCTTGCCCTCCGGGCCGGTGGCCCGGTTGCCGGTGAGGTCGGTCTCGGTGACGATCACCAACTCCGCGCCGGGCACAATCAGCCCACCGTGCAGCGGGCCCTTGAGCACCCCGACGACGCCGGGCGTGGGCGCTTCGCCGGGCTCGAGCATGGCCGCCGGGGTGTCGCGTTCGCCGAGTTGCTCGACCACCCGGTGCGCCAGTCCGACGCCCGGGGCGACCACCGCGGCCAGTCCGCCGGTCAGCACGTGCGCGCGCAGCATCGCGAAGATCTCGTCGACCGCCCCCTGCGCGCCGCGCGCACTCGGCGCCGCCCGCACCTCGAGGTCCACCGCGTCCTCGCCGGCCAGCGGGCTCAGCGTCCACCACGGGTGATCGCCGGCGGCGGCGGCGGCGCGCACCTCGTCGAGGTCGCGGAAACCCGACCCGCCGAGTTGCTCGACGTCGATCGGGGCCTCGCCACCGACGGCGGCCACCGACCAGGACGCCTCCAGGAATTCCCGGCCGGTCTTGATCAGGTCGGCCGCGCGGGTGCGCACCTTCTCCGGGTCGCACACCAGCAGCGGGGCGCCCGCCGGCAGGTGGTCGACCAGCAGCCCCATCCGCTCCGGCCGCAGCACCGGCGCCAGCGCCTCCATCCCGTCGACCGGGATGCCCTCGGCCAGTTTGGCCAGCATGTCGCCGACGCTGGCGGTGATCCGGTTGTCGTCGTGATGTCCGCTGCGGGCGGTCGGGGCGAGTTGCGCTGCGCGGGAACGTACTTCGTCGGTCAGCAGCAGTTCCCGGCAGGGCACCGCGACGACGGTGCCGACCGCCAGTTCGGGGATCGAGCGCTGGTCGGCCACCGAGAACATCCGCATCTCGGTGATCTCGTCGCCCCAGAACTCCACCCGGACCGGGTGTTCGGCCGACGGCGCGAAGAGGTCCAGGATCCCGCCGCGGACCGCGAACTCGCCGCGCTTGCCCACCATGTCCACCCGGGTGTAGGCGAGGTCGGTCAGCCGGGCGGCCAGGGTGTCGAAGTCGATCTCGGCACCGGTGTCCGATGTCGCCGCCGGAGCGGCTCCGGCGGACAGAATCACCGGCTCGATGTCGGCCAGGCCGGAGACCATCGGCTGCAGCAGCGAGCGGACCGTGGTGACCACCACCCGCAGCGGCGGTCCCAGTCGGATGTCGTCGGGACAGGCCAGCCGGCGCAGCAGCAGCATCCGGGCGCCGACGGTGTCGACGCCCGGGGAGAGCCGCTCGTGCGGGAGGGTCTCCCAGGACGGGAACAGTGCGGCGGCGTCGCCGTAGACGCCGCGCAACTCGGCGGTGAGGTCGTCGGCGTCGCGGCCGGTGGCGGTGACCACCAGCAGCGGGCCGCTGCCGGTGGTGCCGGGGGCCAGCGCGCACGCGGTGAACAACTGGGCGGCGGCCGGGCCGGTGATCGCCAACTCGGCGGGCCGTGCGGCCGCGCGCTCGCGCAGTGCGGCGAAGGTGGGGGCCGCGCACGCGGCGTCGACCAGACCGGCCAGCGGGGGGTGGGCGCGATGGTGCGCCGGGGAGGTCATGATGCGATCAGATTAGCCGTCCTGCAGTTGCGGGTCGGACTCCAGGTGGGCCAGTCCGTTCCACATCAGATTGACCAAATGTGCCGCCACCACTTCCTTTTTCGGCTCCCGGGCATCCAGCCACCACTGTGCGGTCATCGACACCGAACCGACCAGCGCCTGGGCGTACAGCGGCGCCAGGTCGGGGTCCAGGCCGCGGCGGGCGAAGTCGCCGGCGAGGATCGAGGCCACCTGGGTGACCGCGTCGTTGAACAGGCTCGAGTAGGTGCCCGAGGTCGTCGACGCCGGGGAGTCCCGGGTCATGATCCGGAAGCCGTCGGTGCGTTCCTCGACGTAGGTCAGCAGCGCCAGCACCACCGCCTCCACCCGGGCGCGGTAGCGGTTGTTGGTGAGCGAGGAGGTGACGCCGTCGAGCAGCGCTGTCATCTCCCGGTCGACGACGACCGCGTACAGCCCCTCCTTGCCGCCGAAATGCTCGTAGACCACGGGTTTGGAGACCCCGGCGCGCTGGGCGACCTCCTCGATCGAAGTGCCCTCGTACCCGCGTTCGGCGAACAGCGACCGGGCCACGTTGATCAACTGGTGGCGACGTTCGCTGCCGCTCATCCGGGCGCGCGGCGGCCGCTGCGGGGACTCCGGCGCTGCCATACCGCTGATGCTATTCCCACCAAAGGCCCTGCATTAGAGTCTGAGGGCGGACCGTCCGCCGTGGTGTAATTGGCAGCACCTCTGATTTTGGTTCAGATAGTTCAGGTTCGAGTCCTGGCGGCGGAACAAGGCCTTCTTTGGCCGCGACTGTGCGGTGTCATACGGCCCGAGCGGCGTGTCGCGTACGGCACCGCACACCCGAGGGAGGCGCACGATGACCATAACCGAGTCCGCCATCGTGGTGATGGCCGCCGGCGCCGGCACCCGGATGCGCTCGGACACCCCGAAGGTGCTGCACACCCTGGGCGGACGCAGCATGCTCTCGCACGCCCTGCACGCCGTGGCGAAAGCCGCCCCGCAGCACCTGGTCGTCGTGCTCGGCCGCGACCGCGACCGGATCGGCGCGGCGGTGGCGGAGCTGTCGGCCGAACTGGGCCGCCCCATCGACGTCGCCGTCCAGGAGGAGCAACTGGGCACCGGCCACGCCGCGCTGTGCGGGCTCGGGGCGCTGCCGGCGGACTTCGACGGCACGGTGGTGATCTCCTCCGGTGACATCCCCCTGCTCGACGCCGACACGCTGGCCGGCCTGATCGCCGAGCACCGCGACCATCCCGCCGCGGTCACCGTGCTGACCACCACCGTCCCCGACGCGACCGGCTACGGCCGCATCCTGCGCACCCAGGACGGCGAGGTGATCGCGATTGTCGAGGAGACCGACGCCACCCCGCAGCAGCGCGCCATCCGGGAGATCAACGCCGGCATCTACGCCTTCGACATCGCCGCGCTGCGTTCCGCGCTGAGCCGGCTGTCCTCGGACAACGCCCAGCATGAGCTGTACCTGACCGACGCAATCGCGATCGTGCGCGCCGACGGCCACGTGGTGCACGCCAGACACATCGCCGACCACGCCCTGGTGGCCGGCGTGAACGACCGGGTGCAACTCTCCGAGATGGCGGCCGAACTGAACCGGCGCATCGTCGCCGCCCACCAGCGCGCCGGGGTCACCGTCGTCGACCCGCTGAGCACCTGGATCGATGTCGACGTGGAGATCGGCCGGGACAGCATCCTCGCCCCGGGAACCCAGTTGCTCGGGGCCACCCGGGTGGGTGCGCACTGCCGGGTCGGCCCGGACACCACGCTGGCCGACACCACCGTCGGCGACGGCGCCACGGTGGTGCGCAGCCACGCCACCGACGCGGAGGTCGGCGCCGGCGCGGAGGTCGGCCCGTTCGCCTATCTGCGCCCGGGAACCCGGCTGGGCGCCGCCGGCAAGCTGGGCGCGTTCGTCGAGACCAAGAACGCAGTGATCGGCACCGGCACCAAGGTGCCGCACCTGACCTACGTCGGCGACGCCGACATCGGCGAGCACAGCAACATCGGCGCCTCAAGTGTGTTCGTCAACTACGACGGCGAGACCAAGAACCGCACCCGGATCGGCTCGCATGTGCGCACCGGCAGCGACACCATGTTCGTCGCCCCGGTCACCGTCGGCGACGGCGCCTACACCGGCGCGGGGACGGTGCTGCGCGAGGACGTCCCGCCGGGGGCGCTGGCGGTCTCGACCAATGATCAGCGGATCATCACCGACTGGGTGTTGCGCAACCGGCCCGACAGCGACTCGGCGGAGGCTGCCCGAAAGGCCCGGGAGGTCCCAGCCCAAAACGATGCTGAGACGGGTGAACATCTACGATGAGCCGCGTAGTCGATCCGAGGTGAGGGCAGCTGTGGGTACGGACTGGATAGACAACCGCAAGAACCTGATGCTCTTCTCGGGTCGGGCGCACCCGGAACTCGCCGACCAGGTCGCCAAGGAACTCGACGTCCACGTCACCGCGCAGACCGCCCGGGACTTCGCCAACGGCGAGATCTTCGTCCGGTTCGACGAGTCGGTACGCGGCTGCGACGCCTTCGTCCTGCAGTCCCACCCGGCGCCGCTGAACAAGTGGCTGATGGAACAGCTGCTGATGATCGACGCGCTCAAGCGCGGCAGCGCCAAGCGGATCACCGCGATCCTGCCGTTCTACCCCTACGCCCGCCAGGACAAGAAGCACCGCGGCCGCGAGCCGATCTCGGCGCGACTGGTGGCCGACCTGCTCAAGACCGCCGGGGCGGACCGGATCGTGTCGGTGGATCTGCACACCGACCAGATCCAGGGCTTCTTCGACGGCCCG
>Ga0181556_1004591_pt1 | contig 11140 bp, 9 predicted proteins | sample 011ome_14_FD_148651 | JGI IMG/M metagenome (GOLD analysis project Ga0181556, IMG submission 148651) | Coastal salt marsh microbial communities from the Groves Creek Marsh, Skidaway Island, Georgia - 011505AT metaG (spades assembly) | ecosystem: Environmental > Aquatic > Marine > Intertidal zone >... | reverse complement strand
AAACTTGAGTCCGCTCTCAGTGTTATTCATTCCGAAACCGTAGTAATTTATCTTGAAACGCATTCTTTCCGTTGTAGCCCTCCTTTCCATGCTTTGCAGCATTACCGCTGCAAACGCGGGAGTACAGGTGCTTTGCTCGCACGATGACGGATTTGGGCACGTCGTTAGTCACGACACCCATGAGAAAGAAAGCCATGCTTCTTGTGATCACCACGACTCCCCTGAAAAGCGTTCCAGTCAGGAGCTTACGCACGAAGATGCGAATTGCGAAGACGTCGAATGGGACGATTCCGAGCTAGAGGATCTTTCTTCTAGCAATGATCGCTCGAATGCCAAAGCCCCTACTCTACAGTTTAGCGCCAACGCTTTTTCAAGCTGCCAAATCGAAGTATCGCTAAAGGAAGCTTCAAAGCCTCCGGCGTATAAGGCGTTGCAAGAGAACCAAAGTCGTCGATTCGCTAAGATCGTCCAGATTCGTTGCTGATTCCCTAATCAAGAATGGCGCCCGCCCCCTATTTTGTCTGGCGGGCACAAAACGACAGAGACCGTCCGTAGTCTCTGGGTTACCTTTCAATTGAATTAGGAATTTCTATGCATAAACGAATCGCAGCGCTCGCTGCCACAATGCTGTTCATCACGACTTCAAGTGCCCAATCGGACCCTTCGCCCAATCGCGAATGGGACCGGGCTAGAGCGATCGCATTCGCCTTGGAAAACAACGCGGATCTGCGAGCGGCGCGACTTTCGATCGATCTAGCAGAGTCCAGGCTCGCTAGGACTGGCATTCGTTCGAATCCGTCTGTCAATATCGAGTATTCAAGCGACTTCCTGTTCAACGACGAAGGAGAACACACCCTTGGCGTGGGTTTCTCGCAAAAGTTTCCCCTAGCAAATCGCTTGAAGTTAGCCAAGGCGGTTTCTCGGGTGGATATTGCGAAGGCTAAAGCCGAGGTACGAATACAGGAAATTGTTATTGCCCAGTCGATCAACGAGATCGCGCTGGAACTCCAAGTCAATGATACCCGCCGAGCGTCTCTAGGCAGGCTCCTATCCAAATCAGAGGAAATCGCCTCCTTTATACAATCAAGGGTTTCATTCGGGGAGTACTCACAGCTCGAAGCGAATCAAGCGACTCTGGAAGCTCGTTCTCTGGCTCAGGAAATCAGTCAGCTTTCCGACGAACGTAACCATCTTGTCCATGCCCTGGAGCCTCTACTGGGTCTCAAGGCGGAAAAGGAAATGTCCTTTGTTGAGGTTAAGGAGATCGATCTGAGCGATGATTCGCTCAGGTACGATGACTCGATCTTCGATCGTCATCCGGAGTTTCAATTGGCTACCCTGGAGGCTCATTCTGCCGAAGCCGAGATCGCTCTTGCCGAGTCAGAGAACTGGGAGGACGTGACCGCGCGAATCTTCTGGGAAAACGAACGCAGTGTAGATGAGCCCAATGGTTTGGGAACAGACCGGTTTATTGGAGTGGGATTGTCGATTCCCCTACCATTGCGAAAGAAGGGAGAACTTCGGGCCCGCGAACAGCGAATCGCCCGCGACCAGTCACATAGGAAGGCTGCAGCGATAAAACTACGAGTACAACATGAGATCGAGCATGCGCATCACGAGATGGACGATCTTAGAAAAAGCATACATAGCTACCGTAAAGAGGTTATCGAACTCGCGGAGCAGCAGCTAGAGGAGACACAGGCTGCCCACCAGAAAGGACAGGTGAGTTTCGTAACCCTCATGGACGTCCAGCGCCAACTTCTCGAAATCGAGCACAACCATTTGGATACATTGGAGTCCTTTGCCCGAGCAAGACAAAAACTGGAGATCACCCTACTAGAATCGCCGGGGCTCTCTCAATAAATTTGGCATACCATGAAATTTTTTAGACCTATCAGATTCCGTTTTAGCCTCATAATCTGCCTATTGGCCAGCCCGGCCGTGCTCGCGCAAGTGACGCCGGACAACCTTGTCATCCTAGACGATGTGGCAGTCGTCAATCTGGGGATTGAAACCGTTGAAGTCGACTACCAGGACTTCGCCGAGACTCTTTTTGTCATCGGCCGTATCGAACCCATTCCTTCTCGAAAAAGTGTACTAAGTAGTCGGATACCGGGACGCGTTATCAAGATTCATGCCTTTGAAGGCGATATTGTGTCGCAAGACGCGCCTATCGTGGAGATCGAAAGCCTGCAACCCGGCGATCCCCCTCCCCGAGTCAGTCTCAGTGCGCCATTGCCCGGAATGGTCATGAAAAACCACACCCACATCGGGAAACCGGTGGTATCCGACCTGGAGCTATTTGAAATCGTCGACTTGTCGCAAGTTTATGCCGTCGCTAGAATACCTGAAGACCAGGCAGGAAAGCTGTCGGTAGGGACTAAAGCGGAGATTCGCGTCGCCGCGTTGCCCGATAAAGTTTTTGAGGGGAAGCTCGAGCGATTCGGGACGGAAGCCAATACTGAGAACGGTACAATCGACGCCCTTTTCGTTATCGACAATCCTAACTACAAGGCGCGTCCCAACATGCGGGTCGAGTTCTCGATCCTCCTGAACACGAAGAAGCAAACCCTCTCCATTCCTCGGTCTGCCATCCAGACTGACGGCATCAACCGTATCGTATACGTCAAAGACTTCGAACTACCCAACGCCTTTTTGAAATCCCCCGTGAGAATTGGGGCCCAGAACGAGTCGTCGGCAGAAGTGCTTAGCGGCCTCTTTCCTGGGGACGAAGTCGTTACCAAAGGCGCCTACTCGCTCCTCTTCGCAGGCGGTGGCGGCATCTCCCTCAAGGAAGCTCTCGATGCCGCGCACGGACATGAGCATAACGAAGACGGATCCGAAATGACCGCGGAACAGAAGTCGAGTCGCGGATCCGGCGACGGGATGAGCCAAAACGAGTTTTCTGCCAATTCAAAGTTGGGCCAACTGGTCGTCTTTCTCGCCATACTCAGCGGACTACTCGTGATCCTGCTTGTATTGAGCATCGCCTTTCCTCGCCGCCCAAAAGAACGGGCCGAAACATAGAATCAAGGTATGCTAAACGCTCTCATTAGATTCTCCTTAGCCAATCGGGCCCTGATTATTGCAGGAGCCATCGTTGTCATACTATTCGGGATACAGACTGCTCGCCAGCTTCCTGTGGAAGTTCTCCCCGATCTCACTAAGCCTACGGTGACGCTTCTCACAGAAGCGCCGGGTCTCGCTCCGGAGGAAGTGGAGACGCTGGTGACCTTGCCCCTTGAAAGCGCTCTCATGGGCGTGGCAGGCGTAACCCGACTACGGTCCACCTCTGACGTTTCCCTCTCGCTCGTATTTGTCGAATTCGAATGGGGAACCGATATCTACAAAGCGCGCCAGTTTGTTCAAGAGAGACTCCAGTCAGCTCGCGAGAACCTGCCCGAGGACGTTTCCCCCTACATGACACCAGTTGCTTCCTTAATGGGCGAAATCATGCTGGTGGGACTTCGCAGTACCGACGGCTGCGTAGAACCCAGAGACTTAAGAACGCTTGCCGATTGGACCGTTAAACAAAGGCTCCAGAGCATTCCCGGCGTCGCCGAGGTGCTTTCGATGGGAGGCGGCGTAAAGCAAATCCACGTACAGCCTGATCCGTATCGAATGCGCTCGCTCAAGATCAGTTTCGACGAATTAAGAGAAGCTGCCATCCAGGCTACAAGCAATACGACCGGCGGCTTCATGTCCGCCAATTCCCAGGAAACCATGGTCCGCAATCTGGCGATGACCACGGACTTGGAAGCAATCGGATCCACTTTGATCAAACACGTCGATGATCGGCCTATCAAGATTTCGGACGTAGCGAATGTCGTTTGGGACGTAGAGCCCATGAGAGGCGATGGCGCGGTCAACGGATCCCCCGGCGTCATCATGAGCATCACCAAAACACCAGGGTTCGACACGCTCACTTTAACGCGAAAAGTTGAGGACGCGCTCAAGGCGCTTCAAGCGTCTGCCCCGCAAAGCGTCGAACTCATCCCGCTTTTTCGGCAAGCCGACTTTATCGAGAACGCGATTGGAAATCTGGAGGAAGCCATTCGCGACGGAGCTATCATGGTTTCGCTGGTGCTTCTCCTCTTTCTGCTGAATGTGAGAACCACGCTGATTACGCTGACCGCGATCCCCCTTTCCTTCGCCATCACCTTGATCGTATTTCGCTTTTTTGACATCAGCGTGAACGCAATGACGCTCGGTGGTCTCGCCGTCGCCATCGGAATGGTTGTGGACGACGCCATCGTGGATGTGGAGAACGTGTTTCGACGGCTTCGGGAAAATGCCACGGCCCCGTCCCCTAAGCCTGCCCTTGAAGTCATTGCCAGCGCGTCGGCTGAAGTGAGAAACTCGATCCTGTACGCAACCTTGTTCATTATTCTCGTTTTCCTGCCCCTCCTCGGACTTACCGGTGTCGAGGGACGGCTTTTCACTCCCATCGCCATTGCGACCATTACGAGCATGAGCGCTTCTTTTCTAGTTTCGCTCACGGTCATTCCCGTTCTCTGCTCATTGCTCCTCAAGCCGAAACCGGGTCGCGTTCACAAAGACGGGATCATTATCAGGTCCTTGAAATGGGCACTGAAAAACACATGGCTACGCCTTGCCTTGAGCTACCCGATCGCGGTTATGGCGATCGGGGCGGTACTTCTTTCCGGAGCCCTCAGCCTGTATCCTACAATGGGCAAGGACTTCCTGCCTTCCTTCAATGAGGAAACCGCGCTGGTGGCGCTGACAGCGGCTCCCGGCACGTCACTTGAACAGATGAACGAAATATCGGATGTCGCGGACCGGCTTCTCCTCGCCATCCCGGAAATTCGGACCGTAGGAAGACGCATTGGCCGTGCCGAAAGGGGCGATCATGTGGTCCCTGTTTCCACGGTCGAGTTCGATATCGACTTCCGGGCAAGCGACCGATCGCGAGCTGAGATCCTAGAAGATATCCGAGCGACGATGCGCACGATTCCCGGAACGTTCAGCGCCCTGAGCGGACCGCTAGCGGATCGGATTGGCCACATGCTGAGTGGTGTATCCGCAAAAGTAGCGATAAAGGTTTTCGGTCCCGATCTGAACGAGATTCGGCGGATCGGAGAGCAAATCCAAAACATTGCTCAGGAGATACCCGGATTCGAAAATGCCCGTACGGAACAACAAGCGCCTATTCCCCAGCTCCGCATTGAGATTGATAGAGAAAAGGCGCTTTCCTATGGAGTGACCCCCGGTTCTCTAAACGAGCAGCTCAGCAGCCTCATTGGCGGCGAGCGCCTAACCGATCTTTACGAGGAGCAAAGATCGATTGACCTAGTCCTGCGGCTCCCTCCCGAATGGCGCGGGTCGCCCGAGCGTTTGAAGACCCTCTATATTGATACGGCGAGCGGTCTTAAGATACCTCTCTCGTTCGTCGCGGACATAAAGGAAGCGCGCGGACCCAATGTGATTCAGCGAGAGAACATGATGCGACGGTTTGTCGTTAGCATCAACCCGACCGAAAGGGACCTCGCTTCTCTAGTTACCCGTCTGCAATCAGAAACCGCTTCCAACGTGTCACTGCCAAGTGGATACTATGTAAGTTTCGAGGGCGAGTTTCAAGCCCAACAGGAGGCTTCCAAGCGGATTGCCCTCCTAAGCATCGTCGTGCTGCTGATAATCGCGTTTCTTCTCTACAACTATTTTTCCTCTCCCGTTTTCGCAATCCAGATTCTATGCGACATCCCCCTAGCATTGATCGGCGGTATCGCCTTCACCTGGATAATGATCAACAACATCAGCATTGCCACGCTGGTTGGCTTTATCGCTGTGGCAGGCATCGCGGCCCGAAATAGCGTCATGCTGATATCCCATTACCTGCATTTAATGAGGCACGAAGGGGAACGTTTCTCTCGAACTATGGTAGTTCGAGGAACCTTAGAGCGTCTGGCACCGGTTCTTATGACTGCGCTGTCAGCGGGCATTGCCTTGATTCCGCTCGTCCTCTCCGCCGATGCTCCGGGCAAGGAAATCCTTCATCCGGTGGCGGTTGTCATCGTCGGCGGTCTCGTCACCTCAACCGTTCTCGGCCTTGGGATCACGCCGGCGGTCTTCTACGCTTTCGGTAAAAAGGCGGCAGAAAAAGCCGTTAGAAACAAGGCGGCCGCCTCTAGCTAGCGCAACCATTCCGCAAACAGTCAGTCATATTTATAACACACTCCCTTTTCAATCACTCACGAACCAATCAATCTTAATGACAACTTATCTTTTCAAAATGAAAATGAAAACATCCAAAACTTCACTACGCTTCTTATCCGCAGCTATGTCGATCGCTGCGCTTTTCGCAATTGGCTGCTCCCAAGATACGTCCGAAACGCGTGCGGCTCACGATCATAGCCATGATGAGGATCAACATCAGGATTCTGAGCATCACGGCGAAGACGCCCATCACGATGACGGCGAAAAATCGGAAGGAGGACCCAATGGAGGACGCCTGATAACGAGTGTCGAGCCCGCTGTAGAATTCATCGTCCAGGAGGACAGAACTGTCGCAATCCAGCTGCTCGATGAAAACCGGAATCCAGTCACTCCAACGGACCAGCTGATCACTCTCATTGGCGGAGAACGAACCAACCCGACCACACTCGCGTTTGCCAGGCAGGGAAATCGACTTGTATCAGACCAGCCCATTCCAGAAGGCGCCAGCGTACCGGTCGTACTGCAGATCATGGCCTCAGCCAACGCCGCCGTCGTTCGGGAAAAGTTCAATGTAAACCTGAGCGAATGTCCCACCTGCGACTACCAGGAGTACGCCTGCGTCTGCGGCCACGATGACCATTGAGTGAATATCCAACAAGTCGAAAGCTAGGGTTTCAGCCGCGTTGGTTCGTCCTTTACGGCTGCTTAGGGATAAGCAGCCCTACCTCCCCGCACCAAGTTGCGGGGCATTTTTGAAGGTAGGGAGGATCGGCTCGATCCTCCGAAATTCGAATTCGGACGACTGAGCCCCGACCTGTCGGGGTCAAGTGACCAGTCGTCCCTACCAAAATTCCGAAACCGCCCACAAGTCAGGATCTTCGACGACACGCCCTACAATTAGTGAAATCGAGCCATGGGACAATCGCTGTTTAAATTCTAACGATTGAATCACAGAGCTTATCGGCTCGCCGCTCGATTTGGATGATCGAATCGGGACGCTTAATTCCGCTCAAACGAAACTTGCTTGTCCCTTATCCTGGATCTAGGCTGCACGGCAAATGAATCGAAGCATTCTTCCGATCCTATTGGCGCTGGCCGCCATCTTGTCATTTGACCTCCGCACCGAGGCGAAAGAGCAGGAAACTTACGGCCCCTACACCGCTCTGGAGCGTAACTCGGAGCGCTATCTTCGACGCTGGAAAGACGAGCCGAATCAATGTGGCTCATTTCATGAGCACCTTAATCACGGACGAAGCAGTATGGGAAAAATGGAAAGGACAAATGCCCGTGATTTACAACAAAGCATAACAAATAATTGGAAGTAACAGCGAACGCGGTACCACATCCGAGGCGTTTGGCTAAGAAATCTTGATACCAATCACACCTAAAACCGACTATGCGACACTATAGAAAAACCGGCCTCATCTTACATTGCGGCATCGCGCTGGCGGCGTTGGGACAAGCTAATATTGAGCTTAGCCTATCCGAAGACGCGAACCCTCCCTTACGTGAGCTGCTTGACCCCTCTTCTTCGCGAGTCTTTATCGCTGCCCACCGTGGGGGCTATGAGAGCGACCAGGAAGACAGGGCTCCGGAAAACTCTTTGGTCAACATCGACAACAGCCAACGGAAAGGCTACGAGCTTTTCGAGACGGATATCCAGCGAACGAAAGACGGTCACTTCGTCATCGTCCACGACCCGACAATCGAGCGGGAGACTTCTGGAAATGGGGAAGCAGCTGAGATGACCCTTCGCGAACTGAAGCGTCTTCACAAGCGATATCGGGATCGCAGCCTATCGACGGAGCGAGTGGCCACCTTCCCAGAGTTTCTAGAACGTGGAAAAGGACGCACGGTGTTCAAAGCGGATATGAAACCAGGAATCAGCAAGCATTTTGCTGAGATCATGAAACTGGTGACTGATCACGATGCCCTAGAAGGAATCATCTTTCGAGTGCCTTACCGAGAAGCGGATTTTTATGATGAATACAGGAAACAGGGTGGCGTCATCGCCAAGCATACTCTCATGTTTCAAGTAATATCTCGGGAGCAGATTGATGACATAAAGGCGCGTTTCAATTCATCAACGATCGAAATCAAATTGGACAAGGCAGATCCTACAAACGAGGCGGCGCTCGACTTGATAAGCTATGCCTCGGACAAGGGGTTTGTCGTTGAAACGCATGCAGAAGGTGACGAAGATGACTGGGTGAAACTTATCAACGCTGGCGTGCGTATCTTTCATACGAATACTCCCTCGAAACTGGAAAAGACGCTTAACAAAGAAGGGGTTCGCGATTAGATGAATCTTAACTAGTTGATCGCCTCACCCGCTATAGAATATGATCTTAAAATTCTCCAAAACAATAGTAACGGCACATTCATTTCAGAATTGTATCCGCTAGAAACTTTCCTAAGCATATAAAACCAACCCGCCCCCCTACAATAAATCACTCGTGAGAATCGAACCCCTGTCCCTTCTCGTTAGCTGCGCCCTACTACTGCTTTCCACGCAGTTCGACCGCTCCGTGGCAGCGTCAGCATCCCACCCTAAGCCGAATATCGTTCTCATACTCACGGACGACCAGGGCTACGGAGATGCCAGTTACAACTGGCCAGAGACCGACCTGCGAACGCCAGTGATGGATCGAGTCGCGGCAAACGGGATCCGCTTTACCCAGTTTCGCGTGAACCCACTGTGCGCCCCGACCCGATCCAGCATTATGACGGGTACCTACAGTATTTATAATGGCATGTGGCGTGGGCCGGGAGGACCGAAGACTGGCGAGGATGGCAAGATCATAAAACCCGATACTCGGGTCGTTCACGACGATGTAAGAATGCTTCCAGAATTCCTTAAGAAAGTCGGCTACCAAACAGGCATTTTTGGCAAGTGGCACCTGGGTTACGATGAGGACAACGTTCCCAACGCGCGGGGATTTGACGCGTTTGTCGGCTTTCCCGGGGGAGCCCATCCCTACACCTGGAGCAAGAACTCAAAGATTGAGCGCAATGGTAAGCTTATAAAAACCGATAAGCACTTCACCGATCTTTTTGCGGATGAAGCCATTCGTTTTATTGAAGAAAAGAAGGACCAACCTTTCTTCTGCTATCTTGCCTTTAACGCGGTTCATGGGCCGCTTAGAACGGATAAGAGGCCTAGGGACTCCGCCCGACCGGACTGGCTGAAGAAGTACGAGGAACGCGGCGTGGCGCAACCGCGGCGTGACTACAACGCGGTTATGAGCCATGCCGATGATCGAGTCGGCGATGTTCTCGAGACGCTCGAGAAACATGGCTTAATCGACAATACCCTAGTCATTTACCTCTCGGACAATGGTGGCATCACCCACACCTATCCCAGCAATAACGGACCCCTTCGCGGGGGCAAAGGCGAATCGTGGGAAGGCGGGCTCCGCGTGCCGGCGGTCATGCAATGGCCGGGGGTAATTCCCGCCGGCTCGGTATCTGCAGTCAACGGGGTCCATTTCGATCTCTTCACCACCATCCTCGAAACAGCGGGTACCGCAATACCCGATACAAATGGTCCTATCGAGGTCGACGGCGTCAGCCTGCTCGAGCATGTCAAATCTGGGGGCAGGACAGCCCTACCCGACCGTTTTCTCTTCTGGGACCTGTGGGGCAAACAGGCCGCCCTGCATGGCCCGTGGAAGATCGCGGCCGACACAGGCAACCACAATGGCAAATTCGACAAAGCAGTCGCTTCCGCCGAAAGGGCTGAATACATGCTGGTGAACCTTGACAACGATCTCGGTGAAACCATCGACTTGAGAGATAAGCACCCGGAAATCTATTCCGACCTGAAAGAACGCTTGATCGAATGGCTAGGCAAAGCAGTAGATTTTAACTAACACTGCTGGATCAAAAAAAAATTTGCATGAGGTATAAACTAAGCTGGTTTGCTCTTTTGATAGTCGCAGGAAATTCCTTGGCGGCGATCGCTGAAACCTGGAAAGTAGAGCGGCTTGCCTACAACCTCGATACTGCGGAAGGTCCGTTATGGGATGCTGCCGGAAAGCTGTACTACACGGAGATCTTCGCCAATCGAGTGCACGAATACACCGTCGCAAGCGGCGAGTTTCGCTTGGTACGGCTTGACTCTGGTGGCGCCAACGGAATGGCCTTTGACGCCGCGCAAAGAATCCTCATGTGCGAAATGCTGGGAAAGCGAGTGAGTCGACTCGAGCCAGACGGGACGGTCACTACCCTTTGGGAAGCGGAGCATTCCGGCAAAGGAGGACCGAACGACATTGTCGTCAGCGCTTCCGGAAACATCTACTTCACCATGCCTAGACACAGTTGCATCTACCGCATCACGCCCGATGGCTCGGTCGCGCCATTCGTCAGCGACCTTGCAGGCGTCAACGGGGTGATGCTCTCGCAAGACGAATCGACGCTCTACGCCACTGAATACAAGCAGCGGAAGGTTCATGCGTTTCCCTTGAATGAGCGAACCGGCACCATTGGCGCTCGACGCCTTTTCGCTCAAATTCAAACCGAAGGGACCGAACATGGCGCGGATGGAATGGCCGTCGATGATGAAGACCGCTTGTATGTTGCCTGTTTAGGCGGGGTCTGGATCTACGATCCGCAGGGTCAACAGGTAGGATTTATTCCGCTCTCCGGAGAGAGTGTTACCAACTGCGCATTTGGGGATACTTCGAATCGGCTTTTTATCACGACCCAAAAGGGGTTGTTTTACGCAGATCGGTTGGAAGAATAGGAAAGATCCACCGCCGTTTCAGGCAGCGGGCGATCTCCGAGCGCTCATTCAGAAGCGAATAGTTCCCTAATGGGCGCTCGGAGATCGCCCGCTACCGTTCTAGCCAATGCAATCGGCCATTGCCTCGGGGGATGATCGCGGTGTAAAACCGCTCCTACCATTGAACAACCGACATGGGGAAGCCTATGGTAGTCATTTTTAAGCGAATGGGTAAGCCTACGA
>Ga0181556_1004589_pt1 | contig 11141 bp, 17 predicted proteins | sample 011ome_14_FD_148651 | JGI IMG/M metagenome (GOLD analysis project Ga0181556, IMG submission 148651) | Coastal salt marsh microbial communities from the Groves Creek Marsh, Skidaway Island, Georgia - 011505AT metaG (spades assembly) | ecosystem: Environmental > Aquatic > Marine > Intertidal zone... | reverse complement strand
TACCGCGAGGCTTACGCACAACCTGAGTAGCTCATGGAGAAAATTGTGGCAATTCCACGCAAAGTGCAAGAAGCGGCTGAAAGAGCCGAGGCCCTCCATAAAGCGGTTTATGAGACCAAAGATGGAGAACCAAAGACCGACCCAACGAGCCAAGATCCGGCTCCTGTTGACCCTCCAGCACCGGAGAATCAGGTAGCTCCTGACAATCCGAATTCGGTGACGACTCCACCTACTGAGCCGCCAGACACACCGAAGCAGGACGATCAATGGGAACAGCGGTACCGGGTGATCGAAGGGAAGTATCGGGCAGAGGTGCCTCGTTTAAATGCGGAAAACCGCGAGCTCAAACAGCAATTCGAATCACTTAAGAATGAACTCGAGCAGTTGAAGAGTCGGGGTACCCAAAGTACATCGTCACTCATCAGCAATGAGGATCGCGAGAAGTATGGCGATGACCTCCTCGACGTGATCAAACGTGCAGCACAGGAACAAGTAGCAGCCAAAGACGCAGAGATTGCGGAGCTGAAGCGCAGCTTGGAGACGGTTCATACAACGACTTCCAAGAACGCAGAGGTGAGCTTCTTTGATCGCCTAGGTCAACTTCATCCTGACTGGGTAACGATCAACGCCGATGAAGGCTTCCTCAAATGGCTGGATGAATACGACGAATTCACAGGGCGTACTCGTCAAGACCTCCTCTCAGAGGCCGAACAGGCACGTGACGCAGAGCGCGTCTCACGTTTCTTCGCCAGCTGGAAGGCCAGTAATAAAACCAATGTGACCAATTCTCAACGGTCTCTTGAATCGCAAGTGACTCCCGACTCCAACCGAGTCGTGACACCACCTGCCGGAAAGAGGTTCTTCACCCGAGGTGAGATTGCTGAGTTCTACGCAGCAGTCCGTCGCGGGGAAGTGGGTGCCAAAGAGATGGTTGCAATGGAATCCGAAATCCATACCGCAACGATTGAGGGGCGCATTCGTTAGCCCCCGAGTATTAGCGGTACTCATATATAGAGGTTATTCAAATGGCAGTTGATGTCTCCAGCGGTTATCCGCAATACAGCGCCAGCAATGCGTCTGGCTCGAAGTTCATCCCTAGCCTTTAAATTTTGGGGATGTAAAACCTCTTCTGATTAATTGGGAAAATCTCACTGAGACAACCCACAAGAACCCGTATCATTACTGTGTATAATATATTCATCCCACTAATAAGGAATGAATATGGACATACAGTACTTGGCAGGTTTCTTTGATGGAGAAGGCTGCATCGACAATCAAGTGATGTACCCAGCTAACGCCAAAGGCAAGCTGTACGTACGACCGAGATTGCGAGTAGCACAGTCCAACACCGGAGCGGTGATCTTGCACAAGTTGCAGGAAACCTACGGTGGACACCTCTCTCAACGAAAACCACAAAATGCCAACCAGCAAGCAAGTACGTCTTGGGAAATCCTCGACAAAGCCGGGATCACCCGGATGCTTGAACAGCTGGCACCTCTGCTCATCATCAAGAAAGAGCAGGCAATCCTAGCCCTATGGTGGCTGAGGAACTGTACCGGAAGGCACATTCCTGAGCAGGCAAGGATGGCTTACAACGATGAGCTAAAGAGAATGAAACGGGACTTGCAGAGACTAAGTGAAGAGGCGATCGCTGACATAGAGCGATTGATGCGATAGTCCGAACTGTATGGCGACATACAGAGGGTGACAGAAATGATCACCCCGCCGGGGAAACCCGGTTAAACACGATTGACCAACGTGTAGTAACAGCAAGGAAATCTGGTCTGGCAAGTTGCAGGTGAAGTTCTACAAGAGCACCGTTCTTGCAGAGATCACCAACAACGACTGGGAAGGTGAGATCAAGGGTTCGGGCGATAAAGTCCATATCCGTTCGATCCCAACCATCACCATCCGTGACTACACCAAAGGTCTGAACCTGACCAATGAGGTGCCTGAGTCCACACCGATCGAACTGACGATCGACAAGGGCAAGTACTTCTCGGTCATCGTTGACGACGTTGATGAAGTCCAAGCTGACGTTCGTTTGATGGACATGTTCACAAACGACGCTGCTCAGCAGATGAAGATCGCTATCGACGGTAACGTTCTCCAGACCGCCTACGCCGATGCAGCCGCTGCCAACAAAGGCGCGAACGCTGGCGCTATCTCCGGTGGTATCAACCTCGGTACTGCAAACGCAGCTCTGGCTCTGACCAAAGACGGCGCTTCCAGCACCAAGGCAGTCCTTGACCTGATCCTCGACATGGGTCAAGTTCTGGACGAGCAGAACGTTCCTGAAGATGGTCGTTGGCTGGTCATCTCTCCTTGGGCTGCAGCTCTGCTCAAGAAGTCGGATCTGCGTCAAGCCTACTTGACTGGTGATGACGAGTCGCCCCTGCGTAACGGCAAGATCGGCATGATCGATCGTTTTACGATCTACGTGTCGAACAACCTCCTGAAGGTTGCTGACAACGCTGGTACGACTGGCAGCACAGCCGATGACTACAACGGCTACTACTTCATGGCTGGTACCCGTGACGCGATCTCTTTCGCTTCGCAAATCACCAACGTTGAAACCCTGCGTGCTCAAAGCACCTTCGGCAACATCGTTCGTGGCTTGAACGTGTACGGCTTTAAAGTGGTTAAACCTGAAGCCCTCGTGACGGCATACGTCAAGAAAGGCTAAGCAATGAGGGAGGGGGAGAAATCTCCCTCCTTTTTCTTATGAAATTACTGAAACAAAAAACAAGCGGTGAAATCTTCGTATGGACACCAGACCTCGAAAAGCGTGAGGACATGGAACTGTATGAGCGTCCGGTAGCAAAAGCCGCCGACGAAGTTGTTGTGCCTCCTGAGCCGATTCAAACAGAGTCGCCTGAAGAGGACATCAAGCAAATCGCACAAGCAGTATTGAAGAGGCGTAAATCAAAATGATGTTCTTCATTGCCCTCCTATTCGCATGCAACACGGAAGCGTGTCAGTTCTTTCAATCTGACATCAAGTACTTCAAGGCAGATGATTGCAGACAGGCGATAGAAGAGGCAGTGACAGAACTGAAGACGCAAGTGCCACTCGTGCACGGTGTCTGCGTGAAAGTAAATACCAAGGATCTTTTATAAATGGCAACGTTCCAAAACATCATCAACGATGCTCGCGTCGATCTGAACGATGTCGCTGGCACTCGCTACACCGATGCACAAATGATCGGATATGCGAACGATGGTGTTCAGGAAATGTATCGCTACCGCCCAGACTTCCGTCTCGGCAACTACTCGGCAGCAACCACTACCTATGTAGCTGGTGACAACCTGCCAATCCCAGATCAGTACCGCATGCTGCTCACGAATTACCTCGTATTCAGATGCGAGGTTCGTGACGATGAGTATGCAGTCGATGGACGTGCTGCTGCTTTCTTGATGCGCTTTGAGAAGGAACTTAAGAAATGAGCAAGCCGTATTCAGCATTCCTTGATTACGTTATGCCGGAAGTCCCGGGCTGCACCACAGAGATGGCGCTCCTCGAGATCAAGAACACCGTCATTGATTTCTGCGAGAAGTCACTTGTATTGAAAGCGGATCACGATCCAGTCACTGCGACTGCAGGCGTGATCGATTACGACCTCGAGCCTCCAGATGGATACCTCGTCGTCAAGATTGAACAGGCTTGGTACAAGGGTCAGAAGCTGGATCCGATGTCGCCTGATCAAGTTCAAACCCCCTCGATTTACAACCAGAACTCTGGTTATCTCGTCAACAAGGGCGACCCACGTTTGTTTATCCAGAAGGATCCACGGACGTTCTCCCTGTATCCAATCCCCGGTGAGACAGTTCCTCTGTCAATCACCATGCGGATCTCTCTGAAACCAACGCGCACCTCGACCACAATCGAAGATGTGATCTTTGAAGAATACGCAGAGGTCATTGGTCATGGCGCTGTATCACGTCTAGCGCTTTCCCCGGGCAAGCCGTACTCGAACCGTCAGCTAGCAGCAGACAAACAGAGTCTGTATATCGCCGGGTTGAACGTTGCTCGAGACCGTGCACAGAAAGGATTTGTCCGCGCAAGTCAGCATGTTCGCATGCGCCGCATCTGAATCTTGAGGTAATAAATGTCACTACCAACCTGCGCTGTCGTCTGCAATGTATTTGATGACAGCGGCGCCCCAGTATCCGGCGCAACGATTACCGCCAAGTTAAACCGCTACGAGGTTTACAACGGCTACGTGGTGCCTCAGACGATTCAGGGCACGACCAACGATAGCGGTACTGTCACGCTCCATCTCTGGCCTAACGCACTGGGTTCGACTGAATCCTCGTACGTGGTCAAGATCGCTGCACCGAACGGCAAGAACCTGACGACTACGGCTCAAGTGCCGAACGTCACGACGATGCCTCTGCACCTGATTGCCAACATGCCACCGTATGACGGTAAGCCGGATGGTCAGCTGGTGATTGACGAGGCGATCGTTGCTGGTGCTACCGCAGTTGCTGCCGCGACAGAAGCAGCCGCCAGTGCAACCGCAGCTGCAACGTCCGCCACTTCAGCGGCGACATCAGCTACGAGTGCGTCTACCAGCGCCAGCACGGCAACTACCAAAGCAAGCGAAGCTTCCACGAGTGCAACCTCGGCAGCGAACTCCGCAACCACAGCATCTACGCAAGCCGCTACTGCCACTACCAAGGCAGCTCAGGCATCTGCGTCAGCCACAGCTGCATCAGAATTTGCAACCACCGCGACAACCAAAGCGAGTGAAGCTGCATCTTCTGCAACCAGCGCATCTACTTCCGCTACTACCGCAACGACCAAGGCATCAGAAGCAGCCACGAGTGCAGCATCTGCATCAGCCTCTCAGTCAGCAGCTGCGGGTAGTGCGACAGCAGCATCCAACAGCGCTACGGCAGCAGCAGGCAGCGCAACAGCTGCAGCAAGTTCTGCCACCAGCGCCAGCACATCAGCATCCACCGCAACAACCAAAGCATCAGAGGCTTCTGTCAGTGCGACAAACGCAGCGAACAGTGCAACTGCAGCCGCTAGCTCAGCTACGTCAGCGTCAAACTCTGCATCGACGGCAACAACCAAAGCGTCTGAAGCAGCAAACAGCGCAACGACAGCCACTACGAAAGCAAGCGAAGCATCGACCAGCGCATCCAACGCCGCGACATCTGCAACAAATGCAGCGTCAAGTGCAACGGCAGCAGCAACGTCAGCAACGAGTGCTCAGGCTAGTTCAACGTCTGCCTCTGGTTACGCATCTACTGCACAGACTCAAGCTGGCATTGCAACGACCAAGGCCAATGAAGCAGCAGCATCAGCAGCAGCGGCGGCTGACAGCGCGGCAGTAGCTTCGTCTGGTGGCATTCGCTTTGACGTAGCCCAGTCACTTACCAGTGGTCAGAAAGCTCAGGCTCGCAGCAACATTGGCGTATTCCTTGGAGTCGCTGACGGCGTAGCCACCCTCGGTTCAGACGGCAAGGTTCCATCTGCTCAGTTGCCATCCTATGTGGATGATGTGATTGAAGCTGCGAACTACGTGTCACTGCCGGGTACTGGTGAGACGGGCAAGATCTACGTCACACTGGACAACAACAAGACATACCGCTGGTCTGGTTCAGACTATGTTGAGATCTCGGCTTCGCCCGGTTCTACGGATGCCGTAGCTGAAGGATCAACCAATCTTTACTTCACCAATGCTCGAGCGCGTCAGGCAATCAGCGTCAGCGGCGGTTTGTCGTATGACTCTGCGACTGGTGTATTGACTGGCCCTGATCTGAGCGGATACCTGACAAGCGCAACCGCAGCCGCTACGTATCAGACGGTTTCTGGAATGTCGTCTTATTTGACGACCAGCGCTGCCGCGGCGACGTACCAAACGCAGGATGCAATGTCATCGTACTTAACGAGTGCAACAGCAGCTAGCACTTACGTTCCGTTGACTGGTGCAAGCATCACTGGCGCAGTAAACGTATCAGGCAACTTTGGTCTTGGTACCACTTCTCCGGGTCGCAAGTTCCATCTTGAAGGTGGTCGCGCAATCTTCAGGCCAGCAAGCGAACAGTACGCAATCAACATTGCATACAACAGCGGCACGGATGGAGTATGGCTTGGCTCACCTGAAGCCAATACGTTTTCTGTGTTTAACGACGCAGGAAGTGAGATGTGGCGCGTCACCCCATCCGGGGTAACGATTCCGGGATCTGGCGCTCGTATTACTGGTGACTTTAGTAATGCAACGGCTGCTAACCGTGTGATGTTTCAGACAAGTACGGCTAATGGAAACACTACTGTTTCTGCTATCCCAAATGGAACTGGAATTACGGCGGTTTTTAGAGCATACAACTCATCTGATCCAGCAAACGCAGGAAACATAACAGTTCAGGCATCCAATACGGAAGCAAGGATTGATGCTCAAATCACAGGAACAGGCACATATCTGCCAATGACGTTTTACACTGGCGGGTCAGAGCGAGCTAGGTTTAGTACAGCAGGTGGGTTTTCTGTCGGGACAACAGCAGATGCAGGTGCAGGTGGTATTTATGCAACTGGAACTGTTATTGCTAATTATTCTGATGAAAGATTAAAAACAAAACTTGGAAAAATTGAAAGCGCACTGGACAAAATCTGCGCAATTGACACGTTCTACTACGAAGCAAATGAAACCGCACAAGCACTTGGATACAAAGCAGAGCGTGAACTTGGCGTCTCTGCTCAGTCAGTTCAGGCCGTATTCCCAGAGGTTGTCGTACCCGCTCCAGTTGATGCTCAATATCTAACTGTGCGTTATGAGCGCCTAGTTGCTCCGATTATTGAAGCAATCAAAGAGCTGCGTGCCGAAGTTAAGGCACTCAAAGGAGAGTGATATGGCCGCGACCACTTGGGGAACACAAGCGATAACGCTTCCAGTAGGCACAACCGCCGAAAGGCCAACAGGTGCTTTCGGAATGATTCGAGCTAATTCGACCACCGGCAAGCTCGAGTGGTACGACTCTGCAAGCTCAAGCTGGAAAAATTTGTAAAAGGAAAAAGACATGGCTCAGACAAAAGCAGAACCACAAGCGCTAATCATTCCTGTTGGAACGACGGCAGAGCGTCCAACGGGTGCGTTCGGGATGATTCGAGCGAATTCGACAACTGGCAAGCCGGAGTATTACGACTCTGCATCATCAAGCTGGAAAAACTTGGGTGATCCTGTCGGCCCAAATCAATACTACATGGACTTCATTTTAGTCGCAGGTGGTGGCGGTGGCGGCTGCGGAGGAGGAGGCGGTGCTGGCGGTGTTGTCAATGGAATCTTACTCGTCACATCAGGACAATCATTTGGACTGACAATCGGCGGCGGAGCCGGAGGCTCTACAGCTTCAGTTGGCGGTATTGGTGGCTATTCGTATGGATTCGGCTTTAAGGCAGTCGGAGGTGGTGGAGGTGCTGGTGATAATGGTGGAGATCCTTACACACAATTGAATGGCGGTTCAGGTGGTGGCGGGGGTGCAGCAGGTAATAATGATTTTGATTATGGGCAAGGCGTAGCTAACCAAGGTAACGCAGGCGGCGGCAGTAATACAAGTTACGGAGGCGGTGGCGGCGGTGCAGGTGGTGCAGGTGGTGCTGGTGGATATAGCCCTTCTTACGCAGCTGGGGGTGTTGGGCGGCTTTGGTTTGACGGTAATTATTATGGTGGCGGTGGTGGGGGCGGGACCAGGGGTTACGGTTCTTTTCCTGGCGGCGCTGGAGGCGGTGGTAATGGATCATCGACAGGCGCAGGTAGTAATGGTGCTGCTAATACTGGTGGAGGTGGTGGCGGTGGGTCAGGCTATCCGTATTTCGGAGGTGGTGGCACAGGTGGTTCAGGGATAGCTATCGTGCGGTATCTAGGAACACAGCGTGGATCCGGTGGAAGCGTGTCCTCATCTGGCGGTTATACATATCACTACTTTTATTCTTCAGGAACGTACACAGCATGAGTCATTTTGCTTATTTAGATGAGGATGATGTCGTCATTCAGGTTGCGGTGATTGAGCAAGATGTTATCGATACTGGGCTGTTTGGCGACCCCGCTAGGTTCGAGAGGACAAGCTACAACACTCGAGGTGGCGTCTACTACACGCCTAACACTGACACGCCAGATCCAGATCAATCAAAAGCGTTTCGCAAGAATTACGCCTGCATCGGGTTTAAGTTTGATCGTGTGCGTGATGCGTTCATTCCAAAGCAACCGCACCCGTCTTGGGTGCTTGATGAGTTTTCATGCCTTTGGCAGGCGCCAACGCCAATGCCGATTGATGGCAAGCACTACCAATGGGATGAGCCAAGCCTGTCATGGGCTGAAGTAGAGGCTCAAATTGTTTAAGGCGATTTTTATATGGGCGCTTAAAGTCCCAGTCTTGCTCGTTCTGACTCTAGCCGCATACGTGCTTGCTCCATTGTTGGCAATGTTTATTGTGTACGCAGAGGAATCAGAAACGACTGGACATCCAAGCTTATTCCCCGGAAAGCCTCGAGCGTTCCTTAAGAAGTGGATCCGCATTTGGCAGTCTCCAGACGCTCCAGTAGATGAGTGGTGGTATGGCGATTACGAGCTTGATTCATGGCGTAAGCGATATACGCAAGCTGATTACGACTCATCTGCTGTATTGAGATGGGCGTGTCGCGTTGCTTGGTTGTGGCGCAATCCTGCTTATGGGTTTGGCGAGCTGCTTGGATGGGACGGTACTGGAATGAAGATCCTGACATCCAATGGATCCGATGAAGACTGGTACTCCGGCAAGTCATCCTGCTCGTGCTGGACAGCCATCAACGACAAAGGGCAGAAGTCCTTTTACATGCAGATCAGGTTGTACTTCTACAAGAATCGATGTTTGGATATTCTCGCTGGGTACAAGTTCTTCAGTGACCCAACAACAAAGTTTGTTGCGGTTCGGTTTAACCCGTTCCGCAAGTACCCAAAGTAGCAAGGTTGTGAACGATGCCTCTTAAACCGAATTGGAAGCAAGTTATCCGTAAAGCATGGAGTGTTCGGCTGATCATCTTGGCTGGACTCTTTAGCGGTCTCGAGGTGGTTGTTCCTCTGTTCAGTGACGCAATCCCACGCAACACGTTTGCTTTGCTCAGCGGTATCAGTACTGCTGGTGCGTTAATCGCACGTGTGATGATGCAGAGGAATCTCGATGACTAAAGTTCGTACAGCTGCAGCCAGCTTGGTTGTGAGCGCCAGTGTCCTCGTGGGCTTAGCGGTTCACGAGGGTTACGTTGGTACTGCCTACCGAGATCCAGTTGGCATCCCCACGATCGGCTTTGGCGAAACCGCTGGAGTACAGATGGGGCAGACGACTACTCCAGTACGAGCGATGATTCAGCTACTGGATAGCGCCAACAAACACGCCAAGGGAATGGTTGAGTGCATCAAGGTGCCGATCAGCCAGAACGAGTTCGATGCGTATCTCGACTTCACCTACAACGTTGGAGTCGGAGCGTTCTGTCGGTCTGGTCTGGTCAGGCTCCTGAACCAAGGCAAGTACGAGGAAGCCTGTGCTGAACTTAAGAAGTGGGTGTACGCAGGTGGCAAGGTACTGCCGGGTTTGGTGACACGCAGAGAGAAGGAATACCAAACATGTATGGGATAGACCTACGAGTGATCGGCGCAGTGGTGCTGTCGCTGCTGATCTTCCTAGCAGGGTGGTTCATCAACGGCAACAGATGGGATGCGAAATACAGCAACCTGCAACGCCAATATGCCGAGAGTGTTGTAAAGGCACAACAGGCTGCGAAGAAAGCCGAACTGGAACTTCAAGCGAAAGCTGACCAACAGGTGATCAACAAGAATGAACAGATTAAAAGTATTAGCAATCAGCTTGACCGTGCTCTTGTCGAGCTGCGCAAGCGTCCCGCCCGTATGCCAGTGCCCGACGTTACCCGCTCTGGACAAGGCTCCACAGGCAGCTCCCTTTACCGAGAGGATGCAGAGTTTCTTATCCGGGAAGCTGCCAGAGCAGACGAAGTAGTGGCGCAACTGCAGTATTGCTATCGCATGTATGACGCTGCGAGAGATAAATTGAAAGGCAACTAGTAAACAACTTTATTAACAAATATCAGTAACGACACTACAATACGGCAGTGCTGATATGCAATGCTCGACTGAGGCAATAGATGAGTACAGAAATCCACCGAGATCTTGGAAAGCATGATGCCCAGATCGAGTCGTTGAATCAGCAAGTCAATCGGATGCACGACGACATGCAGCAAATGATGTCGCAGCTTGCCTCAATCCAGCAGACCCTATCCGAAGCAAAGGGCGGGTGGAAAACATTGATGTGGGTTGGTGGACTCTCTGCTGCTCTTGGCGGCGTTCTTGTAAAGGTGATGACGTGGCTGAACTTCCTACCAAGGTAAAGACTCCTGCAATTGTTCTGGTCGAATGGCTGGATGCCGAGCACGAGTTTGGATGGCAAGACGGAAACGAACTAGAAGATAACGAGCCCCTGCTGAACTGCTTCACGATCGGCTGGCTACTGAAGAAGACAAAGACACACATTCGCGTGTGCCAAACGTTCTCTCATAACAACCACGCGCAGACGTTGGTGATCCCAAAGGGAATGATTGTTTCGATGACGGTACTCCAACCACCGATGACGAGGGAAGCCAGTGAAAGCAAGGGTAAATGATCAGGAATTTATAGCTCTGTGGAAACAACTGCAGGGCGCAGCGCCAGTCGCTAGAGCGCTAGAGATGGATGAACGAGCTGTTCATCGACGACGCAAGAGACTGGAAGAGAAGCACGGTATCCAGCTGCTCTCCGCAAGTCCAAATTCTCCGACCTTCATCAAGCGCGAACACTCCCCGAGAGTGGATTGCACTCTTGAGAATGGAACGATCGTCGTCGCATCTGACGCGCATTATTGGCCCGGTGTTATCAGCACCGCTCATACGGCATTACTCCAAGTGCTACGAGACATCAAGCCTGAGCTGGTTGTCATGAATGGCGACTTGTTTGATGGCGCTCGTATCAGCCGCTTCCCACGTTCCGATTGGTCACAAGCACCGACAGTCAAGGACGAACTGGAAGCCGTTTCCGATCGCTTGTTTGAAGTAAAGCAAGCAGCCGCAAACGCAAAGATCTGGTGGTGCATGGGAAACCACGACATGCGGTT